>ENA-OWNT01000236-OWNT01000236.1-seawater-metagenome-genome-assembly--contig:-NODE-236-length-153766-cov-11.667972_pt1 | contig 153766 bp, 121 predicted proteins | sample MGYA00238136_ERZ651165 | MGnify/ENA primary metagenome ERZ651165 (study PRJEB26861, sample SAMN08777766) | seawater metagenome | isolation source: coastal seawater | place: USA: Florida | collected...
CGTCGTCGTCGTCGTCGTCGTCGTCGTCGTCATCGTCGTCGTCGTCGTCGTCGTCGTCGTCGTCGTCGTCGTCGTCGCTTTCGTCGTCGTCGTCGTCATCGTCATCGACATCGACGGCTTCCCGGCCGCTGTTCGAAGTGCCACCGGCTTCGCTGCCGCCAATACCAAAGAGACCGTTTTCGCTGGTGTCACACCCCATGAGAAGGAGGGTGATCAGCGCGGCCAGCCACAATGAAATGCGTGTGTGCATGGGGGTCTTCCGGGAGTGAGGGTTCAGGAGAGGCAGGGACATCCCGCCTGCCCTGAACAAGATGGCGTGTGCGAAGGCACATCGGGCCGCACCCCCCCCTGGCCGACAGCGGGTTCTGTTTTCAGCCGTGGATACGTGCCGCGGGCCCTATCCACACGCTCCCGCGTACCGACCCGCCTTCTCCTCGGCCGACAGGGCGCTGCAGGGCTTGTCCATCAAGCCGTCCCCATCGCGGACGAACAGCACCTTCTCGCCCGCTTTCAGGGTGAGTGTGCCGTTCAGCAGGGCGTCCCCCGTTGGCGAGAAGGCCCGAAACACATGCTTTCCGGGCGCCAGACCACACATCTGCAGGCTCGAGTCTTGTGGGTCGGAGGCCATCGCCCACGTGTCCACCACGAACACGTGCTCCAGGAAGGGCTCGGTGATGACGGTGACACAGCCGCCGTCGGGCGCCTTTTCGGGACGCTGGCCACCTGGAACCACCACCACGCCGGTGGTGCGGAGGAAGCCGCTGTCGTGGGTGACCGTCACCTTGGCGTTGTCGGGGACGAACACGGCATGCTCGAAGGTGTACATGTCGCCTTCGCCCTCGTTGACCAGCTGCGCCACGTGAACCCCCCCGGTGAGCGCCTTCTCGTGGTGGTCGGCCCCCAGCCAGTCCACGTGCAGCGGACCCGAGTACCCCTTTACTTCCAGCTCCCCGGCGGAGGCGGTTCCGAAGACGACGGCGAGCAGGGCGACAGCGGACATGGGGACTCCCGGATGGTGATGTCCCGGGAGTCCTACTCCGTTTCCTCCGTGGCGTGTGGCTACCAGCCCGCCTCGTCGATGATGGACTGGCCCGACACCACGTACACCGCGCCCGCATTCCAGCCGGCCTCGCTGTCCTGGTCGGCGCCCACAACCACGTCGTCCACGCCGTCGTCGTCGAGGTCTGCGGTGGCCAGGGCGGTGCCGAAGTTGCCCCACTTGTTCTTGCCGGCCACGCAGACGGTGGTGAGGCTGCTGTCGAGGATGTCGACCTCGCCCAGCCAGGTGCCACCGGTGGCGGTGTCCAGCTCGGCCGACGACACCACACACATCACGCCGGTGGTGGAGCGGGTGTTGGTGTCGGTGGCCTTGGGCGCGCCGATGAGCAGCTCGGGCAGGCCGTCTCCGTCGAAGTCCGGTCCGGCGGCGATGGCCATCCCGATGCGGTCGGCCGACTCGCTCGACACCAGCTTGAGGGTGGTGGTGTCGGAGAGCGTGAAGTCTGCGGTCACATCGCCGGGCACGATGTAGACGGCGCCTCCGTTGCGGCTTCCGTCGTCGTTGTAGGGCGCCGAGACCATCACCTCGTCCACCCCGTCGCCGTCCAGGTCGCCCAAGGCCGCCACCCGGTACCCGGCTTCGTCGCCGTAGGCCTCGCCGCTGGCCTCGTAGCCGTCGGTGCCCACCTCGCAGTCGCTGGAGGTGCACGAAGATGCGTCGGCAAGGGGGTCCATGAAGAATGCGGCGCCCACGCGTCGGGCGCTGCCAGACTTCCGCAGCCGTGCGCCGATGACCAGGCGGTCGCCCGAGGCCCCATCGCCGTAGAAGTCGAAGGTCTCGCCGATCTGGAGGTGGTTGACGTCGCCATGGTAGGCCACGAGGGTGCTCTTGGTGTCGGTGTCGAGGACCCGAACCTCGCCGCGGTAGGTGCCGGCCGAGTTGTCCATGGAGATGCCGATGGCCAGCTCGTTGCCGTTGGCGCTGTCGCCGTCGCCGTCGCCCACAGCCACCTCGGCGCCGAATTTCATGGTGGTGCCGGACGTGCCGGCTGCGAACCAGTCTGCGGCCCACGCATCCCAGTCGCCGTCGGACAGGGTCTGGTCACCGTCCCAGGCCACCACCACGCCCTGCCCGTTGTTGGCGTAGGCAGCGGCGGTCTCGCAGGCCCGGCAGCCGGAAATGACCTCGGGGTGGCCGTCGCCGTCGAGGTCGCCCGACGCCATGCTCCAGCCGCTGGCGTCCATGCCCCACACGTTGAGGCCGCTGCGCTTGGCATCGGTGCTGCGGTCCCCCAGGGCGAAGTCCGCGGAGACGGGCCCATAGACCACCCACATGGCGCCCGCCTCGGAGCCGCCGTCGTCGTCGGACCATGCGCTCACGGCGAAGTCGGCGTCGCCGTCGTTGTTGAAGTCGCCCACGGCCAGGTCGCGGCCCAGGAAGTCGGCCTGCGAGTCCGAGGTGACCTGGAGGATGTCGAGGTCTGAGTAGGAGAGGCGCTGGCTGGGCGGCTGGGCTGCGGTGGCGCGGGAAGCAGAGGGGGCGGCGGGGGCCGGGTCGACGCAGGCGAGGCCGAACGCGGCGATGAGAACGGCGGGATTCCGGCTGGGCATGGAGCACTCCGTGGCGTGGGTTCGTCCAGCCACGGTACGGCCGCTGCCCGCGCGACACCTCCCTCCAACTTCGGACCTCGGTCGGTGTCGGGGCGCCGGCCCTACTTGATGCGCATGCCGTCCTGTGCGCCTTCATCCACGCCGAGCAGGAAGAGGTGGGGGGCTCCGGGACCGGCCGCGACGACCATGCCTTCGGACATCCCACCCTTCATCTTTCGGGGGGCGAGGTTGGCCACCACCACCACCTGTCGGCCGATGAGCGCTTCGGGCGTGTACTTCTGGCGGATGCCGGCGATGACCTGGCGCTTCTCGAAGCCCAGGTCGACCGTGAGCCGCAGCAGGCGGTCGGCCTTCTTGATGACCTCGGCTTCCACCACGGTGGCCACGCGCAGGTCGACCTTCATGAAGTCGTCGAACGAGATGGTGTCGGCGACGGGGGTGTGGGCGGGCGGGGGCGGCTCGGCTGCCACGGGCTCGGGCTCGGGGGGCGGCTCGGCGGGCTTGCTGGCTTCCACCACGGCATCCACATTCGCCTTGTCGATGCGGCTCATGAGGTGCTTGTACTTGCGGATCTCGGTGCCCAGCAGGGGGGTGTCGAGGCCGTCCCAGGAGATGGGGCTGTTGAGCAGCGTGGCGGAGTCTGCAGCGAGCTTGGGCACCACGGGCGACAGCATGGTGATGAGCGACCGGAACAGGTTGATGCCCTGGGTGCACACCTGACGGCCCTTCTCGAAGGTGTCTTCTTCTTTGCAGAGGGCCCACGGGGCGGCGTCGTTGATGTACTTGTTGGCGATGTCGGCCAGGCCGCTGATGTGGCGGATGGCGCGGGCGTACTCGCGGGCGTCGTAGAAGGCCCCGACCTCGGTGCGGGCCGTGGCGAACTGTTCGGCCATGGCGGGGTCGTCGAGGGTGTCGGCGAGCTGGTTGCCGTAGCGCTTCTTCAGGATGCCGCCGCAGCGGCTGGCGATGTTGACCACCTTGCCGAGGAGGTCGGAGTTCACCCGGAACACGAAGTCGTCGAGGGAGAGGTCGATGTCGTCGACGCCGGAGGCCAGCTTGCTGGCGATGTAGTAGCGCAGGGCCTGGGGGTCGAGGTGGTCGAGCCAGGTGCGGGCGGCGATGAAGGTGCCGCGCGACTTGCTCATCTTGCGGCCGTCGACCGTGAGGAAGCCGTGGCAGTACACCTTGGTGGGGGTGCGGTGCCCGGAGCCGTGCAGCACGGCGGGCCAGAACAGCGTGTGGAAGTACGCGATGTCTTTGCCGAGGAACTGGATGAGCTCGGTGTCGGTGCCGGGTGCCCAGGCCTTCTCGAAGTCGGCTTCGCGGCCGTTGTCTTTGCACCAGCGCCAGTGGCTGCCCATGTACCCGATGGGGGCGTCGAGCCAGACATAGAAGTACTTGTCGGCCTCGCCAGGGATCTGGAAGCCCCAGTACGGCGCCTCGCGGGAGATGTCCCAGTCGCGCAGGCCAGCCTCGAACCACTCTTCGAGCTTGTTGCGGACCTCGGGCTGCACGTGGTCGTTGGCGAGCCACTCACGCAGGAAGGGCTCGAACTTGCCGAGCTCGAGGAAGAGGTGCTCGCTGTCGCGGACGACGGGCTTGGCCCCCGACAGCACGGAGCGGCCGTCGATGAGGTCGGTGGGGGCGTAGGTGGCCCCGCACTTCTCGCAGGCATCGCCGTATTGGTCGGGCGTCTTGCAGCTGGGGCAGGTGCCCTTCACGAAGCGGTCGGGGAGGAACATCCCGGCTTCTTCGTCGTAGGCCTGGGCCACGGACTTGCGCTTGATGTACCCGCCGTCGTGGAGGCGGTTGTAGATCTTGCTCGCGCAGATGCGGTTTTCTTCGGAGTGCGTGCTGTGGAACACGTCGAACTCGACGAAGAAGTCGCGGAAGTCGGCGCTGTGCGATGCGTGCATCTCGTCGATGAGCTGCTGGGGGTCGATGCCCCGCTTGCGTGCAGACAGCATGATGGGGGTGCCGTGGGCGTCGTCGGCACAGACGTACAGGCAGTCGTTGCCGATGAGCTTCTGGTACCGCACCCAGATGTCGGCCTGCACGTACTCGACGAGGTGACCGATGTGGATGGGCCCGTTGGCGTAGGGGAGGGCTGCAGTGACGATGATGGAGCGTGACATGCGCCGCGCGTAATCCGCCGGACGCGCGCCGGGAACGGTGGAGGTGCCCCGACGCGCAATCTTCGCCGGAGCGGACGGTCCTACTCCTGGTCCACAGGCGAGACGAAGCCCGGCGGCTTGACGGCGAGCACGGAGGACTGGGCTGCCTGGAGCACGCGCTCTGCGGTGTTGCCGATGAGGAAGCCGGCCACGCCGGTGCGGCAGACCGTGCCCATGATGATGAGCTCGACGCCGAGCCGCTCTGCGATGTTGGTGATGACGACGGGGGGCTCGCCCTCTTCGAGGTGGATGCGGGTGCGGCTGCGGTCGATGGCGTGGCCGCCCACGATGTCGTCGAGGAGGACGCGGTAGCGGTCGCGCCAGCCTGTGCCCGGGTCGTCTTCCCTGGCGGACGGGGGGGCGTCCTGCATCCCCATGGTGTCGGTGCCTCGCCAGGCATGCACGATGTGGAGCTCGGCGTCGAGGTGGTCCATGGCCAAGGCGGCGAGGGCCAGGATCTGGGTGTTGAGCGACCGGTGGTCGGGGTCGGCAGCGGTGGCGTCGATGGCGGCGAGGACCCGACGGACCGACGGACGGGGGCGGGGTCGGACCACCCAGACGGGACACGGACACTTCCGCATCAGGTGGTGGACGGCGGGGTCGAGGGCCCGTGCGGGATGGTTGGCGTCGACGATGACGAGGTCGTGGCGCTCTCGGATGACGGACCGAATCACCTCGAGCCAGGGGCGACCGGGCAGGATGAACGACCGGGCATCCAGGCCACGGGTCTTCAGCTCGGCGGCGGCGCGGGCCAGTCGCTCGGCATGGGCGGACCGGTCCACCGCTTCGACCTCTGCGGCGGTCAGGGCCCGCGATGGGACGAATTCCAGCGCCTCGGCGAGGGTGAGCGTGGACCCGTTGGACACGGCGAGGTCGGCCGCGAGGGTGAGGACGTCGGCATCGAGGGCGCCGCCAAGGTCGACGGCGAGGATGTGCTCGAAGCGCCCGGGTGGGCTGTGGGGACGCCAGCCGCCACCGAGCCGGAGCTCGTGGGTGAGCCGGCGGGCGAAGCGGGTGAGCTGGTCGTCGGTGAGGCTCTGGCGGACCTCTCCGGTCCCTTGACGGTTCAGCCAGCACTCGAGGAAGTCGGGCTGTTCGACGCGGGTGGCCAGAGTGGCGAGCAGCCGCAGGTGCTGGCCGGGGTCGGTGGTGGGACCGACCAGGAAGAACAGGCCCTGGACGGTGTCGGGACGGGCGTCTTCAGGGGCGCCGGCAGGGGGCGCGATGGTCACGCCGTTCCGTGCGCGGACCATCCACAGCGCGTGCTTGTGGCAGGTGTCGAGCTGGATGTGGGGGACGGCGAAGCCACCGGACACGGGGACCAGGCCGCTGTGCACGGCCCGCGAGAAGGCCTCGTGCAGTGCTTCGGGGCTGTGGGCGGCGGACTCGGCGAGTGGGGTGGCCACGAGCGCGGCCACGTCGTCGAAGGTGGCCGACTCGTCGAGGTCGATGAGTGGGGCGCTGGCCACGAGCTCCTCGTAGGGGTCGTCGGGGCGCAGGCCGGTCTCTTTGAGGATGGTCCACAGCTCTTCTTCGAGGGCATCGAAGCGGTCTCGGCCCAGGCGCTCGAACCAGTGCAGGATGGCGCCGCGTCGCACCACCCGCTCGCTCGCGTAGACGACGTACCAGGCCACGCCCAGGCCCACGAGCCCGAGCGTGAACAGCTGCGCCATCCGGCCCATCTCGATGATGAGGGCGAGCGAGAGGAAGATGCCGGCGAGCTGGGTCCAGGGGTAGAGCGGCGTGCGGACGGTGGGGTGGTAGGTCTCGAGCCTGGACTCGCGCATCACGATGACGGCGAGGTTGACCAGGGCGAACATCAGCAGCTGGAAGGCGCTGGCCAGCTTGGCGATGCTGACGACATCGAGGGTGAGCAGCAGCCCCACCACCACGCCACCGGTGACTCCGACCGCGAGGGTGGGGGTGCCGAAGCGACCGACCTTCGCGAAGGAGGTGGGGATGAGGCGGTCGCGGCCCATGGCCAGGAGGTACCGCGACGCGGCCATGATGCCGGCGTTGGCGGTGGAGCCGAAAGCGGCGACCGCAGCGACCACCACGAGGCCCACTCCGGCGCGCCCGGGCAGGAAGTCGAAGACGGTGCTGGCGGCGGTGGCGATGGGGGTGAGGTCGGTGGCCAGGACGTCGTGGGGGACCACCATCACCAGCACCCAGGTGCCGGTCACGTAGATGCCTGCGGCGACGGCGAGCGACATCACCATGCCGAGCAGGATGTTGCGGTCGGGGCGCTCGACCTCTTCGGCCACCCCGGAGACCTTGGTGAGGCCGGCGTAGGAGACGAACACGAGGCCCACGGTGCCCAGGATGCCGTCGATGTCGGAGTCGGGCGCGGCTGCGAGGCGCTCAGCCGACGTGGCGATGAGGCCGGTCTCGGCCACGCTGGACAGGCCGAAGGCCACGAATGCCGTGAGGATGCCCACCAGCGCGTACACCATCCACCGCTGCAGCCGGGCGGTCTCTTTGGTGCCCACCAGGTTGAGCAGGGTGAAGCCCACCGCGAGCGCCACGGCGAGGATGTTCATGTCGACGTCGAGGAACAGCCCGAGGTACGCGCCGATGCCGATGAGGGCGAAGGTGTTCTTCAGCCCCATCGCAATCCACGTGCCCAGGCCGCCGATGGTGCCCACGAGGGGGCCCATGCTGCGGTCGAGGTAGTAGTAGGTGCCGCCTGCCCGGGGCAGCGCACTGGCCAGCTCGGCTTTGCTGAGCATCGCGGGCACCACGAGGAGCGCCGACAGCCCGTAGGCCATGATCATCCACGCGCCGGCGTGGTCGAAGGCGATGCCAGGCAGCAGGAAGAAGCCCGAGCTGAACATGGCGCCGGTGCTGATCGCGAAGACGTCGATCAAGCCCAGGTCGCGCCGGAGACGGGTCTTGGAGGGGGGGCTGGCCATGTCCCGATGGTGGTGGACGGGGGGCGGTCCTGCCAACCGGAATGCGCTCTTGGTCGACTGTGAGGCGGCGTCGCCGAGGTGGTGGTCCGCTCGAGGAGTGGGGCATCAGGTGAGCGGGGTGACGGGCCGCTCCCCTGCGCACACGAACATGGTGAACCCACCCCCGCGCGAGAAGGTGTGGTTGGCCACCCCTTGCCGCACCCGCTCGGACCACGCCTCGCGCACGTTCCAGAGGGTGTCGAAGCGGCTGGCCGCGCCGCCTCCGGCTTCCCAGTGGCGCCGGGCGCGCTTCTTGAGAACGTCGACCATTTCTGCGGACTGGAGCACGATGTGGGCGTCGAGCGACATGGCGCGGTCGTTGTACGGCGGGATGAGCGGTGCGGCGCGGTCGTTGGTCCAGCTGCGCACCCGCTCGAAGCCTGCGGCGTCCACGAGTGCGTGGAGCTTGGAGCCGATGGTCTCGTCGCCATGCCCCAGCGCCAGCTTGCCCTTGGCGCACACCATCTGGAGCTCCACCTGCGCGAGGGCTTCTTCGAGCGACGGATTCTCCAGGCCACGGTCGGGAGACACGGCGTTGACGAGGTTGTCGGGCTCGGCGATCAGGAGGAGGCCACCCGGTGCCAGGACCCGCATCATCTCGGCGAGGACGGCCGCGGCATCGGTGGCGTGCATGAGGACGGTCTGGCAGGTGACGGCGTCGAAGTGACCATCGGGGAAGGGGAGCTGCTCGGCGAGGCCTTGCTGGTAGGTGATGCGGTCGGCCAGGCCACGGGCGCTGGCACGTGCACGGGCATCGTCGAGGAAGCCCTCCTCACGGTCGATGGCGACCATGCGCGCGGCGGGATGGGCGAGCGGGAGCAAGCGCTGGCCCCAGTGGCCCACGCCACAGCCCACGTCGAGGATGTGGCGGCGGTCGGACCAGCGGGTGCGGCGGGCGAGCAGTGCGAGGTAGTCGCTGTTCCACCAGAAGTCGCGCCAGTCGCCTTCGAAGCCGGCCAGCTTGGTGTACTTGGTGGCGTCGAGCTCGTTTTCGGTCTGGGCCATGGGGACCTGCCTGTCTCGGGAAGGCAGGTCTATCACTGTGCGTCCGGGGACAGCCATCGTACTCTGGGGCTTGAGGCACAGGTGGGAGAACAGGGGTGTTTTTGGTGTAGTGAGGCAGCGAGCTCAGCTCCAACCGGGGAGACCAACCTTGCGGGCCCCCTCCGCCCGCTTCGCGGGCACCTCCCCCTGAGAGGGGGAGGACTCTGAGGTTGTGGGGCGCCTCTGCCTGGTGGCTTCGGTGTCCTACGGCTGGCGTGAGTAGTCACCGTCGAAGCGCACGTTCAGACCCCCGCACTTGCCGTTGTCTTCGGCGGACAGCGTGTCGGGGCCCGTTCGGGTCAGGGTGAGCGAGCAGTCGTCCATGGTGACGGTGGCGGTGCTGCCGGTGCGCTTCAGGGGTCCGCGCACCTCGCCGGTGTGGACGTTGTCGGGCCCCATGTGGAACAGGGCCAGGCCTTCGGAGATGACCAGCTTGCCGTTGTCTTCGACGATGGTGAGCGTGCCGTCGCCCCCGCGGTCCCACTCTCCCACCCACGCGCTGCTGGCCTCGACGTTGCCGTTGAAGCGTCCGATGGTTTGGGTGAGGTCGGCCGACAGGGGTTCTCTGCAGGCCACCGACGTGAGCTTCTTGGCGCCCTTGCGCACGACCACGCCGGCTTCGAACTGGTCTTCGGTGCGCTCGACCACGACGGCGTACCGGTGGCCGTCGTTCCAGAAGGAAATGACGTGCTGTTCGGCGTCTTCGCCCATGCGCTTGTGGGAGAGCTCCACGCCGCCGGAGAGGGTGAGGTCGGGGGTGCTGGGCGTGCCGAAGCGGTAGGTGAGCTGGCCGTTGTGTTCACAGATCGACAGGGCATTGCCGCCGGAGACGGGACACGCGAGCCGCATGCGGGCGCCGTCGGGGCAGGGGGTGCTGGCGAGCGCGGTCGAGAGGGTCCACCACCACATCATCGGGCCTCCGGGGCGAGGGAGGGGCGGTGTAGCCGGTTGGGGTGGTCAGGGGTGGGGGTAGAGGAGGCCTTCGGCCATGGGGAACCAGTAGGCGGGGCTGGACCAGGTGGTGTGCTCGTCGATGGCGACTTCGACGTGCCACGCGGGTGGGCTCGCCAGGGCATCCCAGAAGAGGGCGACCACGAAGTGTGCGCTGGGTCGTCCGGAGGGGGGCTCGAAGATGGTGCCGAGCAGGTGGTCTGATGTGAACTCTCCCTGGAAGATGGCGTAGGTGTTCTCTGCGCGGTCGGGCATCACCAGCAACCGTGTGGGGCCCCTTGCGCTGAGAGTGGCGCCATCGACCGTCAGATCGATGACTGTGATGTCTGTGACGAGGGACGGTGCGCAGCTGCCGATGACTTCGTGCGACCGGCCCCAGTCAACTCGGTCGTCCTCGCCCGGCGACCAGGCCAGATGCATCGACATCTCCCCCACCTGCCCGTCCCACGTCTCCACTTCGCCCGACGCCTGCCAGGGTACGTCGGCGATGTGGTGGATGATGGGCTGGCTCCAGTACGGCATCGTCTCCAGGTAGTTGACGGGCAGGTCGATGTCGCAGGGGTCGGGCGGGAACACTTCGGTGGGAATGACGACGTCCGGGTCGTCGCAGCCGATGGCCAGGAGGAGGGAGATGGGCAGGAGACGGGACATGGTGGTCATGCGAGCGGATTCCGGATGCATGCCCAGTATCTACCCGGATGGTCCGACGTGCAACCACCACCGGGCGGTCCTCGCGAGAGAAAACTTCGCTTTTCTCTGTTTAATTGGTTGACGGTGGAAATTCGGCCCTATAGAACGTGGGTGTCTCCTCGACGAAGGACCGCACGATGTCTGCCCGCGCAGCCCACATCCCCCGACCGACCACCCCCCGGCTCGCTGCCGTGGTGCTGGGTCGTCCTGTGCCGCCGGTGGTGCCGGGTGTGGTCCCCATGTGGGGGGTTGTCGTCTAATCGGTCGTTCTGACGGTCTGACGAGAGCCCCCGGATGCGGCCTGAGCCCCCGGGGGCTCTCGTGCGTCTGGGCTGGACGGGTGCCACGCCCGGGTCGAGCGACGGTGTCTTCGGAGCGTGTGTGTGGATGGAGTGCATGGCGACCCCATGGGGGCTGCTTATGTGTGTTTATGTTTAATGGTTAACGGGGTGTAGCGCAGTGGTAGCGCAGCCGGCTTGGGACCGGAAGGTCGCTGGTTCGATCCCAGCCACCCCGACCACCTCCATCCGGGCCCCGGTGTTCCTTCGAGAACGCCGGGGCCTTCGTGGTCCTGGAGCCCGGACCTACGGGTCGTCGGTGTCGAAGCGCTCGAGCAGGCGGGCCTTGTCGGCGGCACCCAGGGGCGCGCCCTCGATGCAGGTGCGGCCGAGGGCTTGGAAGGCCTCGGGCTCGGCGTGCGGCGTCTCGTCGTTCAGCAGGCAGGCCCAGCCGCGGGCTTGGGGGGTGCTCGGTCGGCCACTCGCCGGTGGGCTGGGCATCTCCCAGAGAGCGGCGAGGGTGTGTGCCATGGCGAGGTTGGGCGGCTGGGCGCAGAGGTCGCGGGCGATGGAGAGGGCGTCGGGGCGCTCGATGCGGACGCCGCGGGCATCGGCCACCACGTGGGCGTAGACGTGGTGGGGATGGTGGAGGCGTTGCTCGGGGCCGGGAGTGCAGCCGGGGGTGTTGGCGTCGCAGAGGGCGCGGGTGCGGGCGGGGGTGATGCGGAGGCGCAGGGTGTCGGGGGTGACGGACACCACGGCGCGGTCGAAGCCGATGTGTTGCAGCTCGCAGGTGAGGTGGCCGTAGCTGCCGGTGATGTCGACGGGGACCGGTCCGACCGCCCGCCAGCCGTCGTCGCCGAGGTGGAAGAGGTGGCCGCCTTTGTGGGTGTGGCAGGGGTCGGCGCCGCTCTGGCAGATGCGTTGGTTGGACTCGATGAGCAGCCAGTGGGTGCCGATGGCGTACAGCTGTGCTTCGGGCGGCGGGGCCTGGCCGAAGCTGCTGCCGCTCGGGACGGGCACGGGGTCGCCGGAGGGTCGCCAGGCACCTTCCCGGGGAGTCATGGCCTGGAGGACCAGCTGGCGGGGCTCGGCGTGGGTGGCGTAGACGACCGCCACGACACCGTCGGGGTGCAACAGGGCCGACTCGACCGGGCCTTGGGGGGTGTCGATGGGCAGGCCGAGGACCGTGCGCTCGACCAGGTCCCACGGCACACCTTCGAGAACGCCGTCGCTGAACGGGGCGTCGGTGGTGACGGGCTCGGACGTGCGGCTGATGTGGAGGGAGCACCAGTGGTCGTCGTCGTTGTGGACCGACACCACGGTGCCTTCGGTGTCGACCCGGGCGACCATGACGCTGCGGTCGGAGGACCGTCGGGACGTGGGTGGCAGCGCGAAGCGGGCGAGGAGGGGGTCGGTGTTGGGGGAGGCCCCGACGGTGCTGCAGCCGGCGACCGACAGCGTGAAGCCTGTGAGGATGCCGTCTCGCGAGTGCAGCTGGGCCGCGGGGAGGTGCCGTTCGAGGAGGGGCTCGATGGCGTCGAGCAGGGCTCGGTCGCGGGTGTAGCAGGTGTGGGTGCCGCTCTCGAGGGTCTCGGCGGATGCGCACTCGGGAGTGGGGGCGGGCTGGCCCAGCTGGAGCGGGCCGAAGCCGGTGGGGAGGACGGGCAGCACGGCGTGAGGGGCGGCGGACGCAGCGCCCGGGGTGCCGATGCCGAGCAAGCAGGTGGCGAGGCATGGGACCAGCCAGCGCATGCGTGTCCTCCGGGATGACCCTTGGTGGGGTGCTGCGTGTCTTGTAGCGCAGTGGTCGCGGCCGGGGTTGGCTGGCGGTCCTCCGCAACGCAACAATGGCTTGGTGGAGGTGGGTTGGCCGGGGGGTGGCGGGGAGGGTTCGCGTCTGCGGGGCTTGTCCAGCGTTGCGGGTGCCTGCGGAGCAGGTGGTGGGGGACCCTGAATGGGTACGGTGTGGTCGTTGTCACGGTGGGGGACTCTGAGTGGGCCCTCCGACCGCTTCGCGGCCCTGCTGCGCAGTGACTACTGCGGCACCTCCGATGCGCTTCGCGCTCGGCGCCTTGCTCCCGTTGAAGGGGGAGGAAATCGTGGTTCTCACCGTTTTCATCTTTCAGGGAGGTGGGGCCCGCGGACCTGAAGGGGGAGGGCATGGTTGTTCTCACCGTTCTCATCCTTCAGTCGGGTGGGGCCCGCGGACCTGAAGGTGGGGGACTCCGATTGGTCCCCCTCCGACCGCTTCGCGGCCACCTCCCCCTGAAGGGGGAGGACATCGTGGTTCTCACAGTCCTACCCCTTCAGGGGTCTCCAACCCGAACGAGTGCCCAAAGGGCCAGAGAACGGTTGTTCTTCGCCGATGGGAGGGCTGTTGTGCCCACGAGCTCGGTCCGCCTCGACCAAGTCGTTCGGAGCGTGAGCGTCAGCGAACAAAGCGACGAATCTGGCACCGACCTATCGATTCGTCGTCCCCCGAGCCTATCGATGCCCAGACCCGACAGCCGGCCCGGGACAAAGCGCCAGCCGTCGAACCCTGCGAACCATTGCCCGACGGCATCGGGCCCGCACAGGGGGTCCAGGGGGACGTACGGAGTAGTCCCCCGGCCGGAGGGGTCCGGGGAGGACGGAGTTCTCCCCGGAAAACAGGGGGTGTTCGGGGGACGGAGTCCCCCGCTGATGCACGAGCAGTCAGCCTGGAGGCGACCTCAACCGAGGACACAGAGTGCTGTCGGTGGAGCGCACAACTTGTGCGGGTTGGAGACCGCTCAAGGGGAGGTGCCGAGCTCTGCGAGGCGGAGGGGGCCCCTCACTCCGGACGCGTGAGCCGGGCCACCACCGCTTCCCACGCCGCAAACGGCAGCAGCCACCGAAACCCGATGCGCGCGTGCGCGCTGGGACCGAGCGGATGCCGTAGGCGGGGGCGGTCCTGGTCGAGGAGGTCGACGATGCGGTCGGCGACGTCCTGTGGGTCGCCCATCCGGCTCGAGATGCGGTCGAACAGAGCCTCAGCGCGCTTGCGGTAGGGCGCGTAGGGGCTGTCGGGCTGCGTGAACGAGCTCGACATGGTGCGGTTCTTTCCAGCCGTCATGTCGGTGCGGTACGGGCCGGGCTCCACGATGGTGACCTGGACACCAAAAGGGCGCACCTCGTGGCGCAGAGCCTCGCTCATGCCTTCCAAGGCGAACTTGCTGCCCGCGTACACACCCAGGCCCGGCATCGCGATGCGGCCTGCCACGCTCGTGACGTTCATGATGTGGCCGAAGCCACGCTCGCGCATTCCCGGCAGCACAAGCTGCGTGAGGGCCCACACCGCCATCACGTTGACCTCGAAGACCTTGCGCACCTCGGCTTCGGTCACTTCTTCGAGGTAGCCGCCGAGGGCCACGCCCGCGTTGTTCACCAGAGCATCGAGCCGCCCATGCTTCTCGGTGATCTGGGCGACCACCGCCGCACGCTGCGCCGGGTCGGTGACGTCGAGCTGGACCGGGTGGACGTCGAGCCCCTCTGCCGCCGCCACCAGGGCGTCGCGGGTGGAGAGGTCGCGCAGGCCCGCGTAGACCGTGTGGCCCGCCTTGGCTGCAGACACGGCGGCCAGCAGGCCGATGCCCGACCGGCAGCCGGTGATGAGGACAACCATCGGGTCAGTCGCGCCGACGCCACAGGACGGCGAGCGGCATCAGCCAGGCCACCCACATGCCCCGCCAGGTGGTGGTGCTGCAGCGGCACACGGTGTCGGGCGGGTTGAGGGGGTCGGTGAGGCACTGGCCCGCTTCGCCCGGCGTGCCGTAGTTGCACTTCTCTTCGTCGGCTTCGTAGAACTCTTGGGAGAAGGCGGCCTCGCACCATTGGTCGGGGTTGTCGTTGATGGTGTGGGTGTCGGCGCCGAGCTTGGCCTTGTCGACCATGAGCGAGTGGCCGTCGCGCACGCCCTGGACGGCCATGTTGAACTCGATGCGGTCGACCACCGCCGTGCCGCCGGTGGCGTCGGGGCAGATGAGGGTGAGCGACTCATCGGAGTCTGCGGTGAAGCTGAGGCTGCCGTAGAACACTTCGTCGTACGAGCACTCGCTCACGGCCCCGGTGTCGTCGCCCGAGCCATCGGGGATGAGGCAGTCGTCCTTCACGAACAGCTGCACGCTGCCGGCGGGAACGATGACCTCCACGCCATCTTCACCGATCAGCCACGACTGCTCGGACAGCACGCCGTACTCACCGGTTTCGTCGTCGTAGCCGGACTTCTCGCGCCGCAGCTCGCACAGGGTGAGCTCGAGGTCGCGGTCGGTGGCGTTGAACAGCTCGAACCACTCGTTGGTGTCTTGCGGGGCCGTCATGATCTCGACGAACGCGGCCTCGCCGGTCACGGGCCAATCGAAGAACGGGCACTCGTTTTCTTTGTTGGGCGTGCCCACGAGCTGCCAGACGTCGCCGCCGGGGTCGGTGTGGGTGTAGAGGTTGCCGTCTGCGGGCGGCACACACCAGTTGCCGAGGTCGTCGTTGGCATCGGGGTTCATGAAGCCGGGGTGCAGGTTCACGCTGCACCAGCCGTCGGGACAGCCGCCGATGAGGTCTTCGAAGGCACCCCAGTCCATCGGAGCGCTGTCGACCAGCTCGCCGTCGCACATCAGGCGGACTTCGCCGGGCTCGGAGCGCAGGTAGACGTCGTAGTCGTAGAGGTAGGCCGCCGAGGTGTCGTTGCCGGCGGTGTCGGTCCAGGTGATGCCACCGGCGTCGCGGTCGGACGATGTGGCCCGAGCGAGCACGGCGTAGTCGCCGGGGGCCAGCTGGAGGCTGTCGTCGGAGGCGTCGATGACCGTTTCGTCGCGGAGGCCGTCGGCGTCGGTCCAGGACTCGATGACACACGAGTGCAGGTTGCAGCCAGCCCCGTTGCCGAACACTTCGATCCACTCGTCGGCGTTGGCGCCGTCGCGGGGCGCAATCATGAGCTCGCTGATGACCACGTCGCCGGGAACACACACGTCGGGGGGCACTTCGACCGGTTCGCCGCCGTCGTCGCCCCCATCATCGCCGCCGTCGTCGCCCCCATCGTCGCCGCCGCTCACACCGCCGTCGCCGCATTGGTTGGGCAGGCCGGGGGTGCCGAGCGCCACGAGCGGACCGCCATCTTCAGCCGGCGTGACGTCGTTGTAGGTGTCTGCAGTGTTGGACTCACACCACGCGCCGCCTTCGGAGGTGGTGGCGTCGTCGTTGGTGGATGCGTCGATGGCGTTGGCGGGGTCGAGCTGGAGCGTGCAGCTGCCATACGTGCCGGTGGTGCCGTCGCTCGACAGCTCGTCGCAGTCGAATTGGTCGGCTTCGAGCGTGATCTCGTCGATGACGTCGGTGCCGCAGGTGATGCGAAGGATGTTCTGCTTGTCGTTGGATATACGCAGAGAACCGTACTCGTAGACCACCGGGACCGCGCCCTCGGCGTCGACCTTGCTGGCCTCCACGCCGTCGTCGCAGCTGGAGGTGGTGGACCGGTAGAGGACCCCGTAGGCCCCGGCAGCCACGGTGGCCGGGCCCGAGACGGTGTGGTCGTAGGCGGTGCCGCTGTCGAGGTTGATGGACTCGAGAACACAGCCGTCGAGGTCGACTTCGTCACCGGAGGTGTTGTGGACCTCGAACCACTCGTTGTATCCACAGGCGTCGTCTGCGAGGACTTCGGTGATGACGAGGTCGCCCACAGCCGGGGGAGCGGCGAGCGCAGTGGTCGACAGAGACAGGAGGAGGATGTTCATCAGAACCTCTTCTCGACGGACAACCAAACGTAGCCGAACCGGTCGGCCGTCTCTTCGAGGGTGTCTTCGTCTGTTGCGTTGGGGTCTGCGACGCAGGTGCCGGCCAGCTCGGGGGCGCCCTGTCGGTCACAGTAGCCCTTGAAGTCGGCTTCCGGGTCCACGAGGTCCCAGCCGATGAAGCCGCGGCCCACAACCTTCCAGCGATTCGGCAGCTTCTGGTCGACCTGGATGTAGGTGTCGAGCTGGCGGAGCTCGCGGGAGCCGTGGATGTCGTCGTCGCGGTAGCGGATGCGCCAGGTGAGGGTGGTGGGGTCGACCACCTTGTACCGGGCCTTGAACCAGCCGTAGTGGCCGATCTGGTACCAGTACTCACAGGGACCGGCTTCGGTGGGGTACAGCAGGCCCTGGTCGGTCCAGGTGCGCTGGTAGAGCGCAGAGAGGTCGAGCGGCGCGATGGGCACGGCGCGCAGCTGCAGGCCACCAAAGTTGCGTGTGCCCGACCGTTCCGTGGCGTCGGAGAGGTCGTAGGTTCCGGCTTCGGTCTGGGCGTCTTCGTACAGCTCGTCGGTGTCGCCGCCGTAGGTGTTGCCCCGGCCCGACGATGCGAGGTTCTGGTCGGTGCGCTTTCCGTACACACCCACCATGAACTTCTTCTCGACCACCCATGCGTTGAGTCGACCGTACATCAGCAGGTTGGACAGCGGCGCCAGCTCGAGGTTGGAGCGCCAGAAGTCGACGTCGCCGGTGAAGCGGAGCCGCTGGGTGAAGTCGTAGAAGCCCTTGGCGCGCACGCCCTGTTCGTCGCGGTCGCGCATGCCCTGGTATTCGTCGGCAGCCGCGGTGCCGCGGGCGTGGGGGTTGTCGAAGCCCGTGCCGTAGTGCCGCGCCGACAGCTCGACCTCGCCACCCAGGGGGTTGATGATGGACTTGACCAACACGCCCGAGCCGCCGGTGAACGTGTATGCATACTCGCCGAAGAAGTCGACGATGCCCGTGCCCCACGAGCCGTTGAGGCCCACGGCGCCGTACGTGTCTTTGGAGACCGGGTACCCACCACGGATGACGTACTCGTTGTTGCCTTCGACGCCGTCGATGGTGGTGCGGTCTTGGGTGCCCACGTAGGTGGTGAGGCCCACGCTGGAGCGCTCGCCGTCGGAGAAGGTGGTGTTCACGCCGGCGAGGGTCTCGCGGTAGGCGTTGGGAAGGCTCATCCAGCCGACTTTCTGGCCGTCGACGTAGATGCGCGGGGAGTCGGTCTCGATCTCCGTCCAGTCCACCACCTCGCCGCCGGTCATGCCCACGTCGTACTGGTAGATGTCGTAGCGGTCCATCGACGCAAAGACCGTGGCTTCCATGTCCCAGTCGCCGAGGTCGGTGAACACGGTGGCGGCACCGCCGAAGAGACGCTTGGGCAGGCGGAACTTGCGGTAGAACTCATCGGCCGTGACCGACATGTCCTTGTACCAGCCGTTGGGCTGGGAGCGGTTGGTGCGGTCGAAGGTGAGGCCCAGGCCGAAGCCTGCCGAGTAGGAACCGACAATGGCTTCCCAGCGGTCTTTTTCGATGCTGGTGTACACCCGCCCCAGCTCGACGATCTGGCCGTAGGTGGCGTGGAAGTCGCGGCTGCCGGGGTTGTATTGGATGCCCCGGATGTCGGGCTGGGACAGCAACACCACGCCGGCACTGTAGGTGCGGTCGTAGGTGATGTCGGCGGTGGCTTGGGTGGCCGGGAGGTTGGCGTAGCCGAGCTGCTGGGGCGTGTGCGTGCGGTTGGGGTGGTCGCCTTCGATGGGTTCGGTCTGCTCGAAGTACATGCCGGTGCGCACGCGCGCTTTGCCGGAAATCTTGTCTTTGTCGAAGCCGGAGCGGTCTCGGATGCCGGCGGTGGCGAAGGGCTGGATCTGGTCGAGGATGCCGTCGTCCATGCCCTCCACGCGCGAGGCCATGTCGGCGAGCGACTTGTAGGGCCCCTTGCGACGTCCGAGCACGATGCTGCGCGCCAGCTTCATCGTGACGTACGGGAGGTCGTAGAGCTCCTGCCGCGTGGCCTTGTTGACGTCGATGGGGTTGTAGAGGAGCTCGACCAGAGTGTCGAACTCATCCGCGGACAGCAGGCCGTCCTCGTAGAGGTTGCGCAGCTCGTCTTCGTTCGTCTCGCCGATTTCCACCGGGTACGTGCGGGCGGTGGCGACGGGGGACCAAGACAGGCCGAGCACACCCATCGCCCCGAAGGCGACGCCGAGACGGCGGAGGGTGGGGCGACAGAAGGCGACGTGAGGAGCCATGGGTCAGTCCGCCTTCTTCCAGATCTCGGCGAATGCGTTCGTGTACTGTCCGGCCAGGGCGGGATCGGTCACGATGAGCAGGTTTTCGTAGTTCTTGCCGTCGGCCGAGAGCGTGAAGTTGAAGCTGCCGGTGGCCACGCTGCGACCGTCGACCACCGCGAATTTGTGGTGCATGATGCCGGGGTCTCCGCCCTCACCGGCGTACCCGGCGGACCGCTTGGTGGGCACGCCGGCTTCGTCGAGGGATGCCGCGATCGGGTCGTTGGTGGCCCAGAGGTCGATGATGACTCGGACCGCCACGCCGCGACTGTCGGCGTCGATGATGGCGTCGCGAATCTCTTCCGACGTGAACGTGTAGACCGCCACGTCGAGCGTTTCCGTGGCGGTGTCCATGTGGTCGGTGAGCACCGTGGTGAGGTCGTCGTCGTTCGAGAACCACACCTGGCTCGACCGACAGCCGGTGGCCGCGAGGAGCAGGCCGGCTGCGAAGAGGACGGTCGGGGTGCCGCGGAGAAGTCGTCGCATTCGGTGTGAATAGCATGAGCGACAACGAGACGTGTGTCACGGAGGTTGCGCCCGCGTATCGGAGCAGCGGCGCTACCAGCGGTGGGCCATCGAGAACACCGTGATGCCGAATGCAAGCGTGTCGGCGGGGGTGTCGAGGCCGAGGCCGGGGGCCAGCTCGAGGGCGGAGATGGCGCTGTAGTCGCCGAAGTCGAAGCTGAGCGGGGACAGGCGGGCGCGCAGGGCGGTGGCGGGCGCGACTGGAGGGGTGGGGTGCTCGGGGGTGAGCTTGATGAGCCGTGAGGGGTAGGCGGCGAGCTCGAGGGTGGCGCTCGGGTGCCAGCGACCGGTGGGACGACGCACGCCGGCGCCTGCTGTGAAGCCCCACGTGGGGACGACGAACCACAGCCGCTCGATGCCGCCGCCGACGGTGAGGATGCCCTCGGGACGGGGAATGAAGCGATGGGAGAGTCGTGGACCGAGCCCGATGACCACCTGTTGTGGACCATCGTGCCACCCGACGCCCACGCCGAGGGCCGTGTGGTGTTCTCCGGCGGTTGCGTGTGTGAGAACGGCCGTCAGCAGGGTGGTTCCGAGGATGCTCATGGGGCCTCCGCGTACGCGGCCATGGCTCCGATGACCAGCCTGGACACACCGCAGTGGAAGTCGCGGTCGAGGGTGTCGGGGAGGTCGGAGGACTCGTGGTAGTGGGGGTTTCTGAGGTTGGCGGTGTCGGTCATGAACACGCCGGGGATGCCGTGGCTCCAGGCGGGGGCGTGGTCGGAGCGATGGAAGTCGGACGTGGCGGGGTGTTCGTTGTCGGCGGGGCCGTAGACACCCATGAACGTGGCGCTGTCGTCGATCTCGACCGACAGCTCGGACATCCAGCGCACGTGGTGGTCGGCGGCACCGTTGGCCAGGCCCAGGATGAAGTCGCCGGTGTCGGGGAGGCGGAAGCCGGGGGGCGCGGACTGGCTGCCAGGTGTGCTGCTGGCGTAGGCGATGGCGTCGAGGTTGACCACCGCGTGCACCTTGTGGTCGCCGTAGCGGTCCCACCAGGCGAGGCTGCCGTCGAGGCCGGTCTCTTCCATGTCGTAGAAGAGCACCTGGATGGACCGGGACAGCTCGAGGTCGCGCAGGATGCGGATGGCTTCGAGGGCGGTGGACACGCCGGAGGTGTTGTCGTCGGCGCCGGTGTGCCAGACGTCGTAGTGGGCGGTGAGGTGCAGCACCTGGCCCTGTGGGGCGCCGCCTGGACCGGTGCCGGTGCCGGGCAGCTCGACCACGATGTTCTCGACCGGGACGTGGCGGTCTTCGAAGGACACGACCCGGTAGTCGACGCCCAGCGTGGCGAGCTCGGCCAGCACGGCGTCGCGGGTGGTGGTGCGCCGGTGCGGCATCCCCCACTCGTGGTAGACGTCGTCGTCGGGGGACTCTGCGGACATCTGCCCGACGATGGCCTCCACGCGGGCGGAGACGTCGTTGCACACCACCTGGCCGCCGGCATCGCGGGCGAGCGCGACGACCTCCGGGGACAGGCGGGGGGCGCACCCGAAGGTGGACGTGAGCGCAAGGATGGTGGTGCGGCTGTGCACGCGGCCCCCGGGGTGGCGGCCTCTGTAGCGCGTCGGCCGCCCTACGGGAATGTGTAGCGAAGGTACGCCATCACGTCGTCGAGGTCGGTGCCGGTGTAGCCTTGGGCGGGCATGTAGCCGGTGCCGTTGGTGATGATGTCGCGGAGGTCGGTGTCGGAGTGGGACGGCACCGCCACTGTGAGGTCGGGGGCTCCACCCGAAGCGCCGTCGGTACCGTGGCAGTAGCCGCTGCCACAGGAGCTCATGAACAGAGCCTCGCCATTGGTGATGTCGGCGTCTGTGTCTGCATCGGTGTCGGCGTCCGTGTCGGCGTCTGTGTCCGCATCGGTGTCGGCGTCTGTGTCTGCATCGGTGTCGGCGTCTGTGTCTGCATCGGTGTCGGCGTCCGTGTCTGCATCGGTGTCGGCGTCCGTGTCTGCATCGGTGTCGGCGTCCGCCTATTCGCTGCTGGCGGTGTCGGACGCATCCTTGTCTCCGCACGCCATCAGTCCCGAGATGGCGGCCCACAAAACGAATCGACGCATGGCTTCTCCTTGGAGGTGGCGCCAGGATGGGCAATCGCGGACCCGCCCGCAACCCGTTGGCACCCGGGGGTGGGGAATCGGGGTATGCGGCCCATCCCGGAGGCTGTCATGTCCATCGTGTTGCACCACCACTCCCACTCCCGCGCGGCCACGGTCGTGTGGATGCTCGAAGAGCTGGGGCTCGACTACACCCTCCAGCACGTCGAATTGCGCACGGGCGAACAGCGTCGCAGCGCGTACCTCGCCCAGAACCCCATGGGGAAGGTGCCCCTGCTGATCGATGGGGATGCGGTGGTCACGGAATCGGCCGCCATCGCGGTGTACCTGGCCGACCGCTACGCCTCCGGGACCCTCGCCCCTGCCCTCGACGACTCTGCACGCGGCACCTTCTTGCGCTGGTGCTTCTACGCGCCGTCGGTCATCGAGCCGGGCACCATGGCCCGGGCCAGCAAGTGGGAGTTCAACCCGGGGTCGGCTGGGTTTGGTCGTTGGGACGACATGTTGGCCACCATCCGGTCCGCCATTGGCGAGGGGCCGTGGCTGCTGGGCGACCGCTTCACCATGGCCGATGTGGTGTTCGGTGGCACCGTTCGGTGGCTGGTGCAGTTCGGGATGTTGCCGAAAGAGCCCGCGTTCACCGACTACATTGCACGGCTCGAAGCCCGGCCCGCCTTCCAGCGCTCGGCAGCCATCAACGCGGCCGAGCTCGAGAAGCACCCCGCCGGTTGATGTCCTGAGCGGTCCGTCCGCTACACTGCTCCGCCTCCCCGGCGACCCGAGACCGTCCGAATGCCCCCCCGCGTGGTCCACAGCAGCTCTGAACCCGGTGACTCCGACCTGATGGTGCGCCTTCAGGGTGGGGACGTGTCGGCCTACGATGCCCTGTATGCCCGCTACAGCGCGCGGGTGTTCCAGTTCCTGGTGCGCCGGACGGGCTCCCGACTCGCGGCCGAAGAAGCGCTGCAAGAAACCTGGCTGCGGGTGTTTCGGTTTCGCCATCGGTACCAGCCCGAGCGCCGCTTCTCGGCGTGGCTCTACACCATCGCCGCTCATGCCGGCCACGATGCGCGCGAGCCGGACTTCGAGAGCTTCGACTGGGAACCACCCACCCAAGACGACGTCCACCTGCGGGATTACGTCATCCGGGCTCTGCACGCGCTCGAGCCCGAAGACCGACGCGTCATCCTCCTCACCATCGAAGGCTACACATCGGTGGAGGTGGGTGAGATGCTGAGCATGCGCGCGGGGACGGTGCGAATGCGCCTCAAGCGCGCACGGGAGACCATGAAGGCCAAGCTGTCGGAGCAGCCGTGACCGACGACGAGCTGGATGCCCTGATCGACGGCCTCGGCGCCACGGGAGCTGTCCCGACTGCGCCCCGACCCACGGACGACGAGGGCCCGGAAGAGATGGATGCCTTGATTGGTGGTCTCGGGGTGTCCGGACCGGTGCCGGCAGCACCTCCGATTCCGCAGACACGGACAGGACGCCGTCCGCGGTGGTGGCTTGGTGGTGTGGCGCTCGCGGCGGCTGCGCTGCTTGCGGTGGGCGTCACGCAGCTTGGCCAGGAGCCCCGGGTGACCGCGCGCGGTGTGCAGAGCGGCGTGGTGGACGTGGTGTTGGAGGTGGTGGTCGACCGCGGGCAGGGGGTGGAGCGGGTGGGACCGGGCGAGACCATCGGCCTGGACGACACTCTGTACTTTCGGGTGGGTGCCACGCCGCAAGCGGTGGTCGAGGTGTGGGTGGCGGAGGCGGGAGACCCTCAGACCATCTTCGCGCAGGAAGTGGGACCGGAGCCCCAGCTGGTCGCCACCGACAGTGGGTTGGTTGGATACCGTCCGGACGGACCGGGGCAGCTGGAGGTGGGTGCACGTGTTGGGGATAGTGAGGTCGACCTGATGGTGGTTGTTCTCGGAGACAAGTAGCGGCCGGTTTCGACAATATGGCGCCAGGCTGTGACGGATGGCGCAGACGACCAGTACGGCATGGGTGAAGGAGGTGGGTCGTGGTGCCCCCCGAGCCCGACATCGATGCATTGGTGCGCAGCTTGCGTGTGACCAACCCGCCGGCTCGCCCGCCCGCCATTCCGTGGCACCTTCGGCGGCCGAGGAGGTGGCACGGGGGCCTCGGGATGGCCGCCGCCGCCGTCGCGATGCTGGCCGTGGGCATCGCTCAGATGGTGGACAATACCCGCGTGACGGCACGGGGACCCTCGGCCGTCGACCCGCCCTTGGATGGGGAGCTGCGGATGCTGGTGAGTCGGGGAGGCCGGGCCACCCGGGTGGGCGACGGGTCGACTGTGCACCTCGACGAAGTGGTGTACTTCCGACTCTGCGCCCCTTCCGACCAAGACCTTGCGTTGTCTGTCGACGGACCCTTCGGTCGCCAGCTGCTCGCTGAGACGACGGCCACATCCGATTGTGTAGACGCCCGCGCCAACGGCCAGATCCTGGGCTACGCCTTCGACCGGTCCGGCAGCCACCGGTTCATCCTGTCCGGAGCGAAGGCCACCGAGCTCGACGCCATCACGCTTCACGTGCGATGACGCACCCACCTCCACTGCCCGAAATGGTCGCATGATCACCACTCTCACTGTCGTCTCAGCCCTGACCGGCGCTGCGCTTGCCGGTGCTCGGGGGGTGGTGACCGGTCTGCCCGTTCCGGAGGGTCTGGCCGAGGCCTATGCACCCCGTCGCGTGGCGTTGGTGGTGGGCATCGACCAATACGACGACGACACGCTGGGCACCCTTCGCTTTGCAGCCAAGGATGCCGACGACGTGGCCCGGGCGCTGGAGGACCCCGACGCCGGACACTTCGATGTGGTGTCGGTGCTCACAGGCGACGTGCCACGGGCCGCGTTCTGGTCGGCCTTCGAGTCGGTCACGCGCACCCTGCACCGCGACGACACCCTGGTGGTCTACATCGCAGCCCACGGCACCCTCGACCTGGAAGGCGGCACGTCCCTGTATGTGATGGGAACCGACGGTCGTCTCGACGCGATTCGACGCACAGGCATCGCCTTGTCGGAGCTCGAGGCTGCCCTGTCGGACGTTCCCGCCCGACGGCGTGTGTTGGTGCTCGACTCGTGTCACACAGGGCAAGGACGCTCCCGCCTCTCTGCCGCCGATCAGGACCGTCTCGCCGCATTCCGCGGACCGGTCCCTCCACCCGTGGCAGCGCGGGTGAGTGCGGCCGAGGTGCGCCTGTACTCCGCCCACCTCAACCAGCCGGCTCTGGAAGATGCCAACCTGCAGAATGGGGTCTACACCCACTTCTTCGTGAAGGGCCTCCGAGGGGCGGCCGACATGGACCGCGACGGCCTGGTGGAGGTGCAGGAAGCCCACCACTACGCCCGAGACCGCACGCTCGACTACACGGGCGGCACCCAGGTGCCATGGATGGAGTCCAAGCTGGTGGGCCGGGAGTCGTTCTACATCTCGGGCGACCCCGGCGAACGCAAGGCAGCGGAGCGGGCGCTCATCACCGGGTTGGAGGCGCTGCCTTCGCGGGCGGTCATCACGGTGGATGGGGCCACGCGCGGGGCGGAGGCGGTCGACCCGGGCAAGCGACGGGTGCAGGTGGCCCTCGACGGCAAGACGCTCGCGGATGTGTCGGTCCGAGTGGACGCCGGCGAGTCGATCGACGTGGGCCGCCTGGCGGGTGCCCGTTCCCGACGCTTCCTCACCATGGTCGACACGGGGGTGCGGGCCCCGTCGGAGTGGCTGGCGCCCGTGTCGGTGGGGCTCACGGGGGAGTGGCTTCCCGGTGATGTGGGTGGGATGCGTCCTGTGTTGGGTGTTGCGGCCAGCTACACGGTGGACGCCCTCCCGGCGGGTGGCGTGGGTGGGCGGCTTGGAATGCTGTGGCCGGTCTCGCCCACCGCACCGCTTGGCTTGGGTGTGGTGGCGGATGTGGGACTGCAGTGGCGCGTGGCTCCGGTCTACATCCCGGAAGGTGCCGACACCGACCTGCTCTCGGCCGAGGAAAAGGAGCTGCAGGGGGCGCCTTCAGGTGGTCTCGCAGCGTCGATGCGCCATGCCGTGGGCCACTGGGCGGTTGCATTGGAGCCGGGCACCACGGTGTTCCAGACCGACGAAGGCTGGGCCATGACCCCCGGTCTGCGCCTCTCGACGGGCTGGCTCTGGTGAGTCGTCGCAGCCTCGCTATGAGCGTGATGATGGCGTCGTGCGCGCCGTTTTCGTCGCCTGAGCCGCGGCCGGAGGAGCCGCCCGACCCCACGGTCCTGACCGAGGTTGCCGGGGGTTGGGTGTATGCCTTGTCGGAGAATGGGGCGGTGATGTGCACCCTCGGCAGTGCGATGGGGGCGGTGTGCGGTCCAGCAGCCGCACCTGAAGGCACGCCTTCCACCATCTGGTCGTGGGATGCCGACACGCAGCTGGTGGTGGCCCCCCACGACGATGGCTCGCTTCAGTTGTGTGCACCCGACGGCAACCGGTGCGTGGTGGTTCCGTTCCTCGATGGGATGCGTGCGGGACAGCGCCTCCCCGCGTTTGCCCGTGGTGATGTGAACGGAGATGGCTTCATCGACATCGTGGTCGGACGGCCCACGTCTCCCGACTCGACGGTCGTTCCGCCCCACATCTGTTGGGGCGCGGCGCTGCCCGGGGCGGTGGTGTGTGAAGCGCTCGCCATCGACGGAGACCACCACGCGTTCGCCCAGCTTGCAGACCTGGACGAAGACGGCCACCTCGACCTGCTCCTCGGTGCCTACGACATCGACCACTGGGCCGCGGCACCCACCGTGTGCTTCAGCGCTGGCACGGCCGACCTTCGCTGCGTGTCGACACCCCTCCCCGATGATGCCGTGGAAGACGCCCTGGCGGTGGATGTACGGGCCCATGACATCGACGGGGACGGGGTGCTGGACCGCCTCGTGCGCTTTGAGCCCCAGTACCTCCAGCGTCCGGCGTGGTGTCCCGGCACGCCGGACACCCTGGACCCTTGCCAAGACAACGACATCCTCCAGATCTCCGTTCCCGAGTTCTACTACTCCGACGGCAACTTCTACCCGGTGGGTGTGGCGGTCTGGGAGGCGGTGGACTTGGATGCGGACGGTGACCTGGACCTCGTCGGTGGTGCAGGGGGCGGCTCGCTGTTGGACTGTCGGTTCGACGAAGGGGACTACACCTGTTCCGAGCTGGTCGAGACACCCTGCGGTGGCTTCGATGCACACTCGCAGCTGTCGGTGCTGGACCTCGATGGAGATGCCGATGCCGACGTGGTCATGGCCTGTTCGCAAGACGGGCGTGGCGTGGTGGTGGCTTGTCTGGCGGGGCGCGCCTGGACCTGCGACGTGCTGCTGGACGACGAGAACTACTGGGGTGCCGCCGCCTGGCCGGCGGTGGTGACCGAAGTCGAGGTGAGGGAATGAGCCGCCGGACCCTGTGCATCATCGGAGTGGTCGGATGTTCGCCCTTCTCCAAGCCAGCCCCCGCACCCGAAGACGCCCTCGACTCTGCGGTGGTGGTGGACTCTGCAGACACGGGAGAGGCGCCGGAGCCCGACATTCGGGCGTGGCGGGGCACGCGGGCTCTGACGGTGCCCGACCTGGAAGAAGATGCCCGGTATGGACGGTCGCTTGCATCGGTGGACAGCGATGGAGACGGCGCCGAGGAGCTGTTCGTGGGGGCGTACAAGACACGGACCCACGCCGACCGGGCCGGTCAGGTGTGGCGCTATCCCACCCTCGAGACCGATGCGCGGGAGGCCATCGACCCCCCCGGTCCCCACACTCTGCAACGCTTCGGGGCACACTTCGCCGAGGTTGGCGACGTGGACGGCGATGGCTACGACGACCTGGCCGTCACGGCTCTGGGGGACGACGCCGAGGGCTACCGTGCGGGCGCCGTGTACGTGCTCCACGGCAGCATGAAGGGGCCCGACCGCGACCGCGATGTGCGGCTCACGAGCTCGGAGCCCGGGCGAGAGCACGAGTACGGCACTTCTCTGACCGCGCTCGGCGACATCGATGGCGATGGGACCGGCGACCTGGCCGTGGGCGACACCCATGCGCGAGACTTCGAAGGCGTTGTGGAGGTCTGGCTCGGGGGCGTGTCCCCGGAGCGGGTCCAGGTGTTCCTGCCCGATGGTGCGGGCTCCGACGGCTCTTCTTTCGGCTCGAGGGTGCGTGGAGGCGACCTCGATGGAGATGGCCAGCGCGAGCTCCTGGCAGGCACCAGCACGCGGTTCTGGCGCTTCCCCGACGCAGGCCCGGGCGCGGCGGACCCGGTGCTGCTCGACCTCGGGCTGCAGGACGAACGGGGCACCTGGCCCGTGCTCGGCACCACGGGCGACCTCGACGGCGATGGCGCCGATGACATCGGGACCACCGGCCAAGCCACCCTCCTGTTCGGCTCTCCCGAGGGTCCCACGGCCACATCGGTCTCGCTGTCCGTCGACGACACCGCGTTGCTGGTCCACGACCTCGCCATCCTCCCGGGCCAGGGTGTGCTCCTGTCCGACGTCTCCCGCACGACAGACATTGGTGTGGGCACGGTGTTCTGGTGGACCGAGGACGCCCTGTCCGAGCCCGGGTTGCCGGTCGTGCCTCCAGACGGTGTGTTTGTGGCCTGCTTTGGCTCGGACTTCGCATGGGTGGACGACGTGGTGGTGGTGGGAGACTCGTGTGCGGAGGGCAAGAGCGGACAGGTGGTGCTGTTTGAGGCTGAGCTGGAATAGCCTGTAGGACGTTGCTTTCGGAGTTTATTGGAGAACGTCTCAGAATGTTGTGACGGAAGTCCCGACCTCCCAGTACGGCCGGGTGAGTCTCAACAGAAGGGACTCGGTGACCGGGCTCCCCCACCTTCGAGGGGTGACTCTGCGTTCGTGTTGACACGGGCGCTGGCCTTGCCATGGCCTGCAGAGCGTCCGGTCGTCTCCAATCCAACCCATTGGACGGTCTCCACCGGGAGGACCGCGTCCACTGGTGTCGCGCGGCTGTCCGTGTCGACACGCCAACACAACGAGGCACACATGCACTCCACCCCTGCCCGAGCTACCGGCGCGGTCGCCCTCCTCGCGCTCCTCCTGCCCCACACCGCACAGGCCTCGGAGTCGTGCGACACCGACGTCAGCTGGACGGAAGTGGGCTTCCTGAACAACCTGGCCGCCTATGCCAACCCAGTGGCCGGTCAGGACACCTGTTCGGGTACCGACGCCGCATACATGGCCCTCACCGACGACCTCGGCGCCCTCTCGTCCTACACCTTCTCCTTTTCGTTCACCTTCACCGACGAAGCCGCCATCGACAACGGCTTCGCCCTGACCACCGACAGCGACGACCTGTTCAGCAGCGACCTCGTGCTCGTGGGCGTGGGCAGCGCCGGTGGCAGCAACAAGATGCTGTCCATCCGCAACCCCATCACCGAGGTCGACCATGCCCTCGGCACCGCGTTCGCACCAGACGCCAGCGAGACGTACACGGTCACCACCTCGGTGGACGGCAACGACTTCACCGCCACCATCGCCGACAGCAGCGGTGTGATCGACACGGTGAGCGCGACCGTGGCCGGCACCTTCAACGACGGCTTCTTGCTGTTTGGCACCGACAACGGCGGCGAGTCGTGCATCACGGATGCGTCACTCGGCAGCTGTGTCGACAGTGGAGGCGGCTCTGATGATGGGACGGTGACCGTCACGTTTGATGGTGAGACCGTGGGTGAGCGACCGCCGGTGCATCAGGAATATACCGAGGGTGGCTTCGGGTACTACCAGGCGAACTCGGCCGAAGGCGCGACCTTCTTCGACGCCGGCAACGGTGACATCGGCATCCGGGACTACAACGGGGATGCCTATGGCGCTCCGCTGCGGTTCTATGCACTCGACGGGTCGAAGTTCATCTTCAAGGGCGCCGAGATCATGAACCTGGGCTCGGCCAGGTACCCGACCTGGGTGGGCACGCATGGCTTCTCTTGCTTGGACGAAAACGGAACTGTGCTCGCGAGCAACTGGACCACTGCTGCGCCGAACGCCACCAGCCCCGAGTCCTACTCCTCCAGTGTGTTCGACGGCGTGGAGTGTTCTCAGGTGGGTGTGTCCATCATGGGCCTGACCGTGCAGGACAGCGCCATCACGAGCATGACCTTCGAGCTGGTGGCCGAAGACACCGACGGCGACGGCGTCTGCGATGCGACCGACGTGGTCGACACCGACGGCGACGGGGATGCCGACGACTGTGACACCTACCCGGATGACTTCGACAACGATGGTGTCGACACGGCAGACGACTGTGACGACACGGACGACACCGTGGGCCTCGCCACCACCTGGTACCCCGACGACGACTCCGATGGATTCGGCGAAGACGCCGGCGGTGAGGTCGTTTCGTGCACCGCTCCCTCCGGCTACGTCGACAACGCAGACGACATCTGCGACGGCGACGACGCCACGGGTGACGCCGACCTGGATGGTGTCTGCACCGACATGGAAGAGTGCGATGGCGACCCCGACAAGCTGCTCGCCGGGGACTGTGGCTGTGGCACCGCCGATGAAGACCTCGACGGCAACGGCGTGAGCGACTGCCTCGACAACGACCTCACCCTCGAAGCCGAGCAGAGCCACGTGCGTTGGTTCGACACCAAGACCGGCAAGAAGCGCATCGACGGCACGCTGTACACCTGGGACAAGAACAAGTCGCGCGCCCACTTCACGGGCACGATGGAGCTCGGCGGTGGCCTGCTCGCCCCCGACTTCCGAGACGCCACCTCTGACGACGGCCTGGGCAGCATCCAGGTCACCATGGGCGCCACCAACCCGGTCACGGTGTACGACGAAGACCTCACCTTCGACGTCTACGACCAGTGCAACGGAAGCACCTCCGACAACCGCGAGAAGTGGCAACACACCGACCAGTACGTCAACAGCTACGGCAAGTCGCCCTACAGCCGTGAGCGTGCGGTCCTGCGTTGGCGCAACTCGATGCGGTACCGGTCCTGGAACGACACGGCTCTGCCGGCCATGAGCGACACCGACAACCTCGGCAAGGTGCACAGTCGGTCCATCGCGGTCGACGAGAGCCGCATCCGTGTCCGCTGGAACCGCAAGTCCGACCTGCCCCTCACGGTCACGCTGAACGGTGTGGCCCTCGCCACCATCGTGGACAACGGCGACAACACCTACTCGGTGGACTCTGCATACACGACCGAGACCGTCTACCGCGGCAACGGCACCGAGCGGAACCGCGTCGTCGATGTGCTGTACCCCGACAACCTCGCGGAAGGCGACGTGATGGCCTGGTACCACGACGCCGACGCCACCACTCTCGACAACCTGCTCTACGAGCACACCCTCGAAGAGGTGGACGGCAGCACGTCCAACACGGACAGCGTCTGGTACAACGCGGGCGGTCGGTACAACATCCGCGTGCCCATCGGCGACGACATCGTGGACGGCTCGCTCGACCCGGACGCCCTCGAAGCCAGCGCTTCGGAGCAGGTGGTCACCGTGAGCATCACCGTGGGCGGCGACACCTCCGACAGCGGCAGCTCGCTCACCGGCTCGGTCACCTACAGTGGCTACGTGCTCACCGACGGCCACTGGCGCATTGCAGAGACGGATGAGGACGAGACCGACGGCGGCACCCAGGGTGGCTCGGGCGGCTCCAGCAGCGGCCAGGGCGGCAACCAGTCCGGCACCACCTGCCAGACCAACGCCGCGGACGACGAAGAGTAGTCCCACACCTGCTTGTTCAGCACTGTTCGCCCCTTCGCTTGTGTCGAGCGAAGGGGCCCCCTCACGTTCCCGGAATCCCGATGTCCATCTCTCCTCGTATCGCCGGACTCGTCGGTCTCGCACTCCTCGTCGTGGGCGTGGGGTTGGTGTGGCAGGGTGGCGACGCGACGTCATCCGAGCCGGTCTCGCCGACCGCATCGTCTGTCGACACGACGTCTGTGTCCCGTACACTCGACGTCCGAACCCGGGCCACCGCGGCCTACGACACCGACCGCTTCGCGGCTGATCTGGACCGCTGGCGCGCGCTCCACGCACCGGTGGGCCGGCTCTCTCTCGAAGAGACGAAGGCTCTGGTCGCGGCGCGGGATGCGCAGGCCGAGGCACTGGCGGCGGGCATTGGTGCGCTTGCTGCAGATGACCTCCACGAGGTGGTTCTCACGCTTGATGGCGCGCGAACCCGCGACCGCCTGGTGGTCATCGACGGTCTGGGCCGCAATGCCTCGCCGGAAGCGGTGGCGGCGCTCGAAGCCCTCTACGACCAGGACCCCGGCTACACGACGCGGCGCAATGTGCTCACTGCGTTGGGCGACTCACCGGCACCCGGCCACCACGCCCTCCTGGTCGAGGCGATGTGGTCGGCTGAAGATGAACGGTTGTCGCAGACCGCTGCCATGATGCTTCGGGGGGAGGCCGCAGCCACCGATGCGCTCATCGACGCGCTCGACTCTGCGCTTCCGATGAACACGCGCCTGGAAGCGGTCGCGAGCCTGGGGGCGGTCGGGTCTGCTGATGCCGAGGCGGCGCTGCGGGAGGTGGTGGCCGACGACGCGGTCAACGCACGAGTGCGCGCCTATGCGGAGAGGGAGCTGGTGCGCAGCTTTGGGTGAGGGCTCTGGTCGTAGTCGTGGCTTGGGCCTCCGCGCCGTGGGAACAAGAATCGCGATGTGTTGGAGGCGGTGGTCCTCGCGAAGGCCGACCAGACGAGGGATGCACGGGTGCTGCTGACACGGTTGGTCTCGACCCACGCACACCGGCTCGACCTGATGTGGGCCGTAGCTGGGGTCTACGAAGAGGTCCTCGGGGACTACAAGCTGGCTGAGAAGGCGCTGCAGGCGTACGTGAACCAACTGGAGCCGCCGACGACCTGGCCCATGCAGTGACCCGCGTGGAGCTGTGGGCGCCGGGCTGTCAGGCGATGGCCGCAGAGGTGGACCTGGTGTTGGTGCAGGCCAGACTTGTGTTGGATGCGGAGGATGGGGACCCCTGAAGGGGGAGGGCTCTTTGGCTTTTGAGGAGCCTGTTGGGGGCCCCCTCCGGCCCTTCGGGCCACCTCCCCCTGGAAGGGGGAGGACTCTTGAGGTGCCCTTGTTTGCGAGGCCCACGCCATCGAAGTCCTCCCCCTCCCGGGGGGAGGTGCCCGCGTAGCGGGCGGAGGGGGCCCCTGCCGAGGAGACCCTCCGGGGCTCCGAGGCCCCGACGAGACGCCGTAGGCGGCTCGGCGGGCCCCACCTACGAGTACATCACACCCGCCCTCAGAACACGCGGCTGGTGCCCGAGTCGTCATCGAAGGCCAGCAAGTGCTCCGCGATGGCGGTCACGAGGGCATCGTAGCGGTCTGCCACCACCGGCGAGACGTCTTCGGGCACCGGGTAGTCGTCGGGGGGCAGCGCTCCGTACACCGCCGTGTAGGTGACCAGGCCGGCCAGGAAGTAGAGCGTGGGCTGGCCGTGGGGAGCGTCGTCTTCGTAGAGGTCCTGCACCGGAACGTCGGCCAGCGTGGTGGTGAGGAGGTGGGCGAGGGTGGAGCCCACGGGGACGAGCCGGACATGGAGCTCGGGTCGGGCTGCTTGGACAGCGTCGTGGTAGGCGAGCCACCAGCTGTGGAAGTCGCCCCGGGTGTTGGCGTGGTAGGCGGCCAGCTCGGCTTCGGTGGGCCACGTGTCTTCAAAGTTGGCCGACGTGAAGGCGCTCATGTCCGGCCAGTTTTCGTAGATGAGGTACCGCACGCCCGGCTCCTCGGCGTCCACCCAGTCGAGCACCCGCACTGTGCTGTCCACCGAAGACTCGGCCAGGAAGCCGTCGGGGTCGGGCTCGGTGGGCGGATAGTACTGGCGAAAGTTGGCTTCGGTGAGCAGCACCACGTTGACGTCGAGGTCGGAGAAGGCCAGGCCGCTGTCGTCGTCCCAGAGTGCGTCGACCCCGGGGACGCCCCACTGGGCGAAGGGGGGCAGGTTGTCTGCGTGGGTGTCCATGAAGCCGTACTGGCCGCTCATCTCGTAGCTGTAGCCAGCGGTCTCGGACAGGCTGGCGAGCCAGCGGGGCACGTTGGCGGTCTCGGAGTGCAGGATGAGGCTGTGCCCGAAGATGTAGTTGCGCACGCTCGATTCGATGGGCTCGCCGAGGTCGGGCGTGGCCGTGTCGTCCCCCGGTGTGTCCGTGTCGTCGGTGGCTGTGCCCGTGTCTGCACCCGACGTTGTGGTGCCTTCGGCGGCGTCGCGGGCGGTGGCCCGGTCCTTCGACTCCGGGGTGCACGCGGAGGCGATGGTCGTGAGGAAGAGGAAGGCGAGGGGGCGCTGCATCGTGGCTCCGTGGTTCGGTACCTCCGCCGTGTCGTGGGTGCGTTCGGGCGCACGCTCGCCCGGGCTGATGCGGTGGAGTGCGTTGTCTGGATGCGCTGCATTGCCGGGCACTGCCGGTTGACCTGTATTGCGTGGCCTTTCACTGGATTTCTGGATTTGTCGGGTCATTTCCTCTCGAATTTGGCCCGATATCCCCTTCTATCAGTCGCTTTCACCTCTTTCCCACCCTTTCAACACCCTTGAGCCATCGGCCGCCACAGGCGATGAATGGTGTGCGGCGCAGGAACGCCGCTCGTTGAGTTGCACGATTCCCGTGCACGCTCCGGGGGTAGCTATGTCGAGTCGAATTCGCGCGATTGCTTGTCTTGCCTTGGGTATGTCTGGGTCGGTGGCCCGGGCAGCGGACCTCTATGTGGACCGTCGCGGTGGTGTCGACGGCCATGACGGCAGCGCGCCCGACCAGGCGGTCCGGAGCATCTCCGATGCGCTCGTGCTCGCGGACGCCGGTGACACCATCCATGTGGCCGAAGGGACCTACCGGGAGACCGTGCGCATCACCCTCGATGGGCTGCGGCTCGTGGCCGATGGGGAGGCGGTGCTGGAGCCCGAGCGGAACGGTGTCATCGTGGAGGCAGCCGACGTGGTGGTCGACGGCTTCGTGGTCACCGGTGGCGTGGACGGCGGCATCGCGGTCGATGTGCGGGCGGGTGGCGGCCTGCAGCTGGAGCAGGTGTGGGTGGAGCAGTTCGACGGCACAGGTGTGCGTGTCGACGGGGCGGGGGCGTCGCTTCGCGTCGAGGGGGGCGGTGTGGACCGGGCGCTTGGGGCGGCCCTCCTGGTGTCCAATGGAGCCACTGGTCGTGTGGAGAACGCCGTGCTGCGGGGCTTTCGCTACGACTCCGAGCCGGCTGCCCTGGTCCAGGTCCACGGCAGCGGGTCTTCCCTGGCCTTGGACCACTCCCTTGTGTCGGGTGCCCCAAGGAGCTGTGTGCGGGGCCTGGAGGCGGCCGAGCTGTCCATTCGACACTCCATCGTGGGGTCGTGCGGGGTTGAAAACGACGTCACGATGGATGTGTACGCGGTCGTCCAGGCCTCCGACGCACACGTGACGGTCTCCCGGTCCTTGCTGTCCGGCCAAGCCAGCGCACCCCACCAGCGGGTGCTGTCGGGTGTGGTCTCGGTCGACGATGCCACCCGCCTCAACGCCCAGCCCGGCTTCGTGGGCCTCGAAGACGCACGCGGGGTGCTGGCCATCACGGTCGACGACAGCCCCAACCTGGACCACGCCATGGCGCTGTCCACCGTCCTCGACGACGTGGACGGGCACCTCACGTTCTTCGCCAACTTTCCATCCAACCTCGGCTATGGCGCGCGTGGAGACCTGCTCGACCTGGTCGACCGTGGCCACGAGGTGGGCGGTCATGCTGTGACCAATGGTCGGTTGACCCAGGAAGAGCCCCTCGAGCTGCGTTGGGATGGCGTGGGAGGCGCGGCGGTCTCCATCTCGGACGACGGCACGGTGCTCGAGTGGACCGGTGGTGGCCACGTCGAGACCCTGGACCTCACGCTGGCCGAGCACGACACCCTCCAGGAGGTGTGCGCCATCCTGTCCACGCTCGACGACCTCACCTGCACCGTCCGCACCGACGACCCATCGGCCCTCCCAATCTACGCCAACCCCACCGGTCTCGCCTCCGGCACAGTCGCCCTCCCTGTGGGTGTCGACACGCGTCTGGCCTGGGACCGCCGCCTGCCCTCCGAGGGTGGTCGTCACTTCCGCAACGAGCTCGAGCTCCCGCGGCAGGTGCTGTCCGAGATGCTCGGTCAGCCGGTCACGTCGCTCGCCTACCCGGGCCAGAAGCACGACGCGGTGGTGCGCGCGGCAGCGTGGGATGCGGGCTTCGAGATCGGGCGAGGAGCAGCCGGCTACACCAAGGCCGACCACCTGTACAGCCAGCCCTTCGATTGGATGCAGTCTCCCATCTCCCTCACCACCGCGGCGGTGAAAGGGGGAACGGACTACGACGCCCTGACGCTCGCTGAGCAAGAGGAGCGGGTCCGTGGCTTTGCGCGCACCTGGGCCACCTTCTCGAAGGAAGCCGGCGCGATGGGGGCGCTCACCATCCATGCTGCAGAGACGCTGGATGTGCACGAGGTGGAGTGGCTGGTGGACGAGCTGTCCAATGCGGGCGTGTCGCTGTGGACCATGGATGCGCTGCGGACCTGGCTGATCGACGAAGGCACGGCCCTGGAGGAGGGCTGGCACCAAGGGCCGACCGTGGACTTCGATGACTACCGTCTCGCTGCGGACTCGGATGCCATCGACCTGGCTGAGGTCGACAGCGACCGTGCGACCGATGCATTGGGACAGCCCATCTATGGCTTGCCCGATGCGGGTCCCCACGAGCACCAGCCGGCGGCGCGCTTGGGCGCTGACCTCCTCCCGGTCTCCGCGCCGGTCGACATCTACGGCGACGGCCGGTTTGTGCCGGGTGTCGGCGAGACGGCCCTCCTGGACCTCATGCCGGTGGAAGGGCGCCCCGAGTTTCTCGCCACGGACCGCCGACCGGTGTGGGCCACTGTGCGTGTCGACACGTGGACCGACGCCGGACGCTCGTGGAGTCAGGCCGGCCTGCCGGCGTCCGAAGCCGTGTGTGCATCCGTGGGTGCGCTCCCGCCCGGCTCGCGGTGGACCGTGTCTCAAGATGGTGTGGCTGTGGGTGTCTTGGAAGCCGGTGCGGATGGTGCGGCCCATGTGTACGTGGCCCCCGGGGTGTCCGATGTGGCGCTGGTTCCCGCGCCTGGTGGCGACAGCCTGCCGTCGGCCACGCCCTGCATCCCGGTCGCCGAAGACCCCTTCCCCGAGGTGGCTCAGCTCGCTCCCGACGGCCTCCTCGCCCATGACCGCACCGAGCGGCGGGTGCGCGAGCCGTCCGCTGGCTGCTCCCATGCGTCGGGTCCTTCGAGCTGGTTGTGGTGGATGGTGCCCGGAGTTCTGGGGCTCGTGGGTCGTCGCCGCGAGCGCTGAGCCTGCTGCTCCACCGGAGGAACCGCCCACGGTAGTCTGCCCCCATGGACTGCCCACGCTGCACGACCACCCCACTCACCGCCATCGACACCGCCGAAGGCGAGACCGTCGACTTCTGCCGCAGTTGTGGCGGGACGTTCTACGATGATGGTGAGCTGGAGGCCATTCTCACGCTGCCTCGGACCGTGCGTGTGCGCCGCGCGGGCATCATGCCCACCCCCGGTCCAGCATGCCCCCGCTGCCAGACCCCCATGAACGAGGTCGGCTACCCACGGAAGGCGCCCGTCCGCATCGACGTTTGCCCGGGGTGCCACGGCGTGTGGCTCGATCGCGCGGAGCTTGGCGACCTTCGGAAGGCCGTTCGACAGGTCCGCACGATGACCGAGGTGGAGGGGGCCGACGGCCTGCACATCGTCCCCATCAAGCCGCCCGGTCGGCGCTTCGAGCTCTACACCTTCCTGGGCAGCCTCTTCGTGCTGTCGTTCACCTCCATCGCCACCCTCGGGCTGCTCTACATCGTGGGTGCGCTCGAACACCTGAACGACGATGGTGCGGTGAACGCCGATGAGCTGGCCATTGTGGGCGCTGCGCTCCTGGGGGTGCCGGTCGGGTCGGCCATTGTGGGGCGCCTGTCCCCCGGGTTCACTCTGTGGGAGCCCGTGGCTGCAGCTCTGCCCGTGCTCCTCGCCTATGTGTGGTTCTTCGAGGGTGTGCTTCCGCCCCTGGTCATCGGCGTGGTGGTCGCTCTGGGGCTGGGGCTCGCACTGGCCGGGGCCGCGGTCGGCGAGCGCATCCAGGCCGGCTGACCCCTCCCTTCACTCGGCCCAGCGCGCCTTCACTCCGCGCCACCACATCCGCGTGTGTCGCCGCAAGTGACCGCGCGGGCCTTCCGCCGCTCCGATGACCTCCCGGGCCCAAGGGTCTCGGCCCAAGGCTGCGCGGCTCTCTCGCATGGCGACCTCGACGGCTTCCAGGGGGACCAGGGCCGCGTTGCCAGCGTGGTCGCCGCAGTAGTAGGACTGGCCTGGCGAGCAGTGGCGGTGTGCGGTCTGGATGGGCATCGACGCGAATTCCTTGGCCAGCTCCTGAGCAGCCCGTGTGTAGTCGTCGGTCTGGCCCAGCAGCCAGGCGCCCAGCCGGCGGCGCTTCATGAGCAAGAGGTACACAGCCAGGGCGTCTTGGGTGTCCTTGTCGTAGGTGAGGTCGAGCTCCAGGCCCTCGACTCTGCGCACTGCTCCGGCCAGTGTGCACGGCACAAGCTGGTACCGCCCCACGGCGAAGAGGCCGGCATCGCCCGCCACACCACGATGCCAGCAGGCCCGGTTGGAGCCGCCTTGATGCGACCGGAGCTCATCGAGCGTCATGTCGGTGATGGACCGCCCCAGGTGCGTGTGGGCCCAGTCTCCGGGGCTGTCGCCGGCCCGCCCCCGGTTGACCGAGTGGTAGTCGCCCTCCACCGAGCCGATGAGGTCGAGCAGGGGCTTCATGGGCCTGGCCAGCACCCGCATCTGTCGAAAGTCGAGGTGGATGGGCACCGGCGGATGGATCCAGCGACCGACCTGCCAGATGGCCACGAGGAGTCCGATGACCACGAGCAAGAGCTGCACCCGCACGCGGAGGGATGGGGAGCGTGTGGTGGGCTTTCGACGCTTCTTCGAGGGCATGGCGCGGGCAGGGTAGCGTGTGGGACCCGGGCCGACCCTCAGAACGGCATCACGCCGGGCACCGCCACGGTCTCTCCCTCCTTGGGGAGGGTGAACGGCTGCGTGTAGGTGCGTGGCGGGTCGCGGTCGAGCCAGCCCGACTCGGACCGGATGCCCACCGTGTGGTCGTCGACCCGGGTGAGAGTGGAGTCTGCCAGGCAGGACGACAGGACCAGCGTGCGTCGTGGTCGTGCCGCATCGCCCGATGCCAACATGGCTTCGCCGGCCAACAGTCCCAGCGGCAGCAGCGCCAGAGCCCACAGTCGACGACCCGCGGTGTGCAACAGCACCATGCCGCAGGCGAAGACGAAGGCGATGAGGGTGTTCCGGGCAGACGTCCAGGCCGTGATCATGGGATGGGACGCAGCGGCCGCGAAGAGTAGAGCGGCGAGCGCGGCGCGGGAGGGTTGGAGGCGTCGGAAGACCGTCGCGGCACTGAAGACCGCCAGGGCGTACCACAGCAGCGTGTGGACGTGGTGGGCGAGCGGTTGGTCGGGCCACACCGTGAAGTCCACCACGTGGGTGGCGGCGGAGAGTGGCCGGTAGAAGGTCATCTTCGCGGAGAGGTCGGACCACCAGGGGTGCGCGCCGGCGTTGCGGAGGGCCGCGTTGACGTCGGGATGCGCGAATGTGTAGAGGTCCCACCAGGGAGACGGACCCCAGGGCGTCTCGACGTCGGCCAGGCGCACACGCATCAGCACATCGTCGAGCACGAAGCCGGCGGGGAGGGTGGCCAGGGCGACCAGGAGACCGAGCGTGACGGGGACCGCGCGGGTCTTTGGGAGGCGGTCGATGGGCGTGGGAGGCATGGCCGACGGGGGAAGGGGAGGGGATGCTCTGCCCTACGTGGATGCGGTTGCAAGCCCGCCAGAGACGGCCGATGATTGCCTGGTACGGGGTGCGCCTCAGGTTGTTGTTGATGGTGGTGGGGGATCTGTCGAGTCGTCTCGATCGATTCGACAGTCCAACTCAAGGTCTCGGTCTCACACGCGAACTGCGTGGCGACACGGAGAGTCCTCGATGAAGTCTGCAACCCTTGGCCTGTACTCGGTCGACCCCCCCGCCCTGGATGCCTTCCACTCGTTCGACCCCGAGTCGTTCGTGGTTCTGTTGGCCATCAGCGATGCCCTCATCGCGATCGGTCCAGAGGGCGATGTGGTCCCGTCACTCGCGGTCTCCTGGGAACAGACCAGCCCGGTCACGTTGGAGATGCAGCTTCGGGAGGGCGTGTCCTTCCACAATGGCGAGCCGTTCGATGCCGACAGTGTCCTGGCGACATTCCACCACCACCACCATCCCGCGCCCAGCGCCTGTGGTGGCGGCATCCTGTCCAGCATCACGGGTGTCGAGAAGCTCGGTCCGTACCGCATTCGGCTGACCACTGCCTTCCCCGACGCCATGCTCCTGCGGCGTCTGTTCTTCTTCTCGGTCTACCCGAAAGGCGTGCTCGAGTCGGAAGGGCGCGGGGCCATGCTCCACCATCCCATCGGCACGGGTGCGTTCCGGTTCGTGCATTGGCGCAAGGGCGAGGAGATTCTCCTGGCGCGCAACCCCCACCACTGGAGCGGCGGCAGCGATGTGGAGCAGGTCCGCATCCCCATCGTTCGGCAAAAGGAATGGGTGGACCGACTCGCGAGCGGTGAGCTCGACCTCGCGCTCAACATCGACTCCCACGACGCCGTTCGGGCTGGCCGACTCGACGGCTTGGAAGTGGGCAGCCGCGAAGCCGCTCTGTCGCAGTGGTTCCTGCTCGCCAACAAGGGGCCGCTCGCGGATGTGAAGGTGCGCCGGGCCCTCAACCACGCCATCAAGCGCACCCTCATCGCAGAGGTGTCCGAGCACGGCCTCGCCAGCCCACAGCGCAGCGTCGCCACGTCGCAGAGCTGGGGCTACGCCGACGATGTGGCCCCCTACCGGTACAGCCCGGAGCTCGCGTCGAAGATGCTGGCCGAGGCGGGACATGCCGACGGCTTCACGCTCCGGGGACTCGTCAGCGAGACCAGCACCGGCGTGTACTTTGCGGTCCGCGAGTTCTTGCGGCGGGTGGGCGTCACCCTCGAAGCCGAGATTGTCCCCCGGTCCCAGTGGCTCGGGCGCATCCTCGGCGGCAAGCTGTCCGGTCAGCCGTACGATGGTGACTTCGCCATCTCCATCGTCGACAATCCCCTGCTCGACAGTGTCTTCCACCAGTTCATCTTCCTGTTCAGCGATGGCCTCTTCTCGCTGACCAGCGACGCCGACTACGACAAGGCCTTCCTCAAGGCGGCCACGTCGGTGGGTGAACAGGGCGAGGCCGCTCGCAAGGAGCTCGAGCACTACGCCGCCGAGCAGGCGCTCCTCCTCTTCACCGTCCAGCAGCAGGTCCATGCGGCGTGGCGGACCGGATGCACCGTGCCGATGCCGGTCTCGGGCCACTTCGACAGCCACTTCTGGTGGAACCTCTCGGTCCCGGAGCAGCCCACCGCCGCCTTGTCCCGCGTGCCCGGTCCCCACGACAACGACGTCGCCGCGCTGCTCGACGCGACCAGCCACACCGGCACCTTCTTCCTGCCCGAGTCCCACGCCTTCGAGGAGCCCTGGGCCGACCACCTCTGGCGTTCGCTGCGCACGAGCGAGGCCCGGTGGCGGCTCACCCATGAGCCCATGCTGCGCGAGCTCGTCACGCAGATCGAGGCCCGCAACCACCTCGGCAGCATCCTCAGCTCCACCCGACGGGTCGCCATCGTGGGGTACTCGCCGGAGGGCCAGCAGCGGTTCGCCAACTCGGGCTTCGACCGCATGTTCGGGACGTCGGTCCAGCATGTGGCCGATGCCATCGACACGCCGGCCTGGGAGGTCATCGAGCACGGCGTGCAGGCCGAAGGCTCGTGGCTGGGACCGGTCCGGCTGGATGCGTCGCTGCTGCCGGAAGGTGCCGCCACGCAGCTGCACCTCGCCGCCACGCCGTCCCTCGACGATGAAGGCGCGGTGGTCGGGCTCACGCTGGTCTTCTCGGACTTCTCCGGCGAAGAAGAGCGCATCCGCAACCAGGCCATCCGCGTCATCCTCGACAACGTCCCGTACGGGCTCTTCATGGTCGATGCCGAGGGCCGCCTGCGGTCGGGCTATTCCGAGACCTGTCGGGAGATGTTCCCGCATGTGGCCGAGCTGGAGGGGGCCGCCCTCACCGAAGTCCTCGAGCTCGACGAGCGGACCGCCTGCACGTTCGAGATGACCGTCCTGCAGTGCTTTGACGACTGGCTTCCCGAGGCCGTGTCCCTCGGTCAGATCGCCGACCGCATCGACCAGGGGCACCGCACGCTCGCGCTGTCGGCTCGGGTGGTCCGCGACGCCGATGGGTCGGTCGATGGGCTGCTGTTCACCTGCACCGACATCTCGGAGCTGGTGGAGGCCGAGCGCGAAGTGCAGCAGATGAAGGGCACTCTGACGGTGCTGCGCTTCCGCGACCGCTTCGAGTCCTACGTGCGTGAGTTCGTTGGCAACCTGTCCCGGCTGGAGGCGTCTCCCAGCGCCTTCGACTGGCAGGTGCGCGCCCGACGGGAGCTCCACACCGCCAAGGGTGTGTTCGGTCAGTTCGGTCTCACCGCGCTCCAGCATGCGCTCCACGACCTCGAAGATGCCGAGGTGGTGGGTGTTGCGGAGCTGCGGCGGGCGCGTGTGGCGCTCCAGGTCACCCTCGATGAACACGCCGATGTGTGGGGCATCACGCTCGAAGACCAGGCGGCGCTGAACTACGCGGTGGCGGGCAGTGAGCTCGATGACCTCGCCGAGCAGGCCCGCACGGCCACCACTTTGGCCGAGCTGCAGGCCATCGTGGCCGCACACACGGAAGCGGTGCGGTGTCGGACGGCCGCGAGCATCCTCGGTCCCATCGAAGACAGCGTCCGCCAGCTGGCCGAGCGACGCGAGAAGCGGGTGGATGTGGTGTTGGAGGGCCTGGACACGCGGCTTCCGGCGCGGCTCGACGGGGTGATGGACCAGCTCGGTCACCTGGTGCGCAACTCGGTCGACCACGGCATCGAGACGCCCGACCTTCGCGGGAACAAGCCCGAGCAGGCCACCCTCAGCATCTCGGTGGCGGCGGAACGGACCGGCTGGCGCATCCTGGTCGCGGATGATGGTCGGGGCATCGACGCCGACCGGGTCTGCCACAAGGCGGTGTCCATGGGGCTCGTCAGCGAGGCGGCGGCGGCTGGGATGAGCCGTGCCCAGCGCATCGAGCTGCTCTTCCTGGATGGCCTGAGCACCGCCGAGACGGTGTCGGACACCTCGGGCCGAGGCGTGGGGATGGCGGCGGTCCGACATGCTGTGCAGGCGCAGGGGGGCCACATCTCGGTGTGGTCGGAGACCGGCGTGGGGACCCGCTTCGAGCTGTGGATTCCCAACGGGCGGGCTGCGGTGAAGGTGGCCTGACGCGCGCAGGGCGCTCTGGCGGTTGTCGCGGTGGTGGGCGACGGGAGGCGAGCCCGTGTGCCCCCACCGGTCTGGTGGTCGACCCGCTGAACGGAGAATTGTGCAAACCCTCCGGAGCATCGTGGCTTCTGGGGGGCCCGTCGAGGCCATAGTCTTCCCGTGTACTCGGGGCGCCACACTGGCGTGCCGATGCTCACAAGCCCCTCCACACGGGAGTCTTCCATGTCTGTCCACCCTCGACGCCCGCTCGGCACCACCGCCGTCCAGGTCTCCCCCATCGGCCTCGGCTGCATGGGGATGTCCGAGTTTTATGGCAAAGCCGACGACACCCGCAGCACCGCGCTCATCCACCACGCCCTCGACCAGGGCATGAACTTCTTCGACACCGCCGACATGTATGGCCCCTGGACCAACGAGCGTCTGCTCGGGGCCGCGCTGAAGGGCCGCCGCGAGGAAGCCGTCGTGGCCACCAAATTCGGCGTGATGCGCAACGCCGAACGGGCCTTCCTCGGCATCAACGGCACGCCCGCCTACGTGCGCGAGAGCTGTGATGCGTCGCTGCAGCGCCTCGGCATCGACCACATCGACCTCTACTACCAACATCGCGTCGACCCCAACACGCCCATCGAAGCCACCGTGGGCGCCATGGCCGAGCTCGTGAAGGCGGGCAAGGTGCGCTTTCTCGGCTTGTCGGAGGCCACCCCCGACCAGATCCGTCGCGCCCACGCCGTGCACCCCATCACCGCTCTGCAGACCGAGTACTCGCTGTGGACCCGTGAGCCCGAAGCCGAGCTGCTCGACACCTGCAAGGAGCTGGGCATCACCTTTGTGGCCTACTCCCCGCTCGGCAGGGGCTTCCTCACCGGCGCCATCCGGTCGCCCGACGACTTCGCCCCCGACGACTTCCGCCGCAACAACCCCCGGTTCATGGGCGACAACTTCACCCGCAACCTCGAGCTGGTGGGGTCGGTGCATGCCATGGCCGCCGACAAGGGCATCACACCCGCCCAGCTGGCCCTTGCATGGCTGCTGCACCAGGGCGACCATGTGGTCACCATTCCCGGCACCACGAAGCAACACCGCTTCGACGAAAACCAGGCCGCCAACGCCGTGACCTTCACGCCCGCCGAGCTCGCCCTCCTCCACGATGCCGTGCCACCGGGTGCTGCCAGCGGCGACCGGTACTGACCATGCGCCACCTGGCCCCACGCTGTCTGGCGGCGGCTCCTGTCGATGGGGTCAACCGCACCCCCATCGACGGGCTGTCCATCTATCGGCGCAACGCCACGTCCCACCCTGGCAACGCCGTCTACCACCCCAGCATCTTCCTGGTCACGCAAGGCCGAAAGCAGGCGCTGGTGGGTGCAGACGCCTTTGTCTACGACCCCGACCACTACCTGGTCACGTCCGTGCCGCTGCCGGTGGTCTCCCAGATCCTCGTGGCCAGCCCGTCGGCGCCCTTCCTGTCCGTCGCGCTGACGTTCGAGGTCCAGGAGGTCCGCCAGATCATGACTCTGGCCCCCGATGTCCTCCCGCCGAGCGCCGCCGAGCCACCCCAGCGAGGCCTGGCGGCGTGTCCGGTCACCGCCCCCATCGCGTCGGTCACCGAGCGCCTGCTCAACCTGCTCGACACCCCTGAAGACATCCCCGTGCTCGGCCCCCTCTACCGCCGCGAGCTGCTCTACCAGGTGCTCAAGGGGCCCCGTGGCGGCTTCCTCCGGGCGGTTGCGATGGGTGGCGGCCACCAGCGGGCCATCGCCGAGGTCCTCCACACCATCCACGCCGACGTCGCCCGCCGGTTCACGGTCTCCGAGCTGGCCACCCGCGCCGGCATGAGCGAGTCGGTCTTCTACGAAGCGTTCAAGCGGGTCACCGCGGCCACCCCCCTGCAGTACGCCAAGCGGCTCCGGCTCCAAGAAGCCCACCGGCAGCTGTCCTCGGGCCTCAACAACGTGTCGGGGACCGCCTACGCTGTGGGCTACAACAACCTCTCGCAATTCTCCCGCGAGTTCAGCCGGCACTTTGGCGCCAGCCCCAGCAGCGTGGCCCGGTAGCGCACACCGTTCACGACGCCTTGGTGGGGACCTTCGCGGCGTCCTTCTTCCCGAGCACCTCGCTCCACTGGATGCGCCCGGTGAGCTGCATCACGAGGAACAGGGTCAGGATGCTCAGCACGGTCACGGTGAGGCCCGTGTAGCCCTCCCAGAAGTGCGCCATCGAGAAGCACACCAGGTACACCAGCTGGGCGATGCCGGCCTCCACCAGCGCAAACCGCGTGCTCACCACCAGCCGCAGGTAGCTCACCACCAGCACCACACTCACCACGCTCGCCAGCCCGAAGGCCTGCTCCACCGGCAGCCGGTCGGCGCTGTAGGCGAACAGCAGGTGGAATGCGAAGAACGCCCCCGCAATCAACAGGTAGTTGAGCGGGTGGATGTCGATGCCGCGCAGCACGCTGAGCACGTAGATGACCACGAAGAAGAACAGCAGGCTCACGGGCGCCGACACACTCATCTCTGTGGCCAGCTCGCCGGGCTGCACCGGATGCGGCACCACCATGCCCATGCCGTGGCCGGTCACCACGCGGTCGAAGGTCCAGTCCAGAGTCCAGCCGTCGCCCGTGCGCGCCTTGTTCGACGGCGACATCGTGTGGGCGGGAAAGTCGATGTCCACGAAGTCCGTCACCATCTGCAGCGAGAAGTTCTCGAGGCTGGCCACGCCGTTGGCTGGTCGGTACGTCCACGACTCCATCCCCCGGCTGCGGTAGCCCGCCTCCAGGCGCACCTCTTGCCCCGGCACCACGGGCATCTGGTACGACACGGTGCCGTTCTTGGGCGTGAGCTCGCGGGCCCGGTCCTCGCCGTCCACCACCAGCCGGAAGCCGTCGTAGAAGCCCTGCTGGTCGGGGAAGTCGAAGTGAATCGTCAGCCAGCCCGTCTCGGCACGGGTGTGGGTGTAGGTCCAGGCGCCCGAGAAGTCCACGTCGTAGAGCGGGTACCACACCAGCCCTTTGCGCCGGAGGTCTTCGGTCAGCGCGGCCGTGACCTGCGTGGCATCGGGGCTGCGCCAGTCGTCGTGCGTGACCGGCACAACCTTGCGCACAACGTGCTTCTTGCCGTCTTTTTCGACGGTCTCGGTGCGTTCCTCCTTGGTGACCCACTGAAACTGCAGCCGTGGGGCCCCCTGGGCATGGGGCCGCCCCCACAACGACGACACCTCGCCCCGCAGCGCATCCGACGTGTCCGTGGTGCGGGAGTGGGTGATGCCGCCGAGGCCCAGCCAGGCGGCGGTCGCCACCACGAAAACAAAGACAATACCGACGATCCGGAGAATCGAGTGCACGGGCCCTCCGCTGCAGGGGTTCGACTGACCCGCCCGAAGTAGGTCGCCCGTGTGCGCCTCCAGATGTGCATCGGTGGCGGCTCGCGTGCGGCTTGGTGGCGAAGGTGTGCAGGCCCTCCCTTCTGCGCGCGCCACGCTCCGGTGGATACTGCCGGCCAATGTCCACGTCCGGCCCGCCCCTGTTCGCCTACCGCCCCGACCTCGATGGTCTGCGGGCCGTCGCCGTGCTCGCGGTCGTCGTCTTCCACTTCTTTCCTCCGGCCGCCCCCGGAGGCTTCGTCGGCGTCGACGTCTTCTTCGTGCTGTCGGGCTTTCTCATCACCACGCTCACCCACCGCCGCATCGAGCGGGGCACGTTCTCCTTCCTCGACTTCTACGCCCGCCGGTCGCGTCGCCTCCTACCCGCCCTCGTGGCCGTCGTGCTCGTGTGCCTGCTCCTCGGCCAGCAGGTCTACAGCCCCAGCGAACAAGCCGACCTCGGCGCCGCCAGCGCTGCTTCGGCCCTCTTCGGCGCCAACCTCTACTTCCACCAGACCACCGACTACTTCGCCGCTCCCGTCGAGACCCGGCCCCTGCTCCACCTGTGGTCCCTGGGCGTTGAAGAGCAGTTCTACCTGGCCGCTCCCGTGGTGCTCGTGGTGCTCGCCCGGTGGCGTCGGGCCCGCTTCGCCGTGTTGGCCGTCGCCGTCGGGATGTCCCTCGTCGCCAGCATTCTCGCCACGCGGTCCCACCCCTCGGCCGCCTTCTACCTCCCCTGGTTCCGCGCGTGGGAGCTCGGCCTGGGCGCCCTGCTCGCCCTCCGACCCCCAGCCCTCCCCGAGCGGGTCCGTCCCCTGCTCGCCGGTGTTGGTCTCGTTGCCGTGCTCATCGCTATCTTCGGCTTCTCGCACGCCACGCCCTTCCCCGGGTTCGCCGCCCTCCTGCCCACCCTCGGCACCCTCGCCCTGCTCGCCGCGGGCCCCCACACCGCCATCGGACGCGCCCTGTCCATCGCACCTCTGCGCGCCATCGGCCGGTGGTCCTACGCCTGGTACCTGTGGCACTGGCCGGCGCTCACGTTCACCACCTTCTGGCTGCTCCGGCCGCCCACCCCGCTCGAAGCCGTGGGCCTCGCCCTCGCCAGCCTCGCCCTCTCCGCTGCCAGCACCCGCTGGCTCGAGACCCCCCTGCGCCACGCGGCCGTCGACCAGCCCGCAAAGGCCGTCCGCATCGGCATCTTCGCCCTCGCCGGGCTCGCGGCCCTCGGCATCTCCTTCCCCGCCGCCCTGTCCGACGACACCGAAGGCGCCCCCGACCACATCGTCCAGAGCACCCTCGAGCAGCCCACTCCCACCTGCGACGCCGGCCCCCACGACGGCCTCCAGTTCTCCGTGTGCGCCATCGGAGACACCGACGGACCCCTCGATGTCGTCCTGTGGGGCGACTCCCACGCCTTCTCGCTCGCCCACGCCTTCGAACAGCGCACCGAAGCCCTGGGCCTGAGTGGCCTCGTGGTCGCCCGCTTCGACTGCCTGCCGCTGCTCGGTGTCGACCGCGCCGACGTCTACGCCGCCCACCGCTGCGGAGCCCACAACGACCGCGTGCTCGCCCATCTCGAAGCCCGCGGTGTGCGCACCATCCTGCTGCACGCGCGCTGGCCGCTCTACGCATCCGGCTCACGCTACGGCGACACCGGCACCGTCCCGCGGGTGGTGTGGGCGGGCAGCCGCGACCGCGACGCCGACCTCTCCCTCGCCCTCGAACGCACCGTGCGGCGCCTCCAAGACATCGGCGCAGACGTTGTTCTCATCGGAAGTGTGCCCGAGGTCCGCTACGACCCCGCCAGCGTCTACGCCCGCGCCGAGCGCCTCGGCAAGACCCCGCCACCACCGCCCACCCGTGCCGAGTTCGAGGCCCGCCGAGCCAGCGCCAAGGCCCTGCTCACCGCCGCGGGCGTCCCGTTCCTCGACCCCGCGCTGCAGCTGTGCACCGACCACGACTGCGCGGTCCACGACGGCCAGACCGTCCTCTACAGCGACGACAACCACCTCAACCTGGCCGGCAGCTTGCGGGCTCTTGGCCAGCTCGAGTCGGTGTTGCCGTAGGTGTTTTTCGGGCGCCTGGCCAGCCGTCCTCCGTCCGGCCGTCCACCGCGTGCGCTCGGGGTCGGCCCCCGAGACGCCCGAAGCCCCGTACCGGGTCTCCGTGCTGGGGCCTCCGTCTCCCCGGACAAGCCGGGGAGACCGCTGGCGCGCCCTGTTGCCCGCTGGCGCAGTGTGGAGACCTCTCCCCTACCGCCGTGCACACGCCACAAGCAGCGCCGCCGCGGTCTCGTGCAGGCGCACTTGCACGTCCAGTCCGGCCGCCGTCATCACGCGGGCCATCCCCATCGGTCCGCCCATCGACTCCAGCAGCCCGTCCTGGTAGGCGTCCGACAGCACCACGCCGTCCGGTCCGGCCGTCAGCTCCACGTGCGCACACGCCAGCAGCTCCGCTTCGAGGACGACCACCTCCGCGGCCCGTCGCGCATCCGGCGCGAACACCCGAAAGCGGGCATCCAAGGCGGCCGAGCCGGTGGGAAAGGCCTGTGGCCATCGGGGCTCGAAGGTTGTGGTGCGGTTCAGCCGCGCATCTCGGGCCAGCCGCTTCGCCCGGTCGGCCACCCGCTGCTCCACCACCTGCACCGACAGCCCCGACGGCGACGGAGAGTGCCATGCATAGGCCATCTTCGTGCCGAAGCCCCCGGCCTCGGTCCGGCTCGTGAGGTGGACCTCGATGCCGTCCACCGTGCGCACCATGTGGGTCTCGGCGGGGTCTTCGGTCGGCTTCGACACGTAGCCGAGGCGGTCTGTGTACATCTGCTGCACCGCCGCCACCTGGCCGGTCGACACCCCGCCACCACCCGCCAGAGCGCCCGACTTGCGCAGGAACAGGAAGCCTGCCACCGCCACCAGGACGGTCGTGAGCATCATGCACAGGCCCCCCGCAGCGGCCACCACCATCGGCATGAACGAAGCAACGGAATCCACACGACCTCCTGGTTCGGTGCACGGTATCGGCGCCGGGCCCGCGCGAATGAGGCAGGAACGGTGCAGGGTGGAGGGTGTCTCGCCGGTTAGCCCCGGCACCATGATCCAGGTCCGCGCGCTCGAGAAGTCCTACCCCACCGGAAGTGGCCCCCTCACCGTTCTCCGGGGCCTGGACTTCCACATCGCTGCAGGCGAGAGCGTGGCCATCGTGGGCGCTTCGGGCTCGGGCAAGTCCACGCTGCTCAACGTCCTGGGCCTGCTCGACGCCTTCGACAGCGGCACCTACGCCCTCGCCGGCCACGACACCCGCAACCTCGACGACGCCACCGCGGCCCGCATGCGCAACGAGCTGCTCGGGTTCGTCTTCCAGAGCTTCCACTTGCTGGGCGACAAAGACGCCGTCGACAACGTTGCTTTGCCCCTGTTCTACCGCAACACCCCCCGCCGCGAGCGCCGCCGACGGGCCATCGCCATGCTCGAGCGCGTGGGCCTCGCCGACCGCCTCGACCACCACCCCAACCAGCTCTCCGGCGGACAGAAGCAGCGCGTGGCCATCGCCCGCGCCCTCGTCACCGAGCCCAAGGTGCTCCTGGCCGACGAACCCACCGGCGCCCTCGACTCCTCCACCTCCACCGAGATCCTCGCGCTGCTCGAGTCTGTCGTCGCCGAGGGCAAGACGCTCATCCTCGTCACCCACGACCTAGAGGTCGCCGCCCGGATGCAGCGCACCATCCGCCTGCACGACGGCCGCATCGTGTCCGACGAGCGCCGGGCCTAGCGTGCGCGGCCTGCTGTCCATCGACGCCTGGGAAGAGGTGGTCGTCCACCTGCTCTCGCGGCCGCTGCGCACTGGCCTCACGGCCTTTTCGGTGGCCTGGGGCGTCTTCATGCTCATCCTGCTGTTGGCGGCGGGCGATGGCCTCGAAGGCGCGATGCGCTGGAATTTCCGCGACGACGCCATCAACAGCATCTGGCTGTGGACCGGCAAGACCTCGCGGCCCCACGATGGCCACCCCGTGGGCCGCCGCATCGAACTCAACGACGACGACGTGCTGCTCGCCGAAGCTCTGCCCGAGTCCGGCCACGTCACCGCCCGGTTCATCCCGCCGTCCGACACCCGCATCGCGTACCGGGGCCGCGCCGCCAGCTTCGACATCCGCAGCACCCACCCCGACCACCGCCACATCGAAGGCACCGTGATGGAGACCGGGCGCTTCATCAACCACCGCGACGTCGCCGAGCGCCGCAAGGTCGCCGTCATCGGGCGCCAGGTGGCCGCCTTCCTCTTCCCCGAGGGCAACCCGCTCACCGCCCCCCTCGGCACCGAGCTTCGGGTCGGAGGCATCGCCTTCACCGTGGTGGGCGTGTTCTCCGACGACGGTGGCGAGCGGGAAGAGCAGCTCGTCTACCTGCCCATCACCACGGCGCAGGCCTCGTTCGGGGGCCGCGACCACATCGACCAGCTCATGTTCACGGTGGGCCCCCCCGACATCGACGGCGCCAGCCTCGAAGCCGCCGACCGTGCCGTGGCCAGCATCCGCGCGCGCGTGGCCCAACACCACAGCTTCCACCCCGCCGACCGCGCCGCCCTCCGTGTGCGCGACCGCATCCACTCCTACGGCGACGTCCAGGCCGTCTTCACCCAGCTGCGCCGCTTCACGTGGATCGTGGGCCTGGGCACCGTGCTGGCCGCGATGGTGGGCGTGGGCAACACCCTGCTCATCTCGGTCAAGGAACGCACCCGCGAGCTGGGCCTGCGCAAGGCCCTGGGCGCCCGCCGCGGCGACATCATCGGCATGGTGCTCCAAGAGGCCTTCCTGCTCACGTCTGTGGCCGGCTGGATGGGCCTGCTCGCCGGGATTGGACTCGTCGAAGCCGCCCGCCGCTGGCTCCCCGACAACGACTACCTCCGCGACCCCGACGTCGACCTCGCCAGCGTGCTCCTGGCCGTTGTGGCGCTGGTGTTCACCGGTCTCGTGGCCGGCCTCGTCCCCGCCCTCCAGGCCGCTGCGGTCCCGCCCGTCGTTGCGCTGCAGGACGAATAGCCATGCAGAGCTGGCTCGACGCCTGGCAGGAGCTCGTGGGCACCCTCGTCCGCAACCCCGTCCGCACCGGCCTCACCGCCGCCGGCGTGGCCTGGGGCATGTTCCTGCTCGTGTTGCTCTCGGGCTTCGGCGCGGGCCTCGAACAGGGCGTGCAGTCGAGCCTCGGCCGACGCGCCACCAACGCCGTCTACTTCTGGGGCCGCGACACCTCGCTTCCCTACCGTGGCGCCCGACCCGGTCGCCCAGTGCGCTTCCGAAACGACGATGTAGCGGCCATCTTGCAGCAGGTCGATGGCATCGAGCACGTGGCCCCACGCAACCAGCTCGGGGGCTGGCGAGGGCAGTCCGCCGTCACCTTCGGCACCGAGTCCACCACCGCCGCGGTCACCGGCGAGGTCCCGGCCTACCGCCACATCCAGCCCATGCGCATGGTGGCGGGCCGCTACATCAACCACCGCGACCAGGCCGAGCGACGCCGGGTCGCAGTCGTGGGGCGTCAGGTCGCCGAAGACCTCCTCCCCGAGGGCGGCACGCTGGTCGGGCAGCGCATCACGGTCGACGACTCGTCCTTCACCATCGTCGGCGTGTTCGCGTCGCGCCTGTCCAGCGAAGACGCCGACCGCGTCGAGACCGGCGTGCACATCCCCCTGTCGGCCTTCCAGCAGTCCTTTCGCCAGGGCGACCGCGTGCGCTGGTTCGCCATCTCCGGCACCCCCGATGCCTCCGCCGAAGCCATCGAAGCCGACACCCGCGCACTGCTCGGCGCCCGCCACATGGTCCACCCCGACGACGCCCCCGCCATCGGCTCCCGCAACGCCGAGGCCCAGTACCGGCGCATGCAGGCCACCTTCGCCGGCATCCGGGCCTTTGTGCTCCTGGTGGGCGCCATGACCCTCCTCGCCGGCGCGTTTGGCGTCACCAACGTGATGCTGGTCTCGGTGGGCGAGCGCACCCCCGAGCTCGGCCTGAGGCGCGCCTTGGGGGCCACCAAGCGGCAGGTGCGCCGGATGATCCTGCGCGAGTCACTGCTCCTCACCCTGGTCGCCGGCCAGACAGGCCTGCTCGCGGGCGTCGCCTTCATCGAGGTCGCCCGCGCCTTCCCCTCCGACTCCCCCCTCGGCGCCCCCCACATCGACGCCAGCCTGGTGGCCCTCGCCGCCCTGCTCATGGCCCTCGCCGGCCTCATCGCCGGCAGCCTTCCCGCCGCCCGCGCCGCCGCCATCTCTCCCATCGACGCCCTCCGTGGGCACGGATAGCGACCCGTCCCATGAACGTCCGCAAGCTCCTCCCCCTCGCTGTCCTCGGCTTTCTGGTGCTGGGTGTGCCCGCCACCGGTGGCCTGTTGTGGCTGCGCAGCCGTCCCGTGGAGGCTCCGCCCGTTCTCGGTGCCCCCGAGACCCGCGACATCACCATCAAGACCGTGGCCACCGGCTCGGTCGTGCCCCGGGATGAGGTGGCGCTGAAGGCCCGTGTGTCGGGTGTTGTCGCCGAGCTCCTCGTCGAGCCCGGAGACACCGTCGAGGCCGGCCAGCTCATCGCCCGCATCCGCGTCATCCCCGACTCCGCCCGTCTCGCGTCCGCCAAGGCCGGGGTCCGCGAAGCCCGCATCCGCCGCACCGACGCCCGCCGTGAGCGCGACGAACTCCAGGCCCTGGTTGCCAAGAATGCCGCCAGCCAGGCCGACCTCGACGCCGCCCAGACCCGCGTCGACCTCGCCGAGCAGGCCGTCTCCGCCGCCCACACCGACCTCACCATCGTCCGCGACGGCGCCTCCCGGTCGGTCGACGCGGTGGCCACGTCTGTGGTCGCGACGGTCCCCGGCATGGTGCTCACCGTTCCCATCGAGGTGGGCGACAGCGTCATCGAGGCCAACACCTTCAACGAAGGCACCACCATCGCCGAGGTCGCCGACATGACCGACCTCATCTACGTGGGCTTCGTCGACGAGGCCGAGGTGGGCCGCATCCGCGAGGGCATGGACCTCACCGTCACCCTGGCCGCCTGGCCCGATGCCCGCCTGCACGGCACGCTCGAACACATCGCGCCGAAGGGTGTCGACGTCTCCGGCGCCATCCAGTTCGAGGTCCGCGCCGCCCTCGACCTGTCGTCGGCCGGCGACCGCTTCGTCCGCGCCAACATGAGCGCCAACGCCGACATCGTGCTCGACCGCCGTGAGGGTGTTCTCGCCGTCAACGAGTCGTTCCTGGTGCCCGACCTCGAAGATGACCGGGTGCTGGTCCAGACGACCACGGGCTTCGACGAGCGGCCGGTCGAGCTGGGGCTGTCCGATGGCATCTACGCCGAGGTGAAGGGGGGCGTGGCCGAGGGCGACGTGCTGAAGCGACCGGAGGGGTAGGGGGAGGACTCCGGAGGTGACGCGGGGCCCCCTCCGACCGCTTCGCGGCCACCTCCCCCTGAAGGGGGAGGACTGTAAGAACCACGATGTCCTCCCCCTTCAGGGGGAGGTGGCGCCGGAGGCGTCGGAGGGGGCCCCCGGCTCGATCCCATGCGCCCGCAGCAGAGCTTCGAGCCTGGCCGCCCGAGCTTCCGCTGCCCTGGCCTTCAAATCCGCCGCATCCGCCCGAGCCTCCGCCGCCCGCCGGTCCGCATCCATCTCCGCGACCGTCCGGAACCGGACCCCATCCGGTCCCACAACCTCCAGGCTGTCGTCCGTCAGCGTGAACGTGCACCCCAGGTACGGGCTCTCGTAGCCGTCCACCGTGCTCACCACGTCCAGGTCGCCCGCATCCGACCGCTGCCACGCGATGAGGTCCACCCGGTCGGGGTCCCACATGATGAACTCGCGCACGCCGTGGCGGTCGTACCACTTCAGCTTGCGCATCAGCTCGGCGTACGTGTTGCCCGGCGACCACACCTCGATCACCACATCCGGTGCCTGGCCGGCTTCCTGCCACTGCATGTAGCTGCTGCGGTGTCCTTTCGGCCGCCCGAAGGCCACGAGCACATCCGGAGCCCGGCGGGTGCGGTTGTCGCCTTCGACCGGGTACCACAGCAGATCACCGGCCACGAAGGCTTCGGGCAACAGGAGGTCCAGGTTCTCGCGGATGGTGACAATCCACTCGTACTGGAGAGTGTTCTCGGACATCCGCTCACCATCGCTGCTGGGGTACTTCACCTTGGAAATGGCTGGCTTCGCCACGACCGACATGCAACCTCCGGAACCACGCCCCATCCTACCCCACCCCCGACCGATCCGGCCCACCCCACAGAACCCCCCGTCACACGGTCGCCTCACCATCCCCGCACCGTCCCGGGATGCACAAGACACCGACAATCCGGTAGTCTTCGCCGTCATTCGCCGCGGCCCCTGCCCCGCGGCCGGGAGTACCGATGGCCGACCCCGCGCCTGCGCCCCAAGAGCGCACCTTCATGGGTCACCCGACCCAACTCTTCATGCTCTTCTTCGCCGAGCTGTGGGAACGCTTCTCGTTCTACGGCATGCGCGCGCTGCTCACGCTGTACCTCACCACCCAGCTCTTCAAGAGCCTGGGCGACGAAGAGGCCAAGTCCACCGCCGTCGGCATCTACGCCGCATACGGCGCGCTGGTCTACGCCACGCCCTTCCTCGGCGGCATCCTGGCCGACAAGGTGCTCGGCTTCAAGCGCTCCACCATGCTCGGTGCCGTGCTGATGGCCATCGGCCACTTCATCATGGCCATCGAGACCGAGCCCATGCTGTACGCAGCGCTCGCGTTCCTCATCGTGGGCAACGGCTTCTTCAAGCCCAACATCAGCTCGATGGTGGGCGGCCTCTACAAGCCCGGCGACTCCCGCCGCGATGGTGCCTTCACCATCTTCTACCTGGGCATCAACATCGGCGCGTTCCTCGCTCCGCTCACCTGCGGCTACCTCGGCGAGACCTACGGCTGGTCGCTGGGCTTCGGCCTCGCAGGCATCGGCATGCTCGCCGGCCTGGCCGTGTTCGGCTGGGGCCAGGGCAGCCTGGGCGACAACGGCGAGCCCAACGACCCCGAGATGCTGAAGAAGTGGGGCAAGGTGGTCTACGCCGGCGCGTTCGCCGCGGTGGCCCTCTTCGGCGCCATGGTGTGGCAGTACGAGTACATGAGCGCCGTGCTCACGCCCTTTGTCGTGGGTGTGGTGGGCTTCCTCATCATCGAAGCCATTCGTCGGGGTGGTGAGGAACGCGACCGCCTGTTCGTGGTCGTCATCCTGCTGTTCTTCTCCACGGTCTTCTGGGCCTTCTTCGAGCAGGCCGGCTCCAGCCTCACGCTTTTCACCAACAGCAACGTCGACCGCTCCATCCTCGGTGCCGAGGTGAAGGCGAGCATGTTCCAGTCGGTGAACCCCTTCTTCATCATGCTGCTGGCCTTCCCCTTCAGCTACATGTGGACCGAGCTCGGCAAGCGCAAGCTCGAGCCCAACACACCGGTCAAGTTCGGCCTCGGTCTCGCCCAGCTGGGCCTCGGCTTCCTCGTGCTCGCATGGTCCACCGGCTTCGTCGAGGTCAAGGACATCACCATGGCCAGCGGCGACGAGCTCGTCACCGTCACCGCCGCCACCGTGCCCGTGTTCTTCCTGCTCGCCGGCTACTTCCTGCACACCACCGGCGAGCTGTGCCTGTCGCCCGTCGGCCTCTCGATGGTCACCAAGCTCGCGCCCAAGAAGATTGGCGCGATGGTCATGGGTGCCTGGTTCCTGTCCAGCGCGGCCGCCCACCACATCGCCGGCATCATCGCCAAGCTCACCACGGGCAGCGGACACGGCGAAGGGGCTGCGGGTGAAGCCGATGCAGTGGGTCAGATCGCGCTCGACGCCGGCCTCATCCCCAGCCTCGATGCCCACCCCGAGGCCGTTCTCGCCAGCTTCGACAGCCTCGCCACCGCCACCGATGTCTTCGGGTCGCTGGGCTGGATTGCGCTGGGCTGTGGTGCGGTGGTGCTCGTCATCTCCCCCCTCCTCAAGAAGATGATGCACGGCATCAACTAGCGGACACACCCATCCACACCCTCCAACAGGCTGCCGCCGACCTCCAGCAGGTCTTCGGCTTCTCCGCCTTCCGACCCGGCCAGGAAGCCGCCATCACGGCGCTCCTCGCCGGGCGCTCTGCTCTGGCTGTCTTCCCCACCGGTGGCGGCAAGAGCTTGTGCTACCAGCTGCCCGCGCTCCGGCTTCCGGGCGTCACCCTCGTGGTCTCGCCGCTCATCGCCTTGATGAAAGACCAGGTCGACCACCTGCAGAGTCTCGGCGTGGCCGCCGAGCGACTCGACTCCACGCGCACGGGCGACGAGGTGCGCACCATCTACCAGCGCATGCGGTCGGGCGAGCTGCGGCTGCTGTACGTGGCCCCCGAGCGCCTGGGCAACACCGGCTTCCGGCGGCAGCTCGAGCGCAGCCGCATCAGCCTGCTCGCGGTCGATGAGGCCCACTGCATCAGCGAGTGGGGCCACAACTTCCGCCCCGACTACCTCAAGGTGGCCCGGTCGGCCCGAGAGCTTGGCGTGGAGCGGGTTCTCGCCCTCACTGCCACCGCCACCCCGAGCGTCGCCCACGACATCTGCAAGGCCTTCGACATCGCGCCGGCCGACCACGTCCAGACCGGCTTCCACCGCCCCAACCTCACGCTGCGCGTCCATCGATGCACCGCGTCCGAGCGCCTTCCGCGGCTCATCGAGCGCCTGCGCGACACCGATGGCCCCACCATCGTCTACGTCACGCTCCAGAAGACCGCCATGAAGGTGGCCGAGGCCCTCGCCGGCGCGGGCATCGACGCCCGGGCCTACCACGCCGGCCTGCCCAACCCCGTCCGGAGTGCCGTGCAGGACGCCTTCATGGGCGGCGAGCTGTCCGTCGTGGTGGCCACCATCGCCTTTGGCATGGGCATCGACAAAGCCGACATCCGGGCGGTCTACCACTACAACCTTCCCAAGTCGCTCGAGGGCTACTCCCAGGAGATCGGACGCGCCGGTCGGGACGGCCTGCCGTCGCGCTGCGAAGTGCTTGGATGTGCCGACGACCAGGTTGTCTTGAACAATTTCACCTTCGGCGACACCCCCACCGAAGCCGCCCTGCGCGCGTTCGTCGACGAGCTCCTCGCGGGCGGCCCCGAGTTCGCGGTCTCCCGCTACCACCTCTCCCAGCGCCACGACCTCCGCCCGCTCGTGGTGTCCACCGCGCTCACCTACCTCGAGCTCAGCGGCATCCTCGAGGCCACAGGCCCCTTCTACTCGGGCTACCGCATCGCCTTCAAGGTCGACCAGCAGGCCATCCTCGCCCGCTTCCCCGGCGAGCGTCGCCAATTCGTCGCCCAGATCTTCGCCGGCGGCAAGATGGGCCGCACCTGGCTCACCCTCGACCTCGACACCCTCCCCGAATCCATCGGGCAGCCCCGCCCCCGCATCACTGCCGCCATCGACTTTCTCGTGGCGCAGGGCTTCGTGCAGGCCAAGCCCGCCGGCCTCCGCCACGGCTACCGTCGCCACGTCGAGGTGGACGCGAACACCCTCGTGGCCGACCTCGTGCGGCGCTTCGAAGAGCGCGAAGCCTCCGACCTCGCCCGCACCCAGCAGGTCATCGACTTCGCCGCCCGGTCGGACTGCCTCACCGCCGCACTCGTCGGTCACTTCGGCGAGCACCTCGATGGACCGTGTGGCCACTGCGGACCGTGCCTCGGCGCATCCGGCGGACCGCTCCCACGGTCGGGGCCCGTAGCCCTGAACAGCCACCACCAGGCCAGGCTCGACGAAGCCGTCGCCCTGAACCACCCCAAGCTCGTGCACCCCCGCGTGCTGGCCCGCTTCCTGTGCGGACTGGCCAGCCCCGCACTGCAGGGCCGTGGCGGCCTGTCCAGACACGCCCTCTTCGGGGCTCTGGGGCGCTTGCCCTTTGGCGTGGTGCTCGAAGCGGTCGAAGCCGCCGTGGGCCCTACTGACTGACCACCCGCAGGTCCAGGCGCCCGTCCACCACAGGCGGACACCACACCACGGCCCCCGTCACCGGCGTGGTGAACTGGAACAGGGCGTCGACCACACCGTCGTCGATGCCCACCATGCGCCGCATCTGGGCCATGAAGGGGGCGACCGACGCGGCGAAGGCCACGAACACCAGGCCGGCACCGCGGTGGTCCGACCACGGCATCGACCGTCGCCACAAGAACGCCTCGGGCTCGAAGTCTTCCTGGGCCGTGCGCTTCACGTGGGCGCTCTCCGGGGCATCGTCGAGCTCGTCGTTGCTCACGCGCTCGCGGCCGATGGCGTGGTCTTGCGCCTGCTTTGGCATCGCCTCGAAGCGGGAGAAGTCGTGGACCCACCGCTGCACGACCAGGACCGAGCCGCCGTCGATGCCCGGTCCGTGACCGCTCGCCAGCGCCACCTCGGGAGCTTCGTCGGGCTCGGGGTTCTCGGTGCCGTCTTCGTAGCCCGTGAGGTCGCGGCCTCCGTCGTGGGTGAAGCCATCGGTGCGGTCGGCCAACTGGAGACCCTCCGGCATGACGGCCATCAGGGCGCGCATCCGGTGCAGCACCTGGCCGGGGTCGTCGCCACGGACCCGCACCCACACATCCACAGGCGTGCGTGGCACTGCTTCCTTGGCGCCTTCTGCGGCCAGGTCGGGGAAGACCGCCACGCCCGGAACCGCCACGCCCAGCTCGTCCAGCAGGCCGGCACCGATGCCCACCAAGACACCCTCTGGAAGGTCGATCTCACCAAGAGCCGTCACCGCGTCCCGCGCGTCGACCGAGCGCTGAAATGTGAGGAAGGCGGCAGCCGGCGGAACCGCTGCGAGAACTTCGGTGTGCATGGGGGCCATCGGGTCTCCGGGTCGGGCCACCCCGATACCCCGCGCTCAGCGCTGCAGCCCACTCCAGGCTGCTTCCACTGCCGCCTCGGCCTCCACGAGCGCCGGGCTGTCCTCCGAGACCACCGCCAACAGCGCATCTTCCTGCGACCGGGTCAGGCCCGGTTCCCCCGCTGCCTGCAGAGCCGTGTGCTTCCAGGCCACTGCCTCCACCCGATGCTGCACGGCGGTCGGGCGCTTCGACCCCATCCCCTCGGCCAACTTCACGGGCGCATGCCCGCCGCCATCGAAGTGTCCGGCCGACTGCACGCGCACCAGCCGGGCCAGCTCCGTCGCACCCAGAGTGCCGTCGCCGTCGATATCGGCCGTCGCGAAGGGCGGACCGTTCCAGCGTGTGCGCGCGTACTCCTCGGCGTCCACCCGACCATCTCCGTTGGGGTCCAGAGCCTCCAGGTGGGGCGCCATCACGCGGGCGTCCGACCACTCCGGTCCACCGCAGCCCACCAGCCAGACCACCAGCGTCCACCGCCTCATGGTGCCCCCTCGGCGAGGGTGGTCCGCCACCCCACAATGGCGTGCTGGAGGTCATCTGCAGCGTCTGGGCTCCCGGTGAGTCGGTACGACGGTCCGCCCACCGGTGTCTCGGCCAGCAGGGACACGAGGTCGGGGTGGTCGGCCGATAGTCCTTCCGCTGTGAGCCGGCTTCCCGCGGTGTCGCGCGCAGACAACAGCCGCAGGCGTCCTTCGGCGAAAGTGGTCGACCGCCGGGGCTTCCGGGGCACTCCCCCAGCCCACAACGCCTGGCCTCGCACGCTGGCATCGGACGGTGCACCGCCCACCGACAAGAGCGTGGGGAACACATCGAGCAGGTCGACCAGGCCCGTCTCCACCCGTCCGGTCTCCAGGCCTCCGGGAGGGCGCACCACCAGCGGCACCTGCAACGTTTCGTCGGTCAGTGCGAAGCGGTGGTGGAACGAGCCTTCGCTCCCGAGCTCGTGGCCGTGGTCGGACAGCACCACCAGCCACACCTTGTCCAGGAGGTCGCGCTGCTCCAGCTCCCCCACGAACAGCCCCAGCGCCGCATCCGCCCAGGCCACACTGCCATCGTACAGGCCCGACAGATGCGCCACGTCGGCATCGGTGAGCGCGCGGGCCCCGGGAAGCTCCGCAGCGCCTCGGCCCCGCTCGAACCGCGGCCGTACCGTCGCCCAGCGCTCCAGCTGGTCGGTGTTCCCCACCCACACGCCATCTGCCACCTGCGAGACGGCCCCCGCGACCCGCCCCAGGTCCCGACCGAGGCCCGGGTGGTCTGCATCGGCCCGGCTGTAGCCGAAAGGCGTGGGCTTCAGGTAGCGGTCGTGGGTGTCGTAGCCGTGGACGAACAAGAAGAACGGCCGGTCGGGGTCGAGCCCGTCCACCCAGCGCAGGCCGGGGGGCCCCGTGTCCGCCAGGCTGCCCCAGTCCAGAGTGTCGTCGTAGTGCTGAAAGCCGGCGTGCATGCCGAACGCTCGGGCCATGTGTCCACCCGCCACGACCGCGCCGGTCTCCCACCCCGCCGCGTGCAGACGGCCGGCGAGGGTGGGCGTGCCCTCCGGAATCCCCTGGTGCGAGAACGGACCCAGCTCGCTGGCATACCGGCCCGTGAACATCGACGCGTGGCTCAGCACCGTCTCGTTGGCCTGTGCGTGGGCGTTGTCGTAGTACACGCCCTCGGCTGCCAGCCGGTCCAGGTTGGGGGTCAGGCCCCCTGGATGTCCGCCCACACCCGTTCGGTCCGCCCGCAAGGTGTCCAGACAGACCACCACGATGCCTTCGGGGGGACGGGTGGCCTCCGCACGACAGGCGGTCGACAGCACCGCACCGACCACCCAGAGCAGGAGGTGCCGTTCAGGACGCCTCGGCGATGTAGCCACGGGACGTCTCGGTGAGCTGGACATTCCCGCGGCTGGTGGTGAGGTGCGCGGTGGCGCCGTCCACCATCACGGTGATGTCGGGGGTGCGCTCGCCGGGAGGGTCGGCGGCCACGAGGATGGCGCCGGGGTCGGGGTCCATCATCTCGGTGAGCGCGGTGATGAAGGCGCTGTCGGGTCGGTCTGTGACCACCACCACCACGAGGGGCAGGCCGGGCTGCTCTTCGATGTCGGCGAGGTGGTCTTCGATGCGCTTGGGGTCGGTCTCGCGGCTCACGTAGACCGGGCCGCCGAACACGTTGGGCACGGCCGACTGGCTGGACAAGATGAGCAACACGCGGTGGTCGCGGGCCAGAGCGCCCACCAGGCCGGCCACGAAGCGGTCCTGCTCACCGGGTTCGGTGCGCCACACCGTGAGTCCGCGGGAGAGGGCAGGGGTGCCCGGACCGAAGACGGGGGGCTCGGGCGCGCGTTCGAGCGAGATGGACGTGCGGGCTGGAGGTCCGCCGCGCAAGACCAGCAAGAGGCCGCCCACCAGGCACATTGCGCCCACGCCGAGGGCCACCCACAGCCAGCCGTCGTCGGCAGCGGTGCTGTTGCCCACGCCTCCGGCACCACCCAGAGGGGCTGGGCCGGATGTGCCGGCATCGGCAGGCGGGATGGATGCGGCCCCCACCGGGCTTCCCGAGGGAGCTGGAGACCCGCTGGCCGGTGCGACGTCCGGAGCGCCACCTTGAGCCAGGCCGCCGTCGGGAGCGGTCGCTTGGGCCACCACACCGTCGCCTGTGAGGGTGAGCACGAGGTCGCGGGCGTTGCTGTCGTCGGTCCACGAGACGGTGCCGCCATCCAGCGTCTTTTCGCCGAGGGAGAGCGTGACCGCGAATTCGGGGTCGGGGGTCATGGCCACGCCCGCCCAGCGACCGTCGGCGGCGGCGACATCGGGGGGCTGCCCGTCGTCGTTGAGCTCGACCGTGATCGACTCCCCGCCGGATGTGGGGGCGAGGACCACCGAAGGGGTGTCTGTGACGGGGTGCCCGCTGGGCTCCAGCCGAACGAGAACGCCTTTCGCCGCAGTGCCGTCCGGTTGGGCGAGCGCGGTGGCGCAGAACAATGTGAGGGAAGCCCAGAGAGCGGGCATGGCGACATCCGGGGGGCGGAGTGGGGCGAGGCCCCGACGATAGCGGTCGTTCTGTCACCCGGTTGTAAATGGGGAAGGGGGGGGATTCTTCTCACAATCCTTCGAGCTCGGCCACCGTCGCCTGCCACGCCTTCAGGGCCCGCTCGGTGTCTGTCACCTGCGCTTGAGTGCGCTCCACCAGGCCGTCCGCTCCGGTCAGTCCATCGACCGTCACCTGCGTCACCGAGCCCTCGAGCTTCTCCAGGCTGCGCACGGTGGCCTGCAGGCGTGCCCGCAAGACCGGAATGCCGCGCTCGACCGCATCGACCTGCCGGAGGGTGTCGCGGATGGTGCGCATTTCCGCCGCGCGTGCCTGCTCGGCCGCCAAGGGCCCACCGCTCTCGAGCTCGAGGTCCACCAACGACCGCCGGAGCCCCTCCACATCGCGGGTGTGCAGCCATCCCCGGGCTTCTGCCAGGCGACCTGCCAGCGCGTCAATCGTCGCGCCGAGCGCCTGGACCGCCGACCCGACATCGTCGAGAACTTCGGGCGACACGCTGTCTCGGGTGTGGAGGGCGTCGAGACAGCGCCGTGTGGCTGCGCGACCGCGGGCCACCGCCTCGGCCTCGGAAGGGTGCGGCTGCGTGTGCTGGACCATCGACGATGCCGTGAGCGCCCGGCGACCCCGCCCCAGGTTGAACAGGCGGGCCACAGGGCCGAAGAGGCAGCCAGGACGGTCGGACACGGTCACCTCGCGAGCGCGCCTCCGACCTATTGCTGTGGCCCCGGTCCTGCGAGCAGACGGCGCCGCTGTGCTACCGTCCCCCCCCGAGGTCGGAGGGTCGCCGTGGAGCTGGATGCCGTCAAGATAGCCTGCTTGTCGATGTTCACGTTGTGTGCGTGCGCAGGGGACCCCACCACCAAGCCTGCGGGCGCCGCCGACAGCACCCCACCCGCCGACTCCGCAGACTCGGCCACACCCTCCTCCTGGCGCAGCACGCTGTACCCGGACGACTGGGCGCCGGGCTTCTCCACCGAGGCCGGCCAGCTCCGCGACTTCTCCTACGCCGGCTACCGTGCCGGAGCGGTCCCACTCCCCACCCCATCTGCCGAAGATGCCGTCGATGTGCGTGACTTCGGCGCCGACCCCACCGGCGAGTCCGACAGCACCGCCGCCATCCAGGCCGCCATCGACGCCGCCGCGGCCACCGTCTACCTGCCCGAGGGGCTCTACAAGGTCGACGGCGCACTCCTGGTCACCCACGACCACACCGTCCTCCTGGGCGACGGCAGCGACCGCACCCGCCTGTGGTTCACCGCCACCGATACCGTCGACCGGGGCGCACACCTCACCTTCCGGGGCAGCCCCACCGCCGACCTCTCCGTGCCCCTCACCGCCGACAGCGCCTTCGAGGCCGACCGCGTCCGGGTCGCCAGCGGCTCGGGCCTTGTCGTCGGAGACGAGGTGTGGGTGGGCATCACCATCACCGACGACTTCATCTCCGACCACGGCATGGACGGCTACTGGACCTTCTCCCACGACGCCTGGCGACCCTTCTTCCGGCGAACGGTCACCGCCGTCACCGACCTTGACGACGGAACCGAAGACATCCTGCTCGACGTCACCCTGCCGTACCCCCTCTCCACCCGCGACGGCGCGCGCATCGAGCGGGTCGACGGCTACCTCGACGAGGTGGGGCTGGTCGGCGTGGGGGTGAGCAACGCCGTGGACTGGGTCACCGCCTGGTCGCTCACCCAGGTGCATGCGGTGGCCTTCGAGGGCGTGCGCGACGCCTACATCTCCGACCTCGCCACGTTCGAGACGCCCACCCAGCCCGGCTACCACCTCCAGTCCAGCGGCATCCTCGTGCGCAACAGCCGACGGGTCACCCTCGCCGACAGCCGCCTCGAGAACCCCCAGAACCGGGGCGAAGGCGGCAACGGCTACCTGGTCGACATCCGCACCAGCAACGCTGTGCTTGTCCGCGACACCACCGCCCTCGCCGGCCGCCACAACTTCATCCAGAACTGGGACTTCGGCGCCAGCGACCTGGTCTTCCTCCGCACCCACTCTGCCGGCGGCGAGGCCTTCACCTCGAGCGCCGACCCCGCCGGTGCCACCGCCTGCTCCGAGACCCACCACGCCCTGGCCATCGCGGTCCTGGTCGACGACAGCACCACCGACGACTGCTGGAAGATGGTGAACCGCCTGTCCTACTCCAGCGGCGCGGGCCACACGGCCACCGAGTCCGTCTTCTGGAATGTGCGGGGCGACGGTGGCTCCCTCACATCGCATCAGTTCGGCCGTGGCTACGTCGTCGGCACCGATGGCCTCGACATCATCACCGAGGTCATCGACATCTACGAGAGCCAGGGCACGGCCCCGGAAGACCACACCGAGGGCCTCGACGAAGCCGCCACCCTTGAGCCACAGTCGCTGTACGACGATCAGTTGGCGCGCCGCACCGGTCGGTAGACGCTCTTGGCCGCCACATCTGCCGTGTCTTGCGGCCGGCTGTCTGCGTAGATGACGTCGAGGCCGTCTACGTCCGCCAGCGTGTCTCCATCGAGCACCGCCGCACCTTCGACGTCGCCGAGCAGCGTGGTTGCCAGCCAGGCCGCCGTGGTCTCGTTCACCAGCGCCAGCGCCTCCGGCTTGTCCCACGCGGGGTCTTCGCAGAAGTAGGCGGCGTACTCGGGGGGCAGGCCGTCCGTCCACGGCATCTGCTCGCACGTGGTGGTCATGATGAAGTGGTCGGCGCCTTCGAAGGCCACATAGGCGCGCTGGTCGCTCGACATGTGGTCCCAGGCGAGCTGTCCGCCCCAGTCCCAGGGTGCGCCGGTGTCTGCGGTGCCGCCGAGAACCATCGTGGGCACGGTCAGCTCGGCCAGGCCCACGTCGCCGAACAGGCCCGCATCGGGCGCCATCGCCACCACCGAGTCCACGCGGGGGTCCGACAGCGCCGGCCACAGACCCGAGGGCACCGCATCGAGCCCCATCAGAGCCGCCAGGTCCTCCTCCTGGCCGAGAAAGGGCGTGCAGAAGAAGTCGTCGATGAAGGGGTCTTCGTTGGTGGCGCAGTGTTCCTCGAGCCAGGCCGTGTGGATGCGGGCGCCACCGATGGCCAGAGCCGTGGTGCCGCCGTAGGAGTGGCCCACCACGCCGATGTGCTCGGTGTCGATGATGCCGTCCAGGAGGCCGTCTTCAGCAAAGTCGATGGCCTCGGACACCTCGAGCGGACGGTAGGCGGTCGATGCGCGAACGTCGGTGGCCCAGTCGTACTCCACGTGCTCGGGGGCCAGCACCACCATGCCCCGAGAGGCGAGATGTTCGGCGAGCGAGAGGTACCACTCGGGGCTCAGGCCGAAGCCGTGCGACAGGACCACGAGGGGGTAGGGGCCGGCTGCGGTGTCGGGGGCGGCGTCGGCGATGGCATTGCCGAGAAACGGCATCGGGGGCGCATCGGGACCGAAGATGCGCACCTCGGCCATGTAGGTGATGTCTTCGGGGGCGTCGGAGGCCGTCGGGTACCAGGCCTTGAGCTGTGCACCGTCGTGGTCCACCACCATGTGGCCCACGGCATGGCTGCCCCTGGCCCCGAAGTCGGTGGGCTCGGGCTCGATGGGGTCGTCGTTGTCGTCGACGGGTGCACCGGTGTCGTCCGGGCCGCCATCGTCGACGGACGACTTGGAGTCGCCTCCATCGTTTGCGCATGCAGCGAGGGACAGGACTGCGAGGGAAAGGGCGAGACGAAGGGGCGACATGGACTGCTCCGGTTGGTGAGTGTGCGCCCACCGTCGGGCGACACACCAACCTTCTACGGCCGCACGCCAAGCCTGCCCTCGCCTACCTCTGTGCCCTGACCATGCGTTTGTGTATGGAGCGGGTCCTACGCCGACCGAGCCGGCTCCGCTCGCGCCACGGGTGGCTTCGAGAGCTCGTAGCAGTGGTACACGAACCGACGCGACTGCAGGTCGCGGAACGTGGCGCTGCCCTGAACCCCCGAGAACCACTTCATCACCGGCCGAAGCATGGGGCCGGAGCTGTCGGCCATCAGCTGCTGACGCCGGGGGGTGTCGGCCACCAGGCTGCGCACCACACTGTCGGTGATGTCGGCGCGGTGGGTGACTTCGAAGGGGCTCGCCTTCAGCTCTTCATCGAACTTCGCCTGCAGGTGCGACAGGCGCAGGTCGGCCAGCAGCAGAGCGCCGCCGGGCCGCAGGATGCGGAAGACCTCTTCGAGGAAGCGGGGCACCGAGCCGTAGCAGTGGCAGCTCTCCACGTTGAGAACAACGTCGATGGAGGCATCTTCGAAGGGCAGGTCTTCGGCGTCGCCCACCATGTACGACAGGCCACCCACATCCTCGCGGCCCGTGGCGAGGTCGACCGCCGCCTTCGAGCGGTCCAGGCCCACCGTCGACTTGGGGCCCAGGTACCGGTGCACATACGACGCACCGCCACCGCGTCCGCTGCCCACCTCGAGCACGTCGAGGTCGGTGAGGTCGCGCTGGGCGGCCACCCGGTGGTACAGCCCGAAGCAGTACCGGTCGGGTTCGTCGGCGTCGGAGAGCGGGGGCATGGGCGGCACCGTGGTGTCGTCGTCTGCCTGTGCGAAGCCGTAGTTCATCGTGCGCCAATCAGCGCGTTGCCACGTCTTGGCCATGGCCTGGTAGGCCAGCTTCCAGAAGACCCGGCGCACAGGGCCGGGGAGTTGGGCGGGGTAGAAGGCCAAAATGAATCCGTGGACCTGGTGGGACCCGGGCAGCCGGATCTGGCCGCCTGCAGGGCAGAACGCGGAAGCTACCACGCCCCCGGCGTGCACCGCGCAAAGGCCCTGTGTGTCCCTTGAGTGCGCCACGGACAACACCGACGCCTGCTCATGGCGTCACCACGGTGTGGGTGGGGTCAGCCTTCAGAGCCCCGAGAAGCCGTGGTGGAGCGCCTCTTGAGGATGGTGCGCAGCGATGGTGGGATGGCGGGCAGCGCCACGGTCCCTTCGGAAGTGGTGGCCGCGATGGACTCGAGCGCAGGTGCCCAGCCTGGCAACCGGGTGGGCTCGGGCGCCCCCATGTGGATCGACTCGCACTGCGGGACCCCGGACCGGTCACTCGCGACATCCAACCGCAGCGCCCCCGCACCCGGGCCGATGGGCGCCGACAGCAACAGCGTGTGCCGCGCCTTCTGACCCGTTCCGCGCACGCGAACGTCGACCGCTTCCGCTTCCGGAGACGACTGCACCCGTGTGAGCGAGGCCGACGCACCGGGCCCCAGGTCGACCGCCACCACCGACGACCGGGCCACGCCCTTGCGCAGGCTCACCAGCTCCACCGTGGCACCGGCTGCCAGCCGCAGGCCGATGAGGTCGACCGTGGCCCCTGTGGCGTTGGCGCGGTCCACCAGCCGCAAGCGCGCCTTCGGACCCACCCAGATCTCCATGCTCCGCGACACCGAGGCGTCGTGCCAGAGGTCGTCGACGAAGAGCTCTACACGCGCGCCCGCACCGATGTTGATGACGTGGTGGCGGGGGCTTCCGTCGACCGGAATCGGCCGTGGTCGGAGGGTGGCCCGGGCACCAGAGGCCACCTCGAGCAGGTGACCGTCGCCACGCACGCCGCTGCTGCGCGCCATCGACACCGGTGGCAGCTCCTCGCCCACGAGCGTCATGCGCTTGCGGGCCAGAGGATGCAGCGATGGCGTGGCATCGAGTCGCATCGACCGGGCGGCGACCCGACCGTTGCGTGTGGGCTTGCTGGGCGGAGCTGTCATCGGGGGGCGCATCGGCACCTCGCGCTCGGGACCATCGCTACACAGGGGTGGTGTCGACCATCATGCACCAATGGCCGTCCGGTCGAACCATCCACGTGGATTTCATGACAATGGTGTGTCGCAATGAAGGCGATGTGGCAATTTCGGCAGCCTTCCCCTGTTCCTGAATCCCTGATGGCGGTCAGGCCGAGGTCGAGATCGCCGTGCAGGGCATCGCGCAAACGTCGTCCGCCACACTCCGAGTTTTCGGTGAGAACCCCCACACCCGCGCACGAGCCGATAGAGCCGCGGCCTTCCCTGCATCGTTGGAGCCTTGATGGTCGCCCGCCCGCTTCTCCTCACGCTTGCCCTCCTGCCCACCCTCGCGCTGGCGCAGGAAGCTCCGCCGCCCGAAGACACCCGCCTGTGGCTGGAAGAGGTGGAGGGAGACGAGGCCCTGGACTGGGTGCGTGCCCAGAACGCCCGCACTGTGGAGGCCTACTCCAAGGCCGAGTCCTTCGGGAAGACCGAAGCCCGCATGCGCGAGGCCTTCGACTCCAACGACAAGATTCCGTCCGTCGTCCAGCGTGGCGAGTGGCTGTACAACTTCTGGCGCGACGGCGACCACCCCCGCGGCATCTGGCGGCGCACCTCATGGGCCAGCTACCGCACCGACGCCCCCGAGTGGGAAGTGGTGCTCGACGTCGACGCCCTCGCTGAAAAGGAAGGCGAGAGCTGGGTGTGGCACGGCGCCGACTGCCTCAAGCCCGCCTACGAGCGCTGCATCGTGAAGCTGTCGCCCGGCGGCTCCGACGCCGATGTGGCCCGCGAGTTCGACGTCCCCTCCAAGAGCTTCGTGGACGGCGGCTTCGAGCTGCCCCTGGCCAAGTCCGACACCTACTGGGTCGACATCGACCACCTCTTCGTGGGCACCGACTTCGGCGAGGGCTCGCTCACCGAGTCCGGCTACCCCCGCGTCGCCAGGCTCTGGACCCGCGGCACCGAGCTGTCGGCCGCCCCCACCGTCTTCGAAGGCAACAAAGAAGACATCGCCTCGGTGGCCTACCACACCTCGGTCTTCGACGGCGACACCGAGCTGTACCCCCACAACTTCGTGTACCAGGCGCTCACGTTCTTCACGAACGACATGTACGAGATCGTCGACGGTGAGGCCATCAAGGTCGACAAGCCCACCCACACTGTGGCGCAGGTGCACGGCAAGCACATCTACTTCGAGCTGCGCGAAGACTGGACCATCGACGGCACCACCTACGCCGCCGGCTCGCTGCTCGTCGCCGACTACAAGAAGTGGATGAAGGGCAAGCGCAAGGTCATCCAGCTCTTCGAGCCCACCGACCGCACCAGCCTCCGCAGCTGGGAAGCCACCAAAGACCACCTCGTGCTCACCATCCTCGACACCGTGCGCACCCGCGTGGAAGTGCTCTCGCCCGGCAAGAAGGTGTGGGAACGCGCGCCCATGGCCGACCTCCCCCAGCTCGCCCGCGTGTCGGTCTCCGCCGTCGACGCCGACCACTCCAACCAGCTGTGGGTGAACGTCACCGACTACCTCACCCCCTCCACCCTCGGCGTCATCGAGCCTGGCGGCACCCTCGAGGTCCTCAAGGAAACCCCCGCGTTCTTCACGGCCGAGGGCTACACCGTCACCCAGCACATGGCCAAGTCGAAGGACGGCACCGAGATTCCGTACTTCCAGGTGGCCCCCGACACCATCCCCGACGGCGGCCTGCCCACGCTCCTCTACGGCTACGGCGGCTTCGAGGTGTCCCTGCTGCCCCGCTACTCCTCGGGGGCCGGCATCGGCTGGATCGAGCGCGGTGGCGTGTACGTGGTGGCCAACATCCGCGGCGGTGGCGAGTTCGGTCCGCGCTGGCACCAGGCCGCCCTCAAGGAAAAGCGGCACAAGGCCTACGAAGACTTCGCCGCAGTGGGCGAAGACCTCGTGAAGCGGGGCGTCACCACCGTTCCCCAGCTCGGCATCCAGGGCGGCAGCAACGGCGGCCTGCTCATGGGCAACATGTACACCACCTACCCCGACCACTGGGGTGCCGTGGTGTGCCAGGTGCCGCTGCTCGACATGAAGCGCTACACCAAGCTCCTCGCCGGCGCGAGCTGGGCCGGTGAGTACGGCGACCCCGACGACCCCGAGCAGTGGGCGTACCTGAAGAACTACTCGCCGTACCACAACGTGAAGCCCGACACCGACTACCCGCCCATCCTGTTCACCACCTCCACGCGCGACGACCGCGTGCACCCGGGGCACGCCCGCAAGCTGGCTCATCTGCTCGGCGAGTCCGGTGAGAACATCGCCTACTACGAGAACATCGAAGGCGGGCACGGCGGCGCGGCCAACAACGCCCAGAAGGCCTTCATGAAGACCCTCGCCTACGAGTTCCTGTGGCGCCAGCTCACCGGCGATGCGCCCGAGCTCGGTCCGCTGCCCGGTGAGGCGGTGGAAGAAGCGGCTGCACCCGCCGAGTAGCGCGGCCGCCGTTGCGTTCAGGTACGCTCTCCCTCCGTTCAGGAAGTGGAGAGCGTATGTCTATTCGGTGGTTGGCGCTGGTGTTGCCCGTGGTCTTTGCGTTGGGTTGTGACGAAGCTGGAAGCGGCAAGGACGCCGAGTCCGCCGGTGAAGGCGAGGGCGAAGGCGAAGGCGAAGGCGAAGGCGAAGGCGAGGGCGAGGGAGAAGGCGACCCCGATGCCGACGCCGACGGCTTCCCGGCCAGCGTGGACTGCAACGACGACGACCCCGACGTCCACCCCGACGCCGACGAGGTGTGCAACGGCATCGACGACAACTGCGACGACACCGTCGACACCGATGCCATCGACCAGAGCACCTTCTACGGCGACGCCGACCGCGACGGCCACGGCGACCCCCTCTCCACCACCACGGCTTGCGAGCAGCCCCCCGACACCGCCAGCGTGGGCGACGACTGCGACGACGAGAACCCCGACGTCTACCCGGGTGCCCTCGAGGTCTGCGACGACGACGACATCGACGAGGACTGCAACGGCACCGCCGACGACGATGACCCCGGCGTCGACCTGGCTTCCGCGTCCTCGTGGCACCTCGATGCCGATGCCGATGGCTATGGCAGCCTCTCCGACCCCGGCTCCCTCGCCTGCAGTCCCCCCGACGACGGCCTCACCTACGTCGCCGACAACACCGACTGCAACGACGACGACCCCCTCATCCACCCCGGTGCCACCGAGGTGTGCGACGACGAAAACGTCGACGAGGACTGCAACGGCACCTCCGACGACGACGATGGCGGCGTCGACCTCTCCACAGCCGCCACGTGGTACCCCGACGACGACGAAGACGGCTACGGCGACCTCGACGACGCCGGCACCATCCAGTGCGACACCCCTGCCTCCACGGTGGTCTACGTCACCGACAACACCGACTGCGACGACGACAACGCCGAGGTCAACCCCGCCGCCACCGAAATCTGCGATGGCGCCGACAACGACTGCGACAGCACCACCTCCGAAGACGGCATGGCCAGCTGGTGGGACGACTCGGGCGCCTACACCGACCTCACCGCCACTCTGAGCGCCGGCACATCCACCTCTGCCGTCGAGTGGACCATCTCCGACGCCGGCACCGCAGCCGTCTGTGCAGGCACCTGGTACACCTACCTTTCCGTCGACGCCGACGTCACCCTGTGGGCCCCCGCGGGTGCGGCCAGCACGGTCCTCTCGGCCGCAGAGTTCGGCCCGGTCGTCGACATCGCCAGCACCGCCACCACCGTCTCCATCTCCGACATCACCCTCCAAGACGGCGATGGTACGGGCTACTACGGGGGTGGCGGCGTGAGCTGCGACGAGACCACCGTGCTGTCCATCACCGACAGCACCCTCACCGACAACAGCGGCTACGTCGGCGGCGGCGTGGCAGCGGGCGACTGTGCCGTCAGCCTCGACGGCATCACCATCGAAGGCAACGACAGCCTCTATGGCGGCGGCGTGCACACCTACGAAGGCAGCGTGTCCATCGTCGACGCCCTCATCCAAGACAACGACGCCACCTACTCGGGCGGCGGCATCATGGTCGAGACCTCCGACTCGTCCGTTACGGTCGACATCACCGACTCCATCGTCACCGGCAACTCGGCCCGCTACGGCGGCGGCGTGTGGATGAACGGCCCCACCGTCACGTGCACGGGCTCCACCACCACCACGGCCGGCATCTACGCCAACTCCGCCTCGTCGTACGGCGGCGGCGTGCGGTACTACAGCTCGGGCGGCACGTTCTACGCCGTGGACTGCGACTTCGGCGACAGCGCGGGCACCAACGACAACAGCCCCGACGACGTCTACTACACCTCGTCGGTCACGGAAGACAGCTACGGCGACGACGCCAACTTCACCTGCTCGGGTGGTGCCTGCTTCTGAGCTGGACCCTCCCGCGTCTGACGCCGCGTCCGGCCCGGTGAGCCCGCGAGCGGTCTCCCCGGGGCCTCGGAGCCCGCAGGCGGTCTCCTCGGCGGGGGGCCCCCTCCGGCTCGCTGCGCTCGCCACCTCCCCCTGAAGGGGGAGGACTGTGAGAACGACCATGTCCTCCCCCTTCAGGGGTCTCCTTCCCGCACAAGTCGTACGCTCCACCGACAGAACACAGTGTCCTCGGTCGAGGTTGGCTCGGGGCTGACTGCTCGTGCATCAGCGGGGGACTGCTCCTTCGGAGCGACTACCGCGGCGCCTCCTGTGCGCTTCGCGCCCGGCGCCTTGCTCCCCCAGACACCCCCTGTTTTCCGGGGAGAACTCCGTCCTCCCCGGGCCCCTCCGGCCGGGGGACTACTCCGTACGTCCCCCTGGACCCCCTGTGCGGGCCCGGTGCCGACAGACGATGGTTCGCAGGGTTCGACAGCTGGTGCCTGATCCCGGGCTGGCTGTCGGGTCTGGGAATCGATGGGCTCGGGGGACGACGAATCGATGGGTGGGTGCCAGATTCGTCGCTTTGTTCGCTGGCGCTCACGCTCCGAACGACTCGGTCGAGGCTGACCGAGCTGGTAGCCCTTCGGGGCTCTCCGGGGGACGGGGCCTGCACAGCTGGAGTCGTCCCCCTCGCCGGGGGGAGGACTGCGACGCTTGGACCCCGGGCTCCACGAGCCACCCCTATTCGTACAGCTCCACCATCAGGTCGTGCTGTAGGTCGAGGCCGATGAGGCCGTCGATGGTGGTGCTCTCGGTGTCGGTCCAGGTGGCCCGGTGGTCGGCCAGGGGAGCGCCCATGTCGGTCACGTAGAATTGGCCGTTGGCAGCAGCATCGGCCAGAGGAGCGGTGTCGTCGCGGTCGCGGTGGGCGATGAAGGCGTCGACCATCGGGGCTCCTTCGCCCTCGGCCAGGAAGTGGAGGGTGGTCCAGGCCTCGCCCGACGCGTCGCTCCACAGGGAGTCTTCCAGGTCCCCGCCGCAGTCGTGTTCGGTGACCTGCCAGGTGCCGTCGAAGGTGGCGGTGGTGGCATCGGCGGCGTCGAACGTGCCGGACGACGCGAGGTGGACCGTGCAGTCCCACAATCCCCAGGACTCGAGGATGGCTTCGTAGGAGTCCTGGAAGTCGAACGACAGGGAGTACTGGACCTCCACCGAGCGGTACGCGTCCCACGGAGAGTCGGCGTCTGTGTCGGCGTCTGTGTCTGCATCCGTGTCGGCGTCTGTGTCCGAGTCGGTGTCGCTGTCCGTGTCGGCGTCGGCTTCGGAAGGCGGGCCGTCGCAGTCTGGTGAGTTCCAGCACCCGTTGTCTTCGCAGTCGAAGTAGCCGTCCTGGTCGTTGTCCGCGCCGTCCGTGCACTCGCCGGGTTCGTCGCCTTCGTAGGGGGCGGCGTCTTTGTCGGCCGGTGCATTGGCCTGGCAGGCCAGCAACCCAAGGAAGACGAAGGGGGAGAAACGCACGAAGCCTCCAGCGGAGCCCCACCGTACACCGGTTTCAGTGGGGTTCGGTGACCCGCGGCGGCTGCGCGAGATGGACGGTGCGCTGGGGGTAGGGAATGGGCATGTCGTGGGCCTTCAGGGCCGCCCAGATGCGGTGGTTGAGGGCGGCGCGGGCGTCGGGCAGGCGCCACGGCTCTTCGATCCAGACGAACACATCGAACTCGAGTGCGTTCTCGCCGAATTTGTCGAAGAGGACCACCGGTGGCTCTTCTGCAAGACGACCGGGAATGGTGGCGGCTGCGGTCTCGAGAACACGCACCACGGCGTCGGGGTCGAGGTGGTAGGCCACGCCCACCCGTGTGTGTGCCCGCACCGGGCGTTGGGTCATGGTGAGGTTGCGCACGCTGGACTGGACGAGCGCCGAGTTGGGCACGATGTGTCGGTCGCCGTCGAGGGTGACCACCACGGTGCTGCGCACGGCCATCTCCTCCACGCGGACCACCTTGCCGGAGACCTCCACCACGTCGCCCGGTCGGATGCTCTGCTCGAGCAGCAAGATGACGCCCGACACGAAGTTCTGGGCGATGCTCTGCATGGCCAGGCCGAAGCCCACGGCGAACACGGCCCCCGCGGTGAGCAGGGCGTCGAGGTTGATGCCGATGGTCTGCATCGCGATGACGATGGACAGGCCCACCACCACGTAGTGGAGCAGCCTCTGGGCGGTTCCGACGTTGCCTTCGTCGACGCCGTCGCGACGCCGGGCCCAGCGCTGGACCCCCCGCTGGATGAGGTCGGAGATGCGGAAGCCCGCGAACACCACGAGGGCGACCGTGAGGATGGTGACGACGGACACTTCGGTGCCGGCCACCACCAGCAGCGGCGCGTTGAACAGCGCCCAGACAAAGCCCAGAGTGTCGAGCGACAGGCCCACCACCCGAAGCGCTGTGAGTGTGGTGCCCACCGCGAATGTGCCACGGATGGCCTGCAGCCCGGTGGCCACCCGGTCGTCGGGCCAGGTGGGGTGCCGGGCGGCGTAGGCGACCGCGTGCCGTCGTGCCAGGCGTGCGAGCCACCAGCCCACCACCAGCACCGCCACGCCGCCCACCACGGACAATGGGGTGATGCCGGGTGCATCGGCAGCCATGAGGGGGGTGGTGAGTGCGGACCACACGGGGGTCTCGACCCATCCGGCAGGTGCGTCCACGGGGGCCTCCTCGGTCCTGCTATTGCATCACGAAGGGTCGGGGGGAGCGTTATGGGCGGCCACCGCGCCTCACCGGAGTGTCCATGTCTGCCGTTTCATCCCACGCCTCCAGCCTGCGTGCTGCCGCCATCGACGCCGTTGTCGCCGCGAGCAAGGTCTGTCGCGAGGTCCAGGCCCGTCTCGTCGCAGGTGTCTCGCTGCAGAAGGGCGACAAGAGCCCGGTCACCGTGGCCGACTTCGCCGCACAGGCCATCGTCAGCCACATGCTGGCCGAGGTGGCGCCCCACATCCCGATGGTGGGCGAAGAGGATGCATCCGACCTCCGCAAGGCCGACAACGCAGGCCTGCGCGACAAGGTGGTGGCGTCGGTGCAGGCGGTGATTCCGTCCCTCTCGGCCGACGACGTCCTCGCGGCCATCGACCGCGGCACCTACAGCGGTGGTCCGACCGGCCGGCACTGGGTTCTCGACCCCATCGATGGCACGAAGGGCTTCCTTCGCCTCGACCAGTACGCGGTCGCCCTGGCGCTCATCGAAGACGGACAAGTGGTGCTCGGGGTGCTCGGCTGCCCGAACCTCCCGGTCGATGCCGCCAACCCCGACGCCGGCAAGGGCTGCATCTTCGCGGCGGTCAAGGGCGAACACGCCGTCCAGCGCGGTGTCGACGACGCCACCGAGCACACCATCACGGTCGACCCCGTCGCCAGCCCGGCGCAGGCGCGCTTCTGCGAGTCGGTCGAGAAGGGCCACACCAGCCAGTCCGACTCCGCCAAGGTCGCCGAGCGCCTGGGCATCACCGAGCCCCCCTACCGCATCGACAGCCAGTGCAAGTACGCCGCCGTCGCTCGCGGGGATGCGGCCGTCTACCTGCGCCTGCCCACCCGTCCCGGCTACGTCGAGAAGGTGTGGGACCACGCTGCCGGTGTCGCGGTCATCGAAGCCGCTGGCGGCATGGTCACCGACTGCCGCGGCGAGACCCTCGACTTCTCCATCGGGCGCGGCCTGTCCAAGAACAAAGGTGTCATCGTCACCAACGGTCGCTTCCACGCCGACGTCGTCGCAGCTGTGCGCGCGCAGATGGGGCTCTGAGTGGACGGCCTGTCCACCCCGTTCGCCCTCACGGTCACCGCCCTGGCCGTGGTCTATGTGTGGCTCGGCGTGCGGGTCATCCGCTTGCGTCGGGCCCATCGGGTGGGGGTCGGACACGGCGGGGTGCGGGCCCTCGAGCGCGCCATCCGCGTGCACGGCAACTTCTCCGAGTGGGTCCCGCTCACTCTGATTGCCCTCGGCGCGGCCGATCTGCGCGGCGCCCCCGAGCCCCTCATCGCGGCCCTCGGCGCCGTGTTGGTGCTGGCCCGGGTCTCGCATGCCGAGGGACTGGCCCGAACCGCCCGCGCCACCACCTTCCGAACGGTGGGCGTGGCAGGCACCTGGGTGGTGCTGGGCCTGGCCTGTCTCGCAGCCCTGCTGGCCTGAGCGCCTACACCGCGCAGGCGTCCGACCCCTCCAGGTCGTCGGCCTGCTGCACGCCGGTCACGCTGCCCCGGCCGTTGATGCGCCCGATGACGTCGGCCAGCAGCGGCGAGATGGGGAACGCCCGGTACCACTCGGGGGCCTTGGCGTGGAGCACGCTGGTCGAGCCCACCACCACGAAGCGCCAGTTCTCGGCGGCGGCACGGTCGGCGATGGCCTGCATGCGCGCGAGCGCCGGTCCGGAGAACACGGGGTGGGCACACGCGATGGTCACGTTGCGTGCGCCAGCCCGCTTGAGCTCGTCGACCGCCGCGGTCACGGAGCCGGCGGTGTCGACGATGTCGTCCACCAAGAGGATGTCGCGGCCGCTCACGTCGCCGATGAGGGTGGACCGGTGCACGCGGTTGACCGCGGAGTAGTCCCGTTCCTTGGACAAGCCCACGAGGCTGGAGGACAGCTCGGCGGCGTACTGGCGGGCGCGCTCCATGCCGCCCACATCGGGTGCGGCCACGGTGTCGCCGTGCAGCCCCCGCGCTTCGATCCAGCGTGCGAGACGGTGGCACAGGTGGACGTTCTCGAGGCGGCAGCGGGCGGGGTCGAACATGCCGGCGATGGCTTCGTTGTGGATGTCGACCGTGACCACGCGGTGGGCGCCGGCCTCTTGGAGCATCCGCGCGAACAGCCCGGCGGAGATGCCCTCGCGCACACGGCCCTTGCGCTTGTCCTGGCGGGCCCCCGGGAAGTAGGGCACCACGGCGGTCACCCACTCGGCGTCGGAGAGGGCGGCGGCCTCCACCGCGTGCAGCAGCATCACGAAGCGGTCGTAGGTGCTGCGTGCGTCGCCGGGAACGATGGGGGACTGGAACACGTAGAGGTCGGTCCCGCGCACGTTCTGTTCGATGATGGCCTTGCCTTCGCCACACGCGAACCAGACGTCGCGACTCTGCACGAACGGTGCGCCGAGGTTGCGGGCGACCGCTTCGGCCAAGGGGCGGCCACCATCGCAGGCCATGATGTGGATGGGAGCGCGGGCGGGCGGACGGAGCATGGGTGCCTCACGGTGCGCCGGGATTGTGCCAGCCGGCGCCGCAAGTGGGGAGACCCCCGGTCATCCGTCGCCAGATTGTAGGATTCGCGCCATAGAGGCTCGCGCTGAACGCATCCGTCCCGGGTGGTCCGTGCGTGTCTACAAGGAGCCGCCCGTGCGCGACGTCGACCTCACACAGGTGAACCTCAACCTGCTGGTCTACCTCGATGCCCTGCTCACCGAGCGAAGCGTCACGAAGGCCGCCCGGCGCCTGGGCATCACGCAGTCGGCCATGAGCCACAACCTCCGCCAGCTCCGCGACATCTTTGGAGACCCCCTCCTGGTGCGCGGAAAGGGTGGCATGCAGCCCACGCCGCGGGCCGAAGAGCTGTCCATCCCCTTGCGCAGCGGCTTGCAGTCCCTCCGGCGCACTCTGGCCGGCGAGACTTCCTTCGACCCCTCCGAGAGCACCCGTCGCTTCGTGGTCGCCGCCGGGGATGCCGTGGCGATGCTCATGTTGCCCCGGCTGCTGGAGCGGATGCGGGAGACCGGCCCGAACATCGACCTCGACATCGTGCCCTTCGATGGCCGCCGCTACGCCACCCAGCTCGAGACCGGCGAGGTGGATGTTGCGGTGTCGGCATTCTTCCCCGATGCGCCGGCCATCCGCATGCGCAAGCTGCGCCCCGAGTCATTCGTGTGTGTGGTCCGCGACGGCCACCCCTGTGTGGGTGAGTCGCTCGACCTCGCCACCTGGGCCAAGCTCCCCCACGTGCTCGTCAGCCCCCAGGGAACCGGCGGTCCGGGAGTGGTCGACCGCGTGCTCGCCGAGCATGGCCTGGAGCGTCGGGTGGCCGTCCGGATCCGCTACTTCCTCGCGGCGCCCCTGCTGGTTGCCCAGACCGACCTCGTGCTCACAGTCGTGCGGTCGCTCGCCGAGATGTTCGCCCGGAGCGAGCCGGTCCGACTGCTGGAGCCGCCTGTGGAGCTGCCCACCTTCAGCATGGGCATCGGCTGGCACGAGCGGGTGGCCAAAGACCCTGCCAACCGGTGGATCCGCGAGCAGCTGGCCTACGCCCTGCGGATCGATTGAGCGCCCGGGCGAACGGTCGGCCAAAGCACCCCACTCCACGGTGTGATCGTCGTGAGGCTCCGCGCGGCTGAGGGGGTTGCTGCGTGCGGTGTGTACGTGGAGTCCCTGGTGTTTCTGCGAATCTGCCGTGGGGTGTTCAACTTGGCGGCGCCAGGACCGATTCCCGGAACGTAGTCGAGAAGATTGTCCGTTCCGAGGAGTCGTCGATGATGACCGAAGATGTGCACACCGGCGCCATCGCCAGCACCGCCGCCCGGTCCGTTGGGGGGCACTTCATCCACTTTCGGTCCGGGGACAACCACATGCTCATCCGCATCGAGGATGTGGACGAGGTGGTGCCGGTCATGACCCTCACCCCGGTCCAGTACCTGGGCGGGACCTGTCGCGGAATGCTGAACCTACGGGGCGAGATGATTCCCGTGTTCGACGTGATGGGTGCGCGACAGGTCGACGAGGTGGCCCTGTCCCAGCTGATCCTCGTGGGTCGCGGAGAAGGCGAACCCCTGGGCATCGTGGTCGACGATGTGCAAGACGTGGTGGTCATTCCCGACGACCAGGTCGCCATCCGACGCCTCGGCGCCGGTCGCCACGCCACCTTTGCTCGCATCAAAGACGAGCTCCTTCCCGTCCTCGACCCGAACCAGGTCCTCGCATGATTCCGCCCGCAGACCCAGCGCAACGTGTGGCCCGTTCACGGCTGTTGGCCGCACTCGATCAGTTCATCTCCTTTCACTTCGGCATGGCCGCGAGCGCCTTCCCCAGCTCGCTCATCGCCAACCTGCTCGACGAGCTGCCCGACCTCGACGCACTGCGCGACCCCGGCTGGCAGGCCGTCATCATGCGGCGCCTGTCCATCAACGAGACGCACTTTCTGCGCCAGTCCGAGCACTTCGACACCCTCGAGCGGCTGGCCTGCCAGCACAAGGAGAGCGGGGAGCGTCGGCCGTTTCGGGTCTGGAGTGCGGCGTGCAGCACCGGCGAAGAGGTGTGGACCATCGTGGCGGCTCTGCGCAAGGCGGGCTTCACGGCCGACAACAGCGACGTCTTCGGCACCGACATCAACCCCGACGTTGTGGTGAAGGCCCGCAAGGGCGAGTACCGGCGGTGGTCGATGCGCGGTGTGGCGGCGGGCTCCACGGAGTCCTGGCTCGAAGTGCGTGGCGAGCAGATCCGCGTGCGCGACGAGCTGCGCTCCTACGCGAAGTTCGAGCCGCGAAACCTCATGAACACGCCGTACCCGGACAACTGGGACGCCATCTTCTGCCGCAATGTGATGATCTACCTGCGGCCGGATTCCGTCCAACAGATCTGTGCAGCCGCATTCGATGCGTTGCGTCCGGGCGGTGCATTCTTCATCGCGGCAACCGACCCCGTCCCCGATGCCTCGATTGGCTTTGAGGAGGTCTACGACGGCAATTGCCGCATGTACCGCAAGCCCGGTCCCCGGACCTCAGCGTCCGCGCCCACCCCGCGTCGCTCGGCGAGCAGCCGCCTCCGGAAGCCTGCTCCGCGCAAGTCGCCGGACCGGACCCCGCGGACCCGCACCACGCCCACCACCTCGTCGTGGTCCAAGCCCCGACCGGTGCGCAACGGAACCCGTGCTGCCGCTGCCTTCGATGCAGCCCGAGAGCGGATGCGGCGGCGTGCGGAAGCGAAGGCGTCGGTCGGGTCGGCCAGGTCGGCCGTGAAGCCGGCCCCCTCCACGCGCCCGCCGGTGATGGCCAAGCCGACCGTCGCGCGGACACCGATGGTCCCTGCAGCGCCGAAGCCCCCCGAGAAGAAGGTGGCCCCGCCTGCTCCGCCGGAGGTCTCCACACCGGACGGTCCCGACGCCGCCGAGCAGGCTCTCGAGTTTCTCGACCTGGCGCGGTCTGGACGTCAGCGACGGGCGCTCGCTCTGCTCACCGACCTGGCGGATGACCATCCCGACGAGATCATGGTCCAGCTGGCCATGGCGGAGATCTCGCTCGCACTCGGGCTGCCGAAGATCGCGCTCGCACACGCCCGTTCGGCATTCTTCCTGAAGCCGGACGACATCATGCCGAACTTCTGGGTGGGAGCAGCCATCGCCGCGTCCTCGCCGAGTCGGTTCGGCGAGATTCGCCTGCGCAAGGCCGGGCAGCTCCTGCGACGCATGTCGGTGAGCGAGACGGTGCCCCTGTCCGGGGGCTGGACTTGCCAAGAGGTCAAACGGAGGCTGAACGATGCAACTCGCGCTTGACACCGAGACGGTGGCATCCCCAGAGGAAGCTCGCCAGAACATCCTCCTGCAGCGTGCCAAGCGCTACGCTCGGATGGAGGAACAAGACGCCGACGAAGAGCTCGTCAAGTTGCTCTACTTCGAGCATGGACCGTCGGTGTACGGAATCCCCCTCGACGACCTCCGTGAGGTTCGGGTGCTCCGCGGCTTCTGCAGCATCCCGGGCGCGCGTCGCACGGTTCCCGGCATCTTCTACTACCGCGGCGAAATCCTCAGCCTGCACGACCTCACGGCGTTCATGGGCACCAAGACCGACGAGGCCGCCCGGTGGGTCATCATCGTGGAACACGACGGCCAGCGCATGGGCGTGATGGCCCGCGATGTGCTCGATGTGCGCGAAGTGGCGATGTCGCGGGTGCGTCCGGCCCCCGTTACCCTGGGCGACCGCGCGGGCTGCCTGCAAGGCATCATCGAAGACCAGACCTTGCTGCTTCGCACCGATGCATTGTTCACCAACCCATCGTTCTCGGTCGGCATGTAGCCACCAGCGCGTCGTCTCGGCCCGACCCGCTCCCCATCTGGGCGAGCGGGTCGGTGCGTTCTCGACGTGGCGTGTTGGGGTGCCTTCCGTAGGGGGAGATCTCCACGACTTTGCTGGAGGTTGCTGGCTCGCGTCCGATGTCGGATCGAGTCGGCACCGCACGCTCCCCGAGCAGGAACGGGCCAAGAGTTGGAGTCTCCATGTCAGGTGAAGATCGCGAGATCATCGAAGCGTTTGCCGAGGAGTCGCTGGAGCTGCTGCGCTCGAGCGAGACCGCGCTCAATGCGATGCTCACGGCCGGTGAAGACGAACGCCCCGACCTGTGGAAGCGCCTGTTGCGGGCTCTGCACACGGTGAAGGGGTCGGCCGGTTTCCTCGGCGACAGCGTCACGGCGAAGCAAATCGAGTCGCTGACGCACACCACGGAAGACCGCGCCAAGGCCATCCAGCACGGACGCGAGCCCTACACGGATGAAGGGGTGGATGACCTGGCCAACGCGGTCGAGGAAATCCGGGCCCTGGTGGATGTGCTGATGTCTGGAGAGCCGGAGCCCGAGTCCGCCGGAACCGGCCAGGGTGCGGTGTTCGTCTTCGACAGCCCACCGCCAGAAGAGCCTGGTGGCGGGTCGGTGCCCATGTCCTTTGCACCGCCGCCCCCAGAGTCCCGACCCGGTGAGGCCACGGCTGCACCACCCCCCGAAGCGCCCAAGCCCGCGGCCGCCAAGCAGCCTGCACCCAAGCCCACAAAGCGGGCTGCCAAGGCGAAGACTGGCAAGTCGTCAAAGGCGTCGACCGAAGAGATGTTGCGTATTCGTCCGGAGCGCATCGACACTCTGCAGTCCCACTTCGGGGATGTGTTGGTCTCCCAGCTGCAGAGTCAGGCGCTCACCGGTGAGATGGTGGACGCCCGCGAGTCGGTGGCCGACATGGTCACGCACTGGCGCGCGCTGCAAGCCAAGCTGGAAGAGCTGTCTCGGGCGCTGCCCTCTGCACGTCGCGCGGAGCTGCGGCAGTCGCTGCGCAGCTTCGGGCAGGGCCTCAAAGACGCCTACAAGACGTCGTACCAGCTCGCCCGTCGGGCCCACTCCATCGACGGCGAGGCCCGCGGTTCGCTGGTGAACCTCGAAGACGGCATCCGAGCGCTGAAGCTCATGCCGCTCGAGCCGTTCCTCCAGGGCTTTGCGAGCACGGTTCGGGCAGCCTCCCGCGAGCTCGGCAAGAAGGCTCGGCTGGAGACCGCTGCTCGGGGCGCTGAGATCGACCGGGCCGTCCTGATGCGGCTCAAGGACCCGCTCGTGCACCTGGTGCGCAACAGTGTGGGCCACGGCATCGAGATGCCCGACGAACGCATCGCGGCCGGGAAGGACCCCCGCGGCGTGGTGCGCCTCGAGACCCGTGTGGAGGCCCAGCGGGTGTTCCTCCACATTGGCGACGACGGACGCGGCCTCGATGCGGACGCTGTCGTGCGCAAAGCGGTGAAGAAGGGCCTCATCGAGCCTGGCACCGTGCTCGACGACGATGGCCTGCTCGAGGTCATTCTCATGCCCGGCTTCTCCACGCGGGAGAAGGTGGACAAGATCTCGGGCCGCGGCATCGGCATGGACGTGGTGGCGGACACCATCCGCTCCGTGGGCGGGTCCATCTCGCTCGAGAACAAGCCCGGCGAAGGGGCCACGTTCATCCTGGAAGTGCCCATCACCACGTCCACCTCGCAGGGCATGGTGGTCCGTGTGGGCGAGGCGCGCTTCGGCCTGCCGTATGTGAACGTCCACCGGGTCATGCGGGTCGGGAAAGACGACCGCACCTCGCTGGAAGGGCGCGCGGTGGTCCACGTGCACGGCGACCCCCTCGCTTTGGTCGAGCTGTCCGGTGTGTTGGGTGTCGATGGCGACCCGGAGTCCGAGCGTCGTGGGCGCCGCAGTGCGGTGGTCCTCCGGCACGGGTCGAGGCGCCTGGTGCTCGAAGTGGATGAGATTGTGGGCGCGGTGGAGATGCTCATCAAGCCGCTGTGCCGTGCCTTTGCCGAGCACCCGCTCATCCTCGGTGCGGCGGTGGGCGCGGACAGCGAAATCCTTCCGGTGCTCGATGTGCCCAACCTGTTCGGCAAGGTGACGCAGACCCGCGGCACACGACCGACCATGGCGGCCGCCGCGAGCCTCGAGGAAGAGGAAGAGGAACGCAAGCTGACCGTCCTCGTGGTGGACGACTCCAGCACCATGCGCATCCTCGAGCGCGATGTCCTCCAGACCGGTGGCTACGAGGTGGTGCTCGCAGAAGATGGCCTCAAGGGGCTCGAGGCGCTGCAGACCCACCCCAACATCGACCTGGTGGTCACCGACCTCAACATGCCCAACTGTGACGGGCTGGAGTTCACCGGGCGACTTCGGGAAGAGCTCGACTCAACCGTGCCCGTGATGATGGTCACGACGGTGGATGACAACCAGACGAAGCGGCAAGCGCAGGAGGCGGGGGTGGATCACTATCTGGTGAAGCGGGAGTTCTCTCAGGAGTCATTCCTTGGTGCAATCGCTGATCTCCTCGGCGTTCCGATGGACGGTGCAAAGTGAACGTCCTCCTCGTCGACGACTCGCGCACGTTCCGCCGAGCGGTCAGCCGGATGCTCCGTGAGGAGCCCGACATCGAAGCGGTCTACGAAGCCACCGATGGAGAAGAAGGGGTCTCCGAAGCGGTGAGCCGCCGTCCCGACCTGGTCGTGATGGACCTCGAGATGCCCAACCTCGACGGCTACGGGGCCATCGACCGCATCATGCGGAGCGAAGCGGCCTGCCCCATCGTGGTGCTCAGCGCCAGCGTGGACGGACCGTCCTCCTTTGCGGCGGCGCGCTGCTTCGAGGTGGGAGCCGTCGAGGTGCTGCGCAAGCCCACGTCGATGACCGTGGGAGCGTTCCGACGGCGCCTGGTCTCGGTGCTCCGGACGATGTCGAAGGCCCGCATCGTGCGTCGGAAGAACGCACTGCCCGACCCCCTCTCGCCCCCGCGGCCCCCGGTCGCCCCCGCCCGCACCCGTCCCGTGGTGGCAGCGAAGCCCCGTCCCGTGGTCTCGCGCACACCGCGGCCCCGCCCTCGGTCGGGAAAGATTCGGCCGGGCATCGTGGCCATCGGCAGCTCCACTGGAGGGCCCCCGGTGCTCTACGAGCTCCTCAAGGCCATGCCCCAGCCGCTGCTGTGTCCGGTGGTGATTGCCCAGCACATCCTTCCGGGCTTTGACGCCGGGCTGGCCAGGTGGCTGTCGGGCTCCGGGCACGAGGTGATTCTGGTCGACAAGCCCACGCCGATGGTCCCGGGCAAGGTGTACCTCGCGCCCGGGGACCGCCACATGGTGCTCAAGGGCACGATGCTGCAGCTGGCGCAGCCCGCGGACGGCGACATGGTGCCGTCGGCAGACGAGCTGATGCAGTCGGTGGCCCGCGAGTATGGTCCGGATGCCCTCGGCCTGGTGCTCACCGGGATGGGACGGGATGGCGCGGATGGTCTGCTGGCCATGCGGCAAGCGGGAGCGTCCACCTTCGCTCAGACGGCGGCCACCTGCGCGGTGAACGGCATGCCCCAGGCCGCCCGCGACGCCGGTGCGGTGGAGGAGAGCCTGCCACCGAAGGCGCTCGGGGTGATGTTGTCGAAGCGGCTCGCCTGACGGACCGCTGCGGGGGACTCAGCGGCGGCGACGCAGGCCGAACAGGGCGCCGAAGAGCGTGAAGGCCAGCGCCAGCCGACCGCGGACGGCTCGGGTGGCGACGCCGCGACTCCCACCGGTGGCGCAGGTGCTGTCTTCGCAGCCGAGGCCCGAGTCAGCACTGCAGCCGAGGAGGGTCTCGAGGTCGAGGTCGACGCCGAGGTCGCCGCCGTCGCAGCCGAAGCCATCGAGGGAGCAGCCGGCCACCTCGACGGGCTCCACATGGCTGGTGTCGATGGACACGAAGCCACCCTGCCAGCTGTGGTCGGCGTTGGGCAGCCACACGAGGGCGTCGAGCTGCACCCCGAGGAGGTCGGGGAGCGGCACGGTGGGCAGCAGGTCGGCGGGGATGAGGCTGCCGAGGAGCGTGCCCACGAGCGTGGCGAGGCCCTCGCTGAAGCCGGGGCCGATGAGCTCGTTGTAGGTCTCGACGAAGTCGACCGCTGGGTCGTCGAGCACGAGCGCGGTGGTGAGGGTGTTGTCGTCGAGCGCAACATCCAGCCCGATGTCGGCATCGCCCTGGACCTGGAACACGCGGGCCTGGCGGTGCTCGAGGTCGGCGTAGAGGTCGAGGGTGAGCTGGTTGGCCAGGATGTGCACCGGCGGGCCGTCGTCGTCGAACGCCCCCACGGGCGGGACGGGTGCGTGCAGCAGCAGGGTGACCGGCTGGGAGTCGGGGAACAGCTGGGCGAAGTCGTCGCCCAGGAGCGGACCCAGGAAGTCGGTGGTGAGGCCGCCGGGCAGGAAGTCGCCGGCGAGCACACCGGCGTCGAGGCACAGGGCGCCCGAGGCCCAGACGGTGTAGAGGGCGTGGTCGAGGAAGTCGGCCCCCAGCACGATCCCGGCGTCGTAGGGGAAGTCGGAGTCGGGGGCGGTGGGGCCGAACTCGGGCCAGCCCACCTCGCGGAGGCTGGAGCCGGCGCTGGCGTCGACACAGTCGCTCACCGACCCTGGAACGAACTGGGCGCCCAAGCCGAGCGCGAGGCCGTGTTCGTCCATGTCGAGGCTGGAGGGGTAGAGCGAGACGTCGAGCGGGGTGCCGAGGAGGTCTACGGAGGTCTCGATCTGCAGGCTGTTGAGCGCATCTTCGATGGGCTGTTCGAGCGACGGGCCGAGGGCGTCGAGCTCGGGCTCGATGAGCGTGGCGATGAGGTTGGACAGCAGCTCGGGGTCCTGGCCGAGCATGGTGCCCACGGCGCTCGAGAAGGTGCAGTCCGACAGAGGGTTGCCGATGGGGCTGATGTCGAAGGTGGGGTTGGTGACCGTGACGTCGAAGACACCGGCGTCTTCCTGGATGTCGACGTCCATCGTGACGCGCATCGCGGTGGTGGGGAGCTCGAGGCCACAGGTCTCGTCGAGGTCGGTGAGCACGGTGCAGTCGCCAACCACGGTGAGGGACGACGCGCTGGACTTCAGCGTGGCGTACAGCGAGAGGTCGATGCCGCCGGCCGCGGTGTCGATGGAGACGTGGTCGATGGTGAGCAGGATGTCGAGGGGGTCGAGGCTCCAGTCGAGGGGCGTGGCGTCGCCCTCGGCACATTCGAGCGCGCCCGACGAGGCTTCGATGGCGAATGCCTCGGGCACCGACCGGGTGATGGCGTCGCCCAGGGCCTCGAAGCCGCCGGTGCTCACGTGCACGGCCAGTGCTTCGTCGATGGGGTCGCCCACATCTGCCGCTCGGGCGTTGTGGCCTGCTGCTGTCCAGACAGCCGCAGCAAAGACAATGGACTGCATCCGCCAGCCTCCGTGCCGCACGCCTACCGCTTGGCGTGCCCCGCACCATAGTCCGACGGGGCGCGGGTCGCGATGCTGCGGAGAGAGGTCGGTGGGTTGGATTTGGGCCGCTCCGGTGGTCGCCAACGTGTCGACAGCCCGGTACACTCGCAAGGTCCCGACGCCGTCCGGCCGGCCGTCGGAAGTGGAGTCCACATGCACCGCACCGGGCCTGCTGCGCGCCTTTCCATCCTCTCGCTCATCGGCGGTGGGGCGCTGTTGTCGGCGTGTTCGAGCAATGGCAAGGGCGCCGGGGGAAGCGTGGGCTTCATCCCGGTCGAGGTCGAGGTGGAAGCCGAGCCCCCCGTGCTGGAGCTCACCGTTGGCGAGACCGCCGTGCTCGCCGGCGACCTGGTGCCTTGGGAGCTCGTGCTCGTCTACCCGGATGGCGTGGTCGAGCCTGCGCCGGGTGCGTCCATCCAGAGCAACCTGGAGCCACTGCACTTCGCGGCGGGTGGTGAGCTGATTCCGCACATGGCCGGCGATCACGTGCTCACGGCGTCGGCCATGGTCGACGGTGAGCGGCAGCAGCTCCTCGCCGACCTCTCCGTCTCGGTGGCGGCCACCGCGGTGGTCGACCTCTCCCTCACCGACCAGGCCTTTGCCGCAGGGGAGGGGGTGGGCTGGACCATCGAAGCCTGGGATGCGTACGGAAATGCCGTGTCCACCGGGGGCGCGGTCCCCGACCTCGGCGATGCCCCGCTCACGCTGTCGGGGGGCTCCATCGAGGGTGAAGTCCCCGGTGCCTACACCGTGGATGCCCTGGTGGAGGGCGTGATGGACTCCGAGGTGGTGGTGGTCACGCCCGCCGCACCCGCCGACGTCACGCTCAGCCTGTCCGACACCGACCTCGAGCTCTTCGAGACCACCTCCGCCACCGTGTCGGTGGTCGACGCCTACGGCAACCCCACCACGGCCCCCTGGACCCTCTCCGTCATCGGCACCGACGTCACTTCCGACGACTACGCCGTGTCCTGGAACAACATCACGTTCTACGATGAGGGCGTGTTCACCGTGCGGGTCGATGTCGACGGCACCTCGCTGTACGACGAGGTGGGCCCGCTCACCATCGACTCCACCGGCCCCGACATCATCATCGACCAACCCGACCGCGGCGACTGGCACGATGGCCTCGACGGCACGGTCTCGGGCACGGTCGACGACGAACACTCCGGCGTCACCTCCCTCACCGTCGACGGCGACTCCGTGTCGGTGTCTGCGGATGGGTCGTTCTCCCACGACCTCACCTACGACTGGGGCGTCACCGTCCTCGACACCGAAGCGGTCGACGCCGACGGCAACGTGTCCACCGACACCCGCGCGGTCCTCGCCGGCGACTTCATCGAGTGGGGAGAGACCGTCCCCGCCGGCTTCATGGTGCGCCTGGAAGACGGCCCCGGCGGCCTCGACACCCTCGAGACCCTCGGCGAAGAGGTGGTGGCCGACATCGACCTCGCCGCGCTCATTCCGTCGCCCGTGTTCAGCGACTCCGAACAGACCTGCGTGTCTGTGTGGCCCTTCGGCACGTACTGCTTCACCTGGTACGCGCTCACCCTCTACGTCTACAACCCCAGCTTCGGCGACGTCGACCTCGAGCTCGACACCCGGTCCACCGGCGAGCTGTCGGGCACCTTCACCGTCGACGACATCTACCTGGACTGGTACGCCGACGCGACGGTCGCCGAGATCGACTTCGACGGCGGCGGCGACATCACCGCCGACGACATCACGGTCGACATGTCGTTCTGGCCGTCGGTCGACAGCAGCGGCAACATCGACATCGGCCTGTCCGATGTCACCGCCAGCACCACCAACTTCTACTTCGACTGGGACAGCTGGCTCTACGACGCCCTCGACTTCTTCGGCCTCGACTCCTCCATCTCGGGTCTGCTCGAGAGCTACATCGAGACCGCCCTCGAAGACACCATCGAAGACGCCGTCCCCGACCTCCTCGGCGATGCGCTCCAAGACCTCGAGATCGCGTTCGACTTCGACCTGAACGGCGTCACCTACGCCATCGACGCCCAGCCCGAAGACATCATCCTCACCAACTGGCACCTCATCCTCGAGCTCGGCACCACGGTCGAGCCGGACGTGTGGGTGAAGTCGCACACGGGCCTCGGCAGCCTGTACGCCGAGTACGGGGTGGTCACCTGGCCGTCCACCGACGGCACGCACCTCGCCATGAACCTCGACTTCCTCAACCAGTTCTTCATGGCTGCGTGGGGGGGCGGTCTGCTCGACATGGAGCTCAACGCCGCCGACCTCGGCCTCGATGTCGCCGACCTCGAGGTGCTCCTGCCCGGCCTCACCGACCTCAACATCACCACCGAGGCCCTCCTGCCGCCGGTCGTGGTGCCCGATGGAACGGCTGCGCTGCTCGAGCTGCAGATCGGCGACCTCCTGCTCACGCTCTACAACGGCGACGCCACCCCCGGAAACGAGATGATTCAGGTGTACGTGTCCGCCTTCGTGGAGATGGACATGGACGCCAACGCCGATGGCACGGCGCTCATCCCCGAGCTGGGCGACATGGACCTCCACTTCGATGTCGTGGTGCCCGAGGCCAACTCGGCGGGCGCGGCCGACACCGAAGCCTTGCTGGAGCTGCTGGTTCCGCTGCTGCTCCCCACCCTCACCGATGCCCTCACCGAGGTCCCCATCCCCGACATCCAGGGCTTCGGCCTGTCGGGGGTCTCGGTCGACACGATTGGCCCGGACGACGGCGTCCTGGCGCTGGGCGGCGACCTCGTGGTCCGGTGACCGGAGACGGATGATGGACACACCCGACGGCGGGCTGCTTGGTGCCCCGCCTCATGAGCTGCAGCGTTCGGTCGCTGCGGCGGCGATTGGTCGCATGGCGGCCGCTTCGGGCCTGTTCTCGGCCCACTTCGAGCATCGCTTCGAGCTTCCGCTTCCCGAGTGGTGGCAGGTGCCCGACGCCGACCTCGGACCCTACCCCTGGGAACCCGAAGGCAGCTGGCGGGGTGGCGCGCTGCACGAGACCAAATTCCGCACCTTCCGGCTCGACCGGCGCATCGGGAGCTTCCATCCGGCCCATGCGGCCAAGTGGGGCACCCATGAGCTGTGCCATGGGCTGTTGGGCTTTGGCTGGAAGGCGGGGGCGGGTCCGCTGTGGCTCGCGACCGCGGCCCGCCTGGCCGAGCTGGTGCCGGTGGCGCTCTGGTACTTCTTCGATGAAGCCGGCCTGGCACGGTGTGAACGCCATGCCGGCCATGGGGCTCTGTTCGGTCCGGCCTGTCCCGACTGTGAGGTGCGGGCAGTGGCCCACCCCGGTGTGGCCACGGGGCCCGGCGTCCATCGGTGGCGCCAGAGCGGCCGAGCCTTCGTCGAAGCCGAGATCGACGCCGCGTGGCGCACCCTGTCGACCGGGGTGCCCGTGTCCAACCGGTACGGCACCATCGACCTCTGCACCGACGGCCTCGCCTACACCCGCGCCCACGGTCCGGTGCTTGCCGACCCCCTCTTCGCAGGTTGGGTCGAGCGCTTCTGCAGCCCCCACCGCGGCTGGTTCGACGACCTCGATGGGCTGGTGGGCCGTGCCCGCGACATCGTGGCCGCGTTGTGCGACGAAGGCGATGCCCCACCGCTCGACGGCCACACCGGCACCTGGATGGCGCAGGACCTCGGCTGGCGGCTGGTGCAGCTCGGGGCAGAGATAGACGGCGAGGTTGCGTCCGACCTCGATGGCATGGTCGACCGCCTGGCCGCTGCGGCCTCCTTGCCCGATGTCTCGGCCAGCCTGGATGCGATTGGCGCCGTGGTGGCCGACTACGAGGCACTGTTCGAAGAGGTGGTGCTGCCCGAGCCCGCCGACCTGTTCGCCGTCGGGTACCCCGTGCCCGGTGGCTACGGTGTGTCCGTCCAGCAGCTCGCCGAAGGCCTGCAGCACACCCTTCCGCTCACCTGTGGGCTGCTGGGCCCTGGCCTGGGCGAGGTGGCGGCCGCCTTTGCAGGTGCCGACCCTTGGGTGCGGCAAGGCATCGGCGACCGCTTCGCCGCATTCGCCCGGCACCATCTCCCCGCCGATGTGGCCGACCAGGCCGCGCTCGAGGCCGCGCTCACCCATGTGCCTGCGCCCGACCCCGTCGCGGTGTCTCTGCGGGGGCAGGCGCGGTCGGATGCGCGGTGGCGCTGGGCGCGTCACGTACGACGGGTGGTCGTGACGCACGATGTCGGCACCCATCCCGCCGAGCCGGGCTCGGGCGAGCCGCTCGATGCGCCGGTGGCCCTTGCGGTGGTGCGGGGCCTCGATGGTGCCCGTGAGCTGCTTTCGTTCGACCCTGCGCTGGCGGACGCCCCCGAAGGCGGACCGCTTCCCGACGGTGCGGAAGCGCTGGTGGCGGCGGGCTTGTGGGTGCCCGACTGTTGGGACGCCGGAGACCCCGGATGACCTCCCCGTTCACAGACGACGACGGGGGGCTCACCGAGGCAGGGCAGGCCCATCTCCGAGAGCGCCTGGAGCACGAGCAGGCCGCCTTGCGGGCCGTGATCGAAGATGCCGGTGGCCTCGCAGGCACCGTGAAGCTCGACCCCGGTCGTGAGGGCCGGGTGTCGCGAATGGACGCCCTGCAGCAGCAGCAGATGGCCAAGGCCGGAAAGCGGCGGGCCGCAGCCAAGCTCGAGCGCATCGACGCCGCCCTCGAGCGGCTCACGCTCGACCCCGACAGCTTCGGCTGGTGTCCAGACTGTGGCGAGCCGGTTCCCTGGCGGCGCCTGCTGGCGGTCCCCGAGACCGTGTTGTGTGTGCCGTGTCTGCAGAAGCGCGGCCGGTAGGTCGTCAGCTCGCCAGACGCGGACGCCGCGACACGGCGGGTCGGGTGGCTTCGAGGGCGCGGTCCAAGGCGTCGCGGAGCTCTCCTGCATCGGAGAAGCGGTCGTTGGGGTCGGGGGCGCGGGCGTCGGCACACACCGAAGCGTAGGCATCGGGCGGTGCATGGGCCGGGTGGCACGGGCGGCCTTCCTGGTGCCCGGCGCCGAAGAGGATGCGGGCCAGCATCTCGCCGATGGCGTACACGTCGGCCGTGGGGGCGAGCGCGGCCGGCCGCCCGAATTCCTGCTCGGGGGGCATGTACCCACGGGTCCCTGCGCGGCCGAGGCGCATGGGCGGGTTGGCCAGGTCGACCGCGAGGCCCCAGTCCACCACCTGCGCGGGGCCCACATAGGGCAGCATCACGTTGGCCAGCTTGAGGTCGCGGTGGATGATGCCGCAGGCGTGGGCGGCATCCACAGCCTCGGCCACCTCGCGCACCCGGTGGACCAGCTCCCGCAGTCCGGCGGCTCCACCCGGACCGCCCGGTCCGATCCGCCGATGAAAGCGGATGGTCTGGTCCATCAGGCTGGTGCCCTGGATGGCCCGCATGGTGAAGAACGGTCGGCCGTCGGGCAGCACATCTCGGTCGAAGACGGGGGGGATGCCGTTGTGGAACAGGCTGCCCGCGAGGATGGCCTCGGAGCGGATGCGTCGGATGGCGCGGCGGTCGTCGGCCCGGTCGAGGCGGACCACCTTGAGGGCCACTTCGCGTTCCATGCGTCGGTCGAAGGCGCGGCGGACATCCGCGCTCGCGCCGAGACCGAAGCGTCCGCGGTCCTCGTACCGGTCGGTGTACACCGCATCGGCATCGTGTGGCTGGGGCATGCCGGCTCCTGAAGTTACTTCGGGAATCGGAAGTGGCCGCCGGGTTCGACACCCCCTGCCCTCCATTTTGGCCATCTGGTCCCCCTCAATCGGGCCTTGGGCGGGTACCCGACCCGCCCACTCCAACCCCGCGAACGCCCTCTGGTCATGGGGGCCTTTGCGCCATCGTCCGGCAGTTCTCGCCGACGGAGTCACGCATGGATCAAGCATTCTGGGCAGAGGCATGGGCCTCCGGACGCACCGGCTTCCACAAGTCGGAGGTCAACCCGGTCTTGATCGCGCACGCCGACAAGCTGCTCCGCACCCCGCAAGAGCGTGTGTTCGTGCCTCTGTGCGGACGCACGCTCGACATGCTGTGGCTGGTGCAACAAGGGCACCAGGTGGTGGGTGCCGAGCTGGTGGAAGAGGCTGTGGCGGGCTTCTTCGCGCAACATGGCCTGGATGCCGAGCAGGTGCCGCACGGCGCGTGTGTGCGGTGGCAGGCGGGGCCGCTCGAGGTGGTGCAGGGCGATGTGTTCGAGCTGGGACGCAACCCCCTGCCCCAGCGCGCCACCGCCATCTGGGACCGTGCAGCGATGGTCGCCCTTCCCCCCGACCGCCGACAGGAATACGTCGACCAGGTGCTGCGTCCGGTGGCGGCCCCCGGCGCACGCATCCTCCTCAACGTGTTCGACTACGACCCCTCCGAGATGTCCGGTCCGCCGTTTCATGTGCCCGAACCCGATGTCCGGCGATACTTCGCGGACTGTCGCCTGGAGCTCCTCTCCGTGGTCGACGGCACAAAGCTGATCCAGCGCCCCGACCGACCGGTTTCCTGGCTTTCGGTGTACACGTGGCTCGTCGAGCTGCCAGTCTGACCCTCCCATCCTTCTGCACCGGTCCCCGAGCGCCATGGGCTACCGCATCACCACCGTCTCCCGCCTGACCGGCATTCCCCGGAACACCCTGCTGGCCTGGGAACGTCGCTACGGACTGGTCAAGCCCGAGCGCCTCGACAACGGCTACCGGGCCTACACCGACGCCGACATCGAGTACCTCCGCAAGGTCAAGCAGCTGGTGGACACCGGCTACCGGATCAGCGAAGCCATCACGCTGGTGGACGAACGGACGGATGGTGTGGTCGCGCCCGCCGGCCCTCTGCGGGTCGAGCAGGACTGGGGCGCGATTCGCAGCCGCCTGGTGGCGTCGCTCCTCGCCTTCGATCGATCCGCGGCGGAAGCGTGTGTCCTTCCGGTGTCGATGTCCGGGCACGCGGAGCTGCTCCGGTCGCTCTACCTGCCCGCCCTCCGCGACGTGGGAGAGGGCTGGCTCGCCGGCCACATCACCGTCGGTCAGGAACACTTCGCCAGCGCGTTCATCCGCGAGCGGATGCTGGCCATGTTGGTGTCCGTGGGCTTCGGGCCGCCCACTGGCCGCCGGGTGCTGTGTGCGTGTCTGCCTGGCGAACGCCACGAGGGTGGACTGCTGGCCCTCGCGGTGCGCCTCACGTTGCGCGGCTTTCGGGTGTCCTGGCTGGGGGCCGATGTACCCGTGCAAGATATCGCCGACTCCGCGATTCGATGGAACTCCGAGCTCGTGTGCCTGTCGGGCTCGGTGGCTCCCGACCGCGTCGAGGCCAACACCCGCGCGGTCCGCCAGGCGCTTCCCGAGCGTTGCCTGTTGGTGGTCGGGGGGCCGGTGGTCCATCAACGCACCCTCCCCGAGCTCGATGGCGTGGTGTGGGCCGACTCCACCGACACCCTCTGGCGCACGCTCGGTGAACCCACTGGCCTCTGAACACACGTTCTCCCGGCGCAGCATGCCGGGACATCCCGACCATCGAGTCGGGAATCGCTTCTTGTAGAGTCACCGGATGGAAGTCTTTCCCCAACGGATCGGACCCTACGTGCCCGAACGACTGCTCGGTCGAGGCGCGATGGCGGCGGTGTACCTGTGTCGGTCGCCGTCGGGTGAAGCGGTCGCGGTCAAGTGGCTCGACGACGCCCACCAGGCGCTCGTGGAGCGGTTCGACCGCGAGTGCCGGTCGCTGGCCGACGTCTCGCACCCCGGTATCGTGGGGTACCGGGCCCACGGAGCGCACCTGGGTCGGCCCTATCTGGCGATGGAATACGTCGAAGGCACCGAGCTGCGCGTCTACATCGACAAGCTGCACCGACGCCCCCCGGCCGAGCGCTACGCCCGCTGCCGCGCCATCGGGGTGGCCCTCAGTGGTGCACTGGCCCACCTCCACTCGCGCGGGCTGGTCCACCGCGACGTCAAGCCCACCAATGTTCTGATGGCCGACGACGGGCGGGTGGTGCTGTCCGACCTCGGCATCGTCCAGCGCGACGGCGACGCCGAGCCCCGCCACGGCACGCTCGTGGGCACCCCGGCCTACGCAGCGCCCGAGCAGGCATTCGGTGGCCGCGTCGATCCCCGCGCCGACCTCTTCGGGCTGGGGGCCACGCTCTACCACGTGCTCGCCGGGCGCCGACCCTTCGACGGCATCGAGCGCCGCGACGCCCTTCCCGCTCGTCCCGGACGCTTCGACCCCGGCATCCCCACCGACCTCGAAGCCGTCCTGATGCGCCTGCTGGCGCCCGATCCCGCCCACCGCTACGACAACGCCGAGAAGGTCGCCGAGGCTCTCGCAGCCGGTCGCGATGAAGGTGTCCGGGTGGCCGGTCGGCAGGATGCCGTGTCTGCCGCCGCCGCTGCGCTTCGTCAGGCCGAAGCCGGCGACAAGGTGTGGGTGCGTCCGGTCGGCCCCCAAGGGGGTGGTCGAGGCTGGCTGGCCCGCATGGTGGCCCGGTCTGCCCGACGCCGCGGAATTCCGGTCATCACCATCGAAGACACCGCCCAGCTCCCCCATGCCAAGGCCGCCCTCGCCGACCCCGGCGGCGTCATCGTGGTCGCCGTGTGGCCCGATGCCCCCGCACCCGCAGGCGTCCAGGTCATCGACGTCCCGCTGCTCCCGCTCGGCGCAGCCGATGTCCGACGCACCGTCGTGGGCTTTGCGCCCCGCACCCGCGAAGCCGCCCAAGTGGCCGCCCGCCTGCACCGGCTCTCTGGCGGTCTCCCGGCGCTGCTCGTGCCGATGCTTCAGGCGCACACGTCCGAGCAGGCGGTGGTCCTGCCGAAGTTCGTGCCCGCGCCGCCGGTCGCTCAGGTGGCCCTCGACGCCCTCGCTGAGGACGCCCGGTCGGTCGCCGCCACCCTCGCCGTGCTCGACCGTCCCGCTTCGGTCGACCTCCTCACCGCGGTGGTCGGTCCGTCTGCGAGCACCGCCCTCGACGGCCTGGTCCGCCTGGGCATCGTGCACCGCTTCGAAGGGCAGGCCGTGCTGTCGGCCGGGGTCTTCCGCAATGTGGCGCTGGCCGACCACCCCGACCTCGACGCCCTCAAGGCTCGGGTCGACGCCGCTCGCCGCGAAGACCCCACCGTCCCCGGAGCCGCCCTCGAAGCCCTCTGTCGCGAGGCCGAGCGCCACCTCCGCGCAGGCCACCTCCGCGCTGCGCTCGACTCTGCCGAGCGGGCCAGCGAGCTGTCCACCGCTGTGGGCGACCGTCGCCTCGAGTGCCACGCCCGCGCCACCTGGGGCCTCGTGCTCCTCGAGACCGGCTCCCCCCGCACCGCCCGCCGGTGCCTGGCCGACGCCACCGCGCTCGCACGCGCTGTGGGCGACCGCGACCTCCGGCACCGCACACACGTTCTCCGCGCCTGGGCCGAGATGGACGAACGACCCGGCGACCCCGGCGCTGCCGCTGCTGCCCTCGACCGCCTGATGCCGCTGGTCACCGACCTCTCGCCCGATCTCACCGACCCCACCGGCGCCTTGGCGTGCACCTTGTGGGCCCGGGCCGCTGCAACACTCCGCGACCGAGGGGCCTGGAGACGGGCCGCCGACTCCGCCGAGCCCCGCATCGCCACCCAGTCCGATGAAGCCGGAGCGCGCCTGCGCCTGCTGCTCGCCGAAGGGGCGCTGGTCATCCACGACAAGTCCGCCGCCCAGCGCATCCAGGTCGCCCAAGAGGCCGCGGATGGCTTCCCGCTGCACGCCTGGTGGGCTGCGTGTCTGTCGGCCCGAGCCCAGCGCTCCAGTCTCCCAGAGCTCGGTGAGCTGGCCCGGCACCTCGACGACAAGCAGGCCAAGGCCCTCGGCCGTCGCGGCAAGCAGGTCGGCCGGTGAACAAGCCGCAGGACGCCGATGTAGGGCTCCTGGTGTGGTCTGCATTCACGTTCGGGCTGCTGGTGGTGGGCGGCGTCTGGTGGTGGATCGAGCACGGCGCTTGATGGCCCGCTCGGGTCATTTTGGCGGCAGCCTGCGCGTGACCAGATCGCTCCGTCTGGCGGTCCCCGAGATGTCGCGAGACGTCAACATCTCGGGGGGGTGATCCGTTCGCCTGGACACAGGCCACCCAACACGCGTCGTGGCGACGTTCAGCTCGGGTGGGGGAGCCCTCATGCCCATTCTACGAACCACCGCTGGTCACACCCTCGGGATGCCCACCCGCGTCATCGACCGCTCGAAGGTCGCCGAAGACGTCCGGGCCCTGAGCAAGGTCTCCAACCTCCGCGGGGCGCTGTCCATCGCCCGAGAGTGGGGACTGGTGGCCGCCAGCATCACGGCGGCGCTCATCACCGGCAATGTGTGGGTGTGGCTGGTCGCCGGCTTCTTCATCGCCACCCGCCAGCACGCCATGCTGGTGCTCATGCACGACGCCGCCCACGGTCGACTCGTGCAGAACCGTCGGCTCAACGACTTCCTGGGCGATGTACTCCTCGGTCTTCCTAGCAATGTGTTGCTCCGCCGCTACCGCATCCGGCACGCGGCACACCACCGGTACGCCAACGACCGCACCCAAGACCCCGACCGCGCCACCATCGAAGCCGACGACCAGTGGCAGTTCCCGCGCACCCGCGCCAGCGCCATCGGCGTCTTCGTCCGCGACTTCCTGGGCATGAACGCCGGCCGCACCCTGAAGGTGATGGTCCACTACGCCCCGTGGCCCGTCGTCGCAGCCCGCTTCCGGTCCACCGACGACACCCCGTCTCCCGGCGACGCCCCCGCCACCAACGCCGAGCTGGGCCGCATCGCCCTCTACCTCGCCGGCCTCATCACGTTTCTCGCCCTGACCGGCGGCTGGTGGGTGTACCTCGCCTTGTGGGTGCTCCCGAGCGTCACGGTCCTGCCCGCCCTGCTGCGCCTGCGCGGCATCTCCGAACACGAAGGCAACGTGGGCACCAACGAGGTGAGCGTCAGCCGGCATGTGCACGCCGGCCCCGCCGAAGCCCTCATCATCAGCCCGTTCCACATCAACTACCACGTGGCCCACCACCTCTTCCCCAGCGTGCCCTGGTACAACCTGCCCGCCCTGCACGCGCGCCTCATGCTCGAGCCCGCCTACCGCGACAGCCTCATCACCGCGCCCAGCTACACCGGTCCGGGTGGCGTGATCGACGAGCTGATGCCCCCTGCCGCCGATGCGGCACCTGCCATGGCCCGCTGACCCCCTCCGGATGTGCCGGACCCCGCCCGACGCGCTACCCGGCCTGTCGTTGGGCGGGGCAACTGCGTCGCCACAGGAGGGCTCGTGGCCGGAGGCAGCAAAGCCGCCGTGTACAGCGCCATTGGCGCAAACGCGTTCGTCATGGTGGCCAAGTTCATCGGCTTCGCCGTCACCGGCTCGGGCACCATGCTGGCCGAGGGCATCCACTCCCTCGCGGATGTGGGCAACCAGTCGCTGCTCGCCGTGGGCATGTCCCGCGCCGCGCAGAAGCCCGATGCCCAGCACCCCTACGGCTATGGGCGCGATGCGTTCGTGTGGGCGCTCATGTCCGCCGTCGGCATCTTCTTCCTGGGCTGCGGCGTCACCGTCGCCCACGGGGTCCAGTCGCTGCTCGACGGCGGCCACCACGACGCCACGTCCACCCCCTGGGTCAACCTGGGGATCCTGGCCCTCAGCTTCGTTGCCGAAGGAGCCAGCCTCGCCGTCTGCGTGAAGGGCATGATGGACGAAGCCAAGAAGCGCGAGCAGGGCTTCTTCGAGTACGTGAAGACCACCGACGACGTCTTCGGTGTGGCCGTGCTCCTCGAAGACTCCGCTGCAGTGCTTGGCGTCATCCTGGCCTTCATCACGGTCGTGCTCACGCACCTCACGCACGCCCCGTACTGGGACCCCATCGGCAGCCTCGTCATCGGCGCGCTCCTCGGTGGCGTGGCCTTCGTGCTCATGCGCCGCAACCGGGCGCTGCTCATCGGCCAGTCCATCCGCCAGTCCGAGCTCGACCGCATGCACGAAGTCTTCGAGAACGACCCCGTCGTCGAAGATGTGGTCATGTCGCGTGCCGTCGTGGAGGGCGCGGATGCCTACCACATCGCCGCCGAGATCGACTTCGACGGCCGGGTGCTCGCCCGCCGGCACATGGAAGGCAAAGACCTCGACGCCCTCGCCCAAGAGCTCGACAGCGGCGAGAAGCTCATGCACTTCCTCGAAGAGTTCGGCGACGCCGTCACCGACTCTGTGGGCGACGAAGTCGACCGGCTCGAAGCCCGCATCCGCGAAGTGTTGCCCCGGGCACGCCACGTCGACCTCGAGCCCGACTGAGCCGTCCCCCACGGCGGCCTTCCAAGTCCCTCACTCCGGGTTGACGAACCGCGTGCAGCCCGACAATTGACCCATGTCGACCCGCCGCGCCCACTCTCGGCCGGGGTCCGCAGGAGTTGTGATGTCTGCAAGCCTCTTGGTCCTCGCCACCGCCTTGTCCCTGTCCGCCCATGCACAGGAAGACGGCGAGACCCCTGCACCCCCCGAGAAGCCCGCAGCCAAGAGCAACGCCGGCGGCGGCGGCCTCACCATGGAAGGCCCCTACAAGAAGAAGCCCTACGCCAAGCCGGTCGTGGGCGCGATGATCTTCGACGGCGCCGCGGGCCTCAGCGTGGGGGCCGAAGCTGGCCTCAACTACCAGCAGGAAAAGAAAGACCCCGTCATGTTCGGCAAGACCCGCGTGCGGGGTGCCTACACCTTCGGCGCGGGCCTCACCGGCTACGATGTGCGCCTGGGCAGCTTCTTCGGTCCGTTCCACAAGGTGGTGGGCCTCCAGGCTGGCCCCGACTTCTTCTACAACCAGCTGTCCGTGCAGTTCGACGGCGGCACGGCCGAGCTCTTCGCCACGCCCGGCATGGACTTCCCCATCACCGGCCTCTTCGATGTGGGCGTGTTCGACGCCTACGCCGGTGTGGCTCCCGGCTGGTACTTCGGCGGCGACCGCGAAAACCTCAACGGCGCCATGGGCCAGTTCGGCATGTACGTGGGCGCCGGCCTCAACCTCTCCAAGCTGCGCCTGCACCTCGGCTGGAGCCGCACCTCCACCGCATACGGCGACCAGGACGGCATCAGCGTCGGCCTCGGCTTCTGATTCCGAACCTCCCGCCGCAACCGCGATAGATGGCGGCTCCACACCTTGGAGCCGCCATGTCTCTTGTCCGACGCCCCCGCCGCCTGCGTGCCCACCCGGTTCTCCGGGCGATGGTCCGCGAGACCGTCCTCACGCGGCAAGACCTCATCATGCCGGTCTTCATCGACCCCAAGCCCGGCACGGTGCGCGAGATTCCGTCGATGCCCGGGATCTGCAACTACGGCCTCGACGAGGTCGACCGCGAGCTCGAGGCCATCCTCGCCGCCGGCATCCGCCAGGTCATCCTCTTCGGCGTGCCCGCACAAAAAGACGCCGTGGGCAGCGACACCTGGAACGACGACCACGGCATCATCCAGCGCGCCGTGCGCCACATCAAGGCCAAGTACCCCGAGCTGTTCGTCATCACCGACGTCTGCTTCTGCGAGTACACGTCCCACGGCCACTGCGGTGTGGTGAGCAAGGACGGCCGGCTCCTCAACGACCCCACCCTCGCCAACCTCGGCAAGCAAGCCGTCAGCCACGCGCGGGCCGGCGCCGACATGGTCGCTCCCAGCGGCATGCTCGACGGCATGGTGGGTGCGATGCGGGGTGCCCTCGACCAAGAAGGCTTCCACGACGTCTCCATCATGTCGTACGCCGTGAAGTACGCCAGCAGCTACTACGGTCCGTTCCGCGATGCCGTCGACAGCGCGCCTGCTTTCGGCGACCGCCGCACCTACCAGATGGACCCCGCCAACGTCCGCGAAGGCCTGGTGGAAGCCGCCCTCGACGTTGAGCAGGGTGCCGACATCCTCATGGTCAAGCCCGCCCTGTCCTACCTCGACGTCATCCACGCCGTGAAGGCACGCTTCGGCCTGCCGCTCGCCGCCTACAACGTCTCGGGCGAGTACGCGATGATCAAGGCCGCCGGCGCCAACGGCTGGATCGACGCCGACGCCGTGGCCCGCGAGTCGCTGCTGTCCATGAAGCGCGCCGGCGCCGACCTCATCTTGTCCTACTTCGCCCGCGACCTCGGCCCCTCCCTGCCCGACGTCCCCTGAACCCCTTCCAGGTCAGGTAGGGTACGCCCCTCGGAGGTAGTCATGCGCGCACTTGTGTTGCCCTTGTCGGTGCTCTTGGCTGTGGGCTGCGAGAGCAAGTCCACCACCATCATTCCCGACGACTCGGGCACCACCGGCACCACCGGCGGCGGCAGCGGCGACGACGGCGGCGGCACCGACGAAGACGGCGATGGCTACACCGTCGAAGAAGGCGACTGCGACGACACCGACTACCAGGTGAGCCCGGTCTACCCCGAAGACCCCTACGACGAAAAAGACAACGACTGCGACGGCCGCATCGACGAGGTGTGGGGCGGCTTCGCCTACGCCGAACAGTACGGCCTCGGCGCCAGCTCGCTCGTGGTGATGTCGAGCGTCGACGTCGAAGACCACCGTCTCACCCTGCCTTCGGGCGTGGTGCCCTGGTCGCTCACCCAAGGCGGCGACGCCGACTGGTACACCGTCGGCTACCCCTACTTCTTCGACCTCGCCGGCCCCATGTCGTTCGTCTCCGGCGGCCTCATCCCCAGCTGGGACGACAGCGTGCCCTGGTACCAGCCGTCCACGGTCTACCGGGTCACCGAAGCCGGCGACACCACCGAGCTGGCCACCTTCGGCGACGACGACTACGACGCCTGCTTCGCCCTTCCCACCGAAGAAGCCATCGTCGAGTGCTTCGGCGAGCTCGACCCCCGCACCTACTTCTTCGGCCCGCTCGTGCGCGGCGTGGCGTGGCACCCCGACGGCTGGCTGGCCGTGCTCCTCCCCGGCCAGCTGCTCCGCCTCGACGCCGACGGCTCCACCACCGAGCTCGGCTCCTGGGGCTGGAACCTCTCCGCCGAGACCTACGAATACGAGCTGTACGGCGCGGGCGTGGCGGTCGACCCCCTCACCGGAACCATCGGCGTGGCCGGCCTCCTCGGCGGATTCGCCACCTGGACCCCCAACGTCGGCTTCGTGATGGAAAAGCCCATCGACCTCTCCGGCGACATCGACCTCGACAGCCTCTACCAAACGGTCGGCCTCGCCTGGATGGACGCCGACGGCTGGTACACCATGTCGGCCGTCTTCTCGAGCGGCCAGTACGCCGTGCGCCAGTACAACACCGACACCCTCGAGTGGGACTCCGTCGTCAACTGGAACGAAGACCTCATCCAGCCGCTGTCCATCACCACCAACGGCGATGTGGGCGACTGGCTCGTGAGCAGCAAGGCCGGCCAGTACCGCGTCATCTTCCGCGTCCGCGGCGCCGACCGCTCCACCGACGACCTCGTGAACGAAGTCGCCGAGTACTACAACATCTGGGGCCTGGCCAACCGGTACTGATGGGGAACCGGTCGAGCCTGCGTCTCGCCCGGCCCGGTGAGCCCGCGAGCGGTCTCCCCGGGGCCTCGGAGCCCGCAAGCGGTCTCCTCGGCAGGAACCTATCGGTACTCGGACCGCACGTGCGTGTAGACGACCGTGGCGTCGAGCGTCTGGAGCTTCCCGTCTTCCTCCACGAGCGGCGGGACGATGCCCGAGTACCGCAAGATGCGGCGGCTGCTGGTCTCGAACACCAGGTACGTCGGGGGCACCATGCGGGCGAGCCACCGGCTCTCCGGCACCATCTGGACCGTTGTGGTGTTGGGCGAGTGGTCCACCACCACCAGCTCGAACGGAAACGACCGGTTCTTCTCCAACACAACGAAGCGAATGGGAACCCGCGCGCCGTCTACCAGTGTGTCCCAGTGCGCCAACACAAAGCCGAACAGGGTGGGCCCCGCCTGCAAGGGTGCGCCAGCTGGCTCGGTGCGCGTGCGGGACCGGCCTTTGACCGTGGTGCGGTAGGTGGCCGTCCCATCGGGTGAGACCTCGACAAGCCCCACCACGCCGGTCTGGCCGTGCACCTCTCCGAAGGCGCGGAGGGTGTAGTCGGGGTCGTGCTCGGCCCAATGCTCGAGCACCGGCGCGCCCTGCAGAGTGAAGGTGCGGTGCGTGGACCGCAGACCGTCGTCCGTCTCGACAACGTGGCGTTCGTAGCGATACAGCGGCGGGTCTGCTTCGCCGCGCCGAGACACCGTTCCCTCGTAGACGAGGTCGGCCATTGTGTGGGTGGGTGCGCTGAGGTTCGCTGGAGGGAGGGCGGGCCGGTGGCGACACGCCAGGCCCAACACAGCGCTGACGACAAGGATGAACCCACGCATTGACTACAGAGTCCGCAGATAGGCGAGGAGGGCGTCGAGCTGGGCTTCGGAGAGGTTCTGTGCCGGCATCTTGGTGCGGGCGCCTGCAGCTTTCGCCACCGCTTTCGAGTCGCCCAGCCACACGCGGAGGCGCGCGTCGGTCCAGGTCGCGCCGGTCGCCGACTGCTGGCGCAGGAAGGAGGCATAGCGGTAGCCGTCCTCGGTTCCCACCGGACGGTCCACGATGCCCACGAGGCTCGGACCCCACTCATCCTTGTCGCCCGTATGCAACGCATGACACGCCGCGCAGCTCTCCCGGGCGAGACGCGCCCCGGCATCGCGGTCTCCGGCCCTTGCAGGACGACTCGACATCCAGGAGAGGGTGGCCGAGGCAAGAACACAACACAACAGACGCAATCGCATCGAAGCTCCTTTGGGTGGGTCGGAGGGGACCCCACACCAATACAAGCGCGCAACTCGGCCCGCATTCGCGCATCCGGCCAGGTCGTTGGCCAATCGCGCCAATGCTTGCAGCGGTCCTTCGGCGAGCCTATGCCCCCACCATGTCTGAGCTCGGCCCCGACCAGATCGCCGTCGTCAACGTACGACCCGCCTATGACGCCTCCCTCGCCGCCGGCGTGACGGTCGAAGAGCTGGACCGCGCAGGTCTGCCCGCGGCCGTCCTGGCCGACCCCGATGGCGCCGTCAGTGGGGCCGCCACCTACCAACACTTCGAGCTGATGGCGGAGCGTCCGGGCTACGCGGACTTCGTGCGGGACTCGGTCCTACGCCACACCTTTGGGACTCTGGGGCTGGTGGGGCTCGCATGCAAGACGCTCTCCACAATCTATGAGGCCCTGCTGTGCCACCAGCGCTTCCAGCACCTCACCAACCGCACGGCGCGGTACCACCACGCCATCGACGGTCCCCACTTGATCTTCCGCGACGAACGGTGGGGCGTGCCGCGGCCCGGCCTCCTCCAGGTCTCCGAGTACACCGCGCTTGTCGCGCTGCAGCTGCTGCGGCTGGCCACAGAACAAGAGGTCCATGCGGTGGCGCTCCACACCCGGAGCCCCACCATGTCCCCCGCGCTTCGAGAGATGTTCGAGGCCTACCTGGGGGCGCCGGTACACACGGGCGCAGACCACACCGCCCTTGTGTTGGACACCCGTGTGCTGATGATGCCCGTTCAGTCGGCCGACGCCGAGCTGGCCGCCTACTTTCACGCCACACTGCAGCGGTCGGCGATGCTCGAGCCCGGCGAACCCGAGCTGGTGAACCGCACCCGCACGGCCATCCAACACACCCTCGCCACCGGCCGTCCCACGATGGCGCGCGTGGCAGGGGAGCTCGCCATGAGCCCCCGCACGCTGCAGCGTCGCCTGAAGGAACACCAGCTGAGCTTCGGCCAGCTCCTCGAACACACCCGCCAGGGCCTCGCCGAGCGCTACCTCGCCGACCCCAACCTCAGCTTGGCCGAGGTGGCCTACTTGTGTGGCTACGAAGAACAGACGTCGTTCTTCAGGGCCTTCCGGCAGTGGACCGGACAGACGCCACTCGAGCGGCGAACAGACTTGTTGGGCCAGGTGGTGAGTTCGGCTCGATAGGCGGGCCCCCTCCGGCCCTTCGGGCCACCTCCCCCTGAGAGGGGGAGAACTACCAGGGGCCTCACCCCCTTGCCCTGGCGCGACCAGGAACCAGCTGGCGAGCTCGGCTCGATAGGCGGGCCCCCTCCGGCCCTTCGGGCCACCTCCCCCTGAGAGGGGGAGGACATCGTCGTTCTCACAGTCCTCCCCCTCTCAGGGGGAGGTGGCGAGCGCAGCGAGTCGGAGGGGGCCCCTTGCCCTGGCGCGACCAGAAACCAGCTGGCGAGTTCGGCTCGATAGGCGGGCCCCCTTCGGCTCTGAATGGGGAGGACATCGTCGTTCTCACAGTCCTCCACCTTCAGGTGGCCCCCCTCAACCCGGCGCAAACAGGAACGGGTACGACACAATCACAATCCCGTTGCCCTTCGGCTTGGGGAACGTGAACCGCATGAAGCGGCCCGTGATGCAGCTCTCCACCGTCTTGCTGCCCAGGCTCGACGTCTTCACCTTCGCCGACGACACCTGGCCGTTCCAGTCGATGACGAACTTCACCGTCACCTTGCCCTGGAGGTCGGGGGTGCGCGTCAGCTCGCGGCTGTAGCAGTAGCGAATCTGGTTGAGGTGCCGTCGGATGACCTGGTCGATGAGCGACTTGTCCAGGTTGCCCAGCACGATGGGGTTTCCAGAGATCTTGCCGAGCGCACCGGTCTTCTTCGTCTTCTGGAACTCGCCGCCACCCACACCGTAGCCATCCTTGCCCGACCCGCGGCCCTTCGTGCCCAGACCGCCGAAGCCGTCGGCACTTCCGCCGCCACCGAGCGCACCGCCGCGGGAGCCGAGGCCCCCCGAGCCGAACTGCACACCCTTCGCGCCCATCACCCCGCCCACACCACCGGTCATGTCGGCGGCGAGCGCGGAGCTGCCCATCATGGCCGCCAGTGCCGCGTCGTCGGTGAAGGCGCCCATCACACCGGCGTTGGCTGCGATCTGTTGGTCCAGCTTGCGCTTGCTCATGGGCACCTTGTTGCCTTTCGCCACCTTCTGCTTGGCGTCGCGCTTGCCCACCGTGCCTTCCTTCTTCTTGGCCTTGGCACCTTCGCTGTCCGCCTTCTTCGAGTCGGCGATGTCTGGCTTGGGTGGCTCCGGACGTTGCAACACAAGGCTGGCCACACGCTCGTCCACCACTGCGATGGTGGCGTCGACCGGGGGAGGGGAGGTCCACAGCACCATGAGCAGCATGAGGAACACCGCCCCCATCGTGGCCGAGATGCCGGTGAAGATGGGGTCGATGGCAGGCGCGGCCTGGGTGCGCTTGCTGTCGGGCACCATCTGCGAAAACAGCATCATGTCGCCCACTTCGGCCACCACGCGGGTGCCCTCGGCGACCGGGAAGCGGTAGATGCCGGGCTCGTCGACCGTCGCACGACCACTGGCGATGAGCTCCTCAAAGGAGATGCGGTCCTCGCCCACATCGGCGAAGCCATCCCACTTCTCACTGAAGCGGCACTGGAACTGCTCGCCGTCCCACTGGAACAGCTCGAACTGGTCCTCGGGAAGCTGCTGAGACGGGATGAAGAAGTCGCTGGTCCACTCTTCCGAGGCTTCGGAGATCATGGGGGCCAACATCCACGCCACCTTGGCAAACGAAGGCGGAACCCAAGCGATGGGCATGCCGAGGAAGCGCCAGCGCAAGCCGGTCGCGCTGCCTGCGGTGACTGCGCGACCGCCGCGGGGCACATGGCGGACGTCGACCACCGTGTCGGACCACATGCCGGCTACTTCGAGAACGGGGGGCTTGCGGTGGTCGTCGCCGAGCTCGGACGAAGCGGTGCCCGAGCGCATGATGAAGTCGAGGACGGGATCTGGCGCGTGGGTCTCGAGGGGAGCCGGCCCAGATGGAGGGGTGGGGGTGAGCTGCATGCAGACGTCTCCTGGACCCCGTACACACGGGGCCATGGGCCACCCGGAAGTGGGTGGCCGCGTTGGGTTGACCGCGACGCACCGATGCAGGCGAGCCTCGGCAGGAGTCGTCCCAACTCAAGGACGTCCTACATTGGCTTGCAGGTGTGGGTGCGCGGCGCGGGCCGGCTGGCATCCAACCCAGACCGCTCCCCTGCAGTCCGGTTCCGAAGAAAATGTGCGCGGCGTGTGAGCCCTTCGAACCGCGCGCTCAGCTCTGCGGGTACATCAGCTCGATGTCGGGCTTTTCGGTGCCCACCCAGTGCAGCCAGATGAAGGCGTGCTGGAAGAGCGCGGCCACCAGAGCCACGTGGCTACGGCACAGCAGCGCAATCGCCCAGAGGCCCAGGAACGCGAAGGTGTACATCGCGTTGTCGGACCAGCGGAACGCGCCCCTGCGCACAAAGGGCTGCTCGCGGACGTCGAGGCGGAAGTAGTTGGCGCCCGATGCACGAGCCATCCCGAAGTGGGTCTTCACCGAGTGGAAGGTGTACCCGGCGACGCCCAGCAGCCCGAGGCCCAGGACCATCGCCAGAGCGCTGGGAAGGCCCAGTGAGCCGGCGTCGGCGATGCCACAGCCCAGCACCGTGAGCGGGCGAGCGAGCAGCAGGGGGAAGAACATCACCCCCCACACCGTGAGGTCGTGCTTGCCGAAGACACGGGTGAACACGCCCCAGCCCAGCTGACCGCGGAAGCCGAGCCACACCATCACCTGGTGCACCACCGCCAAGCCCATCGACCACGCCAGCCACTCGGACTCGTGGAGGCCCAGGAAGGCGTCGGTGTTGACCGCAGGCTCTGCGAGGGCCACGGCCACCACTGCCAAGAGGACTGCTCCGCCGAGCTGGACGGCCTGCCCGCGGAAGAAGTGGCGGGCGGTGGCGGCTTTGGCGAGGGTGGCGTCGGTGGCCATCACATCCGACCGAAGCCGCGGAGGATGGTGGTGACCACCTTGTCGTTGAGCAGGAAGATCTCGGGGCGACCGTCGGCCATGGCGAAGTGCATGGGCTGGCCGGTGTCTTCGGCGCGGGTGGTGCCCCCGATGCGCAGGGAGACTTCCTGTCCGGTGAGCAGGCGGGCGGTGATCACAGAGCGAGGCGTGACCAGGCCGGCCTCTTCCAGCGAGACGTCGGCGATGCCATCTCCACGGAGGGTGCCCAGGGTGTTGGCCGCGAAGAACACGAACTTGATGTCGAGGTCGATGTTCTGGGGCTCGAGCACATTCCACAGGTTGGTGGCGAGGTCTTGCTGCAGGATGACCCGCTCGCTGCCGCCTTCCCAGGTGAGGGTGTCGATGTCGGCGCGGTCGAACTTGAACATCGTGCGGTCGCGGTAGTCGATGGGCTGGCCCAGCAGGCGCTGGATGGGCACTGCCGAGATGCGGAACACTGCCTGTTCACCCTTCCGGCGGGCGAAGGCGGCTCCCTCGACCGTGCGCTTGCCCACTTCGATGGTGCGCTCGGTGCCGTCGATGAGGCGGACCTCGACGGAGAGGGCAGGGGGCGAGAAGCCGGCGTCGAAGTCGTTGCCCATGATCTGGCTGGCCCGCATGGTGCCGAGCGACTTGGCGATGCCCACCACCACTTCCTGGTCGGTGGGCCAGCCGGGGTCGGGGGACAGCTCCCAGGGGCCTTGCTCGCTCTCTTCACCTGGTGGGGGCGGGGCGCGCACGAAGCGCAGCGCGGGCTCTTCGGAGTCGCCCATCATGACCGAGATGCGGTCGGCGTCGGGCTCCATGAAGCCCAACATCACCTTGTTTCGCCACTCGGAAGCGGGGCGGTCGTAGCGGTGACGGCCGCCCACGCGGGCACGGTAGATGGCGTCGTCGCCGGAGAGGCGGATGAAGGTGGAGCCGCCAGGACCGGGCTTGCCCATCGTGAATGAGACGGTGGGGGTGCTGCTGCCACCCTCGAACAGCTCGACCACGAGGCCATTGCCAGCATCGAGGCCGTAGTCTTCGACGTTGCCGGCATCCACCTTGGCGTCGAGGGGGATTTCCTTGCGGAACTGGGAGACCAGGGTGCGCACGGCGATCTGGTCGGCGTCGCCTTCGATGGGGGCCTTGAGGTGCCACACCATCACGGGCTTGGAGCCAGACTCTTCCATGATGCCTTCGAGCACCACCTTCTCGTGGGCGGACGTGAGCTCGATGCGGTCGACGGTCTTTCGATCGAGGGCCGCCAGGGTGGGCAGCTGCTCGCTGATGCGCTGGCCGGTGCCCACGTCGATGAAGTTGAGGCCCACGAACACCAGGAACACGACGAACAGGGCGATGGTCTTTTGGGTGGGTCGCATCAGGCGTCCTCCCCGGTGGTGGTGGGAGCGTCCACCATGCCGGCACCGCGACGTCGGCTGGCCCAGCGCACGAGGCCGAACACGAGCAACAGCAGCGGACCGGTGAGGAGGTTGGCGGCCTTGGCGAGGCGGGCCTGACCGGGCTCGATGGGGTCGAGCTGCGGCACCCGGACCTGCTTGGCGCGGATGCTCACGAGCGTTTCGTCCTGCACCATCCAGTCGACCAGGTTGAGCACGAAGGCCACATTGTTGGCCACGAAGTCGGCCGAGCCCGCTGCGATGAGGCGGGTGGGGGCGCTCTCACGGATGCGACCGGCGCCGTCGTCGGGGGTGCCGTCGAGCTGGGCGGGGACAGCACGGTTGGCCCAGGCGGACTCCAAGGTGCCGGACAGGGCCACGAGCACCGGCCACTCTCCCCGTTCTTCCCCCGGTGCCACAATCTTGTAGGCCTGGGGGTCGATGGTGCGGATGCCACGGATGCGACCGCTGGCTTCGGTGGACTTGGCCAGGACGGTGGCGTCGAGGTCGCCGGGCAGGGGCTCCGCGAGGTCGATGGACGACGCGAAGGGAAAGAGCATGGTCTCGATGCCGCGGACCGTGGGGTGGTCGGGGGCCGTGATGTTCACCCGCGGGATGAGCGGGTAGTTCACGGGCATTCGGACCATGTACCGGCCCTGTCGGACCGGGAAGTTCATCTGGCCGTTGCGGGCGCGGTCGACCACCACATCGCGGTTCACCTGCACACCGTACTTGCCCAGCATGGCTTCGAGGTTGTGGACCACCGACTGGGGCCGCATCGTGCGCATGTCGGGCTTGGTGTTCGACAGGAACATCGCCAGCGCGCCGCCGCGCATGAGGAATTGGTCGATTTCGTACTGGGCCCGCGGGGAGAACGGCTTCTGCGGACCGACCACGAACAGAGCGTCCACATCCTCGGGAATCCCCTCCTCGCCGCTGGGATCGACGCCTTGGAGGTTGTATTCCTCGGTGAGGCTGTTGCGGATGCGCTCGAGGGGGCCGCCGCCGGTGAGGAGGTTGGGCTCGCCATTGCCGAGGGTCCAGCCCACGGTGCGGGGGCCCTCTTCGCTCACCAGCCGCTTCACGGCGCGGGCCAGCTCGTATTCGAGGGTCTCGGTGACCGTGACGGCGGGCAGCACTTCCTGGCGGTCGCCGTACACGAGCGCCACGCCCATGTAGACCTTCTTCAGCTCGGTGACCTGCGACGACCGGTACCGGTACTGGATGGGCTCGATGCCGAAGCGCTGGGCTTCTTCGGTGAGCTCCTTGAGGCCGGTGGGGTCGGCCACCTCGATGTCCATCAGGCCCTTGCTGTAGGCCCGGAAGTCTTCGAGCTTGTCGAGGAGGATCTGCTCGTGGTTGTTGTAGGGCGCCTGCAGGCCCTTCGTGAAGTACACCTTCGCCAGCAGCGGCTTGTCGAGGCGGTAGAGCAGGGCCCGGGTGGCGAGGTCGAGCGAGTAGACGCGGTCGGCGGTGAGGTCGAGGCGGGCGAAGGTGCCGGCCGACCACATGTTCGCCGTGATGACGATGCCGATGACGAGGATGAGCTGGACCCAGGTGTTGGCCAGCAGGGAGCGGCGGAGGTCCATCAGGCGAGCCTCCGGCGCTCGAGCGCGAACACGGCCACGTGCAGGAACAAGGCCACCACCGAGAGGTAGAAGATGATGTTGCGGGAGTCCACCACGCCACGAGAGAGGTTCTCGAAGTGGTACTCGGTGGAGAGGTACTGCACGATGGGCAGCAGCGGAGCGGGCACGCGGGCCAGCGCGTAGCCGGAGACGAACGGCACCAGGCAGCCCAGCAAGGCGACGAGGAAGCTCACCACCTGGTTGTTGGTGAGGGCACTCGCCGCCGTACCCACCGCACAGAAGGCCGCGCCCAGCAGGAACAGGCCGAGGTAGCCGCCGATGAGCGGGCCCACATCCGGCGTGCCGAAGGCGTAGAGCGTGACCGGCCAGGTGAAGGTGAGCCCCAGCGCGACGGTCATGAGCGTGAGGGCCGCCAGGTACTTGCCGAGCACCATCTGGGGCTCGGTGACCGGCATGGTGACCAGCAGCTCGATCGACCCGGTGCGTTTTTCCTCTGCGAACAGCCGCATCGTGACGGCCGGAATCAGCAGCAGGAACGACACCGCGCTCCAGAAGAAGACGGTGCGCATGCTGGCCACGCCAGCTTCGAGCACGTCTTGGAAGAAGAGGGAGAAGCCACCCACCAGGCCCAGAAAGGCCGGAATCACGATGTAGGCGAGGGGACTATCGAAGTAGCTCGCCAGCTCGCGCTGGAAGATGGCGATGACATTCTGCATGCGGGCTCTCGGCCAGAAATACGGCGGACCGCCTAGCCCTGTCGGGGTTCTCGGACAACCGCGAAGCCGGACAGCCATCGTCCGGCACGAAGAACGGGACTGGACTACGCGCTGTCCGGGGGAGTGTGACGTGTGGAGGCGCCCACAGTCCCACCCGTCTCCTGGCGGCTGTGGCACCATGCTCTCCGGAGGCGCCTGCCATGACTCGATCCATCCGCGTTGCCGCCCTGCTGCTCGTCAGCTCCGGGTGCGGCGGAGACACCAAGGACTCCGCACCCGCCGACACCAGCGCCGGCACCACCGGCACGGCAGACACCCAAGACACCGCGGACACCGACGACCCCGACATCCCCGAGGGCACGCTCGACGAAGTGTTGCCCATCATCGCCGACCACTGCCTGGAGTGCCACAGCGCCGCGGCAGCCACGGCCGACCTCGACCTCGAGACCGACTTCTGCGGCACCGTGCTCGACGGTCGCCTCGTCATCCCGGGGTCCACGGGCGAGAGCCTGCTCTACCGGCGCATCACCAGCGCCGACTCCCCCATGCCGCCCGCCGGCTTGCTCGACACCGACACCATCCGGCCCATCGGCGTGTGGATCCTCAATGGGGCGTCCTGCGAATAGCCCCCACCCACCCGGGGGTGTCCGGTCGGCGCCCGGGCCGCTACAGTGCCCCGCACCGAATGCGCCGGGGTGCGGGCCCGACCTCCATTCGGGTGGGAGACACACGCCATGAGTTCGCTACGACGCCGACTGCTCCAGGACGGCTGGCCCCTGTTTGCCGGGGTGGTCCTCTTCGGTGTGTCCTGTGCGTTGATGAAAGCCCCGCCCAGCCTCGACGGCGATGCCAGCGTCGACGACATCTACGACGTCGGCAGCTTCGACGAAGCCACCGGCACCATCACCCAAGGGGGCACGGTCAGCGGCGACTGGGAAGGCACCTGCGAGATCTACGGCTACCCGTACAGCGTCGAGCTCCAGCTGGTCGACTACGGTGGCTCGGTGGAAGGCACTGGCACCTGGAACCTGGGCTGGGGCGTGTTCGACGGCACCGTTGAAGGAACCCGCACGGCCGATGGTGTGCAGATGGACCTCGACGTCGACTACTACGGCTACCCGATGTTCCTGTCGATGGAAGCCACCTTCTCGGAAGGCGGCACGCTCGAAGGCATCTGCCAGTACTCGTACGGCTCCGAAGGCGCGCTCTACCTCGAGCGGGTGTAGTCGCTACCGCGCAGATGCCGCCTGCTGGGCCATCTCGGGCACGATGGGCACTTCGTCGTGGCGCGCCCAGGCCTTGGCGGCCGGATAGTCGGCGGGGGTGTGGCGGCGCGGCATGAGGGTGAGGCGGGTGGTCTCGAAGAACCCTCGGACCGTGCGGAACATGCTGCTGGTGTCGATCCAGCACGCCCGCATGCAGCCCTCGCAGGTACCGGCCTCGCGCAGCCGCTTCCGCTCGTAGTCCACGGATGCGAAGTACTCCTCGAAGTCGGGGTCGAGGAAGCTCTTGTGCTGGTGGACCGTGCGGTGGCAGATGGTGTACTGGCCGTTGGGCGCCACGCTGAAGTAGAGGCGGCCGGCGTCGCAGCCCTCGGTGGGGAAGCGGCCGGTCTTCAGGTATTGGCGGCTGGCTTCGAGGTACGGCGTGGAGTTCAGGATGGGCCAGCCTTCCACCTTCATGCGGATGAGCTGGTCGTAGGCGCGGTCGACGCGGGCCCGCACCTCGTCGGGGGTGTCGGCGTGGTAGACGCCCATCTCGGGCCGGTAGCGGATGAACCGTGCTTCCCAGTTCCGCACGCCGTCTTTGCGCTGGGCGAGCAGCTCCACCGGCAAGAAGCTGATGGCGAAGCCGAGCTCGCGCGCGAACCGCACCATGTCGGGCAGCTCTTCGAGGTTGAGGTTGCTCACCACGCAGTTGATGGTGGGCATGGCACCGGGCACGCCGTGGAGGCGCTGTCCGATGTGCGTCATGGTCTTCACGGCCTCGTTCCAGGCGCCCTCGACCTCGCAGATGTAGTCGAAGCGTGCCGGGTAGAGGCTGTCGAGAGAGATGGAGAAGTTCTTCACGCCGAGGTCGATGCAGCGGTCGACCCGGTCGATGTAGCGCTGGCCCTGGACCACGTTGCGGCCGTTGCCCTCGCCGATGCCGTTGGTGAGGATGCGCAGGTTGAGGCCGTGCTTGAGGAAGGCCGACGCCGCTTCTTCGAGGTGCTTGACCGCGAAGGGCTCGCCCCCACCCACAGACACCTGCACCACGCCGATGCGGGACATTCGGGCGGCCATCTCTTCGATCTGGTCGATGGACAGCTCTTCGTCTTCGTCGCCGTAGCGCCAGATGCCGCACATCTTGCAGGTGAGGTTGCAGCGGTGTGTGATGCCGAAGTGGGCGTACACGGGAACGCTGCGGGTGGCGGCTGCGCGCGCGATTCGGGCGTAGTTCCGGGCGGTGAAGCGAATCATGGCGCGGGCTCCGGCGATGGTTCGGTAGGGGTCTATCGCCCGTGGAGGACGGCGCACTCGTGGTGTTGTGCGGGAGCGCCTACGACAGCGACAAGCAGGCGGCGCGGACGGCTTCCACGAGGTGGTCGCGGTCGGTGGGACTCAGGTTGGGGTGCACGGGAAGGTGCAGCAGCTCGTCAAAGGCACGGGCGGCGTTGGGACAGTCTGCCGCGTATTCCTGAAAGAGCGGGTGGTCGCCGAAGGCCCCCATGTAGCCCACGGTGGTGTCGACGCCGCGGGACCGGAGCGCTTCCATGAGGTCGTTGCGACGCGGATGGTGGACCACGAAGCTCATGTAGATGGGCTCGGAGCCGGGTGGGTACTCGGGTGTGGTGAGGCCCGGAACATGGGCCAGGGCGCCGTCGAGGTGCCGACCGTTGCGGATGCGTGCGCCGTTGAGGTCGTCGATGCGGCCGAGCTGGTGCAGACCCACCGCAGCCTGGACCGCCCGCGCCTTGCTGCTCGAGTAGTAGTAGCCGGGGATTTCGTCGTAGCGACGCTCAGCCTCGCCGAAGCGGTCGTGGATGGGGTCTTCGCCGAGCTTGTTGCCCAGCACCACGGCGGGGTGGACCGTTGCCCAGTACAGCGCGGGGTGGGTGGCAGCCCACATGGCCAGGCCGGTGGCGGCTTCTTTGGCGAGCTTGCGACGGCTGGTGGGGCCGCCGGCTGCGATTTCGGAGCGGATGCTGTGGGCCACGTTGGCGTCGTCGGTGGTGACCATCGCCCCGGACAGCGTGGTGATGTTCTTTGTGAGCCCGAAGGTGTAGTAGGCGTGGTCGCCCAGGTGCCCCACCCGCTGGCCACGGCTGCGGGCGCCGGTGCTCTGGGCGCAGTCTTCGATCACCTGGATGTCGTGCTCGTGGGCGATCTCGCGGATGGCGTCCATGTCGCACGGGGTGCCGAAGAGGTGCGTGGGCACCACGGCCTTCGTGCGGGGGGTGATGGCGGCGCGGAAGGCGTCGGGGTCGAGAACGTGCGTGCGCAGGCCCACATCGGCGAACACCGGTCGGGCGCCGAGCAGGGGCACCATCGCCGGAATCGCGAAGTAGGTGAGGGCGGGCACGATGACTTCGTCGCCCTCGCCGACGCCGAGCGACTTGAGCAGCAAGTAGAAGCCGAACCGGGCCGAGGGCACCATCACCGCGTGCTGGGCGCCGATGTACCGGGCGAACTCGGACTCCCATTCCTCCACTTTGGCGGTGTCGGCGCTGCCGTCGAGGGCGCCTTGGGCCAGCCACCGCAGGCTGATGGCGGCTTCAACTGGTGAAAAGCTCGGGCTGAAGCGCGGGATGCGGCCGAATGCCATCGGGAGCCTCGTGGGGTGGAGGGGGTGGGCTGGAGACGGGCGAGTGCCGCATCACAACCAGCGACTGTTCGCTACTGATGCATGCCGATGCACAACGGCCTGCCTGTAGCGCATTGCTCTCCACGGGTCACCGGCTGCGTGCAGGTCGGGAAGCCCCCGCCGGGGGACGGGTGTTGTCGGGCGGGCGACCGGTTCGGCTCAAGTTCCCGCGGCTCGGGGACGACACGGCTCCACCGGTCGGCGCGCGGCCCCCGACCCCGGATGTGAAGAACATGGCTTCCGGTCCTCCAGGCATCTCGTCCGATTCCGGTCCCGTCTCGGCAGACCAGGTGGGCGCGCTGCTCGTGTCTTTGCTCGCGCTGGGAATGGTCACGGCGCCCGCGGTCTCGTGGCTGTTGGGCATCGAGGTGCACGGGACCGCCATCATGGTGCGCGCGCTCGTGGCATCGGCAGCTGTGCTGCTGGCGTGGGTACCCTTTCCCGTCCCGGGCGCGTGGCGGCGGATGGTGGCCGTGTCGCTGCTGGCCGCGCATCACGTGGGGATGGGGGTGGCGGTGGGCATGCCGATGGCTCTGCTCGCCGAGCTGCTCGTGGGAGCGGTGTTCATCGGTGGTCTGGCGTGTTGGTTGCTCCCCCGGCGCGGCTTCGGAGCGCTGCTGGGCCTCACGCTCGCCATGGGCACCGTGGCGCTCGGTCTGCTCACCCCCGGCACCGAAGCTGCCGTGGTGGGCGTGTGGGCCGGCGTGTTCATCGTGGGCGGCGCGGCTGCAGAGCTGTCGGTGTGGGTGGGACCGCGGGTTCGTCCTCCGGGCGCACTGCCCGAGCCTGCCGGCGAGACCATCACCGAGCGGGTTCTCGGAGGTCCTGCGATGGCGCTCGCCGAAGAAGTGGGCCTGGGTGTGGCCACCGTACGACGCGGCCGAAGCGGGCTGTCCGGAGCGAGCCGAGCCCTGCTGGAAATGACAGCGGATTGGGTCTCCCCCACGGACTGGTGGCGCCAGGTGGTCGACCGTGGGCGGGTGCCCTCCCCGGGCGCAGGTGCCGCCGTCATCGAGATGTTCACGCCTGGCATGACCCGACGGCGTGCCTACCGGCTGTGGGCAGTCGACGAAGGAACGGGACGACGCATCTACGTCCAGGACATCTCTGCAGCCACAGATGCGCGCCGCGACACCGAGCGCCTGGCGCGAAGCCTCGAGGTCGCACGGGGAGAGGCCGAGTCCGCGCGGGATGCCCGTGTGGAGGCGTTTCGGGCCCGCAGCCACAACCTGCGCACGCCGCTGTCGAACCTGATGGCGTCGCTCGAGCTCGCCGTGATGTCGGCCGACGAAGGCGCGTCCATCGGCGTGGTGAAAGAAGACATCGAAGCCGCACAGACCTCCGCCAGCGAGCTGCACTCCGAGCTCAACCGCCTGGTGGAAGACATCGTCTCCGACAGTCAGAACGCTGCCAGCGACGATGTCGTCGACCTCGTGGGCCTGGTCGACAGCGAGCTCGATGCCCTCCAAGCCGCCCGCTCCGTGCGTCGAAGCTATGCCGAGGCCGCCTTGCCCGTCCGAGGCACCCGAGGCGAGGTCTCGTCGCTGGTCCAGGCGGTCGTCCGTCGGGCGGTTGTCGCGACTCGCGGCACGGTGATGGTCCGTGTCGAGCCCTTCGGCGATGGCGAGACCCGCGTGGCCTTCCGAGTGTCTTCGCGGGATGCCGACCTCATCTGGGCTGCCATCCGCGAGCTGGCCCCCCGCGCCACCGTGCTGGGCGGACGCGTGGAGATGGGGCAGACCGACGGCCCCGCACTCGTCCTCCCGCAGAACGGTGGTGGCCATCGAGGGGTCGAGGCCGAGGTCACCTGGCCCGGCGAGATTCCCCCTGTCGAGGCCCCCGAAGCCCCGCAGCTCGACTTCGGCTCCATCGACCACACCGACGACGACCCCACCCACATCGCCTACGCACGCCGCCAGGTTCTCGTCGCACAGGACAACGCGGGCGACGGCTCGGGCGCATCCCGATAGACCCCCCGGCGACTGGTCGACCGACCCATCCCCCCTCGGTCCGACCCCCTGTATCCGGAGGTCCCATGGCGCTTCTCGACATCCTCGAGGCCCCCCATCCCATCCTGAAGAAGAAGGCGCGTGCCGTCCGCGACGACGAGTTCGGCCCCGACCTCGCCGCCCACTTCGAGAACATGGCCGAGACCATGTACGCCGCCCCCGGTGTGGGCCTCGCTGCGCCCCAGGTGGGCGACTCTCGGCGTATTCTCGTCGCCGACCCCGGCTTCGAGGGAGACGATGGCGAGGCCAACAAGGGCAACGAGCTCGTCTACATGGCCAACCCCACGATCCTGTCGCGGGGCGACGACACCATCACCTGGTCCGAGGCCTGCCTGTCGGTCCCCGAGTACACCCAGGACGTGCGTCGTTCCAACGACATCGTCGTGCGGTTCCAGGACGCCGAGGGCACCGTCCACGAACGCACCTACACCGAGTTCGCCGCAGTCGTCATCCAGCATGAGATGGACCACCTCGACGGCATCACCCTCCTCGAGCACTCCTCGCGCTTCAAGCGAGGGCGCTACCTGAAGAAGCAGCAGAAGAAGGCCCGCACCCCCGCGAAGCCAGCCCGCCGCTGACCCCCCACCTCCCTCCGACGTGCTACTGCGGCCCGCCCGGATGAGGAGGTCGCCATGCGCGTGGTCTTCATGGGCACCCCGGACTTCGCGGTGCCCACCCTGAACGCCCTCGTCGACGCCGGACACGACATCGTCTGCGTCGTCGCCCAGCCCGACCGCCCCAGCGGACGCGGCAAGAAGCTCAAGAGCCCGCCCACCATCGTGCGTGCCCGCGAGCTCGGCCTGCGAACCTGGCAGCCGCGTGCCGTCCGAAGCGGCCCGTTCGTCGAGTGGTTCACCACCGAGATGGACGCCGACGTGGCCGTTGTCGTGGCCTACGGACGCATCCTCATCCCCGCGTTGCTCGCCGCCCCGAAGCGCGGCTGCATCAACGTGCACGCCAGCCTCCTCCCCAAGTTCCGCGGCGCCGCCCCCATCCAGTGGTCGCTCATCGAAGGAGAGGCCGAGACCGGCATCTGCACCATGCAGATGGACGCCGGGCTCGACACCGGCGACGTCCTGCTCCGCCGCAGCACACCCATCGACCCCGACGAGACCGGCCCCGAGCTCTGGGAGCGCCTGAGCCACCTCGGCGCCCAAGCCCTCATCGACACCCTGGCCCAGCTCGACGCGCTCACGCCCGTCCCCCAGGACCACGACCGTCACACCCTCGCGCCGCTGCTCAAGAAGCACGATGGGCAGCTGGACTTCCACCAGTCCGCCACGCAGGTCCACAACCGGGTCCGCGGCGTGAACCCGTGGCCCTCGGGCCAGTGCAGTTTCCGTGGCGCCACCCTGCGCATCCACCGCACCCGAGTCATCGAGACCGGCGGTGAGCATGGTGTTCCCGGCACTGTCCTGGAAGCCGGAAAGCGCCTGGTCGTGGCCTGCGGCACCGGCACTCTCGAAGTCCTCCTGGGCCAGCTGCCCGGCAAGCCCCGCCGCAGCGGTCGCGACCTCGTCAACGGCGCCCGCATCGCCACAGGCGAGGTTCTCACCTCTCTCGACTCCGGAGCGCCCCGATGATTCGCATCGCCCCCTCCATCCTCTCGGCCGACTTCGCCCGCCTGGGCGCCGAGCTCGACGACATCTCCACCGCCGACTGGGTCCACGTCGACGTGATGGACGGCCGCTTCGTGCCCAACATCACCATCGGACCGCTCGTGGTGAAGGCCTGCAAGCGGGCCACCGAGATGCCGCTCGACTGCCACCTCATGATTGTCGAGCCCGACCGCTACATTCCCGACTTCGTCCAGGCCGGTGCCGACATCGTCACGGTCCACGCCGAGGCTTGTCCGCACCTGGATCGGTCCATCCAGCTCATCAAGTCCCTGGGCGCCAAGGCCGGTGTGGCCCTCAACCCCCACACACCCGAGTCGGTGCTCGACTACGTGCTCGAAGAGCTGGATCTGGTGCTGGTGATGTCGGTGAACCCGGGTTTTGGTGGCCAGAGCCTCATCGAGCGGGTGTTTCCGAAGATCGAGCGGATCCGTGCACGCATTGAGCGGCTCGGCCTGTCCACCCACATCGAGGTGGATGGCGGCGTGAAGGCCCACAACGCGCGCCGTTTCACGGATGCAGGGGCCGACGTGCTGGTGAGTGGTTCGGGCGTGTTCGGTCAGCCGGACCGGGCCGCGGCCATCGCAGCGATTCGGGATGCGGTGGCCGGTTGAGAATGGCCTTGACTCTCCCGTGGCGATGCCATAATGCGGCGGGGCTCGGAGGCGGTGCTGGTGAACGCTGGCCTGTCCTGCCGAATTTCGGGGTGTAGCGCAGCCTGGTAGCGCGTCTGCTTCGGGAGCAGAAGGCCGGAGGTTCGAATCCTCTCACCCCGACTCCTTCACTTTGTTGACCCGGTGAGGCTTCTCGGCCCTCCGGGTCTTCGTCTTCTTGGGTCGAATTCGCGTGGTATGACGGCCGGGTATGACGGTTTTTCGCTGGTCTGGCTCCGCTGGATTCGAGCTGGTCCCGGACGGCCACCGCCGCCGAGGCCGTGCGTGCCAGCGTCGACGACAGGTATCGCTGGGTCGTCCGCAGGTCGGTGTGGCCCAGCGCAGCCTGGGCGGCTGCTGCGTCGCCCGTGCCTTGTGCAGCCCAGGTCGCGTGGCAGTGGCGTAGATCGCGAAGAGTGATGACTTTGCCGTACCCAATGGCCTCGGAGGCCGTGGCAAACACCTTGCGATGGAGGCCGGGCATCAGCGGCTCGTCGTCCGTCAGGTCGCGAGCCGAGCGCACTGCTTCAAGGTCTTGCACCACCTCGGCGGTCAGCCCAATCACCCGCTCTCGACGGTTCTTTGTTGCCCACGCGGGCACACGAAGCAGCTTGGGCACTCCCGAGTCGGGAGGAGCGTCTTCGACCCAGCTCCACCTGACCTTGCGGAGCTCTTCCGCCCGCAGCCCGGTCCGCAGTGCTGTCGAGGCTTGCCATCCCGCCTCCGGGAAGTGCTTCCGCAGGTAGGAAATCCACGCCAGCAGGCTGGAGGTGGGATGCAGCTTGCCCTTCTTCTTCGGGCAGGGCGGGTCGCGGCGGATCCTCGGCCACTCGTTGAGCAGCTGGCGGACACTTCCCCGCCGCATCGCGATGCGCAGCCCCCGCTTGAGCGCCTGTGACTCCTTCACGATGGACTGGCCTCTGGCTCCCTCGCCGCGGCGTGCTGCAATGAACGCCACCACCCGATCATAGGAGATGTTGTCCGGACTGGTTTCTGGACCGAGGACACGGCACAGGTGGTCCCAGCAGCCTTTGATCGAGGTCAGCTGCCGGTTCCCGACACCTCGCGCCTGGGCCTCCTGGATGTCGAGCGCGGCCAACAGGGCCAGGTCGTCGCCTTCCCTGCGAGGAGGAAGGGCCTGTTCGGCAACCAACTCGTCGTAGATCAGCCGTGCTTTCGCCTCAGCCGCGCGGCGAGTGCGTTCACCTGTGCTTCTTCGGAATCTCTTGCCCCCAATGTGGAGGTCGACCCACCAGTTCTGCGACTTCGGCTGTTGGTAGAGGGTGAAGCTGGAGTGCTTGGTGCGGCGGTTCTTGGACATGGTGGACTCGCGGATTGAGCCACGACGCGCCGGGCTGCCAGCCAAGCGTCGAGGTCGGACTGGAGGTACATGGGGCGGCGACCAACCTTGACGTAGTTGGGACCGCCTTTGTGTGGGGTGTTCACGGCGAGGAAGCGTGCGGAGCAGCCCAGATATGCGGCGGCCTCATCGCGTGAGAGAAGGTCGGGGCGACGGCCCGGGTGGGTGGGAAGGTTCATCGAGAGCCCCCGGGGCGGTCAATCACCTCTTCAAACACACCCGGTCCCTTTGCTCGGGCATTCCAGTCCACTCGTTGTGCCAGCGCGAGCATCAGCTCGGCTGACCGATCCGAGATGTGCCGCATTTCGTCGAGCTGGAAGTCGGTGGGACCGAATCGTTCATGGGTGAGGAGACGCTCCAGCATGTCCCGGATGGAGTTGCGGATGGGCTCATCGCTGGGGTCTTCCACCGCGTAGCGAATGCCCGCGAGCTCGAACAGCCGGGGCAGCTGCTCCCTGTAGGCGACCGACATGCGCTCGCAGAACTCGACGCTCAGCGGACGCTCCACTTTCCCTCGCTCAATGTTGGCGAGGAACGGATGTGACACGCCAATGCGCTTGGCGGCCTGCCGTAGGCTGAGGTTGCTCTTCTTCCTGAGACCGAGGGCGTAGGTGGCGAAGTCGGGTGCGGGTACCCAGATCAACGTGGCACCAGGATGAGGGCAGTGGCTCTCCTCTCGCAGGACTCGCGAAGGGAACTCGGTTGGAGACATCAGGACGAGCCGCTTGCTCATGGGTCACCGGGGGTGGTAGGGAAGGATTCCGTATTGGAATCATTGGTTACCACTTCTCGCGCCTCTCGGCAACCACCTGTCTTCGCCGGAGTTCGCTTGGTGGCCGAGTCGTTGTCCAGGGCAGTCCGGTGGCGTCGCCCTGGATGAACGAGTCCTGGCGCAGCTCCTCAGCCATGGAATCGAGGACTCGGCTCAACAGGTCGGCCGAGCTGCGAACCCAACCGCACATCGTCGAAACCGCGAGGTCGACCCCAGCCTCCCGCCGGGCGCCCACCGGTGGGAACCGCGAACCGCGCCGGGGCCCCGCCGGAGACACCCGCGCGCGGTGCTCTCGGGCACTGGTGGCGTCGCAGTAGATGTTGCCGCGGTCGCAGTGCATGCAGATGCGCGTGAGCTTCTTGCAGCGGCGGCAGACGTAGATCCGGTGGGAGAAGCCGTCTTCTGGGTGGATGTCTTGTGGTCGGCGGGTGACCCCGCCCCCCGGTCCACGCTTCGTGAGATGAGCGGTGGCTACGAGGGTCCGGAGTTGCTGCTCCGGGCCTCACCTCTTGGGGGCGGCGCTATAGCGCGGCGGGGGTTCATCTACGGGCAGACCGTTGGTCGGTCAATGTCGGCCGGTGAAGGCGTCTTGGATTCCGGTCCAGCGTTGCTCATTAGCTCTTCGACCACAACGAGTCTTCTGCCCTATTGAAGCGGCTTTTCTTGAGCGAGGCTCGCGCAGACCCGCCCAAGCCCATGGGATGGACCGCCGATGTAAACGGCGTCCCAGGCGTAGATGATTGTCGGGTCTGCGGGCTTTCACAGACATGACGATCAAGTTGTGCCCAGCCGTTCCGTGTTCTCGATGTCTTGGTCAATGCCTCGCAGATTCGGGTCACCCTCGGCCGTCAACGCCAGCTGCCGGCACTGAGCGAGGGTGTGCTCAAGGCTCGCGAGCACGATGGGCTTGCTCAAAAACAGGTCCATCCCCGCCTGTGCGGCACTCTCTCTGTCGTCCTGTAGAGCGCTCGCGGTGAGTGCGACCACGGGTGTTGGCACCCCGTGCTTTCGGAGGTGTCGAGTCGTCTCCCATCCGTCCGTGCCGGGCATGTGGCAGTCCATCAGGATGCAGTCAAAATGATGTCGAGACGTGCGCGCGAGTGCTTCATCACCACTCTCTACCGCCGTGGCGACACAGCCCGGCGCTTCGAGCATCCGTGTGGCGACATGTCGATTGACCGGGTTGTCATCCACCACGAGAACAGCCATTCCCTGCAGCGCAAGGGAGCTTCGGTTCGTCTGGTCTCGTGGTGGCGAGCACTTGCGCGAGGTCTCGAGCATCCGAGCGACGAACCCCAGTCGGCGAGCTCGGTCGCGCTGTTCCCAGGGCGGAAGATCAAGCGTTCCGGACCATGTGGCAACTGCTCGCCGCGCTACTCCCGAACCGCCTCCAAAACCCCTTCGTAGTCCGTCGGCACAATCACCGTGGCGTTCCCGCTGTACGTCCCATGTAGCTCCGGCGGCGACGACGTCCGCAGAAAGCCCGACCATGGGGCACTGTCCGTCAAGGCGCCGGTCAACAGGACCGTTCCGCCCACTTCCGTTCCCGAACGAATCCCATCGGTGAGCTCGCCTGTCACCCGGCCCAGGGTGAGGTTGCACGAGAAGGACCCGGTGATGTCGTCGTCGATGGTGACCGACAGGGTGCCCTCGCAGTCATCACCGGACAGGTCGAAGGTGGCCGTGCCCACGTAGATCCCAGTGTAGCCTTCGCCTTCTCCTTCACCCTCACCTTCACCCTCGCCCTCTCCGCCGCCGGTCCCCGAGTCGGTCGCCATGATTTCGGCGAACTCCTCGTCCGTCACCCATGCGCAGGAGGTGGTGAGCACCGTGGCCAGCACTACCGAATTCCGCATTGTCCGAACTCCTCCACGCACCTGAGCGTGACCTCTTGGCCGGCCTGCACCACGATGTCTCCGGCGTGTACCGGGGTGCCTCCCGAGAATGTGGCGTACACGGCGTAGCTTCCCGGCGGAACCTTGCCGGGACGCTCCACACCACCTGCAGACCGCAGCTCCACCGTCACCCCTCCCTGGACACGCACGGTCGCGGTCGCGGCGGGCGCCTCCGGCTTGGGCGGCGTGGTTGGCTTGGGCTTGGCGGACTCGGTTGCAGGCTTCGAGTCGGGGGGTGTCGCGGCTTTCTTGGTCGGCGCAGGCTTGGTTGGCTGTGGTGTGGCCTCGGTCGGGGCTTCGGCGGGAGCCGGGGCGGCCTCGACGGGCTGCGTGGGGGCTGGTTCCGGGTTCACCGGCGCCGCCACGGAAACCGTTTCTGCTGCCGGGGGCTCTGTGGGGGCGGCTTGCGTCCACCACGCGATGCCACCGACCGTGACCGCAACGGCCGCTACAAGGCCCGCGACCGCTGGAACCGGCACACCTGGCTTCGAGGTCGGCACCATGGATGGCTCGCCAGCAACAGCGGGGTAGGGGCCCGATGGCGGGGCGACTACGACGATTCCCGGCCCGGGTACAGGTACGAGGGTCTCCCCGGCGCCGGGTGGAGCGAGGGTGGGCTGCGCCCGGCCTGTGCCCGGGAGGAGGGTCTCCGCGGCCTGGTGTGCAGACGTCGGAGGTGTGGCGTCGTCGTAGTAGGTGGGCGTGCCCCCCTGACCATCCGAACCATCCAGGGAATGGTGGCTGACCTGCGCCTGCTCCGGCCCCATGTCGGTCGCGTCCAGGAGTGCCAGCAGGGCGGCACAGTCCGCAAGCCTGTGGTCACGGTCCGGTTCGAGGCTGCGCTCGATGAGCTCGGAGAGGTTGGGCGGAATCTCCGGCCACAAGGCAGTGGGCCGGACGTAGCGCCCACCGAGGATGGCTCCTGCGGTGGCCATGATGTCGTGGGTGGGGAAGGGCAGCGTGCGAAAGAGCATCGAGTAGAGGATGCATCCGAGCGCGAACACGTCTGCCCGCGCATCGACGGAGCGGGCGTCCTCGAACTGTTCGGGTGCCATGTAGGCCGGCGTGCCGAGGAAGGCGCCCTCTTGGGTGTGCGTGGTGCGCTTGTCTTCGGAGTCGCCGTGAATGCGGGCCAGCCCGAAGTCGGTTACGCGGGGCTCCGGCGGCTCGACGGACAGGTCGATCAGAACGTTCTCGGGCTTCAGGTCACGGTGGATGATGCCCTGCGCGTGCGCGGCGGCAACGCCTTCGACGATGGCTCGGAAGACCCGCACAACCTCGCCGACGGGTGGCGAGTGGTCAAAGAGCCAGTCGCCGACGGTGGGGCCTTCGACCAGCTCGGCCACCAGTCCCAGCTTGCCATCCACAGGCACGACGTCGACCACCCGCACCACATTGGGGTGTCGCAGCCGGGCTTGGATGCGGGCTTCTTGGATGGCGCGCTCTCGGATGCCCTTGGACTTTCGTTCGAGGACCTTGATGGCGTGCTTGGTGCCGAGGATGCGGTGGTGGGCGCGCCACACGACCGCCGTGGCTCCACGACCGAGAACAGTCTCGAAGACGTAGTTCCCCACTCGCTCCGGCTGAGGTTCCGTCGTGGGGGAGGTGGGCTCGGTCACCAGGGCACCACCAATGCGGTCACGGCCAGGCCGACGCCCACGGTTCCGGCCGCTCCGCTGAGGAGGACGCGTCGGTTGGTGGTGTCGCGCAGCCCCGGACGGTCCGCACGCGGCGTGGAGGGGTCGGTGAGCGTGTCGAGCGAGGCGAGCGCCGTACCGTACAGCACGCCGGAAAGCACGGCGGCGCCTCCCGCACCGACTGCGAACCAGCGACCCTTGCCAGGCGCTTGGATGGAGTCGACGGGAGCAAACGGTAGAGGTTCTTCCGGCCACGTGTAGGCGGTCCCGACCAGCTCACCCTTCTCGAGCTTCTGCACAACCGCCGGATGCAAGGTGGCTCGCGTTGTGGCGCTGGACCCGTCGATTCGCCAGTCCCCGGGTGGCAGCGGCGCTTCGCTGGTCTGGTCGATGGGGAGCGCGGAGTAGTGGGTTCGAATCGGGTGACTGGACGGGGCGAAGGACTCGGGGAGGGGCTGGTCTGGAGCAGCACGACGTGCCGCCGCAAACGCTGCCTCCGCTCGGTCGATGTCGCCTTGGACGAAGCCTCTGAGCCCTTGGAGCCTGTGGACCCGTGCTGCAAACGCCGGGTCGAAGGCCGTGTCTGTGCAGTGGAGCTTCGCGAAGACGACGTCGGAGGCCACCCGAAATCCGGAGAGGTCGAGGGCTTTCCAGGCCTGTTCGGCAGTCTCGATGTCCGCGACCAGCACGTCCTGCACGACCTTGGCTTCACAGTCGGTGCTGGCGTGTGCGGCGGTGCCCAGCCAGGCTGCTAGCCACATCGGGCTCATTGCTCCTCCACGTTGACTGCCGCGACCTTCAATCGGGTCTCGCCACGCCGCTTGTCGAGGCAGGTGGGGTCGAAGCCAGCCCGCTCGATGCTCTTCCGCAGGCGGTAGAGCAGGACGTGGAGACCGTTCGGGTCTCGGCTCGACCACTGCCGGCCCCAGACGCCTCGACCGAGGTTGTCGTCGTCGACCCATCCCTCTCGGTCCTGCCCCAGGCCGGCGGTTCGGTCACGCTCCAGCTGGCGGGCGAGCAGGTACAGCACAACCGCTCCGTTCCCTCCGCAGACCCTTCGGGCCTTTCCACCGCCTTCGGAGAGATAGGCAGCGGGGCCCCGTCCGCTCAGGCTGGCGTCGAGTCGGTACGGAAGTACATCCGCCGCGGTGCCTCGTGTTGCGGCAACGACCGCAGCGGCTTGGACACGGCGCCAGGTTCGGTTGTTGAGGAGGAACCGCTCACCGGGCTCGACAAGGCGCACCCCACGCACCTCGCGCACGCGAACCGTGCCATCCGTTCCGACAGCGACGTCTGGCGATGCGTCCGTACGCTGGAGCATGCCCCGGGCATCGAGCGCCCAGTCTCCGGGCTCGAGCGCCACCCGCACGAGGGTCCATTCGTCTTCCAACACAACGAGCGCATCATCCGGGGCCGAAGGACTGGCCGGTCCTCCGCGCACCCGGCACGTGAGGTGGTCGCCGAAGCGCACCTCATCGCGGTCTTGGAGAGGGTGCACGCCGACCAGGCGCACGCGGTTCACCCAGGTGCCGTTGGTGGTCTCCAGGTCGCGCAGCCACGCCTGTCCGTCGAGCCAGAAGACCTGGGCATGCTGGCGCGACACCGACCCCTCCCCGAGGGTGAGGCTGTTCTCCGGTGCGCGTCCGATGGTGAGACCACCCGATGGCACGTCCACCTCGTGAACGACCTCCCCGTGACGCAGGAGGTGCAGCTGGACTCGGCTGGTCACGTCTGGCCTCACTGCCGGCGTGGAGGGTGGGCGGCGGTGGGCACCGACAGGTGGGTGTCAGGCAATCCGTCAGGTTCGCGAAAGAAAAGCGCCATGGGGCGAGCCTACCTTGTTTGTGTCGCTGGGACGAACCCAGCCGACCCTCCCAAACGGAGCCATCATGCGCAGCACGTCCGCCCTCTTCCTCCTCGTCGGCCTGGCCACCATCGCTTGCGACGGCACCTCCTCGTCCTCGTCCGACAAGTCCAGCGTCACCGACCGGAACTCCGACCCCGACGACCGCTCGGCCCGGATGCGCGGTCAGGCCGCCGAGGGCAGCGCCAACGGCACGGTGGAGGTCTCGATTGCCGCGACCGGGCAGGTGGTAGGCGAAGGGGACATCGACGCCGCGGGCCGATTCATCGCCGACGTGGCCGCTGACATGGAGGGCCTCGTGGTCCGCGCCTACGATGCTTCGGGCCAGCTGCGGGGAGAGCTCCTGGTCGCAGCGAGCGGCCGGGCCGAGTCGACCACATCCACCGCACCGATGAGCTCCGAGACCCGCTTGGAAGCCGAGGTCTTCGTCGCCGCACACGCGGGCGGTGACGGCGAAGGACCCGACCTGGCCGTCGCCGACCTGCGCGGTCGCATCGACGCCGAGCTGGCGGCCACCATCGACGCTGCCGATGACCGGGAGCAGGAGGTCCGCGCGCTCGCTCGGGCCATGGTCGCGGCGCAGGCTGCAGAGCTGCACGCGTTGGCGCACTTCGGTGGCGAGGCAGGCGCCGAGTTCGAGCCGTCGCGGTCGGTCTCGGTGGAGATGATGGCCGAGGTGGATGCGGCGCTGGACGCCGGCTTGGACGCAGAGGAAGCCGACCGCTGGTTCCTGGAGCTGGAGGAAGACGCCGCAGACGCGGAAGGCATCGGTCTCGACGTGATGGCCGAAGCGGAGGCCAGCGCCGGGCTCGCGCTTCGGATGACGCTCGATGGGCTGGTCGAAGCAGGCATGGCCGCGGATGCCACCGCGGACGAGGGGGCCCGACGCGCCGGTGAGCTCGAAGCGCGCGTGGCTGCAGAGGCGTCCGTGTGGCTGGCTTCGAGCGCCGAGTTCTCCGTCGAGGTCGTGGCCATGACCGAAGCCGCCGCGGACGAGCTCGAGTCGGATGCGCGTGAAGCGTCGGACCGTGACGCCGCAGTGGAGGCTTGGACCGACTTCGAAGCCAACCTTGTGGGCGAGCTCGAGGGTGGCCTTTCCGAGTCGGCCGTGGTCGTCGAGCTGATGTCCAGCGTCGACGCCACCCTGACCACGGAAATCGCCGCGGCAGTCGAGGCCACGATGGTGGCGTCGGAGGCCTTGGTGGTGGGCATCGACACGCTCCAGGAGTCGTGGGAGCCCGACATGGAGCCCGAGGCGGTCGCCGCCGCCGTGGTGGACTTGCGCGCCTCGTTCCACGCGGCTGCCGTGTCGGACGGACTGTCCTCGGAGGCGCGTGCAGCTGCTGAGCTGTCGATGCTGGCCGCGGGTGGCTTTGGCGGCGGCGACCGTTCCTGAGCACCTCCAGTACCAACCATCGGCGGGCCTTGGACATGTGTGTCCGAGGCCCGCCTTGCTCTGCGCGTTCTCGCCGCCGGGCACACCGACAGGTGGGTGTCATCGAAACCGTCAGGTTGGCGAAAGAGAAGGAGAGCGGGGCGGTCCTACCTTGTTTGTGTCGCTGGGAGGAACCCAGCCGGACACACCCCAAGGAGCCATCCAATGCGTCCCTCGTCTGCACTCTTCGTCCTCATCGGCCTTACTACCATCGCGTGTAGCGGCGGGTCGTCCTCCTCCTCGAAGTCCGAATTCTCCGAGCGCAACACCGACCCCGATGACCGCTCCGCTCGCATGCAAGGACAGGCTGCGGAAGGCAGCGCCGGCGGAACCGTCGAAGTCTCGGTGGCCGCCTCGGGGCAGGTGGTGGGCGAGGGGGACATCGATGCCAGCGGTCGCTACATCGCCGACGTGGCGGCGGACATGGAAAACCTGGTGGTCCGGGCCTACGACACCTCCGGCTCGGTGACGGGCGAGGTGCTGGTGGGTGCCAGTGGTGCGGCCGAGTCGACCACCACCGCCGCCCCCATGACCTCGGAGACGTCGGTGGAGGCCGAGGTGTACGTCGCTGCGCACGCGGACGCCAGCGGTGCCACCGTGGCCATGGCAGACCTGCGGGGGCGCCTGGATGCGGAAGTTGCTGCCGCGGTGGATGCCGCAGCCGAGCGGGAGCAGGAAGTGGAGGCTCTGGCGCAGGGCATCCTCGCGGCTCAGGCGGCCGAGGCACGAGCGCTGGCCGAGTTCGGCGGGGAAGCCGGCAGCGATTTCGAGCCTGCGACCGCGGTGTCGGTCCAGATGATGGCCGAAGTCGACGCGGCTCTCGACTCGGGGCTCTCTGCCGAAGAAGCCGACCGTTGGTTCATCGAGCTGGAAGAGGATGCCGCGGAAGCACAAGGGATCGGGCTGGGGGTGCTCGCCGAAGCGGAGGCCAGCGCCGGCATCGCCTTTCGCATGACCCTGGATGGTCTGGCCGAGGGGGGCTCGGCGGCAGAAGAGACGGCGGAAGAAGGTGCGCGTCGTTCGGGCGAGCTCGAAGCGCGGCTGGCGGCGGAAGTGTCGGTGTGGACTGCGACCAGCGCGGAGCTGTCCTCGGACGCGATTGACTTGACCGAGGACGCCGCAAATGAGCTGGAGGCCGAAGCCCAAGCCGCTGCGGAGCGCGACGCCGCCGCCGAGGTGTGGGCCGACTTCGAAGCGCGCATCGTGGGGGATGTGGAGGGCGGTCTCACGGACACGTCGGTCATCCTCCAGATGATGACCGACGCCGACGCCACCGTGGCAGCCGAGATCTCAGCGGCAGTCGAGGCGTCTCTCGCGGCGACGGAGGTTCTCATCACGGGCCTGGAGGAAGCACAGGCCGCTTGGGAGCCGGCCATGTCGCCGGAAGCAACGGCCACCGCCGTGGTGGAGCTGCGGACGGCCTACCACGCTGCCATCGACAGCGACTCCCTGTCCGCAGACGCGCAGGCTGCTGCCGAGCTGACCATGTGGGCATCCGGTGGATTCGCCAGCGGCGACGACAACTGAGGCGGCTTTCTACACAATCCATGGTCCCGAGCACCCCGGTGTTCGGGACCTGTATCGCTCGTGGGGAATCCGACCGGATAGGGCCCCCTCCTGCACCTGGAGTCCACATGACCAGACGACCAATCTTTCCCCACTGGGTGCTTCCCACGATGATGATGGGAGGCTGGATGGCATGCTCGGGCGGCGCGCTCACGCACATTGAAATCGGTGGGAAGGACCGAGTGAAGGTGAACGGCGGCAACATCTTGGAAGACCTCCTGGGTGACCTGGGCTTCGACGGCTTCACCAACCTCAACATCACGTCCAACAAGAAGTTGAAGAACCAAGGAGTGGAGCCCGGCGACATCTCGTCGACCCAGCTCATCAGCTTCGAGCTCGAAGTCTTGGAGCCCGACAACGGCGACTTGTCCTTCTTCGACTCGTTCGATGTGTATGTGAAATCGCCAGGTCTCGACCCGGTCCTCATCGCGCGTGCAGACGATTTTGAGCGTGGACAGCGTGTGATGAGCTTTGAGGTGATGGACGTGGACCTCACCGAGTACGTCGTGAGTGAGTCCATGACCATCACCACCGACATCGTGGCGAACAGCCCTGAAGACGACACCGTCCTTCGTGGCAGCTACCTGCTCGACGTCGGCGTCACGCTTCAGGGGGCCAAGAACCAGGCGTGCAACTGACTGCACAGGATGTCACGGTCACTCGAGGAGGCTGGCTGGCGCGTTGGCTTGCATTGCCCTCGCCTCTGCGAGGACCGCCAGGCACGCGTCCTGGAGGGCCTCGGCCGGCATCGGTAGGGTGAGCAGGCGGTTGGACTGGCGCCAGGGCAAGGTCTGCCGTGGGTCGAGCAGCTCACGCGTGTAGTACACCACGGGCACCTGCATCATGGCGGCGTCCATCGACCGAACCAGCTCCACGCTGCCGGTGGTCGGGTCCTGGACGTCGGCGACGACCAGCTCGGGGCGTGGACCTCGGCTGACCGCTTCCCAAGCGGTCGCGCCATCTGGAAAGACCGAGACGTCGTGGCCAAAGCGCTCGAGCGCGGTGCGGAGCGCTTCGCCGTCGGATGGGCGGCCGGCCACCACCAGGGTTCGAAGGTGGCTGGTGGCTGACTGTGAGAACCCCCGCCCTTGCGAGGGCCCGCCCTTGGGCAACCAGAGGTCCAGCACACCGCCCTCGTGGGTGGCGGTGATGCCGACGCCTCCTTCGTGGGCGCGGATGACACCCAGTGCTGTTGCGATGTCGGGCCCCGGCAGTGTCGTGCGCTGAAACGGCTCGTAGCGGGCTCGGTCGCGAGGGGGCGGAGCACCTGCCCAGGCCACCCGAACCGACACGTGGTCTGTCCCGATGGGGTCGACAATCCACTCGCGTCCCGTGGCCTGCAGCGCGGGAATGTCGTCCATTACGGGTTCTCGGGCCTGCCCCATCGCGCGCACCCACGCAAAGAGGTCGCGCAGGGCCCGGCCCAGCCACACCTGGTCGCCTCTGACTCGGAGCTGGGAGCTGTGGACCCGCCTTCCGGCCGGCCCGCGATGACACGGAATGCCCACCAGCCGGGCAGCCTGGTCCACCACGCCCACCAGCGACACCAGTGCCAGGCTCAGCGGGACCTCTCCCGTGAACGAGCGGAGGCGGTCGCGAGACGCTGCAGCCTGCCGGCCCAGGTACGCGAGTCGCGTCACGAGCGGGTTTCCAGGGGTCTGTTCGACGGGAAGCGCAGCACTCGCGGCAGACTTCAGGTCGTGCGACAGGTGGTCGAAGGTCTGGGCGAGGTTTCCTGCCATTCGAACGGCAGCGCCGGCTTCGGCCTGGTCGGCCTTGCGACGGGCCTCGGCCGCTGTGGAGAGCGCCTGCGCAGCGAGTGTGCGGGCTTCATCGAGGGCCTTGGACTGCGCCTCGATGCGGTCGAACGCGAACCGGAGGCACATCGCCAGGCGCTTTGCGGTCAGCTCGTCCTTGGGGATGAAGTCCTGCGCCCCCTGTCGGATGGCGCCGCACGCGTCCTCCGGGTCACCGTTCGTCATCAAGATGACCGGGATGGGGGTGTCCAGCTCCATGGCGTGGGCCACGACCACACCGCCGTCGCCATCAGGCAGTCGCCAGTCTACGAGCGCCAGGTCAGCCTGTCCCCGGTCGAGGATGCTGCAGGCGTCTCGGACGCGTCGCACCACCTGAACCTGCGCCTCCGGCATGGCCACGGCAATCTTTCGCCGAAGCAGCAGCTCATCCATCTCGTCGTCTTCAACCATCAGGACGCGCGTCGGTCCCTCGCGGTGCACGGTGGTCATGATGCTCTCCTGTGGGCGGTCTTCGGCTTCGGGATGGCCAGCGGCCAAGTCACTGTGAACACGGCGCCTGCACCTTCGTCGCTGTCGAGGGTCAGCCGCCCACCGTGTCGTCGAACCAGCGTGGCGACCAACGCAAGTCCCACACCCGAACCATCCGCCTGAGTGTCACCTCGACGGAACATGTCGAAGATGTGGTCGTGCATCGTGGCGGGAATGCCCGGGCCATCGTCGGCCACCCGCAGCTCCAGCACATCCTCAGGCAGTCGTCGAACCTCCACCACAATCGTCCCGGCGTGGGGCCTGTGGTGGTGCTTCACGGCGTTGGAGACCAGGTTGCGGAGCACGAGCTCCAGAGGCGTGTGGGCGATGGGGACGTGTTCGTTTGCCACCCTCTGCTCGATTGAGGGGCCACTGTCGGTGGCCGCGAGGCTGACCACGGCGTCCACCACATCGGGCAGGAAGACGGCTTCGGTGGGGTGTTCTCGCCACGCACTTCGACAGTAGAGGAGCAGGTCGCGGGTGGCGTGTTCCATATGGGCCACCTTCTTCACCGCAGACCCCACCAGCTGGAGCCCGAAGTCGACCTGCCCGTCCGCTACCTCTCGTTCGGCCATTCGAAGGGCGGTGCCCACGTTCCCGAGCGGCCCCCGGAGGTCGTGTGACAGGGCGACGGCGAGGCGCTCGAGCTCGGCGTTGGTCTCTCGCGCGATGGCCAGCGCCCGGGTAGCTGCCGCACTCGACCTACGGGCCTTGGCGCCTCGGACAAGGTTGCGCACCCGAAGGAGCAGCTCTTGCGGATGAAAGGGCTTGACGACGTATTCGTCCGCCCCGACGTCCCATGCCTCCATGATGGCCTCTCGTCCCGACCGTGCCGTCACCAGCACGATGGGCAGGCTGTGGCCCAGGTGGGACGCACGGATCTCTCGACAGAGCTCGATTCCGGACCGTCCGGGCATTCGAACGTCCGACACAACGACATCCGGTGGCGTGGCCTGGATGGCTTCCCAGGCCGCATCTCCGTCGTACACCACCTCGACCGTTCCGATCTCGCTGAGCAGAGAAGCCATGAGGCGGGCGAGGTCGCGGTCGTCTTCCGCAACGAGGACCCGAGTGTCCGCATTTGGGTTTCCGACGACAGCAGGCGTGTCGGTGTCCGACATGTCGCGGAGGGAGCATGCCCGGGTGCAGGTGGCACATGCAGCCACAGCAGGACCTTCGGAGCATGGCATCCGCAGGCGAATGGTGATGGCTGCGCCGCCCAGGTCACGTGACCGGCCGACCTCCACGCCTCCGCCAAGCACGCGTGCAAACTCTTGGACGATGCTGAGGCCGAGTCCCGTGCCACGACGGTGGGCGTGCTCCGCTGCCCGACCCCGCACGAAGCGGCCCAGGACGGCTTCCTGTTCGGCTGTGGGGATGCCAGGACCGTCGTCTTCGACCACCAACACGCCCACGTCATCGGCCCAGGCGAACTGCACCCGGACCCGGGAACCCGACTCGACCATGCCGTGCTGAAACGCATTGTCCAGCACACTGACGAGGATGTTCTCCAGATAGAAGGGGTCGGTCTTCACGATGGGCGCAGCCCCGGCAGTGGGGGAGGTGAACTCGAGCGACACCCCCCGCGCGCGGGCATCCCCTCGGAACCGTTCGACGATGGTGGCACAGAGGCCGACGACCTCGACGGGCATCTCGGCGACTGTGGCGCCACCTTCGTCGATGGCGGACTCCTTGAGGAGCTGGTCGACCAGGCGTCGGAGTTCTTGTGCACCCCCGAGCACATCCCCCATCGCATTCTGGATGGCGGAGTCGTCGGGGTGTCTGGAGGCGAGCATGGAAGCGGGCACCATGACGCGGTTCAATGGAGTGCGGAACTCGTGGGTGATGTTCTCCACGAAGCGCTGTTGGGCGGCATTCGCATCCGCAAGCTCGCGGTTGAGGCGATGGAACTCTGCATTCCGGTGGTCGAGCTCGCTGTTCTTCTCGTCGAGCTCGGCGTTGGCGATGCGCAGCTGATCCACCACCTGGTTGAGGTCGTGGTTGAGGGCTGCGAGGGCCTCGTTGGCGACCGCGAGCTCCGCGTTCTTTCCCTCGAGCTCTTGGGGCGACCGGAGCGCCAGGGCGGTGGGAATCGCTGGAAAGAGCACAATGGCTGTGTACGCCGAGACAAGGGCGGTGCACAGCTTGAAGAAGCCCTCGAGCCAATAGTTGGCCTGCCAGGTGTTGGCTGCTGCAATGAAGTGCGTGACACCACACGCGAGGATGAAGACGCCAAACAGGCGGATGATGCGAGGAAAGGGCACGTCGGACCGCCGTCGAACGAACACGCCCAGTGCCGCGGCTATCGCAAAGTACGACACGCCAATCACGACATCAGAGCCCACCATCATCCAAAGCAACTCTGGCGTCCAGTAGTAGCAGTGCCCGTGGGGCATGAAGGCCACGTCGCTGGACAGGCAGGAGAGGTCCATGGTGACTCCGGGGTGGTGCCTGGTGGCCGGAATGGTGGGTACTTCGGACAGGGCCACGAGCGCTACGATGCCGGGTCGAGAGCCTGAACCTCTTCGGACACTACCCGTGGATCTACAGGCGTCCAGGGTCGCTGCCTATGCAGCAGGCGCCAACGCAAGCGTCCGAACGCAATTCAACTGGGTTGGGGCTGTTGTCAAAACTGGGGCGCCGTGGACGTCGTAGAGAACTCTGCTCTGCTGAATGCCTGGAATCAGCCACCCGGACCTCGTGACACTTGGTGACAACGGCGCCAGATCCGATGCTGAAGTGCTGGTGAACAACGTTGTCGAGCGGGGGGCGAGCACCCCGGGAACAACCTGAACGGGTCAGCCGCATTGGAGCTTCAGGTTCGGCCGGGTGTCAGGTTCGGGTCAGGTGAGCCGCGCGCGGCCGGATTATGTTGGAAGACTTGTGGCTATTGAGTTGCGTCTAGTGGCCCGGGGAGCGTCAGGTTCGGGTAAGAGCCCAAGTCAAGACGCCGCGTAGGTTGGGTGCAACTTCAGCACGAGGTGTTCATGCTGCTCCCTCCCCCGTCTCCGTCGGTGCGTGTCGCCGCAATCCTGGTGTTCGGGTTCGTGCCTGCACTCGCCAGCGCCGCTCCCCTTGCCCCCGATGCTCAGAACCTCGAGCCGGCACTCGATGGCACGGACTTTGTAGCCGTGGATGTTCCGCGTGCTGCACCGGCCTTCACCGGGGGGGGCTCGGTTCTCGTCCACCACGCCCACGCTCCGCTTGTGCTTCGCTACACGGATGGTCGCCCCGAGCTTCCACTCGTGTCCGACCTCAGCACCGCCGAGCTGTCGGCTTGGCTCCACGTTCCGTACGCACGCTTCGGCATGTCTGCCCCCATTCACATGGCGGTCGAAGGGTACGACACGACCGGCGCTCGACCGCTTGGCGACCTTCGCCTGGATGCGGTGGGGCTCCTCCCGGAGCTGGGCCGGTTCCAGGCGGGTGTGGCTGTCTTCGGCCGGCTTCCGACGGGGGACGAGACGAGCTGGTTGGGGGCGCCCGCGGCCGTCCTGGGTAGTGGCTTGCGGGTCGGCACAGACCTCGGGCCACTGGCGCTCGGGTTGACTGGGGGGCTGCGGACGGCCGGCGGCGCTTCGATTGGCACAGCCGCAAACTGGAAGGTGCAGGTCGACTCCGGGCTCGGTGTGGGGGTGGACCTCACGGAACGGGTCGGCGTCGCGTCTGAGCTGGTGGCCGCGCTCCAGCCCGCCGGTGTGGATGGTGACCGGCTCCGGCTCGAGTCGCTTGGCAGCGTGCGGGTGCGCACCGACCGGGGGCTTCAGGTTCGCGTGGGCGGTGGCGCTGGCCTCGCCGGCGGGCCCGGAGAGGCGGACTGGCGGGTGTTTGCCGGTCTCACGTGGTCGCCGGGTGGTGACCCCGAAGCGTCTGCTCACAGTCCCGCCGACCTGGACGGGGACGGGATTGCGAACGCTGCGGACCAGTGTGTCGACCAACCCGAAGACCGCAACGGGGTTCGCGACGACGATGGCTGCCCGGATGGGGGGCTGACCATCACCCGACTCGACATCGTGGACCGGCGTGGGCGCCTCCTGACCGACGCCCACATCGAGCTGGTGGAGGGTTCGGAGACAGGTGCCTGGCGTGTGGCGGATGGTTCCTGGGTGCGCGCACTGGCCCCCGGTTCGTTCGTGATGCGTGTCCAGGCCCCCGGACACGCCACCCGCACGGTCAGCGTAGACGTGCCTGAGTCGGCGGATGAGCATGCTCGCCGGGTGGCCCTGGACCGCCATGCCTCCACGGGGACCGTCCGGCTGTCCATCACAGACCCATCGGGAAGGGCTGTGCCCGCCTCGGTGCAGGTTCGTGGTCCCGATGGCGCACATGAGGGCTCCGCGCCGTCGGGCACCTGGGATGCCGCCCTCCCGGTGGGCGCCTGGTCTGTCCGCATCTCCGCACCGGGGTTCAACACCGTTGACCGGGCGGTCACCCTCGAAGAGGGGGGCACCGTCGACCTGTCCGTCGTGTTGTCGGACGCACGGGTACGCATCGAGGGCGGGCGAATCGTCCTCACCGACCGCATCTACTTCGAGACGGGAAGCGCGGTCATCAAGCGCCAGTCCTTTCCGCTGCTCGAGGAGATTGCAGGGACGCTCATCCTGCATCCCGAGATCACGCGGGTCTCGGTGCGGGGCCACACCGACGACGTGGGCGAGGAGTCCGCCAACCTCGACCTCTCGCTTGAGCGGGCACAGGCCGTGGTCCGGTTCCTCGTGGCGTCCGATGTCGACGCCGACAGGCTCCAGGCCATGGGCTTCGGCGAGGCCCAGCCGCTGATCGAAGCCACCAGCCCCGACGCCCGCGCGGCCAACCGCCGCGTCGAGTTCCACATCACCCAACGCACCGACGCCCCCACCCGCTGAAGCCGCCCACCCTTCGACCGCCGGAGTCACCATGTCCCCCCTCGTCCTGATGGCCGTCCTCAACCCCGCCGTCCACGCCGCCACCACCACCGACCGCCTCGAGTCCTCCGAGGAGACCGACTACGCGAGCACCTCCGTGAGCTCGTGCGGCAGCATCGAGTCTCTGCAGGCCGTGGCCACAGTCTCCTTCACGCTCGCCACCGATGCCGTGGTCGACCTCACCGACCTCGATGTGCGGGTCCGCGGCTACCACTCGGCCTGCCAGGTCACCCTTGATGCGGGTGAGCTGGTTCTCGACGGCTCGACGGTCATCTGGAGTCAGACGCTCGGGCTCTCGGGCTCGTCGGCGTCCTCGGCCGACTGGCACGTGTCGCAGACCTACAGCCCCGCAGACCAGACCGACATGGTGCTCACCGCGGGCACCCACACCCTGACGCTCACCGTCGACGGAACTGCAGAGCAGGACTTGTTGGTCCGGCATGGCATCGAGGCTCTGCTGACCGCTGACCTGGAGTACGGCACCGACTGGGACTCCGACGGCGCGGACTCCGACCTCCTCGGGGGTTGGGACTGCAACGACGACGACGCCACCATCCACCCCGGGGCGACCGAGACCTGGTACGACGGGGTCGACGCCAACTGCAACGGAGACAGCGATTACGACGCCGACTTCGATGGGTTCGACAGCGACGCCCACGGTGGGACGGACTGCGACGACAGCGATGCCGCCGTGTACGTGGGCGCGCCGGACACCTGGTACGACGGTGTCGACTCCGACTGCGGGGGGGAGAGCGACTACGATGCCGACCTGGACGGCTTTGACAGCGATGCGCACGGGGGAGCCGACTGTGACGACACCGACGCGGCGGTGAACCCGGGCGCCACGGACACCTGGTACGACGGCGTCGACTCCGACTGTGGGGGTGAGAGCGACTACGACGCCGACCTGGATGGCCACGACAGCGATGCCCACGGGGGCGACGACTGCGATGACACCGACAGTGCAGTCCATCCTTCCGCCACCGACACCTGGTACGACGGCCTCGACGCCGACTGCGATGGTGCGAGCGACTACGACGCGGACGGGGATGGGCACGACAGCGATGCGTTCGGCGGTGATGACTGCGACGACTCGGATCCCGAAACGAACCCGAGCGCGGTCGAGCTCGAGGACGGCAAGGACAACGACTGCGACGGCTTCGACGAGACCTACTCGGTCGACACCGACGGCGATGGCCTCTACGACGGCGACGAAGAAGACCTCGGGACCGACCCGACCGACCGCGACACCGACGACGATGGTCTCGAAGACGGCGAAGAGGTCACCGAGTATGGCACCGACCCCGTCAACGCCGACACGGACTCCGACGGGCTCTCCGACTGGCGGGAGGTGATGGTGTACGGCACCGACCCCCTCGACCGGGACACCGACGGCGGGGGCGTCTCGGACGGCGTGGAAGTGGAGCTGGACGGCACCGACCCCCACAATCCCGACGACGATGTCGAGGACACCGAAGACTCCGATGGAGACGGGCTCACCAACCGCGAGGAGTCGCACCTCTACGGCACCGACCCCGACGACGAAGACACGGACGGCGACGGCCTGACCGATGGCGCCGAGGTGCTCGAGGTGCACTCCGACCCGCTCGTGGCGGACACCGATGCAGATGGTCTCGACGACGGAGAGGAAGTCGCCGCCGGAACCGACCCGCGTGACCAGGACACCGACGACGACGGCCTCACCGACGGCGACGAACAGAACACCCACCTGACCGACCCTCTTGCCTACGACACCGACGGTGACGGCCTCGGCGACGGTGAGGAGCTCCTGGCCTACGAGACGAATCCCCTGGACGCCGACACCGACGACGATGGGCTGACCGATGGCGACGAGGTGTCGACCTACGCCACCGACCCGCTGAACCAGGACTCCGACGCCGACGGCCTGGCCGATGGGGAGGAGGTGGTCGTCTATGGCACCGACCCCTCGCTGGCCGACACGGACGGTGGCGGGGTGTCCGACGGGGACGAGGTCTCGGCGGGTACCGACCCGCTCGATGCGCGTGACGACGTCTCGGAGGGCGGCGACACGGGGACGGACGACCGGACCCACACCGACGATGGACCCGGCGTGTTCGACGGCGCTGAGCTGGTCGGTGGCACCTGCTCGGTGGGGGCTGCGAGCGGTGGGCTTGCCTGGCTCGTGGGGCTCGTGGCACTGGTTCGCCGGCGTCGGTCGTAGCAGCTGGCCTTCCGCCAGGTGGTGGTTCAGCCGTATGGTCGACGAACCCGCTCGGGAGCGCCCATTGTCCCCCGTCGATCCCACCGTCGCTGCAGCCACCGGCCGAACCCCGGGCTACGACGTCGCCCGCGCGTTCGCCGTGCTGGGGATGGTGCTGGTCAACTTCCACGGCATGGTCGAGACCGACCTCCAGCTCTTCGATCTCACCGCTGTGGTCATGGACGAGCTCGAGGGGCGGTCGGCAGCGCTGTTCGTCCTCCTCGCGGGCCTCGGCGTGTCATTGCGGAGTCGCCGGGCACGTCTGGAAGGTGGCCCTGCGCTGGCCCGGGAACGGGTCGCGCTCCTCCGCCGGGCGCTGGCGCTCCTCGGGCTCGGGATCCTCAACCTGCACCTGTGGGAGTGGGACATCCTCCACGTGTATGGGCTCTACCTCACCTTCGCAGCGGGCATGATTGGTGCCTCCAACCGGGCGCTCTTCGGTGTTGGCAGCCTCGTGTTCGGCGCGGCGGTGGCGCTCCGGTTGGTGTGGATGGAGCCGGTCGAGCCGCCCTTCTGGTCCGCACCAGGCATGTTCCACAGCATCGTGTACAGCGGCAACTACCCGGCCTTTCCCTGGCTGTGCTTCCTCCTGCTGGGACTCGGGCTCGGGCGACTGGACCTTCGCCAGTCCGGCCTGCGTCGACGCATCCTGGCTGCTTCGGGTCTGGTCATTGTGGTCGCTGAGCTGGCCGCGCGACTTGCCGCGCGTTGGGGCACGGTCGAGGGACTGGACGAGGGTGTGGTCCAGTGGATGTCCACCTGGCCACGCCCACCGGGGCCCTTCTTCGTGCTTTCGTCGGGGGCCGTGGCCGTCTGGGTGACCGCAATGTGTGTGGAGTGGGGGGAGTCGAGCGTCGCGCAGCGCTTCATCCTTCCGCTCACCGCCACCGGTCAGCTGGCCCTCAGCTTGTACCTCGCACACGAGGTGGCCATCCTCATTCCCCTCCAGCACGACTGGTTCGTCGAGGCTCCCCTGGAGGGGGTGGTGCTCTGGGCGCTGGTGTTCTTCGGGTTCGGCGTGGCCGGGGCCACCTGGTGGCGACGTCGCAACCGCCAGGGTCCGTTCGAAGCCATCCTTCGGCAGATCAGTGCGCGCTCCCAGCCGGCGTGGGGCGGGGGACTGATGGAGCGGACGGCGGAGAAATAGGAAGCTCCACCAAGAATAGCTCGGGTGCGCGCGACCGCGTGACGTGCACAGCGGCCCCACCGGCCAGGAAGGCACCCGAGCCCAGCCCGTCGCCCGTTCCGGCGTTCGCGAACACCACGGGGACTTGCCAGTCGTGGGCGAAGGTGGCGGGCCAACGCTCGGCTCCTGTGGCGGTCCACTGGGCCGAGACTGCCACCAGCTGCGCCTTCTTGGCGTGCACCAGCTCCGCGTGGAGCGCGGGGGCGGCGTACAGATCGGCGCAGATGAGCAACCCGACGCGGATCCCGTCGACCTCCACCACGCTCAGGTCGTCCCCGGGCGTTGCCCACGCTCGTTCCTCCGAGAACAGCTCCACCTTGTCGTGGACGGCGCGAACGGTTTCATCGCTCCCGAGGACCACCTGGCTGTTGCGGTGGTGCCCATCGCGGTCCCGTCTCCAGAGCGCCACGATGACGGTGATGTCTCGAGCTCCCGCTGCCGCCGCCAACGGAGCGAGGACGTGCCCTGGAGGCGGCGGGGCACCCACCGTCGTGGGCGGAGCGGGTTCTTCGAGGTGGAGGGCATACTCGGGCAGGACGAGCAGGCGAGCCCCGCGGTTCGCCGCTTCGTGGATGACGTCGACCAACGCGCACTGGCGGTGGCTGTCGGCACAGTCGTCTGACCGGACCTCCAGCCGCCCGGCGTCGTGTAGAGCGGCCACGGTCCAACCGTTCGTCGGAGCGCTCACCAAGAAGGCCAGCAGGCCCAAGGGTTGGATCATGGCAGGCTCCGCACACAGCGCACACCGGCCCAGGCCAGGCGTTGGTCGGGGGGCGCGCGCAGCTCGGCGCTGGCCCGCACATGTTCGGCGTTGTGGTACCAGCTCCCGCCTCGGAGAGCCCGCAGGCCCGAGGCGTCGGGTGGATCGGCGGTCCACTCGGCCACGTTGCCCACCAGGTCGTGCAGCCCGAACACGTTGGGCGGCTTCAGCGCGACCGGCCGGACCGCACCGCCAGAGGTGGTCTTGGTCCATCCCTGCTCGGCGACCAGGGGGTCGTGCCGCATGCACACCGTGACGTCACCGAGCGGGGTGTTGGTCGGCATTCCCCCCCGTGCGGCCACCTCCCACTCCTCTCCCGTTGGCAAGCGCCATCCCAGACATGGGCCCCGGTTCTCGTGACACTCGAGTCGTCCGTCTTCGATGGCGCAGACGTCACACGGCTCCAGGCCCTCGGCGATGGACCGGGCGGCGCAGTAGGCCCGCGCTTCGGCAAAGGTGATGCTCTCGACGGGGCAGTCGCCGCATGCGGGGCCGAAGCTCGGGTCGGGGGGGAGGCCGGGGAGCCTGGCCCAGTCCGCGCGCGTGGCTTCTGTGGTGGCCACCTGGATGGGGGCGGTCTCCACCACCCGTTGCACCCCTGGACGGGTCTCGCACGGCTCGTCGGCACGGTGGCCAACTACGTGAGAACCGGCTGGCACAACACCGCTTGGGTTGGGTGTCACCGGACCCGGGCAACCCGCAAGCACAAAGACACTCCAGACCGCCACCCGTCGGGGCGAAGACAGACGGACCGACCCGAGCCTGCGTAGCTGTGCGAGAACGGCTACCAGCCGGCCATTCTGGGCATGGTGGCCGTCGAGAAGATCGATCACCGATGTCTTTTTCGTCTCCAAATGCAACGCGCGTCTTCCGGGTTGGGCAGCGCTGCAGGTATACCCGCGCCGCCACGGCACTGCTCTGGAGGTGCCATGACCGAGCTCCAGTCCATCAAGAACCGTGCGGTCCGGGTGCGCCCCGGCTCGTTCGAGCTTCCCGAACACTTCTACCCTCGGGTGCCCAACGCCCAGCTGCACCCGCTGGTCCGACACTTCCTGTCCCTCGACAACAACCGGATTGCGCGGCGGTACTGCCACCTCCATCCCGAGGTGGACCCCCGTGCTGTCACCGATGCGCTTGCCTACCGGCCGAGCTTCCTCCGCTGGGCGGGGGCCGACTTGCTCCTCACCGCCAGCGACACGGGGCGACGTGGCGTGGTCGTCATCGAGGTCAACTCCTGCCCGTCCGGGCAGAAGTCCATGCCTCTGCGCAACGAGGACGACGACCAGGGCGGGTACCGGATGCTCGTCGAGCGGTCGTTCATGCCCATCCTCCGCCGGCGCAGCCTGCCGAAAGAGGGCGTGCTCGCGGTGCTGTGGGACAAGAACCCCATGGAGACCACCGGCTACGCCGCCGCTCTGGCCGACGCCTCCGGCCAGGATGTGTGGCTGGTGCACGTGCCCGACGGCGCAGAGGACTCTCTGCTCCGAGTGGAGGCCGGTGTGGTCTCCGTGCGCATCGACGATGTGTGGACGCCCGTCCGCGCGGCCTTCCGATACGTCACCCAGCGTCCCTGGACCCGCCTGCCACCCATCACCCGCACGGCCGTCTTCAACCCCGTGCTCGCGTGCCTGGCTGGCGGCCGGAACAAGATGCTCGCGGCCAAGGCCTACGACCTCTACAACGGCGAGCTGATGCGCACCGAGTCGGGGATGCGCATCCGGGTCCCCGAGACCATCCGGGATGTGGCCCGCAGCGAGGTCCCGGCCTGGGTGGCGCGGATGGGCGGCCGAGCTGTGGTGAAGAACCCCTACAGCAACGCCGGTCAGGGAGTCTACACCATCGTCAACCAGGCCGAGCTCGATGCCTTCATGGCAGAAGAGCACCGCTACGACCGCTTCATCGTCCAAGCCCTCATCGGCAACGCCGAGTGGTCGAGCCAGAGCCGGGATGGCCGGCTGTACCACGTCGGAACGGTGCCCAACCGCCGCGACCGCATCTACGCCTACGACCTCCGGTTCATGGTCGGGTCGAGCCCGGATGGCTTCTACCCCCTGTCGCTGTACGCCCGTCGTGCCCGGAAGCCCCTCGAGGCCTCCTTGGAGAGCGGTGGAGACTCGTGGGGCATGCTCGGCACCAACCTGAGCGTGAAGCTGGCCGACGGGGAGTTCACCACCGAGCCCGACCGCCTGATGCTCATGGACCGCCGTGACTTCAACGAGCTGGGCGTCGGACTGGACGACCTCACCGAGGCGTACATCCAGACCGTCCTGTCGGTCACCGCCATCGACCAGATGGCCCGCAGCCTGGTCACCGGCAAGGGCACCTTCCGGCGCCGGTACTTCAGCAGCGTGAACCCCGACGACGCCCTCGCAGCGGAGATCCTGTGATGCACCCCATCCGTGGCACCAGCGACGACGGGGTCCAGCGGGTCCAGCAGCTCGACCTGGCTGCGCTCGCCCCCGGCACGCTGCACCTGCTTCGCCTCCACCTCGGCCAAGACGGCCTCGGCCGCGCCATCCGGGCACCCGTCCTCGTGGCCCGCGGTCGCAAGCCGGGCCCCACCATCGGCCTCACCGCCGCCGTCCATGGCAATGAGCTCAACGGCATTCCCGTCATCCATCGGGTGATGGAACGCCTCGACCCCCACACTCTGCGCGGCACGGTCGTGGGGGTGGCCGTGGTGAATGTGCCGGGCCTCCTGCTGCGCCAGCGCCGCTTTGCGGATGGGGTCGACCTCAACCACGTGTTCCCCGGCAAGTCCGACGGCACCCCAGCCCAGGTGTACGTGCACGCGTTCGTCCAGCGGCTCCTCCCGAGCCTCGACCGCCTGCTCGACCTGCACACTGCCAGCTTCGGGCGGGTCAACTCGCTGTACGTCCGCGCCAACATGGACGACCCCGTGGCGCGTCGGATGGCCTTGCTTCAGCGGCCCGAGATCATCGTCCACAACCCGCCAGCCGACCAGACCCTCCGCGGAACCGCCGCCGCTCACGGCATTCCGGCCATCACGGTGGAGATCGGCAACCCCCACCGCATCCACGGCGACTACGTGCGTCGCACCATCTCCGGCGTGCGGGCTGTGCTGGCAGACCAGGGGCTCATCCGCGGGCGGCGCAAGCCAGCCGAGTCCACCACCGCAATGCCCGTTGTGTGTGAGCGTTCCCACTGGCTGCGCACCGATGTGGGCGGCCTGCTCGAGGTCCTCCCGAAGGTGACCGACACCGTGCAGAAGGGAGACGAGCTGGCCCGCGTCCGCGATGAGTTCGGCCGCCTGCGCCATGTGTACACGGCTCCCGAAGACGGCGTGGTCATCGGGCGCTCCGTCGACCCCGTGGCGCCGATGGGCACCCGGTACATCCACCTTGGCATTCGTGCTGCGCCCGACCGCTTCCGTGCAGTCGAGGAGGCCTGAGATGCGGGTCACTGTCGTTGTGAACGACGCGCTGGGGATGAAGGACGGCCAGACCACCACCGCCATTGGTGTCGAGCTCGTTCGGCGGGGCCTGGACTGTGGCGTTGCAGGCGTGGCGGACCTGGGCCTCGATGAACAGGGCCGTGCGGTCGCCTCGGTGCGTGTCGGGGCGGGTGACACTGCCGCAGCCTGGAACCACTCGCTGCGGGCTTCTGGTGTCTCGACGCGGACACTCGGAGCGGGTGACCTGGTGCTGCTCCGGACCAACCCGGGGCGGGGTGGGCGAGCGTGGGCACATGCCGTGATGCTGGAGCTGATGCGGGCGGCGAGAGACCAGGGCGCCGTGGTCCTCAACGACCCCGATGCGCTCGCTCGTGCCCGCACCAAGCTCTTCCTGCGCGAGCTGCCGGTCGACATCCGCCCGCGCACCCTCGTGTCTCGCGACCCCGCCACCATCCGGGCGTTCCTGGACACCTGTCCGAGCGGCGCAGTGCTCAAGCCACTCGACGGCACCCAGGGGCGCGACGTCTTCCGCATCCCGCCCGAGGGCTCGGTCAACCTGCCCCAGATCGTCGACCTCCTCACGCGGGAAGGCCACTGCATGGCACAGGCGTTCGTGCCCGAGGCCACGCGTGGTGACGTCCGAATGATCATCGTGGGTGGTGCGCTCCTGACGGTCGACGGCTTCGGTGCGACGGTCCGCCGGGTGCCTGGTGCGGGCGACTTCCGCAGCAATGTGCATGTGGGTGGACGTGCACAGCTCGAGACCCCCTCGCCCGAGCTCCTCGCTGTGGCGGCTCGCGCGGGGAGGGCGCTTCGGCAAGCAGGGGTATTTGTTTGTGGTCTGGACGTCATTGGAACGAAGGTGGTCGAAGCCAACGTCTACGCGCCCGGCGGACTCACCGACGCGAGCGCCTTCTGCGGCGTCGACTTCGTGGGTGCGCTGGTCGACCGCTTCCTCGCCCATGCCGAGGCGTGCTGGGCAGCGACGCCGAGGTAGGTGGCGCTTCCAGCCACCGGTCCAACGCTTCGAGGACGACATGACTGCTGCTGTGAGCCCTTGGGGTCAGACCGCCATCCCCCTGCGGGAAGCCCGCCTGTGGCAGGTCGGGCCCCTGCACTTCCATGTTGCGAGAGCGCCGTGGGAGTGGTCGTTTTCCTGGTGGCGCGACGGAGAGTGGTTGAGCCCTTCCTTGCGTGTGGCCGAGGTCGCCAGCTTGCAGCCACCCAATGCAGCGGGGCTCGAGTCCCGTCGGTTTGCCTTCGGTGAGACGGCCGACCCACTCACGCTGACCGCTGCATTGGGTGACCGGGCCTTCGTCGCCACGCCCGAGGTCCCGTTCTTCGTGCTCCCCTCGGAGTCCATCCGCGCCTACGTGTCTGTGCCGCTCTGGGTACAGGCGAGGGTCGGCAAGGACGCCCGCCTGGCCCTCGAAGTTCCGGTCATGCGGCCACAGGACACCTGGTTTGGGAGTCCCACGGCTGGAACGCTCTGCTACGCCAGCCGCACCGCGATGCGCCTGGAGCTCGACATCTTCCAGCCGCTCGCCCACCGGGCTCTCGTGACCGTCGAGGTCGTGAACCGCGGCGACACCCCACTCACGGTCCAGCGCCTGCGCCTTCCAGTGCCCGAGCTCGGCCTCTTCCAAGACGCCACCGGGCAGCTCCGAACACCGCCGGTCCGGTTCACCCGCGAGCGAGAAGAGCTTGCAGTTGTCGAAGTGGGACAGGTGCCAGGCGACTGGAAGCGGCTCGCGGCGCCCCGCACGCCCCCATCGGGCGCTCGCGGCGTCATCCAGGCCTTCAACGCCTACTTCACCCGCGGTCAGTGAGGTCCACCATGTCGCTGGACGCCCTGTGGAAGGCCCTCCCGGCACAGACCGGGCCTGTTGTCGAGGCTGTGGTGGTCCTGGTGTTGGCGGTTGTCGCCGGTCGGCTGCTCGGCGCGGCGCTGGCGCGAGGCGTGCGCCGCTTTGCGAGTCCGGGCTGGGAGCTGATGGTCCGTCGGTTCACCGCCTGGGGGCTGGCAGGGCTCGGCCTGGCGAATGCGCTTCAGGTGGTGGGCATCGACCTGAGCGTGCTGCTGGGTGCCGCAGGGTTCGCCACGGTGGCCATCGGCTTCGCGGCTCAGACGTCCACCACCAACTTCCTCTCCGGCCTCTTCCTCATGTTGGAGTCCGCCATCAAGGTGGGCGACCTCATCGAGGTGGCGGGGCTCGCGGGCGAGGTCATCTCCATCGACCCCCTCAGCGTGCGGCTCCGCACGTTCGACAACCGCCTGGTCCGCATCCCGAACGAGACCTTGGTGAAGGCCAACCTCACCAACCTCACCGGATTTCCGATCCGCCGCATCGACCTCGTGCTGCTGGTGCCGCAAGAGGCCGACCTCCACGCGGCCCGAGAGGCGTTGAACCGGCTCGGGGAAGCGGAGCCGCGGGTGCTCCAGGAACCCGGACCCGCCATTCAGGTGCAGGGCTTTGAAGCGGGTCATGCACGGATCCAGGCGTCTTATTGGGCTTCGCAGGAAGCGTGGGTGGCGGTGCGAACCACGTTGGCCTGTGCGATTCCGGGGGCGTTGGCCGAGGCGGGTGTGCGAATGGGGACGCCTCGGGTGGAGCTGCGCGATTCCAGGGAGGACGGCGGACCAACTTAACCGATAGCGGGGCCAATAGGGGCATCCTATCGACCGATAGGACAGAACGATTTCACATATCGCCGGATGCAGGTGACAAAGGAGGCATCGCTCCCAAAGGAGACTCCATGAAGCCCACCGCGATTCACAGTTTCGCCCTCTCTGTCAGCCCGTTTGTCGTTGGAACGGCACTCTACGCCTGCCAGGTTGCTAGCGCTGCCGAGAGTGCTCCCAGCACACGGGCCCGGACCGCCCACGCCGCCTGGTGGCCCGAGCAGGTCGACCTCGAGCCCCTTCGGCGGAACGCATCCGACAACCCGTACGGCGCCGACTTCGACTACGCCGATGCGTTCGAGTCCCTGGACCTCGCGGCGGTCAAGGCCGACATCCGGGTGGTGCTCACCGACTCGCAGGAGTGGTGGCCTGCCGACTACGGCAACTACGGGCCGTTCTTCATCCGGATGGCCTGGCACAGCGCCGGGACCTACCGCGCGTTGGATGGTCGAGGTGGTGCGGATGGTGGTCAGCAGCGCTTCGAGCCGCTGAACAGCTGGCCGGACAACGCGAACCTCGACAAGGCTCGCCGGCTGTTGTGGCCGGTGAAGCAGAAGTACGGTCGCAGCATTTCCTGGGCGGACCTCATTGTCCTGGCAGGCAATGTGTCGCTCGAGTCCATGGGCTTCTCCACGGTGGGCTTCGCGGGTGGCCGGGTGGATGACTGGGAGGCGGACCATGTCTACTGGGGGCCCGAAGCCGAGATGCTCGCCGAGGCGCGCTACCACGGTGACCGGAACCTGGAGAACCCCCTCGCAGCCGTTCAGATGGGGCTCATCTACGTGAACCCCGAGGGGCCTGGCGGCAACCACGACCCCCACGCCGCGGCCTTCGACATCCGGGACACGTTTGCCCGGATGGGGATGAACGACGAAGAGACCGTTGCGCTCATCGCTGGGGGACACACATTCGGAAAGGCGCACGGTGCCCACAAGCCGGACGACTGCCTCGATGTCGAGCCTGCAGCTGCCGGGGTCGCTGCGCAGGGGCTGGGCTGGCACAACAAGTGCGGGAGCGGGCACGGCGCCGACACGGTGACCAGTGGTCTCGAAGGTGCCTGGACTTCGGCACCCACCGTCTGGAACCACCAGTTCCTGGCGAACCTCCACAACTTCGACTGGGAGAAGACCCACAGCCCCGCCGGTGCAACCCAGTGGAAGCCGACTGGCGACGCCGGGTCGAACCTCGTGCCGGACGCCCACCTCCCCGACAAGCGGCACGCGCCCATGATGTTCACCACCGACCTGTCCCTCAAGACCGACGACGCCTACGGAGAGATCTCCCGGCGGTTCATGGAAGACCCTGCTGCGTTCGAACAGGCCTTCGCAGAGGCCTGGTTCAAGCTCACGCACCGCGACCTGGGGCCGTCCTCCCGCTACCTCGGGGCCGATGTTCCCACGTCCACGTTCGTTTGGCAGGACCCGGTTCCGGAGGTGGACCATGTCCTGATCGACGCCGAGGATGCCCGTGATCTCAAGCGCAGCATCCGGTCCAGCGGTCTCTCCAACGACCAGTTGCTGCGTGTGGCCTGGGCCTCTGCGTCGACCTACCGTGGCACCGACATGCGTGGCGGAGCCAATGGTGCCCGCATTCGTCTCGAGCCCCAGGCCAGCTGGCCCGTGAACCAGCCAGACGAAGTGACCGCGGTGCTGAAGCAGTTGGCGCAGATCCAGAAGAAGTACAACCGGCGTGCCGGCGGCGGGAAGGCGGTCTCCATCGCTGATCTCATTGTGCTCGGCGGTGCCGCGGCCATCGAGGCGGCCATGGAAGCGGGTGGTGTGTCCGCAGAGGTGCCCTTCGCTCCGGGCCGAACGGATGCGCATCAAGACCAGACCGACATCACGTCCGTCGGCTTCCTCGAACCGCGGGCAGATGGCTTCCGCAACTACTACGACGCCACGACTGCCCACCTTCGGCCTGCCGGAGAGCTTGTGGAGAAGGCTGCTCTCCTCGGTCTCACGGTTCCCGAGATGACTGCGCTGGTGGGTGGTCTGCGCGTGCTGGGAGGCAATTCCCATGGCAGCCCGCATGGGGTCTTCACGCGTCGCCCAGGAACCTTTGGCAACGACTTCTTTGTGAACCTGCTCGACCCCACCACCACCTGGTCCCCTACCGACGACGGTGTGTTCGAGGGCCGCGGTCCGGACGGTGAGCTGCGCTGGACGGCCACCGAGGTGGACCTCGTGTTTGGTTCCAACGCCGAGCTGCGGGCGGTATGTGAGGTGTACGCGTACGACCCTGCACGTTTCCAGGCGGACTTCATCTCCGCATGGAGCAAGGTGATGCAGGCCGACCGCTTTGACCTCCAGCGCTGAATCCCGTGCCCACGCTCACTCAACTTCGCTACATCCTTGCGCTCCACCGCAACGGCCACTTTGGTCGAGCTGCGGCGGAGTGCTCGGTCTCCCAACCCACCTTGAGCGGTCAGCTGGCCAAGGCGGAAGACGAGCTCGGGGTGGTGCTGTTCGACCGACGAGCCAAGCCGGTCGCCGCCACCGAGCATGGTCGTCGTGTCGTTCGATTGGCACGGGAGGTGCTGGCCGCACACCAACGTCTGGTCGATTCTGCAGACGGAGCGAGCGAGGTCTCTGGAGATTTCACGCTGGGCATAATCCCCACCCTCGCGCCCTATGTCCTGCCGTGGTTCGTCAAGCCCTTTGCGGAGGCCTTTCCGAATGTGCGTCTCACGGTCTTGGAGCGCACCACCGACGACATCGTGCGAGCGATTCGGGCCATGCGAGTGGATGCGGGCCTGGTCGCCACGCCGCTGGATGAGGCAGGTGTGGTCGGTCGCACGGTGTTCTACGACCCATTCTACATCTACGCCCGCCAAGGCGACCCTTTGCTCGCCCACGGCGAAGTAGACGTCGCCGAGCTCGACGGGCGGGGCCTCTGGCTCCTTGAAGACGGCCACTGCTTTCGCAACCAGGTCATCCACCTGTGCGGGCTGCAGGCCCGAACCCTCTTCTCCAACGTTCGATTCGAAGCCGGGAGCTTCGAGACATTGCGGGGGCTCATCGACCGTCTGGGCGGGTGCACGTTGATCCCGGAGTCCTACGCCCGAACGCTGCCCGTGGATGTGCGGCTCGCTTGCGTACGTCCATTTCGGGGGCCGACCCCCACCCGCGAGCTCGGGCTTGTCACACATCGGTCTCAATGGAAGACGGACATCCTGGATGCTCTGCATGCGACGTTGCGAACCCATGCGCCCAGGTCACTTCCTCGAGTACCTGAAGGCACTGTTGTGGTACCGGCGGTTGGCTGACCGAGGACCGCGAGGGCCTCGAACGGATTGAAGGTGGGCGCACGCAGGATATGCCCCGCACTTCGAGCTGGAACCACCGTGACTCCCACCCCGCCATCTGTGCCGGGCACCACCCAGCTCGCAACCCTTCTGCTTGTCCTCGGCGAGCGGATGGGCATCCACATGGACCAAGGCCACGTCCAGCAGGCGGCCGCACAGGCCGACTCCATCAAGGGTGCCACCTGGCATGGGCGACTCACCAGTGCTGCCGTGGCAGCGGGCATGCGCGTGCAGTGGACTCGGGCCACCGCTGCCGAAGCCGGCGCCGTTTCCCGGCTGGAGCTGCCGGTGGTGACCTGTCGGCCTGGCCCTGGAGGCCCCCGATGGGTGGTGCTCACCGGCACGCGTCCTGGAGCGGTCCGCGCCCAGGCCATCGCCGACGTCCTTCCACCGCGCTGGGTGTCGGTGGGTAGGCTGCCACAGCGGCTGCTCGACACTTCAGCCGACGAAGCCCTCGACTGGGCGCTCATGGAGCCCGCGCTTCCGGCGTCGCCCATTCTCCAGCGCCGGCAGGGAGAGCCGCCCACCCCCATCGAGCGCCTGCGTGCCTTGCTCCGCGCGGAGCGTCCAGACCTCACCGCAGTGGTGCTCTACGCCGTCGCCATCGGCCTCCTCAGCCTCGCTACGCCCCTGGCGATGCAGGTTCTCATCAATTGGCTGGCCTTTGGCGCCCTCCAGCAGCCCATCGTGGTCCTCACACTGCTGCTGTTTGCCTCGCTCGCTCTCGCGGCAGGCCTGCAGCTGCTCCAACGCCTGGCCGTGGAGGTCGTTCAGCGGCGCATCTTCGTGCGCATGGTCACCGACCTTGCCACCCGCCTCACGCGGGTGCGTATCGAAGCGTTCGACCAACAGTATGGCCCCGAGCTCGTCAACCGGTTCTTCGACGTCCTCACCGTCCAGAAGTCCATCGCCAAGCTCATGCTCGACGGCGTGGGCGCGGCCCTGCAGGCACTGGTGGGACTCGGCCTGCTGGCGCTCTACCATCCGGCACCGCTCGCGTTCGATGTGGTGGTCATCGTCGCCGTTCTGGTGGTCGTCTTCGGGATGAGTCGAGGAGCCACCCGCACCGCCATCAAGGAGTCCAAGGCCAAGTACGCCGTAGCGTCGTGGATTCAGGAAATCGCGCGTCACCCGATGGTCTTCAAGCTCGGTGACGGCGAGCGCCTGGCCCTCGAGCGTGCCGACCACCTCACCCGCAACCACCTCCACACCCGCGACCGCCACTGGCGCATCTACTTCCGGCAGTTCGGCGGCACGCAGGCTCTGCGGGCCACCGCCACCGTGGGGCTCTTGGGACTGTCGGGTGCACTGGTGCTCGATGGCCAGCTCACGGTGGGTCAGCTGGTCGCGGCGGAGTTCATCGTGTCTTCGGCCCTGGCCGGGCTCGCAAAGTTCGCCGGAAAGCTCGAGGCCTTCTACGACCTGCTCGCTGGTATCGACAAGCTCGGCCAGCTCGTCGACCTGCCTCAGCAACGCGCCACCGGCATCACCGGCGTCTCCGACCCCGGTCCCGCCGAGGTGCGCCTGAGCGGGGTGCATTTCGGCCACGAAAAGTCCGCCGCCAACATCGGCCCCATCGACCTCGAGATCGAGCCGGGCGAGCGCGTGTGCGTGCTCGGTGCGCCTTCCGTGGGCAAGAGCACCCTCGCGGAGCTCATCCTCGGTGTTCGCCAACCCGACGAGGGGGTGGTCGAGCGCGATGACATCGACCTGCGGGACCTCCGCCCCACCGTGGCTTGGCGCGCATCGGCGCTGGCTCGTGGCATCGACATCTTCGAGGGCACCATCGCGGAGAACGTCGCCCTCGCTCGAGCCGACTCCGCCGTGGCCGAGGTCCGACGTTCCCTCCAGCTGGTGGGCCTCGACGACACCATCGCCCGCATGCCCGATGGCCTCGACACCATGCTTGGCCCTACCGGTGCACCCTTGTCCACCAGCGGTGCCTTGCGCCTCATGCTCGCACGAGCCATCGTCTCCGCTCCACGACTGTAGCTTCAGGCAGACGATGCTGAAGCTCATTGGCTCGGGCTGAAGCTCGTGGGCGCCGGACTACACTCCCGGGGGAGGCGCCTGTGTCTCATACGACCACTGACACGCGGCATGGTCTTGCGGCATCGTTCGCCACAGGAACACACCGCCCCCCCAGCCTGGTGGTCGGAGGGGGCTCGCCTCGCCAGACTGGGGCGGTGCTGCTTGGATGCCGCTTTAACAGTTGGCCTTGCTGTCGTTGCCGTTGCCTCCCTCGCAGGTGTCGGAGCCGGAGCCACCATTGAGGGTGTCGTCGCCATTGCCGCCGAACAGCTGGTCATTGGAGCCGTCTCCGTACAGCTCATCGCGACCGTCGTTGCCCTTGAGTACATCGTTGCCCCCGCCACCGCGGAGGTCGTCGCGGCCGCCGTTGCCGAGGATGGTGTCGTTGCCACCGTTGCCGTAGATACTGTCGGCGTCGCCTTCCCCCTCGATGTAGTCCACGCTGTCGCCCCCCTCGATATAGTCCTCGCCGTCGCCGCCGAAGATGTCGTCGCTGCCGCCCTCTCCGTAGATCTCGTCACCACCGGAGCCGCCGTCGATCGTGTCTTCGCCGTCGCGGCCCAGGATGGTGTCGGCACTGTTGCCGCCCCACATGGTGGCGTTGTCGTCGCAGCCGAAGAGCGGGTCAATGCCGCCCTGTCCGTAGATCTCGTCCTCGCCGGGGCGGCCGTAGATGGTGTCTGCCGTCGCCACTGAGGAAGTAGTCATTGTTGTATGAGCCCCAGATGGTGTCCGCTCCGTCCCCGCCGCCCACCACACAACGGCCAGCGTGGTCCGTGCAGTCGACAGTGTCGTCGCCGCCATCGGGTGCAGGTGCGCGTGGGCAAACCAACCAGGCGGCCAACCACGGGGTGGACATCGAGCGCCTTGCACATCGCCTCGAGGGAGACATTGACAGCGAGGCGGTGGCGCCAACGTTCGTCCAGATGCCAGCGCTCGGGAGTGCGGGGGACCATGCACGATGCCGGTGGGAGGCGAAGAGGGAGTCTATGCAGCCTCTTCGGGGCTCGTGTGTTTCCGGGAGCTTCCCTATCTACGAGCTGCCGCCTTCATCATTCGCACGAGCAGCTCTTGCTGAGCCACATCCAGGCTGCGCCACGCCACGAGCAGTTCGTCTTCCGGGCCGGCAGGCTGTGGCGGCGGGCGAACGGCCGCTCCGTCGAGGTCAAGTAGGGCTCCGGGCTGCACACCGAGGACCCGAGCGAGACGAATGACCATGATGGCCGATGGGCCGCGGACGCCTCGTTCGATCCGGGACAGCGAGCTCGCTGCGGTGCC
>ENA-OWNT01000237-OWNT01000237.1-seawater-metagenome-genome-assembly--contig:-NODE-237-length-153764-cov-11.262059_pt1 | contig 153764 bp, 117 predicted proteins | sample MGYA00238136_ERZ651165 | MGnify/ENA primary metagenome ERZ651165 (study PRJEB26861, sample SAMN08777766) | seawater metagenome | isolation source: coastal seawater | place: USA: Florida | collected...
GCGCCGAGCGCGAAGCGCATCGGAGGCGCCGCGGTAGTCATTGCGCAGCAGGGCCGCGAAGCGGTCGGAGGGGGCCCACTCGGAGGCCTCGCCACACCTCCATCGACTCCACGAACTGGAGGTGGACGACACCATCCCGGGACCAGGAGACCTTCGAGCGCTGACCACGTCTCCACGCCGTCAGCGAAGCAGGGCACAGACCACCGAGTGAACAAAGTCGCCACCGTCGTTTCGTCCGCGTCATCTCAGGCGAATCACGGGAGCCCCCAAACCACGAAGGGACTCCTGTGACGACTCGAACTACACGCCTGCTCTTTCTTCTGGCCGCCTCTGGATGCGACTCGGACATCAAGGTCAACGTACGCGACGACCCGCCTGAAGCCTTCATCGAGACCCCGGGCGAAGGCACCGAAATCCGCGAAGGGGACACGATTCGCCTCACTGGAACGGCAAAGGACCGCGAAGAGCCCAACGACACGCTCGAGGTGGAATGGCTCATCGACGATGTGGAGCACTGCACCGGCTCAACGCCAGACGCCGCGGGCGACGTAGCCTGCGAAGCAACGATGGGAGCGGGCTCCGGCGGCACGGCCAGCATCCGCCTCATCGTCTCCGATGAAAACCAAACCCACGAGGCATCGGTCGAAGTCAGCGTCATCCCCAACGAAGCCCCCACCTTCGACCTCGTCTCCCCCGACCCCACCACCACCTTCTACGCCGACCGCCCCATCGCCTTCCAGGTCAACGGTGCTGCCGACGACTTCGACGCCCTCTCCGACCTCGTCATCTCGTGGACCGACAACGGCACCGCCATGAGCCTCGGCGGCGCCCCCGACGACAACGGCAACTGGAGCGGCTCCGCCTCCCTCGCCGCCGGCAACCACAACCTCCAGGCCACCCTCACCGACACCGGCGGCAAGACCGCCACCGTCGCCGTCGACATCGTGGTCTTCGAAGAGAACACCGCCCCCGAGTGCGCCTTCCGAGCGCCCGCCGACGACACCTGCGTGGGCCTGGGCACCACCGTCGACTTCGAAGGCACCCTCGATGATGCCCAGACCGCCCCGGAGCTGCTCGAGACCTCCCTCGCCAGCAGCATCGACGGCACGCTCTCCGATGATGGCCCCATCGTCGACTCCGACGGCACCTGGGAGCTCCACACCGACACCCTCTCCGCCGGCACCCACGCCATCACCCTCACCGTGCAGGACGACTACGGCGACCAATGCATCGCCACCCTCGCACTCCAAGTGGCCGACAGCGTGTGGTACCGCGACCTCGACGGCGACGGCTTCGGCGACCCCGGCGACAGCGTCGTCTCGTGCGAGGCGCCCTCCGGCTACATCGCGAACGCCGAAGACTGCGACGACGACGACGCCTTCACCTACCCCGGTGCCGCCCGCTACGAGTCCGCCACCGACTGCATGACCGACGCCGACGGCGATGGCTACGGCGCTTCTGTGGTCGTGGCCGGCGCCACCGCAGGCACCGACTGCAACGACGCCGACGACACCATCTCGCCCACCGCCACCGAGGTGTGCGACCTCGTCGACAACAACTGCGACGGCGCCACCGACGAAGGTGTCACCTCCACCTGGTACGCCGACGCCGACAGCGATGGCTACGGCGACCTCGGCGCGTCCACCGAAGCCTGCACCCAACCCAGCGGCCACGTCACAAACGCCACCGACTGCGACGACTCTGCAGCATCGGTGAACCCGGGCGCCACCGAAGTCTGCGATGCCGCCAACGTCGACGAGGACTGCTCCGGTACCGCCGACGACGTAGACTCCGGCGTTGACTCGTCCACTTTCACCACATTCTACGCAGACGCAGACTCGGACAGCTACGGCGACCCGACCGCCACCGTCGACCAATGCGACGCCCCATCCGGCTACACCACAGACAACACCGACTGCGACGACTCTTCAGCTTCGGTCAACCCCGGTGCCACCGAAGTCTGCGACCCATCCGACGTCGACGAAGACTGCTCCGGCACCGCCGATGATGCAGACTCGGGCGTCGATGCCTCCACCTTCACCACCTTCTACGCAGACGCAGACGGCGACACGTATGGCGACCCGGCCACTTCGGTCGACCAGTGCGACGCACCGTCGGGCTACATCCAAGACAACACCGACTGCGACGACTCTGCAGCAACTGTGAACCCCGGCGCCACAGAAGTCTGCGACCTGGCCAACATCGACGATGACTGCTCCGGCACCGCCGATGATGCAGACTCGGGCGTCGACACGTCCACCTTCACCACCTTCTACGCAGACGCCGACAGCGACACCTACGGCGACCCCGCCACATCCGTCGACCAGTGCGACGCACCGTCTGGCTACATCCAAGACAACACCGACTGCGACGACTCTACAGCAGCCGTCAACCCCGGCGCCACCGAAGTCTGCGACGCCGCCGACGTCGACGAAGACTGCTCCGGCACCGCCGACGATGCAGACTCGGGCGTCGACACGTCCACCTTCACCACCTTCTACGCAGACGCCGACGCCGACACCTACGGCGACCCCGCCACCGCCATCGACCAGTGCGACGCACCGTCGGGCTTCATCCAAGACAACACCGACTGCGACGACTCTGCAGCGTCGGTCAACCCCGGCGCCACAGAGGTCTGCGACGCCGCCGACGTCGACGAAGACTGCTCCGGCACCGCCGACGACGCCGACACCGGCACCGACGTCAGCACCATGACCACCTGGTACGCAGACTCGGATGCCGATGGCGAAGGCGACCCCGCGGTGTCCACCACCACCTGCGACACGCCGTCTGGCTACGTGGCATCCAACACAGACTGCGACGACACCGACGCCACCGTGGGCCTCGGCGCCACCGAGGTGTGCGACAGCCAAGACAACGACTGTGACGGCCTGGTCGACGACGCAGACGACGACCTCGACACCACCACCGCCACCACCTGGTACGCCGACCTCGACGCCGACGGCTACGGCGACCCCGCCGACACCGCCCTCACCTGCACCGCACCCAGCGGCTACATCTCCGACAACACCGACTGCGACGACACCTTCGCATACAGCTACCCCGGCGCCACCGAGCTCTGCGACGGCACCCAGAACGACTGCTCCGACAGCACCTGGACCGACGACGCCGGCCTCGTGTCGTTCGAGGACAGCACCGGCGCATGGGTGGACACGTCGAGCACCTGGGCCGCCGGCATCTCCGCACTGCCCGCGTCCATCTCGCTGGCCGATGACGGCACCGCCCACGTGTGCGAAGGCACCTGGTACGTGGCCCTCGACATCTCCGCGGACGTCGATGTGGTGGGCGAAGACACCGCCTCCACCGTCGTGCTCTCTGGCGGCAACAGCGAGACCGTGGTGAACGTCGACACCGATGGCATCACCGCGGGCCTGTCCGACCTCACGGTCACCGACGGTGAAGGCACCTTCGCTGTGGTGTCCGGCTCCGACACGCTCTACTACGGCGGCGGGCTGTTCTGCGCCGCCACGTCCAACCTGGAGCTGGACGGCGTCGTCTTCAACGGCAACCACGCCACGATGGGCGGCGCCGCGTACGTTGAGAGCTGTGATGTGGTCGCCACAGACGTCCAGTGGACCGATAACGTGGCCGACGACTCGATGGGTGCCGTCGCTGCGGTCTCCACCACCTGGCTGGAGTCTGGGAGCACCTACTCGGGCAACAGCGCGCCTTCGAGCGGTGCGGCCAACTTCCAGCAGGCCGACGTCACGCTGGAAGACGTCCTGTTCGATAGCAACGACGCCACACAAGCCCAGTCGGCCGCCCTGTTCGTGGGCTACACCAGCACCCTGGACGCCACCGACGTCACCATCACCAACAGCACCTCGGGCACCGCATCGTACGGCAGCGCGGTCAACCTCTACTCCGACACCATCGCCACCTTCGATGGGCTCGAGCTCTCGTCCAACGCCTCGGGCAGCCTGGCCGGCGGCGTCTATGTGTATGATGCCGTGGTGGACTGTGTGGGCTGCGTCACAATGGACAACACATCGAGTGGTCGCGGCGGCGGGTGGTACATCCGCACGGGCTCCGACGTCACCTTCGACGAGACCTCGGTGTTCATCAGCAACCACAGCGACTCGGGCGGCGGCGCCATCTACCTGGGCGGCGACAGCCTCACCGTCGACGGCTCCACGTTCACGTCCAACACAACCGACCTCAGCGGCGCCGCCATCGAGACCAGCACCAGCAGCACCCTCACAATCTCCGACGCCACTTTCGACAGCAACGCCGCAGACGCCACCGGCGGCGCCCTCTACATCGGCGACGCCGCCACCATCGACGGCACCAGCTTCACCACCAACACCGCCGAGACCTCCGGCGGCGCGGCCTACCTGGGCAGCTCGGCCGTGGTCACGCTCGACCTCTCCGACTTCGACAGCAACGAGACCCTCGCCACAGGCTCGGACGGCGGCGCCATATACTTGGAGGGCACCCTCAACGTCGACACGTGCACGTTCACCAGCAACTCGGTTCGAGATGATGGCGGGGCACTCGTCAATGCAAGCGGAGGTACCTTGGACATCCTGGGTTCGACCTTCACCAGCAATTCGGCGCCGAGCGGCGGTGGTGCAATCCTCACTACAGGTGGCACCACAACGATTGACGACACCCTGTTCACGTTGAATTCCGCAGCCTGGGGTGGAGCGCTGTACGAGTACGACGCTTCCGGACAGACCTCCGCCGTAGACACCCGCTTCACACACAACTCGGCAGTGCTCTCGGGGGGGGCCGTCCACGGCTCGGGCAGCGGAACCTTCGTGTTCCAGTCCTCCACCTTCACCAACAACTCGGTCACAAGCGGCAGCTACGGCGGAGGTGCCGTCACAGCGTTGGGAGGGGCATCCCTGAGCGCCACTTCATGCACCATGTCCAGCAACTCCTCGGCTGGATACGGCGGGGCGGCGTATACCTCGAACGCGGGCTCGACGTTGAGCTTCACCGCATCAACCATCACGAGCAACAGCGCCACCCTCGGCGGCGGCGGCATCTACTCCGCCGCCACAGTCACCGCGACCCGCGTGAACCTGGGCGGCACCAACACCCCCGACGACACGCTGGCCGGTACAGACTCCGACACCTGGGGCACCAACGCCACCTTCAGCTGCACCAACTCCAGCTGCAACTGACGTTGGAGCACGTCGCTCGCCAAGGCCCCCCCCCGTTCAAGGGGAGGTGGCCGCGAAGCGGTCGGAGGGGGCCCCAAAAGCCCCCAAAGTCCTCCCCCTTTCAGGGGGAGGTGGCCGCGAAGCGGTCGGAGGGGGCCCCAAAAGTCGTGCTACTCAAGCAGCTCGCCCGTAGTCCAGTGGGTGAAATTGAAGGTGCCATCGGAGCCCGACCACGTCAGCCCACGGAAGTAGGTGCCATCCCAGGTCTCCAGGTCGTCGTACCAGTAGCTGCTGCCGTCGCCGTACACGTAGACCAGCTCAGGACCATAGGGGCCCTGTTCGTTCATACCGATGTCCACGGAGCCCTCGGGAACCCACATGTCGGGGCACGCGAGGGTGTCGGCATCCATCTGAAACGTGAAGGCCCAGGCGCAGTCAGGGCAGTCGACCGACTCGGTGGCGTAGCCGGTGTACGCCATCTCACAGGCATCCGAGCTGGCGGACGCGTGCTGCTGATAGTGGAACGTGATGCGGGCAAGGGCGCCCTCGGGAACACTGTTCTCGGCTTCGCCTTCTCCCGCAGACGGTGCACCGGAGTCTTCGGGTTGTGTAGGTTCGTCTTTGCTGCTGCAAGCCAACGCGAACAGAGAACAGAGAACGGGCACGAGCTGTCGTGTCATGAATCCCTCCCATGGGTCTGACGGAAGGGTATGGCGGGGCGGGCGTGGGTGTGCGTGCTGGATGCAGCAATCGAGGTGGGGCGACACTGATGCGACGTTTAGAGCGATCGGTTGGCACTATCCGGGGCTCTACGGGCCTCGCGAGATAGTCGTCCGTGGCTACTGGAGTCACGTCATGACTTGGATGGTCCTTTGCGCTCACCCACGCCGCCCCTATCTGGCTGGGGTCTTTGCTGGTCTCGCGGCGGCCGAAACCTACTGCCGTCTGATTCCTGCAGCCACTCGTCCTTCCTTTCGGGTCGTAGAGAGTGCCGTCCCGCTACCCTGCTTCTTGATTGAGGACGCCGGAGGCCTTCGGCTCGCCACGGTCGAACAGCTCGAGACACAACTGCACGACTGGGCCGCCGAGCCCGGTCGACCCGACGACTGGGTGTACGGAAACGTGTATGGCCTGAAGGGCGAATGGACCCCCGGCAAGCCGGGTCGCGACGACATGGGGGTCTTGCCGCACACGCACGTTGAGCGCGCGGGTCTCGAGCTTTATCAGAGTTCTGGCGTAGCCGGCTTCCTGTCCTCGTGGCTCGCTGACCGCTGATGGTTTAAGACGGCCCTGCCGGTCCGGTTGGCCTCGCCCCTGTCGTCTGGCAGAGGACTTCGGGGCCCCCTCCGACCGCTTCGCGGCCACCTCCCCCTGAAAGGGGGAGGACCTTTGCATCTGTGATCGGCTAAGCTCCCGAACCGCATGGATTCGGTGTTCTCGACGACCTCCCGCCGTTCCTTGAGGCGGTCTGTGTGGCCTACTGCCCAGTCGACACAGAGGTTCCGTGCTTCAAACACCCTTTTCCCTCGTGTCGACGCCGACTCGCGGATACCGTCCAGGTCGAGCTTCTCGCTCCTTAGCCGACCACAGATGAGGACTTTTTGGGGGACCCCGCCATAAACGCAGGCCGTCCCCTCCCAGGGGAAGGCGCCCGAAGAGCGAACGGGGCCCGTGCGCCAAAGCACGCTCCTGCCAATCCTACCGAAGCACGGTCGGGGAGGCTTCCCCCGCCTCAACCGTCCCCCGCACAAACATCCCCATCCGCCGAATCGCCGCACGCCCCACCGCCGACACCATCGCGAATGCCGCATACACGTGCACCATTCCCTCCGCCACATCCAACACAACCGGGCTCCCCGCCGCCTGCGCTCGCGCCACAAACCGCTCTCCTTGGTCCCGCATCGTCTCGGCACCACCCAACACAACCAGCGTCGGTGGCAAGCCCGACAGGTCCGCTCGAATCGGCGACACACGGGGGTCGGCCGGGTCTGTCTCCCCAACATAGTGACGCGCAAACTCGGCCAACACAGCGGGAGAGATGTAGTCATCGGGCTCTTCGAGCTGGGGCGCGTGGCCGTCGTCCGTCAGGTCCACCCACGGCGACATCAGCACCGCCCCGTCCACCATCGGCAGGCCCCGGTCACGCAACGCAAGCAGCGTGCACGCCGCGAGCCCCCCGCCGGCACTGTCTCCTCCGAGCCACAGCTCCTCTACACCGTCCGCCCGAAGCGCTGCACACACCGCCAAGGCATCGTCTACCGCTGCCGGGAATGGGTCTTCCGGCGCCTTTCGGTAGTCCGGAACCACCACTCTGCAGCCCGCACTCCACGCGAGACGCGCCGCCAGGTCGCGATGGGTGCGCGGACCACACACCGCATACCCACCCCCATGGAAGTACAGCAGGGTGGGACCGCGGGCATTGCGTGGCAGGTGCACCTCCGACGGAACCCCACCCACCACAACCCTGCGAGTCTGCACGCGCGACCGCATCGGCGGACTGGCCGACCCCACCGTGGTCAGCCGCCGAACCATCCGCAGGTCGGTGTAGGAGAACCGCACCACCCGCGCCATCAGGCGGTGGGTCAGCTCCATCGAGAAGTCCCAGAGCGGGTGCCGCCGACGGCCCTGCAGGCGGTCGAACAGCGTGGTGGCCACAACCCGCACCACCGTCGCAATGAGACCAAGCCAACGCAGCATGGAGAACCCGGAGAGACGACGCCACCCTAACGGGGGGGACAGACTCGCGACAGGTGTCACTCCGGGCCGGTCTCCCTACGCTCCGAGCACCCGTCGCCCAGAATCCTCCGCCGGCGGGCCACCCACAGGAGTCCGCCATGCGCTTTCGTCGTCCCTCGCCACTGCTCGCGCTGCTCGCCTTCACCGGCTGTGACCGCGCGGTCTACATCGACAACTTCGTCACCGTCATCGACACCGGCAGCGACGGCTGCTGCATCACCATCGACTGCTGCTGCGACGACGACGGCACCACGGTGACCACCGACACCGGAGACGACGACGAGTGCCTGGACTGGACTCCCACACCGCCGTCCACCGTAGAGCCCCAAGGCTGCGTGACCGAGCCCGCGCCCATCGACATCGACCCACGCGTGGCCTGGGTGTGGCCCGACGACTTCGATCCATCCGAGACCTTCAAGAACGTCGTCACCACGCCCATGGTCGGACACGTGGTCGACAGCGACGGCGACGGCAGCCCCAACAACGACGCAGACACACCTGAAGTGGCCTTTGTGGCCTACAACCAGTCCGCCCACGAGCCCGGTCGCCTCGTGCTGCTCAACCCCGAGTCGCGCCAGGAGGTGTGGAAGGTCACCTCGGTCACCGACGGCACCGACACCGCCTACATCTCTCCCAACGGCGCCGTGGCCATCGGAGACGTCGACGGAAACGGCGACATCGAGGTGTGCGCGCCCACTCTGGCAGCCCGCTACTCCGGCGGCACCCACCGCAACGTGGTGTGCCTCAACGGCGAAGACGGCTCGCTGCTGTGGATGTCGGACAACACCACCGGCGTGTCCATCGGCGCCATCGCCATCGCCAACATGGACGGCGTGGGCGCACCCGAGGTCATCATCGGAAACATCGTGCTGTCCGGCGTCGACGGCACCACCCTCGCAGAAGGCAGCGCGGGCCAGCCCATGGGCGGCTGGGGCTACGAAGAGGCGTCCTACCTGCAGTACCACAACCCCATCAGCGTCCCCGTGCAGCTCGACGAGGGCAACCTGGAGCTCGTGGCCGCCGGCGCCATCTACTCCTACGTGGAAGACACCTCCACGGGCACCTTCTCGCTGCAGCGCCTGTCCGTGGACGACGGCTCCGACGACGAGGGCTTCGCATCGGTGGCCGACGTGGACCTCGACGGCGAGCCCGAAATCGTCCGCACCCGCTACACCTACGTGAACGAGACCACCACCGCCGGCTCCGTGCGCGTCCTCGACAAGCTGGGCGGCACCTGGCGCCTGGTGGCCGAGCTGCCCTTCTACGAACACTTCGCCGGCGGCTCGGGCACCTCCACCACCTGGTACGAGCCCACGCCCACTGGCGCGTCCAACCCCCGCCTGCGCACCGGCCCGCCCACCATCGCCAACCTCGACACCGACCCCGAGCCCGAGATCGCCGTGGCCGGCGCCGAGTTCTACCAGGTCCTCGACGTCATCCTCGGCGACGACGGCACCATCGACCTCGCCCACAAGTGGCAGCGCACCGCCTCCGACCAGACCAGCGCGTCCACCGGCTCGGCCATCTTCGACTTCGACGCCGACGGCGTGGCCGAGGTCGTGTACGCCGACCAGAGCGAGCTCTTCATCCTCGACGGCCCCACCGGCAACGACCGCATCTCGTCGACCGACTTCGACCCCGCCAACCACTGCAGCGGCACGGCCTGGGAGTTCCCATCCATCGCAGATGTCGACGGCGACGGCGCCAGCGAGATCCTGCTGGCCTCCAACTGGCCCTTCGGCGACCGCACCCCCGACGACTGGTGGGCCTGGGACCAGGACTGCGGCGAAGGAGAAGAGGCCTGGCAGGGCGTGCGCATGCTCCAGTCCGCCACCGACGACGGCTTCGGCAACGGCTGGGCCCCCAGCCGCCCGGTCTGGAACCAGCACGCCTACAACATCACCAACGTCCACGACGACAGCACCATCCCCGACGCCCCCGCCGCCAACTGGGACACCTGGAACAGCTTCCGCGAGCAGGACGAAGGCGACCGCGACGGCGCCTGGAAGCCCAACTACGCCGCCGGCGAGGCCGACATCTGCGAGTGGACCTGCAGCGAAGACGTCGTCACGCTGTACTACAACGTCTACAACGCCGGCACGGTCGACGCCGTGGACATGGACGTCGAGCTGCGCAACGCCGGCGGCACCACGCTCGACGCTCGCACCATCCCCGCCGTCGCATCGGGCACGGGCTTCCAGGCCGGACCGGTCCAAATCTCGAAGGTGGACTGGGGCAGCGGCCTGCACGTCATCGTCGACCCCGACAACCTCACCGCCGAGTGCGACGAAGACGACAACCGCACCGACCTGGGCGCCTGGCCCTGCGATTGACCTGGTACCGGTCGCGCCCGAGGTCGCGCCCGGCCCGGCGAGCCCAGACGGTCTCGCCGGGGCCTCGGAGCCCGGAGGTCTCCTCGGCGAAGGGTCAGCTGCCCGTGTCGCCCGTGTCGTCGTCGAACACCCAGCCCGCCGGAATCGCCAGGATGGGGATGTCGAGGTTCGCTTCGTCGACGTCGCCCGACTGGACACGCAAGCTGCTCTCCACCAGCTCGAACTCCGTGAGCGTGGCGATGATGCTGAACTCCGTCGACGCTCCCGGCGCCAGGTTCAGCTCGCCCACCTCTTCCAGGTAGAGCGTGCCGCCGCCGTTGGACGTGAGCGCGACGTCGTGAATCCGCAGGTTGTTGTCGCCCACGTTGGCGATGGTGACCACCTGCCCCTTGGCGATAGCCCCCTCCCAGTCGATGTCCTCGATGCGAATCTCGAGCGGCTGGACGTCGATCTCGCCCACCCCTTCTTCGGTGATGGGAGGGTCGTCGGCCTTGGAGAAGCCGGTCTCGCCATCGCAGCCCATCAGGACACCGACCACAAGCCAGGGCACCATCGAACGGGTAGACCGCATCGCATCCTCCACGTCGCGCCGCAGCGACAAGCCCCAGTCTATTGACTGCGCACGCCGTCCGAGCCGCCCTTGCAGAAAGCCCACGAGCCCACCCACCTCCCGCCCACCACCCAGGTGGTCATCGAGGTCCCCCGTGGGTCGTTCATCAAGCGCGACGCCCACGGTCAGATCGACCTCCTGTCGCCGATTCCCGCCCCGTTCAACTACGGCCGCTCCCCCGAGCACCACGGCGGCGACGGCGAGCCCCAGGATGTGGTGGTCCTCGGTCCGCGCCTGCCCCGCGGCCACACCACCACCCTGCGCGTGTGGGGACAGGTGCGCTTCATCGACGGCGGCCAGCCCGACCACAAGTGGGTGTGTGCGGCCGCCGCCCCCTCAAGGCGCCAACAGGCCCTGCTGCGGGGGTTCTTCGGAGTCTATGCAGCCATCAAGCAGGCGCGCGACGTCCTCCGTGCCCGGGCTCCCCGGAGTCGCTTCGAGGGCTGGCACCCGGCACCCAAGACCTGACACACGCGCGGGCGCTGTTAGGCCCCGACTCGATCCACCCGCGGCCCCCCGTCCGCGGACACTTCCAGGAGCCTCGCCATGGGCCTCTTCGGCATCCGCGACGCCATCAAGCGCACCGTCAACACGCTCGTGGGCAAGCCCGACATCGTCGCCGGCGAGCCCACCCCGCCCCGCGTGAGCCCCTTCGCCAGCGCACCGGCCCCCGCCGCCCCCGAACCCACCGCTGCCCCCGAGCCCACACCCGAGCCCGAAGCCGCTCCGGCCCCCAAGACCATGGACCCCACCGACGACACCGCAGGCGGTCCGCTGCTCACCTACGACGAGGTGTGGGAACTGCTCGACGACATGGTGCGGCCCGCTCTACAAGGCGATGGCGGCGACATCGAGCTCATCAAGGTCGAAGAAAACGACGTCCACGTGAAGCTCACCGGCGCGTGCAGCACCTGTCCGTCGTCCATCATGACCATGAAGATGGGCGTGGAGGCCCTGCTCCGCGAAGAGTTCCCCCACATGCGCGAGCTCATCCAGCACGAGAAGTAGCGCCGGCTCGGATACAGGCGGCCTCCAACCCCGGAGCCGCAGTGGCCAGCCTCCCGCCCGACTACACGCTTCGCCGCGTCGACCGCTTCCCCGAGCCCGCGTTCAACGCCCTGTTTCAGCGGGTGCTCATCTCCGACTCCGGGATGATGCGACCGCTCGACCGGCTCCCCGAGGCCCAGCGCGAGGCCATCCTCAAAAAACGCGCCGAGCAGGGTCCGCGCCCCTTCGAGCTGCGGCTGGGCATCTGGCACCACGACACCCTCGTGGCCTGGACCTTCGCGTACGGCAGTCGCGGCCGCGCGCTCATGATGGCCACGTCGGGTGTCGAGGCCCACCACCGAAGGCAGGGCCTCTACACCGCGCTGCTCGAAGCCGTGGTCGGGCACGCCCGTGCGGCCGGCTTCTCCGAGGTGGAATCCCTCCACAGCTGCAGCAACCGGCCCATCCTCATCGCCAAGCTGAAGGCTGGCTTCAGCGTGGCCGGGGTCCAGCTCGACATCGACATCGGCCTGCTCACGCGCCTTCTGCTGCCGCTCTACCCCGAGGTGCAGGACGCCTTCGACGTGCGCACGGGCTGGCGCCCTCCCTCCAGAGCCGTGCTCGAGACGTGGGCGCTGCCGGAGCTCAGCGAGGCCTGACCCCCTGGTCGCCGCGCACGTACACCACACACGGCTGGTCTCCCGCACAGGTCAGGTCGACCGACGGCCCCGACACCAGGCTCCCCGGTCCGAGCGCCGGGTGTCCTGCAGCCTGCATCGTTCCGGCCACCACCACCGCCCGCAACGAGCCACCACGCCCGTCGGCAGCGAGCGCCTTGGCCGGAGTCGTCCTCAAGAACACCCCGCCCGGCCCCTCTTCGGGTGCGCCCCACAGGTAGGCGACCCGGGTGTCGGGGGTGGGGGTCGACAGCCACACCAGGTTCGAGACATCCACATTGATGGGCTTCTCGGTACTGTCCACGGCCTGGTCGACCGGCCGGACCAGGTAGGGCCCCGAGTCGACTTCCACATACGCCATGGTCTCCCCACGGGCCGACGTGATGTGCGACTGCCCGTGTGGCTGCGTCCAGAACGAGCCCGGGGCCATCCACATGGGCTCCGCACTCGGGTGGGCATTGTGCACCTCACCCGACAGCACGATGGCCCGGTACGACACGTTGTGGATGTGGGGCGGCGAAGAAAACCCATCCACGAAGCGCACGAGGAAGCCGGTGGGCACATCGTCCGTGCGGCTCCCCCACAGGTCGGCCGCCCGAGGGCTGGCATCCCCGCGAGCCGGGTTGAGCTGGGCCCATGCCACCGACTCGACGGGACGCACCCCGACCGAGTCCGAAGGGCCGGCCAGGGCGAGACCTCCGAGAACCACTGTCCACACAATCATGTCGCCTCCTCAGGCCTGCGCCTCGACCTGCACGACCACCTTGCCAATCGCCGACTTGCTCTCCAGCTTGCGGTGCGCATCCGCCGCGGCGTCGAGCGGGTAGACCGAGTCCACCACAGGTGCCACCTTTCCGGCATCCACCAGCGACGCCAGCTCCTCCAGGATCTCTCCGTGGCGGCCCGCGCCGTGGTCGTGAATCATCGGGATGAGCATGTAGACCACGTGCAGGCTCACGCCGCGAAGGTGCGCCATGGTGAGGTCGATGGCGCCGATGGACACCGTGGTGGCCACCGCGCCGTTGAGCCTGGCCCCCTCGAAGGCCGTGGGCAGGTTGGGCCCGCCGACAGTGTCGAACACCACGTCAAAGCCCTGTCCATCGGTGTAGCGGGCCATATAATCCGCCACTTTGTCCGTCTTGTAGTCAATCGCGGTGGCACCGAGCCGCGTGATGGTGGCCAGGCGCTCCGCACCCGAGTCGGTCGCGAACACTTCCGCACCGGCCGCGACCGCCAGCTGGATGGCCACATGGCCCACACCACCGGCACCACCGTGCACGAGCACCTTCTGGCCGGCCTTCAGGTGCACCCGGTCGAACAGCGCTTCGTAGGCCGTGATGGCCACCAGCGGCAAGGCTGCTGCCTCCACCATGGTCAGGCGGGCAGGCTTCTGGGCAATCAGGCGCACATCGGCCGCCAGGTACTCCGCCAGAGTGCCCTGATGGTGGGCCACTCCGCCGGCACAACCGAACACCTCGTCGCCCACGGCGAACTGGTCGACGCCCGGGCCGAGGGCCACGACCGTCCCCGCGAAGTCCATGCCCAGCACTGCGGGCGGCGTGGGGATGAAGTTCACCACCGGTCCCATCGACCGCGCCATGAGGTCGGCCGTGTTCACGCTCGAGGCGCCGACACGGACCAGCACCTGCCCCACACCGGGAACCGGTCGGTCGAGCTGGCCGGCCTGAAAGACGTCGGGGGTGCCGTTTTCGTGGATGATCTGGACGCGCATGAGAACTCCTCCCGGAGCATTCGGGGTCGACACAACGACGCCCCACCAAGGCAACGCAGCCTTGCTCCGGACGTCGAACAGCTGGGCGGGCCTCACCGGCAATCCGCTCACACCCCACTCATAGGTGAGCGTTCGGTTTGCCGGTAGACCGCCAATCCCCACAACTCTTTCAACCAACCGTTGCCAATCAAGCCGGTCGGAGGCTGTGCTCCCGCCAGGTGGGTGGAATCGGGGCACTGCGCACCCAGCCCTGCCGACGCCACTGGGCCACCGGCGCATCCACCGACACCTTCCCCACGTACAGGTCGGTGATGTCGCCGCCGGCTTCAAGCCACTTCCGCACCTTCATGCGGCCCGTGAGGTACACGCTGTCTTTGGCGTACACCCCCGGCTGACCGGGTCGGGCGAGGCCACGCTTGATGCGGACACAGATGCCCCAGGCCAGGTTGGGACCGAGGCGTCCGGTGAGCTCGTCGTACAGCTCGCGGAAGCCGAGAACGCGCGCACGGTCGATGGCCCGGACCACCTCGACCTGCCGACCGAGCACCCCGGGCGCCGCGTACCCGGTGACTTCTTCCGACACCATCGCCAGCCCTTCTTCCGTGCCCAGCGAACCTGGCAAGCCGGACTGGAAGCACAGCAGCTCTTGCCGGGCGCCGTTTTCGGAACGGAAGGCGTGCACGTCGATCTCGTGGACCACCAGCCGCTCCAGGTCGCGGGCGCGGAAGCTGGCGTGGGGGTTCACCCGGAGGATGCGCTTGGCACCGTCGACCAGCACACGGGCCGCCATCACGGTGTCTTCTTCCACACGCCACGCGCGCAGGTTGCGCTCCAACAGGGCATCGCGCAGCCGCCGGGTGATGGCCGACGCCGAGACAGCCACCGGGTGGAGGTCGTCGGGTTCGTCGGGGAAGGACAGGCGCAACGTGGCGCGGTCGGGGTACCAGTCGCCGGCCACCGCGAGCGCATGAAAGGCCGTGGCAGTGCGGTCTCTCAGCGCACGGACCAGCAGCCAGGTGGCGTCCACGCAGTCGGCAACCAGGGCGCCGGCAGGGTGGTCGCGCCGGGGACGGGCTGCATCCAAGCGCCGGAGGATCTGGTCGGCGCCGCGCAGCGGGAGGTACCGGAACGGCGGGACGTACTCTCCGGCTTGGAAGCGGTGGCGCGCCTCGCCGGCATTGAGCGGGTTGAGGTGCCGAGAGAAGGGCACCTCGCGCAGGACCGCGTGGTGGGCACGGTCGGCCGCCAGGACTGGCTCGGGGATGTTCGGAGGCAAGCCAGACTCACAGCGGTTGGGCGGATGCACGGCAGGGCCGCGGCTTTCGTCGCATACCCTCACGCCGTCGGCCGATCCACTCGCCGGTGCCACAGAGCACGACACCCCGACCAATTCGGCCGGGGTGCAGGGGTCTCGAGGCGAGTTCGGGTCAGCGAGGACCGAAGCTGCGCTCGAAGAGGTCGGCGATGGCGTTGCGGCCTGCGTCGTTGAGGAAGCGGGTACCGGTGCCAGCGAAGTCGGGGACCTGGATGACGGGCTCGCCACGGGACCAGCTCGCGCCGTTCCAGGTGAACCAGCCAGCGTGGTTCTGGTCGAAGACCCACACGCGCTTGTTCCAGCGCTTGGCGAGCTCGACCGACCAGCCGGTGCCACCGTGGACCGTGCCGTCGGGCTGGATGGCGCCGACGACGAAGATCTGGGTGGCGTGGCTGACCACGTGCCATTGGGTCTGGAGAACCTTGCGGAGGGTCTCGGTCTTGTCCCAGTGGCGGTGCAGGCGGTGGGCCACGTAGACGAGGCTCACGTCGCCAGCAGCCAGCTCGCGGGCATCGAGGACCTTCCGACCTTCGCTTCGAGCCTGGCTGTGGCCCTCGAAGGAGAAGTTGATTTCCTTGATGCCGTACTTCGATGCCGCTTCACCAAAGGCCGCTTCCGCACCGGTGGCACCGCCCGAGTAGCAGGTGCAGGCGCCGGGGTGGGGGGACGGCGGGGTGGTGATGGGGTCGGTGACGTCTTCGGGACGCACCATCATCGTGACGGGGTCGAGGTCGAGGATGCCGCGGTCGGTGACCGTCTTGCCGCCCACCCGGAGGATGCGCAGCTGCACCATCGTGGCCGCGGGCTGCAGCGACACGGCGGTGTCGAAGCGACCAGCGAGCTCGTCGGTGTCGACGTCGCCTTCGCGGTGCGTGCGGACCGACATCCAGATGCGAAGACCAAGCTTCTTGGCCATCGCACGCCAGCTGTCGACATCCAGCTGCGCAACGTCCGTGCCGTCGACCACGATGGCGATGGGACGGAAGTGCATCACCTCGGACAGGGTGCCCACGAGGGCTTCCATGTCGTCGGGGCCGAATGCACGACCCAGGCTGGCGTGGATGACGCGGTTGCGCTCCAGCTCGACCTGAGCCGCGGACCGGTCGCGCACCGAGACGGCGCGGGAGACCTCGGCGAGGATTTCGTCGTAGAAGCTGCGCACACGGGCCTGACCGTCGGTCAGGGACACGTGCAGCACGGGGTTGCCGCGCAGCGCGTAGGTCATCGCGATCTGAACCAGGAAGGCACTCTTGCCAACCCCGGCCCGGGCGAGCACACCGCCCACCTGGCCGGCGTCCAGACCACCACGAATCTCTGCAGCGAGGGCCCGCATGGGGCTCCGCTCGATCAGCTCTTCACCATGCATGTTGGATTCCTCCGTGGGGTCCGCTCAGGACGCTTCCTTCTTTTCCTGGTACTCCTTGATGATGTCCTCCTGCACGCTGCGGGGGACCTGGGAGTACTTGGAGAACTCCATCGAGAATTCGGCCTTGCCCTGAGTCGCGGAACGCAGGGTGTTCGAGTAGCCGAACATCTCGGAGAGCGGGACCTCGGCGTCGATCTGGCAGTAGCCCTCTTCCTCGCCCATGCCGAGGATGATGCCGCGGCGCTGGTTGAGGGTACCGATGATGTTGCCCTGGAACTCGCTGGGGCCTTCGACACCCACGCGCATGATGGGCTCGAGAATCATCGGCTTGGCCTTCTGGTACGTGGCGCGCCATGCACCGCGAGCAGCAGCCTGGAAGGCGTTGTCCGAGGAGTCGACGGCGTGGTAGTTGCCGTCGTTGATGGTGATGCGAACGCCCACCACCGGTGCCTCGATGAGGCCACCCTTGTCGAGCATGGACTTGAAGCCCTTGTCGCACGACGGGATGAACTCGCGGGGGATGACACCGCCCTTGATCTGGTCGATGAACTCGTACTCGCCTTCTTCGAGGGGCTCCATCCAACCCACCACACGACCGTACTGACCGGAACCACCGGTCTGCTTCTTGTGGGTGTAGTCGAACTCGGCGCGCTTGGAGATGGCTTCGCGGTAGGCGACGCGCGGGGGCGAGGTGAGGACCTCGGCCTTGTACTCACGCTTCATCCGCTCGATGTAGACGTCGAGGTGCAGCTCGCCCATGCCCGAGATGATGGTCTCGTTGGTTTCCGGGTCGGTGTGCACGCGGAAGGTGGGGTCTTCCTTCGTGAACCGCTGGATGGCCTTGGACATGTTGACCTGGGCCTTGCTGTCCTTCGGCGTGATGGCGATGCTGATGACGCTGTTGGGGACGTGGATGGAGGTCATGGCGTACTCGACCGAACCATCCGTGAAGGTGTCGCCCGAGAAGCAGTCCACGCCGAACATGGCCACGATGTCGCCAGCGCAGGTGCTGTCGATGTCTTCCATGTCGTTCGAGTGCATCCGCACCAGGCGGCCCACCTTGACCTTCTTGTTGCCGCGAAGGTTGTAGATGAACTCACCCTTGTTCAGGGTGCCGGAGTACACGCGAAGGTAGGTGAGCTGACCGTAGCGGCCGTCTTCCAGCTTGAACGCGAGGCCGACGAACGGACCGGAGGGGTCGCACGGCACGATGACCTTGTTCTCGTCTTCGGTGGCGCCTTCGCCTTCCATGTCGATGGCGTCGTTCTCCACCTCGGTGGGGTTCGGCAGCCATGCCACGACGGCGTCGAGGAGCTTCTGCACGCCCTTGTTCTTGTAGGCGGAGCCCAGCAGAACGGGGGTGATCTGACGAGAGAGCGTGGCCTTCCGCATGGCGGTGTGGATGAGCTCTTCGGTGACTTCCTCTTCGAGCATGGCTTCCATGAGGTCGTCGGAGAACATGCTGATGGTGTCCAGCATGATCTCGCGGTATTCCTCGGCCATGTCCTGCAGCTCGGCGGGGATGTCCGTCTCGAGGATGTCTTCGCCGTTGTCGCCCGTGAACTCGAAGGCGCGCATCTTGACGAGGTCGACCACGCCGCGGTGCTTGTCTTCGAGGCCCCAGGGAATCTGCACCATCACGCTGTTGTGGTTCAGCTTCTCACGGAGCTGACGGCACACGCGGATGGGGTTGGCGCCCTGGCGGTCGCACTTGTTGACGAATGCGATGCGGGGGACGTTGTACCGGCGCATCTGGCGGTCGACGGTGATGGACTGCGACTGCACACCAGCCACCGAGCACAGCACCAGGATGGCGCCGTCGAGCACGCGCAGGGCCCGCTCCACCTCGATGGTGAAGTCGACGTGTCCGGGAGTGTCGATGATGTTGATGTGGTGAAGGTCTTCGCCTTCACCCCAGGAGCAGTGCGTGGCCGCGGACTGGATGGTGATGCCGCGTTCCTTCTCCAGCTCCATGCTGTCCATCTTGGCGCCGACGCCGTCCTTGCCGCGCACATCATGGATGGCGTGGATGCGGCCGGTGTAGAACAGGATCCGCTCGGTGAGCGTGGTCTTGCCGGAGTCGATGTGCGCGCTGATCCCGATGTTGCGCACCCGGGCGAGGTCGGTGATCACGGGATGCTCCCTGTGGTGGGGTGTGGTGACGCTCCGGAGGGAGGCCACCGCCGTGGAGGAAATCGAGGAAAGGACCGTCTGGTCCGAAGAAAAGATGCGGGCAGACCGCCACAGCGTGCGCCGGGGGGTCGGCCACCGTGCCCAAGGGCCGGCCGGACACATGCAACCCGGTGAGGAGTCGCGGTTTGACTCGTGCAAACGGCCCATCAGGACGGGTCGATGGCAGAGCCGAGTCACCAGAGGTGTCCGACCCTCCGGGGAGCCGCGCGGATATCCGCCCGTCCCTGCCACGGCAAGACCATCCCGTGCAAGTCAAGCACTCCATCAGGCCCATCTGGTCGAAGTGTTAGGAGCCCGCGCGACCGCACTTCTGGTGGTCGCCCCCCGGTCGTGGCACCCGCCCGCAGGCCCCCGTCACACCCGTGACGTTCCCGTGACCATCGACGTCCACGACGTCTTCACGCCCATCGTCGCCCCCCGAGCGAGCTCCCTCGATGCTTCCCCCCAACCTTGCCCGCCGCACCCCGATGTTCCTCGCCGTCGCAGCGATCGGCATCTCCACCCCGGCGCGCGCAGGCAAGGTCGACACCGTGCGCCGTCTCATCGACGACACCAAGCTCGAACAGGCCCAGGCCAAGTGCGACAAGTGGGCCGCCCACGCCATCGAAGACGACCTCCCCCTGCGCGAAGCCTGTGCCGAGTCGTGGTGGCCCGTCGCCGAAGCCACCGACACCGCCCGCGGCTGGACGGAGTACCGAGCCAAGTGGCAAGGCACCACCTGGGCCCCCCGCGCCAAGCACAAGGAAGCCGCCGCCGCCCTCCGCGACCTCCCCGAGCGCGCCTCCGAGGACGACATCCGCATCCTCGTCGACGAATACGCCGACACCGACGCCGCTCCCGGCCTCACAGAAGCCATGGTCGGCGCCGCCATCCGCGACGCCCGCACCCAAGATGCCGCGCTCCAGGCTGCCGAGGCCTACCCCGGTCACCCGCGCCTCCCCGAGCTCGTCGCCAAGTTCCCGTCTGCCTTCATCCAGGTCCACGTCGACGGCCGCACCGTCCACTGGCGCACCCAACCCGACATCCCGCTCACCGGCGACTTCGAGCCCAAGCTGCGGTGGGTGGCCATCGACCCCTCCGGCGCCCACGAGATCTGGGACATCCAGGCCCGCCAGTGGCTCGCCGAGTGGGGCGTCCCCGAGACCGTCTCCGCCGCCGTGCCCGTCCCCACCGACGGCGGCCCGTCCATCCCCCTGTGCTCCGTCCCCGGCCTGGCCCCGGGCGTCGCCCCCGGCATCGAAGTGCAGGTGAAAGACGGCATCCACGTCCACACCCTCCCCTGGGCCAAGGGCTGCACCCCCGACGACTGGCCCGCATTCGTCGTCCTCACCGACAAGCAGCTCACCGGTATCTCGCTGCGGCCCGGCCACTACGTCGACCTGCAGGCCCCCACCACCGACGGCGACCGCAAGTCCATCCGCGGCTACCTGGGCGCCCCCGCCGGCATCCCACAGCTCCACAACGGCGTCATCCTGCAGCAGCTCGGCCCCGCCTGGATTGCCGACCCCGTCTCCGGCGGCATGCCCTGGGCCACCGCACGTCCGCCTTCGGCCCAGTCCCTGCCCCTCACCGACGCCCTCCGCAGTGCCCCCATCCCCGCCGGCTGGTCGCTTCAGCCCGCCGACAACGGCCTCAAGGTCACCGGCACCGCCCTCGCATCCATGCCCGAACAGCTGCGCAACTGGACCCTCCACGGCGACGAAGCCCGCGTGCTCCCCCACCTCGTCCGCGGCACCTTCGGCCTGCTCGCCCAGAACGCCGTCGCCCCCACCCCCGCAGCCCCCATCCTCGGTCCGGCCGGCGGCTGGAAGCGCACCCCCGACGGCACCGTCCTCCGCGAGCCTCCCGCAGGCGCCGACATCGCCGGCATCCGTCAGGTCGACGGCGACAACATCGAAGCCGCCCTGGGCGTCGCCGCCGGCGTGGGCCTGTCCCGCGACCGCATCGAACCCCTCGACGCCTGGAAGGTCGACGTCGACGGCGACGGCACCGCCGAAGTGGTCATCCGCTGCAAGATCGACCGCGAAGGCGCCATCATCGTCATCGACCCCCTCGAAGGCAAAGAAGCCTTCACCGCCGACAAAGCCCGCGTCTTCGCCTTCGCCGAGCCCATGGTCCTCGCCAACGGCCGCGTCGCCAGCCTCCCCTTCGCCTTCCGCAAGGGCCGCTTCGTCTACATGGCCTGGAGCAGCACCGAAGTCCTCGGCCGCACCAAGCGCTCCCACAGCCTCGTGGTCGTGCGGTCCGATGGGGCGGGCATCCGCAGCGAGTCCTGGAAGCTCGAGTAGGTCTTCCTTCTCATCTTCTGGGCGCCTGGCCCTGCGGGCCACCGGGTGCTCCCTCGGGGTCGCGGCCGAGAACCTTGCCAGCCCGCTCCGCGGTCTACCAAGGGCCGCTCCGCCCCTGGCGGGGCCGCCTGCGGCGCCCGAAGTCCCCCCCTGGCGCAGTGCCGGCACATGCCGGGGAGAAGGACGATGTTCTCCCCATTCAGGGGGAGGTGGCGGCGAACCCGACGGAGGGGGCCCGCCGATGGCCAACACACCCTCCACCTTCAGGGGTCCGAGGACGCGGCCGTCGAGCCGTCGCCTTCCATCCGGACGACTTCATGTCCGAGAACAACGATGTCCTCCCCCTTCAGGGGGAGGTGGCGGCGAAGCCGACGGAGGGGGCCCGTCGAGGGCTCTGGCACCCTCCACCACAGTGCCCTCCCCCTTCCAGGCTCATCAGGCGGAGGACTGTGAGAACGCCGATGTTCTCCACCTTCAGGGGTTCAGGAACGCGGCCCGTCGAGCCGTCACCGTCCATCCTGACGACTTCAAGTCCGGGGGCCCCCTCCGCCTGCTCCGCAGGCACCTCCCCCTGAAGGGGGAGGACTGTGAGAACGACGATGTTCTCCACCCTCAGGGGTCCGAGAAAGCGGCCCGTCGAGGCGTCGCTCTCGAACCGGACGACTTCATGTCCGAGAACAAAGATGTCCTCCCCCTTCAGGGGGAGGTGGCGGCGAAGCCGACGGAGGGGGCCCGTCGAGGGCTCTGGCTCCCTCCACCACAGTGCCCTCCCCCCTCCAGGCTCATCAGGCGGATGACCGTGAGAACGACCATGTCCTCCCCCTTCAGGGGGAGGTGGCCGCGCAGCCGACGGAGGGGGCCCCCACCACGTCAAATGCCACCACCTCCGACGCAATCCCCATCCGCGGTGGCAGCCCGAAGTGCCAGTTCCCCCGGTGCACCCACAGCCGCGCCCCCGGCCGCTCGAACAGCCCCTGGTCGTACAGCCCCATCCACCCCAGCACCGACCCCGGCCACCCGAACATGTCGGTCCCCACCTGACCGCCGTGCGTGTGTCCACAGAGCACCAGGTCGAAGCGTCCTTCGGGCACGCCCCGAAACCCGCGTGGGTCGTGCAGCAACAGCAGGCGCCCATCTACGCCGTCGGCCCGAGGCAAGCCGTCCACCACCGCCCGCACATGGTCGGCCAGCTTCTGCCACACGAAGTCGATGCCCACCACCTCGATGCGAAGGTCTCCACCCGCGCGCGGCACCGTCACCACCGTCGCATCGTCCGCCAGCCAGTGGATGCCCAGCCCTTTCAGCTCCTCGGCCAGCACATCCGCCACCGGCAGGTCGTGGTTGCCCGGACAAACCAACACCGGCACCTCGAACCGGCCCAGCGCATCCAACAGCCAGCCGTGGTTGTCTTCCGAAAAGGGCATCACCAGGTCGCCGGTCACCACCACCAGGTCTGGCGCCAGCCCGAGCGCCGTGTCTACTGTCCGGTGCAGGTCACGCCCCGTCGTGGTGGGGCTCGCGTGCAGGTCGGACAGCTGCACCACGCGGAACGACCGGTCGCCAAACCACCCCGGAAGACGCACCACCCGCACTCTGTCGCGGTCCAGCCAGGTGAACGCCGTGCCCCAGCCCGCCAGCACACCAGCCGGAATGAACACCGGCCAGGGCCACAACACGTCCACCACATCGAAGGTCCACAGGCCCGCCGCCCACAACACCACCGCCACCGACCACCAGCCCAGCACGAACAGGCCGGTCCACAGCGAAAACGCGTACGCCACCTGCGACCACGCCACCGCCGGCCGCAAGCCATCCTGCTCGCGTCGGGAGTCCATCACCGCAAACAGCACCCAGATGCCGAACACACCGGCGAGCACAAACGAAAACAGCGCCCAGCCGGCCACATCCGCCAACCGGCCGCCCACCCACATCGTGGGGTACACCGCCATGCACCCCGCCACCACGGCCGCCACCGCATGGTCGTTCAGAGTGGTGCCACCGCGCCACACGTGCCGCAGCGTGGCCACCAGGGCCGCAACAAACACCGCGGCCACCACCCCATCGAGCGGGCTCAACCCAGCTCGTCCCCGAGCACCGAAAACACCTTCACCTTCACGCCCGGGCCGGTGATGGCGGTGGCACAGGCGAGCCGGCGGCCGTCGGGCACGCCGTTGGCCTTGCGGGTGCGGACCTCATGGTCGGTCTCGGGCGTGATCTGGTCGGCGCCTTCGAGGATCTCCACCGCACAGGTGCCGCACGAGGTGTCGGGGCAGCCCGTGGAGAGTGGGCGGGGGCCGCGACCGCTGATGCGGGCGATGGGGTCGCCGGCCTTGCCCTTGGCGTCGTGGCTGGTGCCGTCGGGAAGCACGAACGTGACCGCGTGACGGGGAACCTCGGGCCGCTTGGGAGCAGGGGCGGGGGCGGGGCCCAGGCCGAGGAGCTTCTTGAGGCGCTTGCGGATGCCGAAGGGGGTCACGGGGTCTCCAATGTCTGATTCCGGCGCGCCCGCCGGTGGCTGCTGTCGCGATAACCGAACCGCCCGCCCGCGCTGCCCGGAGTCGCTGTGCCCACCGTCTTTGCCATCGCCCCGCCCGGCCTCGAGCCCGTGGTGGCCCGCGAGCTCGTCGACCACGGCCACCGCCCCGAGGTCGGCGCAGGCCATGTCCTGGTCCGCGTGGACACCCCTGCCAAAGCCGCCACCCTCGCCTCGCAGCTCCACACCCCATCGCGCCTGCTCCTCGAGCTGGCCCGCGGACAGGCCAGCACGCTGGACCAGCTCGCCCGACTGGTGCGGGGCGTGGACTGGTCCCCATTCCTGCACCGTCGCACCCCCATCAAGGTGTCCGTGGTGGCCCGCAAGGCCCGCATCCGCCGCAATGACATCGCCGCGAAGAAGGTCGAGCACGCCCTCGCCGACGTCCAGCGCGCGATGCGGTCCACCGGCAAGGCGCCCCGCAAGCCGGTCGAGCAACACATCCGCGTGAAGCTCGACGGCAACAAGGCCACCGTCTCCATCGACGTCGGCGGCGACCTCCTCCACAAGCGCGGCTGGCGCCAGAGCGTGGGCAAGGCCCCCCTTCGCGAGACCCTCGCCGCATCCCTGCTCATCCTGGCCGGCTGGTCGGGCGACGAACCCCTCCTCGACCCCTTCTCCGGTGCGGGCACCTTCACCATCGAGGCCGGGCTCCTCGCCGCAGGCCGGTCCCCATTCGTCGGCCGCACCCTCGCTTGCGCCCAGTGGCCAGTGGCCGACCGCCTTTCTCCCGCTCGCGGTGTCGCTCCCGTCCTGTCCCTGCATGCGTCCGACCGCTCGGAACAGGCCGTCGCCCACACCCGCGACAATGCCCAGCGTGCGGGTGTGTCCGTCTCTGCGAGGGTCTGCGACGTCGCCCAGCTCACCGCTCCGGCCCCTGCAGGCTTGCTCATCGCCAACCCGCCCTACGGCGCGCGCCTCGGCCAGTCCGAAGACACGGTGAGGGGTGTGTACAAGGCCCTGGGGCGGGCGCTTCGGGGGCCGCTGTCTGGGTGGCGAGCGTTGTTCTTGGCGCCCAGTCCGGGGTTGGCGCGTGCGGTCGACCGGTCGGCGTTTCAGATCACGTCGTTCTCGAATGGTAGTCGGACGGTGGGGGCGTATGGGCTGGACCCGGCGGAGGAGCGGGGGGAGTAGGGAGCGTGGGGTCGAGAAGGGCCCCCTCCGCCTGCTTCGCAGGCACCTCCCCCTGAAGGGGGAGGACGGAACAAGTACCTGCCACACGATGCCCTCCACCTCACAGCGAGGACGCCAATACAACCGCACACACGATGTCCTCCCCCTCACAGGGGGAGGTGGCCGCGAAGCGGTCGGAGGGGGACCCAACCTCCACTGACCAGAGCCCAAGACGACCGGCCACACAATGTCCTCCCCCTCACAGGGGGAGGTGGCCGCGAAGCGGTCGGAGGGGGACCAAACTCCACTGGCGGAGCGCCAAGACGACCGGCCACACGATGTCCGCGAAGCGGTCGGAGGGGGACCCAACCTCCACTGACCAGAGCCCAATACAACCGCCCACACGATGTCCTCCCCCTCACAGGGGGAGGTGGCCGCGAAGCGGTCGGAGGGGGACCCCACCCCAAATGCAATCCCCCGCCGCATCCACCTGTAAGTCAGCGGAACCGCCCCACGTTCAAGCGGTCCGACCGACCCTACGGGAGCCACCATGGGTGCCGTTCGCGCTGTCTTGTCCCGCTCCGACGCCGCGGCCGGCGCCCTCGCCGACCGCCTCACCACCGTGGGCCAGCTCGCCCTCGTCGTCCTCGGCACCCACCTCGCCGCCGACCGCCTCGACGACCACCTGCTCTCATGGGCCACGCCCGCCCGAGACACCCTGGCCGACTGGACCGTTCCCTGGCTCATCGGGTTCGCCGAGACCGTCGGCCTCGCCCCGGGCAACCTCGTCGGCTGGGCCGACTGGTCCCTCGCACCCGCCGCCGCCACCATCGCCCTCCTCGTCGAGCTCGCCGCCATCGTCGCCCTCGCCGGCGCCCTCCTCCTCACACCGCGCGACGACCGCCCGTCGTTCCAGTCGTGGTGGGCCGCCCGCTCCGTCCACGCTCTGGTCCTCCCCCTCACCCTCGGCGGCGTCCTCCTCGCAGGCTCCTGGTCACTCGCAATGGCCACCGAAGACCTCCTGCCCCCGTCCAACATCGCGCCCTGGGCCGCACTCGGACTCGCCGTCGCCATCGTCTTTCGCTTTGCCTGGCCGGCATGGTCCCGCGCCATCGCCGCCCTCGACCCCGAGGTCCCCTGGCGCCTCGGCCTCAAGCGCGCCCTGGTCCTCGCTCCCATCGGCGCCCTCGTCTGGCTCGAAGGCCTCCCCCTCCGCGGTCTCCCGGCGCTGCTGGAGGTGGTCCCATGAAAGGCTGGGCCGACCTCACCCTCCTCGTCGCCCTCGTCGTGGCCGCCTGGACCCGCACACCACTGGGCGCCCTCGCCGACAACGCCCACGCCCTCGTCACCGGTGGGGAGCGCGCCGACCTCCTCGCCGCCTTCCGCACCGAGCTCCCCGACCGCATCACCACCGCCGTCGCTGCCACGGCCGGACGCACCCCCACCCGTCCCGCGGAAGGCCCCTGGACCGCCGGCCTCCAGGTCGCCGTCGCCAGCCAGCTCGGCCCCGATGTGCTCGACCAGCTGCGCACCCTCGACGCCACCGACCCCACCCGCGCCCTCGAGCGCCGCGCCCTCCCCGACGCCGTCCGCAGCCGCGCCATCCGTCGGGCCACCGCAGCCGGCATCGCCCGTCCCCAGCGCCTCGAAGCCTACGCCCGCTTCCTCCCCGACGCCGACGCCCGACGTGCCGAAGCCGAAGTGCGCGACGTCCTCGCCCTCGCCACCGCCCTCGACCTCACCTGGCCCGTCGACCTCGAGGCCCGCGTCACCAGCCCCTTCGGCTACCGCACGCACCCCACCCTCCGCACACGGAAGCTCCACGAAGGCGTCGACATCGCCGTTCCCGTCGGCACCCCTGTCCGCGCAGTAGGCGATGCCACCGTCTCACGCGCCAGATTCGCGGCCATCAGCGGCAAGTATGTGGTCCTGAACCACGGGCACGGCGTCACGTCCAACTACTGCCACGGCGACGCCCTGCACGTGCAGCGCGGCGACACCGTGAAGGCCGGTCAGCACGTGATGGACAGCGGCAACACCGGTCGGTCCACCGGACCCCACCTACACTTCGGCGTCCGCATCCACGGCCGCGCCATCGACCCCGCCCCCTTCCGTCGGTCGCACCAGGTCGCGCAAGGACAGCCCCTCCACCAGCAGAAACACGCCGCCGATGGCCACCGTGAAGCCGAGCTGCCCCAGGTGAAGCAGGACCGCAAACGTTCGCGCCACGTCGACGTGCACGTCGAAGAGCCACAACGCCCGCGAACAAAACAGCTCGTAGGCCCCGAAGAAGCCGGGCGTGGGGATGAGGGTCATGCCGGTGAGCGTGGCGGTCCAGGTGGCCCAGGCAGCGCCGAAGGTGGCGGGGATGCCGTCAAACCCGGCCATCACGGACAGGACACCCCCCAGAGTGAGGGTCCAGATACCCGCGGAGATGGTGCCCAGCCCAGCGAGCCGGAGGGGCCGTCGGATGAGCGCACCCAGCCCCTGGATGAAGCGGCCCGCAAGGACGGCGATGCGGTCTCCCATGGGTAGGCGTCGGATGAGGGCCATGGCAGGCTCGCCGGCCAACACCACGCCACCGGCGCCCACCACACCCACCGCCACCGCGGTGCCCACCGCACGCTGACCGACCGTCACCAGGTCGATGCCCTGGACCATGAGCCCGCCGGGCGGCAGGTCGACCGCGAAGCCCACGCCCAGCAGCATCACCAGCAGCATCATCAGGTCGAGCAGGCGCTCCAGCAGAATCGCCGCCAGCGCGCTTCCGAGCGGCACATTCTCCCGCTCCCACAGCAGGTAGGGGCGCACCGCCTCACCCAGCCGCAGGGGCATCACGTTGATGGCCAGAAAGCCCACCGTGTTGATGGAAAACACCCGTGTGTACGGTGGTGCCGTGCCTTCGCCCCGCAGCAGAATCTGCAGCCGCCACGCCCGGAGCGCATGGGCCGCCAGGTAGCACAACACCATCGGCACGAGCATCCACACCTGGAAGCTCTCGAGGGCCGCCAGCGCGACCTCGAGCTCGATGCCGTACAGGGCCAGAGCGAGGAAGACGGCAGTGACGACCAGCACCACCGCGAGCTTGAGGCGGAGCCCGCGGCCGCCGGTCATGCGTCGGACCGGGGACGGGTGCGCAGCAGCTGCCAGCCAAGAGGGTCGTTCACGAGGGCCTCACCTTCCATCACACCGTACAAGACAGGCGGCTCTGGGCCGGTGACGTCGGTGCCGAAGAGGCGGTCCCAGATGATGAGGGTGTTGCTGTAGTTGCCGTCGCGGAGGTGGCCGTCGCGGGTGTGGTGCCACGAGTGGAAGTGCGGGTTGTTGAGCACCAGGTTCCACACCCGGAACAGCGGCGAGCGCGTGTTCATGCGCAGGTTGGCGTGCTGGAAGGTGTCGAAGACCACACCGATGGACAGCACCACCGGGATGACCGCGGGGTGCCAGGCGGAGGTGTCGAGCACCACGCCAAAGAGGAGAATCGGCAGCGCGCTGAGCTGGATGAAGTCGACGAGGTGCATGCGCAGGCCAGTGGAGGCGTCGAGAACCTCGGCGCAGTGGTGCACCCGGTGAAATTGCCACAGGAACGGAATCCGGTGACCGGCGTAGTGCAGCCAGTACCGCGAGAAGTCGAGCATCAGGAAGGCCAGCAGGCCCTGTGCGAGCGGACCCGGCAGCCAGTCGGTGGCCAGGGCCCCCATCTGCAGCTGCGCCGCCACCCAGGTGATGGCCGTGACCCGCAGGCCGAACAGCAGAACACCGTTGACCACGTTCATCACGAGGTCGCGGTTCAAGATGGGCTGGCTCTCCACCCGAGGCATCAGCCGCCCGAGGATGAGGAAGGTGCCCAGCATTGCCCCGTGGAAGAGCGCGCCCACAGTGCCTCCTTTGGCGGAGCACACCACGGCACGCTCCGAGCCCCCCGACTAACCGCCCGGAATCCGCCGTCTGCCTGCTCTGCATCGGTCGGGCCCAACTTGGCGTGCCCGAGAACGACGACGGCCCACTCCGGAAGGCGGAGTGGGCCGTGAGACGAAGCGGAGGTCAGTCGGCGGCGACTTCGAGGCTCACGCCGGGCAGCAGCGGAGCGGGCTCGAACCAGGCTTCGATGGTGAGGCACCAGGGGTTGCCATCGGGGCACTCTTCGCACGCGAACCCGAAGGTGGCGGCGTAGTTGCAGATGGCGTCGGGGTCGGTGCCGAGGCCAGCGAGACAGCCCATGTGGCGGGAGTCGCCGAGGCCCAGTGCGGAGCCACCACCGATGCTCGACGCGTCGGCGGCGAAGGTGCCGCTGAGCGCGAAGTCGTAGATCGGGATGGTGGCGCAGCCGTATTCCAGCTCGATGTCGGTGGGCGACGACTGGAAGTAGGCGCCTTCGAGGGTAGCGGGGCCAAAGTCCCAGACGTCGAAGGAGGGGTCGGGGACGATGCCGCCGTCGTCCATGCCCTGGGTGCCGAGCACGTTGATGGTGGTGCCGCTGACCTCGCCCACGCCGATGAGCAGGGGCGCATCGAGGAAGCTGGACAGCAGGGCGCCCAGGCCTTCGGGCTGGGTGTATTCGGCGTCGCCGAGGCTGAAGTGGTACGTGGTGCCAGCCAGCGCGGAGGGGTCGACGCCGAGGCTGCCGCCGTACTCGCTGGTGGTGAAGGCCACAGCCGAGGTGGACTCACAGATGTCGACTGTGAGGGTGTACTCGGTGAGGGCTTCCAGGGGGGTGGTGGGCGTGACGGTGGCCTTGAAGCCGGTGTCGTCGAAGGCCACACCCACGCCGACTTCGGTGCCGGCAGGGTCGGCCAGCGTGATGGTTGGCGACAGCGAGCTGGCATCTTCGTCGAACGAGACTTCCATCGTGGTGCGGTAGTACACGCCGGTGGTGCCCGACTCGGGGGTGATGCTGGACACCACCACTTCGCAGTCTTCGTTGGTGGTGGGGTCGTTGGTGTCGACGATGTCGCCGGAGTCGTACGTGTCGAACTGGTTCTCGGACTCTTCTTCCTTGTCGCCGTTGCAGGCGGCAAGCAGGCCCACAGCGGCCAGCAGCTTCCAGTTGGTGTTCATGGTGTCCTCCATCTACTCGGTGGGTCGCCGGGTCTCCCTGACGCCTGCAGCTCTCCTGCCGCTGGTGTCACGGTAGCCGTCATGTGGACGGCCCGGCGTCGGAAAACGTCAGCGCGCGCACAGATCCGCTGAGAAAACGGTGCCTGAGCGCGCGCGAGGGTTGACTACTCTTCGTCTTCGGGGCCGTCGGTGATGGTGACGTGCAGCACGTACCAGTTGAACCGCGACGCGAACGTGCCCACGTTCTCGACCTCGACACGCCACTCACCGCCGACGGTGGTGTCGTGGATGATGCGGGGGTCGGGGGCGAGGTCGGCTTCGCGCCCGTTGTCGTTGGAGCGCTCGACGATGAAGCGGGACTCGTCGGGCTCGCCGTAGTCGGGGTTGTCGCGCATCAGCACGAGCTTGGCATCGAGGGGCGAGCCGGCGTCGTAGGCTTCGATGTCGACGGTGATGGTGGAGCTGCCTTCGGGCACGTCGATCAGGTAGACATCGGTGTCGTCGCCCACGCCCATCACGCCGTAGACCGAGTCGCCCGTGACGAGCAGCTGGTGCGCATCCACGCGGGCGTCGTTGTTCTCGACCTCGTCGCCCTCTTCGATCTCCAGCATGGTCCAGTAGACCGGCGGTTCCTTGAGGACGGTGGGCAGGAACTCCCACAGCTGTTGGTCGGTGCCGCCGAAGTTCTCGGCGCTCAGCGCGACGTCGATGACATCGCCGGCTTCGACCGGAATGGTGACGCGGGGGTCGCTCGTGCCGGGCGAGTGCTTGATGCTGCCCACGAACTCGAGCGAGGTGTCGCGGTTGAAGGCCACGTTCATCTGCAGGTTGGCGTAGGAGCCGATGTCTTCGCCGCGGCCCCACATCGACAGCCAGCCCGACTCGGGCACGGTGAACTTCACGAAGTCCGTGGCCGGCGAGCCCTCTTCTGCACCCGCATCCGGCGAGAGCACACCACACGCCCACAGCTCGGTGTCCATCTCGTTGGCGTCGTCGGGGGTGTCGTTGGGCTCGACCTCTTCGAAGTCGCAGGCCGGCGGAGGCGTGGTGTCGGCCGTGTCTTCTTCGCCCGTGTCTGGCGCAGGCTCGACATCGGTGCCGGGGTCGCCGGGGAGCTGGGGCTCGGGGGCCGGGCAGCTCACGCAGGAGTCGTACCAGGACATGAACGTGAGCAGAAGGAGCGAGAACTTCGAGTGGATCATCGTCTCGATTGCCTCTCGTGAGAGGGGGTCTCCGGGGACGGCTGCGCCGAACGCCTGGCGGTGCCTGGCACCACCGAGAGTTTCGTTCGGAACAGGCCAGTCCTGCAAGTGCAAGGGCCCACCGAACATTCCGTCCGCGAACGGGGGCCGCACCCTAACCGCTGTCGACGTCACCCGCTGTCGGCAATACACTGCCGGTCGACTGGAATGCCCATGGGCGCCGGTTGTCCCGAAGTGTACCGAGAAGGGCGCATGCCTGCCGGCCCCCCGGCCTGCCGGAAATGCTACCTCCCCGGTGGTTTCGGGTGGCGGACGATGGGGGCATGCTCCAGAGCGGAGACCAGCCTCCCAGACGCACCCCGACCACCACGTCGGGCGTACCGGGCCCGCAGCCCAGAGATGGAGACCGAGATGACGCAACGCTTCGCCGCCACCGGGCGCTCCCTCCCACGCATCGGTGCGCTGCTCGCAGCAGCCGGGTTCTTGTCTGCCTGCGGCGTAGGCGCCGGTGCAAAGAGCTACAACCTCAATGTGCTCGAGCCCGAAGCCGTGCTCACCACATCGGGCATCGACTTCGGCGACGTCATCGTGCCCTACACGGCCGAAGAGTCCTTCACCATCATCAATGAAGGTGCAGCCGACCTCACCATCACCGACATCTACCTGGAAGACAGCGCCGGTGGTGTCTTCGGGGTCGAGTTCACCGAGACAGTCATCGAGAAGGAAGACCGCATCGAGGTGCCGGTCACCTTCGCGCCCGACCTCTACGAAGACTTCACGGGCTCTCTAGTGGTCGCGTCGGATGACCCCGAGACCCCCTACCAATACGTTGCACTGTCCGGTTCCGGTGTCGACGGCCCCGTCCCCGAGCTGGTGGCCGACCCCGGTGCCCTCGACTTCGGCCTCGTCGAAATCGGCTCCAAGGGCCAGCTCCAGCTCGACTTCGTCAACGAAGGCGGCGGCGACGTCACCATCGAGTCGGCCAGTCTCGTGGGCTCCAGCGCCTTCTCGCTGTCCAAAGACCTCACCGGCGAGACCATCCCGGGCAACCAGTCCGAGATTCTGCTCGCCGAGTACACGCCCACGGACGACGACGGCGACAACGCCACGCTCACGTTGCTCACCAACGACCCCCGCAACCCCGAGCTCACGGTCTTCATGCTCGGCAACGGCGGCGGCGACTTCCAGTACCCCGACGCCGAAATCGTCTGCCCCGACCGCGTGAGCCCGCCGGTCGCAGTCCCGCTCGACGGCCGCGGGTCTTCCGACCCCATGAACCCGGGCGGCGAGCTCGAGTACGAGTGGTCCATCCTGTCGACTCCCAGTGGGTCCTCCACCACCGAAGTCATCGACCCCGGCAAGGCCTACACCAGCATGTTCGCCGACCTCGCCGGGTCGTACACCGTGCAGCTCATCGTTGAGAATGAGGTGGGGCTCCGGTCCGACCCCGACGTCTGCCAGTTCGACGCCATCCCCCCGAAGAACCTGCACGTCGAGCTCATCTGGGACACCGGCAACTCCGACCTCGACCTCCACCTGGTCCAGGGCGGCTACGACCTCTTCGAGATGCCCGGCGACTGCACGTACTGCAACCCCAGCCCCGCCTGGGAAGGCGGCGACCCCACCCTCGCCCTCGACAACCGGGTTGGCTACGGCCCCGAGAACATCAACATCGATGGCCCGTCCGACGGCGACTACAACGTGTGGGTGCAGTACTTCGACGACAAGGGCGGCGGCGACACCATCGCCACCGTGCGCGTGTGGATGAACGGCGAGCTGGCCTGGGAAGGCAGCGAGCTCATGTCGGGCCGCGACGCCTGGCATGTGGGCTTCGTCCGCTGGATTCACCCGGAAGGCACCTTCAACGAGCTTGCCGGCGGTGCTGAGCGCTGGGAAGGCGCCTACACCTGCTACACCGACTGATTCGATACCCTCACGCTTCTCCGAGCCCCGCGGCCTGTTCCGCACCCGGGAGACCCACCGTGACCCACAGCTTCCTCCGTTCTGCCCCCCTCGCCCTGGCCTTGCTGCTGGCCGGCGTGGGCTGTGGCGGCAGCGACACCGTCTTCACGCCCCTCAAGTCGAACATCGCGGTTGGCGACACCGAAATCAACCTTGGTGAAGTCGTCATCGGCACGTCGGCCGAGCACGTGCTCACCATCCACAACTCGGGCCAGTCCGACCTCGACATCGAGAGCATCGAAGTCATCGACGGCGGCTCCGACTACTCGCTCAGCGGCGCCGACATGGTGGTGGGCCCCGGCCTCCACACCGAGCTCACGGTCACCCTCATCCCCACCACCATCGGGGACATGAGCCGCGACCTCCTCATCGTGAGCGACGACCCCGACGAACCCGAGCTCATCGTCCCCATCATCGCGGAGTCCATCGACATCCCCGAGCCCGACATCGAGGTGTCCGACACCACGCTGGACTTCGGGGCCGTACCGGTGGGCGACCAGGTCTTCGGACTCCTCGACATCGCCAACGTGGGCCGCGCCGACCTCCAGGTCGACCAGCTCACCCTCACGGGCTCGGGCGCGTTCGAGCTCTCCAGCAGCGGTGGCTTCACGGTGGGCCCCGAAGGCGACACCGACCAGCTCATCATCACCTACCTGCCGAATGTCCCCACCGGCGACACGGCCATCCTCACCATCACCAGCAACGACCCCGACGAACCCGCCGTCTCGGTCGAGCTCATCGGCAACGGTGGCGGCGCGGCCAACTACCCCGAAGCCGACATCGTGTGCCCCACGGTGGTCTACCCGCCCGAGACCATCACCTTCGATGGATCGGCTTCGTCCGACCCCGCAGGCCAGGCCCTCGACTTCGAATGGGACCTCGCCAGCGCTCCGGCCGGCTTCGAGAACGACCTGTACGACCCCGAAGGCGGTGTCGGGTCCGTCCCGGTGGGCGACAGCTCCAACCTCTTCGTCGACCTCGCCGGCGAGTACGAGGTGCAGCTCCGCGTGCGCAACGAAGACGAGGTGCTCAGCGCCCCGGCCGTCTGCCGCTTCTCAGCCGTGCCCGAGAACGCCATCCACGTCGAGCTGGTGTGGGATGAGATCAACGCCGACCTCGACCTCCACCTCGCCCAGGAAGGCTACGAGCTGTTCCAGTCGCCCGGTGATGTGAGCTTCTGCAACGAAAACCCCGAGTGGGGCAGCGCCACCGAGACGGCCGACAACCCGTACCTCGAGCTCGACACCCGAGAGGGCCCTGGCCCGGAGAGCATCCTCCTGCCGAGCCCCGCCGACGGCGACTACTACGTGCGCGTGCACTACTACACCGACCGAGGCGCCAACGACGTCAACGCCACCGTCAAGATCTGGATCGAAGGCGAGCTGTTCACCACCCGGTCGATGAACCTCGACACCAACCGCGTGTGGGACGTCGGCTACATCCGCTGGCCAGCCGCCGTGTTCGTGCCCCTCACCGACGACCCCGAGATTCACCAAGGCGCGCGCACCTGCCCGCCCGACTGAAGCACCCGGCCTGACCGGTCCAGCGGCCCCTCCACCTGAGGGGCCGTCGTGGTTTTTGGTCTCTCTTGTGGATGGGCCTCGGGCGCACAGCGCCCTCGGGCTCCAGGTGCACAGCACCCTCCGCAGGGCCCCCTCCGCCTCGCTGCGCTCGGCACCTCCCCCTGAAGGGGGAGGACGCCAAGTCAACGCCTGCCGCAGGGCCCCCTCCGCCTCGCTGCGCTCGGCACCTCCCCCTGAAGGGGGAGGACTGTGAGAACGACGATGTCCTCCCCCCTCAGGTGGAGGACTGTGAGAACAACGATATCCTCCCCCTTCAGGGGGAGGTGGCCCCGAAGGGGTCGGAGGGGGCCCCCACTCCCTACCTCTGAAGCCGCTCCACCAGGCCCACATACGCGTCATCCACATCCAGGTCGCCCAGGTGCCGCCGCGTCAGCGCCGCCGCATCCGCCAGCTCGTCCGACACCCCCAGCCCTGCGAGCATCACCCACGTGGCCATCCGGTCGGCCAGCCGCCGGAAGCGAAGGTCGCGAAGGGCGGCCGGCGCTGCCAAGAGCGCATCCAGCGCCGCTTCATCGGCCTCGAGTGCGTCCGAGTCGGCCGGGAGCGCCCCGCGCAGGTACTCGAAGAAGCCCTTGTGCACGGCATACCGGGCACAGTCTCGCACCACCTGGGCCCGCAGCACGTTGTGGCTGCCCTCCCAGTTTTCGTACACCACATTGTCGCGCAGCAGCCGCGGGAGCACGCTGAAGGTCTCGATGGCGCCGTTGCCGCCCAGCACCTCGATGCCCCGGTTCACCGTGTCGTGGGCCAGCACCGACGTCCGCAGCTTGTTGAGGTTCACCGCCACCCGGAAGTAGGCCTTCTCGGTGTCGGTGGCGGTGCCTTGGTCGATGCGCTCCTGCAGACCCGCCAAGGCCATCGTGCCCGCGAGACACGCCTCGGCGTCGGACCGCATCCACGCGAGCGTCTCCTGAACCTGGGCAAAGCGCGCTATCGGCTGCCCGAAGGCCGTGCGGTGCTGGGCGTAGGTGCTGGCCACCACCCATGCACGACGACAGTGCCCGGCGCACCCCATCGCGTTGTACAGACGCGACGTGGTGATGACCAGCTCGATGACCGACTTGAAGCCCCGGCTCACCGGACCGATGGCCTCGGCCCGCGCGCCCGAGAAGTCGATCTCGCCCGACGCCATGGACCGCGTGCCCAGCTTGTCTTTCAGCCGCCGGATGGAAAAGCCGTTGGGTGTGCCGTCGGGCAGCAGGCGCGGGACCACGAACAGCCCCAAGCCCCGGGTGCCCGTCTCGGGCGGGGCCACACGCGCCGTCACCAGAAAGACGTCGGCGTCGGCGTTCGAGCAGAACCACTTCTCCCCGTCCAGGCGCCACTGCCCGCCCGGACCGGCGGCCACTTCAGGGGCATCGATGGGCGAGGCCTGCAGAGCGTTGGCCCCCACATCGGAGCCGCCTTGCACCTCGGTGAGGAACTGGCTGGCGGTCCAGTTGGTGTCGAAGTCGGGGTCGAGCAAGCGCTGGAGCGGACCGGCCTTCTGGGCGTCGGTGCCGAGCATCTGGAGCGTGCGAATGGCCCCGGCGGCACAGGCGAGCGGACAGTTGTGGCCCGCCTCGCCAGCCTGGGCCGTGAGGTAGAAGAGGGTGAGGATGAAGCGATGGGGCGTGGGGTCTTCGGCGTAGGCGGCCATGATGCCGGTGCCGTAGATGAGCCGACCCGCCGCCCACCACGACGGATGATGCGCCACCCGCGCGGTGTAGTTGCCTACGCCGTCGTAGTCGTCGAGGACGGGCAGGTTCCGCGAGAGGTTGTTGGTGCGCACCACGCGGTCGAGCGGACCGGCCACCACCTTCCCGGTCTCGTGCAGCCGAGGGCGGCGGTCGTCGAGGTGGTGGGCCGTGATGAGCGCGCCCAGTGCGTGGTCGTCGGCGAAGAGGTCGTCGGGCTGGGCGGCGGTCCAAGCGGTAAGGGCCGCCCGACCACGGTGCGCGGCGGAATCTGATTGTGGCGTCGACATGGGCACACTCCGGCAGAGAGGCGGGTCCCCTAATCCACGCCTTCAGCGTTCGTCACACTCCTGCCCCGATCGGGTCAGCCTCCGCCGCCGTCCACCCACCAGACCCGCTGCCGCCAGCCCCATCAACACCCAGGTGCCCGGCTCGGGCGCGCTGCTCAAGGCGAAGCCCCGGGAGAGGTTGCGGTCGTCGGCGTGCTCCCGCTCGAAGCGGTCCTTGCCGTTCTCCAGCTGCTGGAGGCGCTCCTTCTGGGCCCGGTTCACGAGCACAATCATCGACGACACCGGCGTGACGATGTCGTAGGAGACGGCGAGCCGGTGGAGGCGGTCGAGAGACGCGAGCTGGGACAAGTCCCGCGCACCCGCCGCTTCGTGCGCCACCACCGCCGACGCCGCCACCGCATGCGCCGACGACCGCCCTACGCCCATCGCCGTGGCCTCGGTGACCTGCCGGGTCCAGCCACCCGTGGGAAGCCCGGCCAGGTGTCGCATCGCCGCGTGCACCGAAGTGAAGGCACCGCCGTTGTTCGCGAGCGCATCCAGCACCGTGTCGGTGTAGGCGATGGGCAGCCCGTCGAGGTGCACCAGGGCCAGCCGCGGCATGTGGACCGACAGGTCCGCGCCGTCACGCGCTGTGTCGTAGGTGGTGCGGTCGGTCAGGAAGATGAGACCACTGGCGGCCGAGAGCTCTGGAACCTCGTCCAGGTGGGCCAACAGGTCCGGCAGCGGCGCCGACCCTGCCAGCGTCCAGTCCCGCGGATGGGCGTCGGGACAGCGGGCCACCGCGCTCGGATAGGCGCAGTACAGGTGGTCTCTCGGGATGTCGTCCAGCGCGGTCACCAAGGCTTCCCGCACATGCCGCATGCTCGCGGTCGTGTCCACCAGCACCACCGGCGGCGGATGGACCCGCGTGGTGCCCACGTCTTGCCACTGCGGCGTGAAGTGCACCTGCCAGCCAGCCTCCCCGTCGGGGTCGGCAACCACCACGTCGAGGGCTTCCACAGTCCCCCGGACCGGTCCCACTTCCGGCACCCACCGGTCGGTCGGACCCACATGTGCGCCGTTGACTGTGCGCTCGGTGTCATCGTTCCAGAACACCCCACGCCGCTCGGAGACCGTGGGCACCGGCCAGGTCCAGGTACCGTCCACCTGTCGCTCCGGGAGCACCGTCACCTCCATCCACATGTGGAACTCGGCGCCCAACGAGCCCAGGTTCGCGATGTCTCGCGCGTCTCCTTCGCGGGCCAGCACCGGGAAGGCGCGCAGGCGGTACTGCCGCGGCCCCACCCGCTCCAGCAGCGCCGGGTCGATGCTGCGTCGGACCTGCTCCTGGTACACCTGCTGGGCGGCTCCCCGAGGGGCCACCACATGGGTGAAGGCGTCGGCGCGGTCGGGACTGTCGGACAACCAGAGCCCCGTCACCACGGCCTCTTCCGGCAGGTTGAAGTAGACCACCACCTCGCGGTTGGAGAACGTGCGGTTCCGGTAGACGTCGTGGACCGTGACCACCGCCACCCCGTCGTTCTCGTCCACCGTCACGTCCTGCGAGGCCAGCCACACGTGCTCGGCCCCCACGTCCACCACGCGCGCTTCCGCCCGCCACCACTCCCAGGTGTACGACAGGGCATGCCGGATGCGCTCCGGTTCCGCGCGCTCGATGGGCTGGTCGAAGACCGCCATGAACCGGTCCGCCGCCCGACCATTCCCCCACCGCCGCACGCCTGCCGCCTCGCCGGTGCCGTCGAACAGGACCGGGTCGAGCCAGAACCGCGCCACCGGCGCAACCCACGGCTTCACGCCGTCGATGAACTCCCGGTCCCACAACTCCCCGATGTCGTCGGCGAGCGCCGCGTGGTCCAGATATCGAACCTCCCACAAGTAGGCGTCGAGGAGACCGTCGCGCACCAGGTCCGCCTGCTCGATGGCTGCCACCGGGTCCTCCGACAGGGCCCAGGCCTCTTCCACAGGACTGTCTGCACCGGCAACGAGCGCGAGGAGCGTCCCCCCCATCACCGTCCCCGACAGGACCCGAGCCGGGCGTCGACCCCACCGTTCCTCGCCCGCAGCCAGGGTGAGTCCCAGAGCCCGCAAGCCGATGGCGACCATGGCGAGGGGGAGGCCCACCACGACCGCCATGCTCGCAAAGGCAAACACCAGACCGAAGAAGTCCCGGAAGCTGTAGAGGTGCCGGGCACCATCTCCAAGGAGGCGAGCCACCACGGGAAAGCCCACAAGCACGTCGACTCCCGCCAGCCAGAAGGCCGGCACCACGAACATCGACAGCGCCGCCACCAGCGCCGCCGAGCCCCAGCGCGAGCGGAACCGCGCCCCGTTCAACACCACAACCGTCAGCCCGACCGCGCCCACCGAGAAGCTACCCAGCAGCACCGAGACCGCCGGGTTGAGCTCCTGCAGCGCGAACAAGCGCACCAGCGCCAGCACCAACACGGGGATCTCGACGCCGAAGAACAGCGAGAGCATGCGCCCCGGGTCACGGCGAAACAACAGGCCGCACACCAGCGCCACGGGCGGTCCGGCAAACAGCACCACCGACAACCAGAAGTACGACGCCGGGGTCACGCCTGCGAGCGCAGCCAGGGAGAGGGCGTAGAGCACCTCGGGCCCGAGGCCGAACCAGGCGATGGCGGCCGTGGACAGGTTCCACGACCAGAACAAGAGGTGGGCCACCACAAGAAACGTGGCGCGGGCCCATCGGGGAGGTGCGCTCATGGAGCCTCCAGGCGAGCGAGGACAGGTTCGGAGTCGGAGAGGAGGTCGGCGGCGTGGTCAGCCAGGCGGTCCACCAGCGCATCGACTGCGGGGTCGGCCAGGTCGGGAACACCGTCAGCATCACGAATGAGGACGCTCACCAGCACGCGGGGCTCGGGAGACCACAGGCCTTCGAGGAGGCGCTTGGCGTGGGAGCCGGTGGAGCTGTCTGTGGACTGGAACCACCACAGGACGCGGGCCGGGCCATCGACGGTGTCCACCACAGCCGTGCGGACGTCTCGGTCGCCCACAACGCCCGGCACCACCACATCCACGGTGGCCCCCGACGCCCGCAGGCAGATGTCGGGGCGGTGCTGGGCACGCACGGAGGTTCCCCACACCACCACCACTTCACCGGAGAGGTCGGCAGCAGGCCCCACGAGCTGTCCGGGGTCGAAGCGGGACATGGACAGCCGGCCGTGTTGGTCGGCCACGCGCTGCAGCTCGACGGATGGGGGGACGACCGCGGTGAGGCCGGTCGGCGGCGCCATGGATGGGTCCGACGGCTCCGGGACCGCCCGCGGAAAGGCCAGAACCAGCGCGCCAAGCGTCAACAGACCCACCCAAGGGGCGCGCGCACCAAGGCGACTCCGTCGAGGCGACCACGAGGTGGACGGCCCGGGCCTCGAAGCCCGCACCAGGCGCAGCAGCCCCCAGCCCACCGCGCACGCCGTCGCAAAGCCCATCACACCCAGCGGCTCGTGGATTACCGCGGCCACCACGTCCGCACCGGGCCAGCCGCTGCGGTCCACCACCACCAGAACAGCCACCCGCAGGGCATTCGCCACTACCAGCCAGCTCCCCACCACCACCGCCACGCCCGCGAGTCGAGGCCCGAAGCGCCGGCCGTCCAGCCACGCCGCCCCCACCACGAACGCAAGCCCGGTCCACAGCGACCGCACGCCCGAGCACGGCAGGTCGATGGCCGTCGCCCGGCCCTCCACCATCAGCACCGCGCCCTGGTCCACCGCGTCGAGGCCCAGCGACCCAAGCAGAGTCGCCACATGATGGGCGGTGGCCAGCCGCAGCGGAACCCCCACCAGCGCTTCGAGGTGGCCCATCCGCGGGAGCACCAGAGCCCCCAACAGCAGCGGCGCAGCCGACTGTCGCAGCGCACGCGGTCCCCACACCCCCACCACACCCGCGAGCGTCAGCCACACCCATGCAGCGTCCACCACCCCCACCTGCAGCGGCCGCCCCACCCACTGCCCCAGGCCCGCCACCGCGATGAGCACCACCCCGACCACGTGCGGCCGAGCGGGAACACGCGGCAGCCCACCCCGTCGGTGCACATCCGCCACCACCCCGCCCGCTGCAGCCACCACCACCGCCGCATGGACCGACCCATCCGACAGGGCCGCCCACCACCACCGGATGCCGTCACCGTGCACCACCAGGAGCAACGCGAGAACGGCCAGCGGGAGAAGGGAAGCAGACATGCCGCGACCGTAGGCTGCGGCCTTTGCGACTCTGCACGCACGAAGTTGCAGCTCGATGGCGAACTGTTGCGCCGGTGTGCAGGCGCCCGCACCCAAAACCGCTGTCGATGCTCCCCGGATTCATCGGTTACCCTCCGACGGCGCAGCTTCCGCCCGGAGACTCCATGTGGCCGTCCCACCGACCCACCCCACCCCCTACTGCCGGGGTGGTGGCGTCCGCCCGCACCACCGGTCTCCTGGTTGCCGTGCTGTTGGGCGCTCTGGCCTGCGGCGACGACAAGTCCGACTCCAGCACCAGCGGGTCGGATGACGGCTCCGGCGATGATGGAACGGGCGACGACGGCACCGGAGACGACGGCACCGGAGACGACGGCACGGGCTCCGGCGACGACGGCACCGGAGACGACGGCGGCGGAACCGGTGGAGAGCACGCCTACTTCACGCGGGTCTACGACGACGTCTACCGCGAAGGAAACCTGCGCACCGAGGCCATCTTCGACATGGTGGCCACGGCCGAGGGCGTCTCCGGCACCATCACCTACACCGAGACCGTCACCGACGCCGCCACCACCATCTGCCACACCACCCTGAACATCGTGCGGGTGGCCTCCGACCCCGACTGCACCGACTGCACGTGGGGCTTCACCTTCTTCGTCGAACCCGACGCCACCACCCGCACCACCGGCTGCGTGTTCCCCAGCCCCACCACCTCTTTCGGCCTCGGCGATGGCGGCTACCTGGGCACCATCTCCCAGCGCGCCACCGGCCCGGGCGGCACACAGAACGTCGTCACGCTGGGCACCCGCAGCGCCCTGCTCGAGTACACCGCCGAGCACACGCTCTACGCCGAAGACAGCGCCGGCAACGTCGTTGTCGACTCGTGGAACCCCTCCTCGGGCGGCGTGTCCGGGCTCTCCGTCACCGCCGATGCTTCGGGGCCACACCTCTGGCAGCTGTGCGACGTCCCCGAAGAGCTGCAAGGCGACACCCAGACCGGCGTGCCCTCCGGCGGCACCGAGGTCAACGACTCCGTAGACTGCTCGCTCGGTCCGGTGCTGGTCGACGTCTGGGAGGCAGAGGTCGCTGCCGGCCAGAGCCTGCTCGCCAGCGTCGACCACTCCGGCGACGACGCCATCATGTGGCTGGTCGACCCCAAGGGCTGCCTGCTGCACATCGAAGACGACTCGGTGGCCTGCGCCGACGACCGGGTGCTGTGCCCGGCCATCCACCACTCCGCAGCCCAAGACGGCACCTACCGCGTGGTGGTGGGCCCGCTGTACTGCCTCAACCCCACCCTGAACTACTTCTTCGACGGGGTGGTCCAATGAGTCGCCGAGTCCTCTTCGCGGGAGCCCTGCTGATGGGCCTCACCGCCTGCGGCAAAGACAAAGAAGACGCCACCGACTCCGGCTCGAACAGCGGAAACGGCAGCGGCAGCGGCACCACCGACACCAACACCGACCCCGGCGCGCTCGTGCACGAGAGCGGCTTCACCCTCACGGTCGACGACGCCGATGCCCAGCTCGACGTCACCTCGTCCGCCACGTACGCCGTCGACATCACCGAAGACGACGTCACCGGCTTCATCTCGTACTCCGAGACCACCGACGGCTCCGAGACCTGCAGCGCAGTCCTCACCATCCGCGCCGTCTTCCCCGAGCCCGACCCCCACCACGACACCGCATCGCCCTCGCCCGCCGATGCCCCGCCCTGCGACGACTGCGACTACGGGCACTTCGTCCAGACCGACATCTCCACCATGACCGGCAGCTGCCTGTTCGGGGCGGCACGCACCGCCCTCGACCAGGTCAACTACATGGACCGCACGTTCAGCACCCTCGTGTTCGGCGTGTACGACGGCGGCTCCACACTCCGCGCCGAGATCCAGTCCGCCGACGACACCACCGAGGTCCCCCTCTTCGACGACGGCACCGCCACCTTCGACGGCTCCACCCTCCAGGGCACCAACTCCGAGTCCACCATCGAAGCGCCCTACTGGGACGGCGTCTGCGCCGACCACGGGGCCTTCACCGTCTACAACACCATGGTTCCCGGCGACCTCGCCCTGTCCGACACCCTCGAGTGCACCGGCTCCACCGCCGCCGGCACGTGGGTGTACGACACCTGGATGCGCGACCTCACCTACGGCCAGTCCATGACCGCCGCCGTGCGCTCGGCCGAACAAGAGCTGTTCCTCTACGTTGTCGCGCCCAACGAATGCATCAGCACCCTCCCCACCCTCGGCGAGAGCTGCGACGCCTCGGGCTCGGGCTTCTGCCAGAGCATCGAGCTGCTTGCACAAGTGGGCGGCCCGTACACCGTGGTGGTCGAGGCACCCTGCGACCCCGCCGGCGTGGTCTACGAGTTCGACGCCCGCGTGTTCTGAGCCGCCCGCGGTCCGCCGACAGTATCCGCTGATTTTCCGCCAAACGGACGGGTTCTGTCCGCGTTGGGGCTGGCACGCCGCCGATCGAACACGGTACGGTGCGTGTCCCCGCCGGCCTTCGGGTCGCCACCCCTGCACGCTCCGCCCGCCTCGTTGCCCGCCGGCACCCACCGCCCATCCCCCCTGGAAGCATGGCCACCGCACCGGACATCCAGCCGGTCGCCCTCCACGAGGCGACCCGCCAACGCTACCTGAACTACGCCATGAGCGTCATCACAGCCCGGGCCCTGCCCGATGTGCGCGATGGCCTCAAGCCCGTCCAACGGCGCATCCTCTACGCCATGGACCGCAACCTGCGGCTCCGCCCCGATGCCCGGTACCGCAAGAGTGCCGCCGTCGTGGGCGAGGTGATGGCGAAGTACCACCCCCACGGCGACCAAAGCATCTACGACGCCCTCGTGCGCATGGCCCAGCCGTTCTCGCTGCTGCACACCCTGGTCGACGGCCAGGGCAACTTCGGCAGCCTCGACGGCGATGGCGCGGCAGCGATGCGGTACACCGAGTGCCGCCTCACCAAGCTGGCCATGGAGCTGCTGTCCGAGCTGGGCCAGCAGACGGTCGACTTCAAGCCCAACTACGACGGCCAGCACAACGAACCCGAGGTGCTGCCCGCCCAGTTCCCGCAGATGCTGGTGAACGGTGCCGAGGGCATCGCGGTGGGCATGGCCACGCGCATCCCGCCACACAACCTGCGCGAGGTCATCGATGCCTGCGTGGTCCTCATCGACGACCCCGAGGCCACCCTCGATGATCTGCTGAAGAAGGTGAAGGGCCCCGACCTCCCCACCGGCGGCCGCATCATCGCCTCGGCCGACGACATCCGGAAGATCTACACGGATGGCCGGGGCAGCGTGAAGGTCCAGGCGGTGTGGACCACCGAGAAGAAGGGCCGCAAGGAGCTCCTGGTCATCACGGAAACGCCGTGGGGCATCAACAAGGGCACTCTGGTCGAGAAAATCGGCGCCATCGTGGGGGCCCGCAAGCTGCCCCAGGTGGTCGACGTCCGCGACGAAAGCAGCGACGACGTCCGCATTGTCCTCGAGCTGCGCAAGCCCGGTGATGCCGCGGCTGCGATGGCGTACCTGCTCAAGAACAGTCCCCTCGAGCTGGGCCTGCACGTCAACCTCACCTGCCTGATTCCTCCGGACATCCCCGGAGGCGTCTGCACGCCCGTTCAGGCATCGCTCGACCTCATCCTGAACAAGTGGCTCCAATTCCGGTACGCCACCGTGCGCCGGCGCTTCGAGTACGAGCTGCAGAAGCTCCGCGACCGCATCCACATCCTCGAAGGCTTCGCCAGGATCTTCGAAGACCTCGACGCCGCCATCCGCATCATCCGCGCCTCCGAAGGCAAGCGAGACGCCGCCGAGCGCCTCATGGACCACTTCGACCTCGACGACGTCCAGGTGGAGAAGGTCCTCGAGCTGCAGCTCTACCGCCTGTCTCGGCTCCCCATCTCCGAGATCCTCGAAGAGCTCGAAGAAAAGCGCGAAGCCGCCGCCCGCATCGAAGCCATCCTCGCCAGCACCCGCGAGCTGTGGAGCGTGGTGCGCCAGGAGCTCCTCGACATCCGCCAGATGTACGGCAAGCCCCGCCAGACCCGCATCGGCGGCGATGCGCCCAAGGTCGAGTTCGACGAAAGCGCCTACATCGTGGCCGAAGACACCTTCGTGGTGGTCACCCGCGAAGGCTGGATCAAGCGCCAGGGCAGCTTCACGTCCATCGACCGCATCCGGATTCGCGAAGGCGACGCCATCGGCTGGTTCTTGCTGGCCGGCACCCGCGCCACCATCACCTTCTTCTCCGACCAGGGCGGTGCGTACGTCCTGCGCATCGACGACGTCCCCGCCACCACCGGCTACGGCGAGCCCATCCAGAAGCACTTCCGCTTCAAGGACGGCGAGCGGGTCGTGGGCGTCACCACCTCCGACCCCCGCGGTCGGCCCACCGTCGAGCACATCCCCGACGGCACCGACCCCTCCGAGGCCCCGCCCCACGGCATCGCCCTCACCCGCAAGGGCCGCATCCTTCGGTTCAGCCTCTCGGGCCACACCGAAGTCTCCCAGAAGGGCGGCCGCCGCTACGCACGCGTCGACAAGGGCGACCGTGTGTTGCGGGTCCTGCCGTCGGTTGGCTCCGAATGGACCAGCATCGCCACCCGCGGCGGCAACGCTCTGTCCTTCCCCGTCGAAGAAATCAGCGTCCTCAAGGGCCCGGGCAAGGGCGTCACCGGCATCAAGCTGAAGGCCGGCGACGAGGTGCACGCCTTCGACCTCGTCCTCGAAGACCGCGACGGCGTCGTCGTGAAGACCACCCGCGGCCGCGAAGTCACGGTGTCCCCGAAGAAATACGGCGGCTCACGGGCCGGCCGCGGACAAGCCGTCATCCAGCGCGGGGGCTTCCAGGACTGGGCTCCGGCCCTCGAACGCCTCGACCAGCTGTTCGCTGTCGGGGAGGAATGACATGGCCAAGAAGTACGACGAAAGCAGCATTGCCGTCCTCGAAGACCAGGAACACGTCCGCAAGCGCCCCGGCATGTACATCGCCGGCACCGACCGCGAGGGCCTGCACCAGCTGATGCGCGAGATCGTCGACAACTCCGTCGACGAGGTCATCAACGACCACGCCACCACCATCGCGGTCACCTTGTCGTCCGACGGCCGCACGGTCACCGTCGAAGACAACGGCCGCGGCATCCCGGTGGGCATCCACCCCAAGGTTGGAAAGCCTGCACTCGAGGTCATCCTCACCACCCTCAAGGCCGGCGGCAAGTTCGACAGCAACAGCTACAGCACGTCGGGCGGCCTCCACGGCGTGGGCTCCAGCGTGGTGAACTTCCTCTCGGAACGCCTGGTGGCCACGGTCAAGCGCGACGGTCGGGCCTGGCGCATGCAGTTCCGCCGCGGCCGCACCCGAGGCACCCTCGAAGACCTCGGTCCGGCCCGCGGGCACGGCACCACCATCCAGTTCACGCCCGACCCCCAGATCTTCGGCGACCAGGTCTTCGACCCCGACTACATCCGCGACCACCTCGAGGTCTCCACGTACCTGAACCCCGGCCTGCGCGTCACCTTCACCGACCGCCTGTCCGGCAAGAAGCACGCCATCCAGCACGAAGGCGGCGTGGCAGAGTTCCTCGACCACGAGATGAAGAAGGCCGACGCGAAGCCCTCCGTCGACCAGGTGTTCGTGCTCCAGCGCGACCACAACCCCCGCCTCGACATCGCCCTCTGCTGGACCGACGCCTCCCGCGAGCGCTTCCGTACCTTCGTCAACGGCATCCCCACAAAGAACGGCGGCACGCACGCCCAGGGCATCAAAGACGCCCTCACCAAGGCCATTCGCAACCACGTCGCCACCCACGACGCCGCCATCCCCCGCGGCGTGAAGATCACGTCCGACGACATCCGCGAGGGTGTGTACGCCATCGGGTCCATCTTCCTGGTCGAGCCCCAGTTCCAGAGCCAGACCAAAGAGAAGCTGAACAACCCCGAAGTGCGTCCGCTGGTCGACGGCATCGTGCGCGCCGAGCTCGAGCGCTGGCTGCAGGAAAACACCAGCCTCGCCGACACCATCCTCAGCCGCATCGTGATGGCCGCCCGCGCACGGCAGGCCAGCCGCGAAGCCACCACCAAGGTGCGCCGCAAGTCTGCGGTCAGCCGGCGCCTCAACCTGCCGGGCAAGCTGGCCGACTGCTCCAGCTCAGATTCTCGTCGTTCCGAGCTGTTCATCGTCGAGGGCGACTCGGCCGGTGGCTCCGCCAAGCAGGGCCGCGACCGCACCTTCCAGGCCATCCTCCCCCTCCGCGGCAAGGTGCTCAACTCAGAGCAAGCCACCCAGCGAAAGGTGATGGCCAACAACGAGCTCTCCGACATCGTGAAGGCGCTCGGATGCGGCATGGGCAAGGACTTCTCGGTGTCCCGCCTGCGGTACCACAAGATCATCCTGCTGATGGACGCCGACAGCGACGGCCACCACATCGCCACCCTGCTGCTCACGTTCTTCTACCGGTACCTGCGCCCGCTGGTCGACGCCGGGCACGTGTTCCTGGCCCAGCCACCGCTGTACCGCATCGACTCCGGCAAGAAAACCTGGTGGGCCGCAGATGAGCGTGAGCGCGCCCGTGTGCTCAAGCGCCTGCCGCCGCGCGCAAAGCCCGAGATCAGCCGCTTCAAGGGTCTGGGCGAGATGATGCCCAAGACCCTCTTCAACACCACCATGAACCCCCGCACCCGGCGCCTGCTGCGGGTCGACATCCCCGACGGCATGAAGCTCGAGACCGAACAGGTCGTGACCGACCTCATGGGTAAAGACCCCAAGACCCGGTACCGCGAGATCATCCGCTGGATGGACCTCGTCGAAGACCTCGACGTCTGAGCGCCACGTCCGCCTCCCCCCATGTTCCAATGCCACGAAGAGCCCGCCTTGAGGCTGCCCTGACGTTGGCCGAACAGAAGGGGGGCGGATAGCCCTTGCACTGAGTTCTGGGCCTCGAAACGCGGCGCGGATCCAGCGCCCCAGAGCGCACGAGGGAGACGGATGTTCCGTTGGCTGCTGCGGTTGCTCGGCTTTGAGAAGAAGGACGCGCCTGCCCCTGCGGTCGAGCCTGCTCCGGCCGACGCCCCCTCCTCCTCGCCTGCCCCCCGTCGCCCGGGTGCGGCCCTCCCCGTCGAGCCCACGGCTGTCGGTGCGCCCGCTCCAGTGATCCAGAAGCCCCGCATCGTGCTGGCCGGCAACGGTCCCAACCGCGCCCCCTGGAGGGCGGTCAAGCCTGCCCCCGCTCTCGACCCCGTCATCGTCCAGCGCTACCTGAAAGACCGGCTGCGCGCGCTCGCCGAAGACGCCCGCCACCGCGCCGACAAGCGCTTCATCGAGCGCCTGCTCCAGCAGGTCGACAGCGACCAGCTCGACCTCCCCCCCTTCCCCGATGTGGCGCAAGAGCTCGACGAGCTGCTCAAGCAAACCACCACCGACATCCTCCAGATTGCACGCGTGGTCGAGCGCGACCCCGGCATGGTCCGCCGCGTCTGGACCCACGCCCGCAGCGCGATGTACTCGTCGGCGCCCCGCAGCCTCCACCACGCCGTCGCACGGGTCGGCCTCGATGCCCTCTGGCGCATCGGCATGTCCGTCTGCCTCAACGACACCGTCTTCCGCGTGGAGGGCATGCAGACCGCCGCCGAGTCGGTCCGCCACCACGGCATCGCCACCGCCGAGGTCGCAGCCATGCTGGGCGGAGAGCGGCGCGGCTCGCTCTACCTGGCCGGCCTCCTCCACGGCATCGGCGAGCTCATCGTGCTCCAGGTGGCCGCCGACAAGAAGGAACGGCCGCCCTCCCACGACTCCGTGCGCATGGTCTCCGACGAAGTGGGCGCCGCCCTCGGCGTGCTCATGGTCCACAGCTGGAAGCTCGACGACACCGTCGTGGTCGGCGTCGGACACTGCGCCAAGCCCAGCGCCGCACCCGCCGACACCCAGCGCATCGCGCGCATCGTGCGGGCAGCCAGCATCGCCGCCCACGCCAGCCGCCTCGCCCGCGAAGGCATCACGCTCGAGTCGGCCGACCCCGTCTCCGAGATCCAAGAGCTCGGCTTCGACCCCATGAAGGCCCTCAGCCGCGCCGATGCCGTCTACAACGAGCTGTACGAGACCGCTGGCCCCCCCTGAGCCTCAGGCCGACCGCACCTTGGCGTCGGCCGCCTCGGCTGCATCCTCTCCGCGCCACGCCTGAGCCGCGCGCTGCAGGGTGCTCTCGGCGTCGCAGAACACACCATCATGGCGTGCGAGCGCGGCCCGCCCCCCACAGTCGCGACCCGCTCGGGCCTCTTCGGCCGCCATCGTCGCCACCACCGACACATGCACCAGGCGAGCGAACTGGACGTGCCCAGCGGGAGCGAGGTCGGGCCCGGGCCAGAAGCCCACTCCTGCGGCCACCTCTTCACCCAGTCCCCACGCTTGGGCCATCAGCACGCCGAGCCCTGCCGAGTGGTCGCGGAGAATGCGGGCCACCCGGTCTTTGTCGGGGTGGACTCTGCCCGTGGCGGCCGCGCACCGCCACACGAACAGGCCGCCGGCGCCGTGGAGCATGCCGGCCAGATAGGCGTCGCCGCGGGGGTCGTCGGCCAGCCAGGCAGCCACCTTACCGGCCACCGCGCCTTGTGCTCGGAGCCGCTCCACTCGCGCCTGGTACCGACCCGCCCGAAACACCGGTGAGTGCAGGCAGGCCGCCATCCCGATGCGCCACAGGCGGTCGAAGCCGATGCGGGCGATGGCATGGTCGAGGTCGGCCACGCCACGGGCGAACATCGCCGAGTGAGCGGCTCCCCACACCCGACGCACCAGGTCGGGGTCGCTCGAGACAAGGTCCACAACCGCCTTCGGCCCGGGGTCGGGCTGCCTCAAGAGACGGTCGAGCTGCAAGGAGACGTCGGGAAAGACGGGCAGCTCGAGGGTCTCGGAGCCCAAGCACCGGACCAACCCACTGAGGAAGCGCGCATCGGCTTCGGCTTCAGGCGAGCCAGGCGTGCCGATGTCGTCGAGCTGGGCGAGCAGGTCGCGCAGGATGGTGGCCCGGATCTGGCCGCCGTCGAGGCTGGGCGCACACGACACCCCCGACCATGGAGGGGCCGTGGGCAGGACGGGACGGGGCGCAGCCGGTGCCGCGCGGGTCTCGGGGGCTGCGGGCACGGTCGACCGGAACGCGGGGTCGGACAGACCCAGCCACCGGAGCACACCTCGAAGCACTCCTCCGACCACAGCGCCACCTCGGCTCCGACCGGCTGCCGGATTGCAGCGCGACCACGGCCTCACCCTATTCGATGCGCCACCGGGTCGTCACCTGCGTCGACGCGCCTTGCGGCCGGACGTGGTGGGGCTCCGGCGGGCTTCCGCGGCAGTGCGGACATCCGCCAGCGCAAAGACGTCGTACTCTCCGATGGGGTCGATGATGTCTTCCCAGTCACGCTGCAAGCGCGGGCTGAGGAGCACGCCGGCACGGTTGGGGCGCCAGGCGAAGCCACCCTCCACGAGGAACAGCCCCCCATCCACCATGTCGCCAGCTTCGTCGAGAAAGACGATGACGTTGTAGCCACGGACCGGCACCGGACGCGCAGGCCGGTCGCCGCTGATGGGGCCGTCGAGCGGAATCTCAATCTCCACCACCGCACCCACATTGCCATCGCCGCGGATCCATTCGTCCACCACGATGGCAGCGACCGTCATGGGGCCCGGACCACCGATGTCTTCGCGGGTGGTGAGGATTTCGCCGCGGATGGCGTAGGTGGACTCGGCCACCACCGCCGTCAGCTCATCGGGGAGCGCCTCCCACTCAGCATCCGCGTCGACACCCGCCGGTTCACGGTACTCGACGTCCTCGGCGAGGGCGAGGGCTGGAAGGGAGGCCAGGAGGCCAATCACGGCGAGACGGGGGAAGCGGGACATCCAGTTCTCCTACGAAGCGACGCCTCGGGGAACGGATCGACACGCCCACGGTGTGAGTGGAAATCACGCGCCCGACAGCCACCGGGCCCGCCAGTCCTGTGTGCGGGCGTCTGCCTGACGTCTCGTGGGCGGGGGGACAACAGCCACGGCATCGGCATCCTCGACGTCGAGCCACCGCAACACACCGCGCACTGCGGCCTCCGGATCGGCCACCAGCTCGGCATAGGTGAGGCTGTGGACCGGTGCGTCTGCGAGCGCACGGTCCCATCCCGCTTCGGCGACGTCGATGGCTTGGAGGCGCCGGCGGATGGCATCGCGCCGGTACGTGGGTGGACGGGCCTCGGTCTGCCACGATGCCCACCGGCCCGACGACAGCGCCCGATGCCACGACAATGCCTGGCCCAGGCGGTCGGGTCGTTGGATGCGCACCCAGCGAACCTCGGGCAGCAGCCGGTCGAGGGCCGGTCGTCCGCCCATCCGCAAGAAGTGGTGGTGGTGCAGCTTCAGGCCAAACCACCCCCCGCTCGACCGGCGCATCCGCACCCGCTCGAGGTGTGCCGCCAGCCGAGCCTCCGACCACCCACGGCCCACGACCGCCCCCATCACCCGACCGTCCAGCAGGCCATGCGCCCGCCGAGAGACCGGTCCGCCGAAGCGCACCTCCCAGTCCCGAAGCTGCATCGGGTTGAGGTACTCCTTGGGCGCTCCCACCCGGCCCGTCCCCCACAGAAGACGCGCCAGCAGGGTGCTTCCACTTCGAGGCACGCTCGCGATGACATAGGCCCGCGGCGGTGTGGCCGGCGCGGGAAGGTCGTGGTCGGCACCATTGCGGGGGTCGAGCAGCGTCATGTCGACCCCTGGCACGTCGCACACCAGAAGGTGCTCCGGCCGCTCTGCTTGAACCGCTCCACCGGCGCTGCACACCGTGGGCACGGCTGCCCTTCGCATCGGTACACCGAAAACGGGCTGGCCACCCCTCGCGTGCTGCCTCCGCGGCTGTTCACGTACGCGATTTCGTCGCCCGAGTCGCGCGCGAGTGTGTCGTCCACCACCCCGGCCACCGCTTCGGCCACCCGCTCCCAGTCGGCGGTGGTCAGGTCGCGTGCGGGTCGCTTCGGGTCGATGCGCGCCCGCCACAGCACCTCGCTCGCGAGGATGTTGCCGATGCCCGCGATGGACTCCTGGTGCATCAACGCAACCTTGACCGGCCGACGGGTGTGCCCCAGCTGGTGGTGCCAGAACGCCGCCGTCCGACGCATCGGCCACGGCTCCGGCCCCAGCTTGCGGTCCTGGGAGAACCAGGTGTCGAGCCCCTCCCGCGGACGCACCCACGCATTGCCCAGGTGCCGCGCATCGTCGAACACCACGGCATCGGGTCGGCCAGCTTGGGTCGCCAGGTGCAGCACCAGCCGCTCGGCCTTTCGGGTGCCCGGCTCGGCAGCCACCACCTTGCCGGTCATCCGAAAGTGCAGCACCAACACCCGGGAGCCCACTTCGGTGACCGCGTACTTCGCGCGCCGCCACGACCGCCCCACGGTCTGTCCTGCTGCACCGGCCGACCACGCCACCACTCCCCCGGAGTCCACGCGCTCATCCACCACGGTCACGCCGGTCAGCACGCGCCCCGCGGTCCATCGATCCAGGTTGCGGGCCATGATCTCGACTTCTGGCAGCTCGGGCATCGGCCCTCCTGCGACCGCGTAGCCCTGGTGACGGTCGTCGGCGAACCACCGTGTCGGCCATCCCCCCCCTGCCCCCTCCTCCGCAGCTTGAGGCGGCACGCGGCTTGCTGGCCGCTACACTCCGTTCCGCTCTCGCCCTCCGGATGTGCTGTGTCGAACTCCTCATCCCCCCGCACCCGCGCAGCCGCCCTCTGGGCCGGGGTGGTCCTCGCCTACGGTGCCATCGCCCTGGTCATCCTCGGGCCGGTGGCGCTGGCTCCGGGGTCCCGCACGGTCGGCATTCCCAGCATCGACAGCATGGACACCGCGATGCTGCGGTCGCTCACGGCCGACGCCTGGACCGCCCTCGGAAGCCACACGTCCCACGTCTACTTCCCCGTCGGCCTCGACCCCTTCATCCTCACCCCCAACATCCTCGACCACCTCACAGCCGCCCCGCTGGTGCTGGCCCTGCCCTACCCCCTCGCAGACAACCTGTGGTGGTGGCTCACCCTCCTGGCCAACGGCGTGGCCGCCCACCTCCTGGGCTGGCGGCTCGGCGGCACCCATCGCGCGGGCGCCCTCACGGGCATCGCCTTCCTCACGTGCGACGCCATCCTGCGCGAAGCCAACCTCCACCACGCCCCCCAGGCCATGCTCGCCTGGGCCCCACTCCTGCTCACGGGCCTGCTGCTCGAGCGCGACCGCCAGACCGACCGCACCGCCGCCATCGCCGGCCTCTGCCTGGCGTTCGGAGCCGCCACCTATTGGTACGCCGGCCTGTTCGCGGTGCTCGCCATGGCACCGCTGTTGGTCCGCCAGCGCCCCCGACACCTCCTCATCGGCGCCGCCACCGTCGCGCTCGTCTGTGCGCCGTTGCTCCTTCCTCAGCTCATCGACTGGGACAGCCGCCCCCTCACCTCGGGCGCCACGCTCGCCCCGCCCCGCGGTGTGCACGACACCTTCCAGGCCCTGCCCGAGGCCGACCAATTCATCGCCTGGCACGGCACCGACCCCCTCTTCTGGCTGCGCGACACCACCGCCGACACCTCCAACCGAGTGCCTCTTTCCCTCCTTGTGGCCGCCGTTCTCGGTGCGCGCGTGTGGGGGCGGCGGGCGCGGTGGTCCCTCATCTGGCTGACCGCTCTGGGCGCCATGATGGTGCTGGGGCCCGTGCTGCGCTGGGGCGAGACCGTGGTGCTCCTGTCCGACAGCGCCATTCCCCTTCCCTTCGCAGCCTTCCGCGCAGTGCACCCCTTCTTCGAGCGCCTCACCTGGCCCGAGCGCTGGGGATGGCTCATCCCCCTGGGTCTGGTCGCGCTCGCCGCCCGCGCCCCCCGTCCCGCGGCCTTCGCCGGCCTCATCCTGGTCGAGAACGTCCTCCTGAGCGCCAACCTCCCTCTCCAACACGACGATCTGCGCCACGGCACCTGCTGGGCCGACCTCCCCGCGGGCGAGCGCGCCGTCATCGAGCTGCCCCTCGACCGGGGTCTCCGGTCGGCACGTGCCGCACTACATGGACGAATGCATGGCCGGCCGGTAGTCAACCCAGTACTTCTCCCTCCGGGAATGCGCCCCCCCGAAGCCTGGGAAGACTGGAGCCATGAGAGCGCCATGATGCAGTACCTCGGACGCCTCGAGCGGGGCCGGTCGCCCGACGACCCCGGCGCCAGTGCGGTGCGTGCACTCCAAGATGCCGGCGTGGGCGCCATCCTCCTCGACATGGAGCCCGGTCAGGGCATGTCGCACGCCCGCGAAAACCGGGTCCGCGCCATCCTCGGCAAGCACCTTGGCCCCCCCATCGACCTCGGGTGTGCGTGGGTGTGGTGGCTCGACCCCGACACCCCGCCGCCCGCCGCTCACCCGGATCCCAAAGCCTGGCGCGATGCTGCTGCCGAATGGAAGCAGGCTCACCCCGCGCCCGAGCTCAACCTCCTCATCCAGCCCATGTGGGACAGCCTCCGCCAGCCAGACGGCCGCGCTCGATGAGTGCGTCGCACCCCATCGGCGACAACCGACAAGTCGAGTTCCTCGAGGTTCTCGGCCGAGGCGGCTTCGGGGCGGTCTACCTCGCCGACCTCCACGGCCGCGACGGCTTCGTCCAGCGGGTCGCCGTCAAGGTGCTCAACGCCCAGATGAGCGAGTCGGCCGACATCGCCGCCCGCCAGCGCGACGAAGCCCGCCTGCTGGCGCGTCTCAACCACGACCACATCGTGAAGGTGTTCGACCTCACCGAGGTCTGGGAGCGACCATCGGTCATCATGGAGTACGTCGAAGGCGTCGACCTCGGCCTGCTCGTCCGCGAGGGCCCGCTCCCCACCAAGGTCGCCCTCCAGGCCATCAGCCAGGCCAGCAGTGCACTCCACGCCGCCTGGGAGTCCCCCGACCCCCGCACCGGCCAGCCCCTCCGCGTGGTCCACCGCGACATCAAGCCCTCCAACCTGCTCCTGTCGCGGCACGGCGGCCTGAAGGTGCTCGACTTCGGCATCGCACGTGGCGACTTCGACCGGGAAGGTGCCACGGGCTCGGTCCAGTTCGGCACCTCACGCTTCATGGCACCCGAACAGTGGCTGTACCGCGCAGTCTCCGACAAAGTCGACGTCTACGCCCTGGGGGTCACGTTCATCGAGCTGCTCGCCGGAGCCGCCCTCGAGCGCGCCCCCCTCGACCCCGAGCGCTTCGCCACACACATGGGGGCCGCAGTCCGCGCCGTGGTCGACCCCCAGCTCCCCGCCCACATCCGCACCGGCCTGTCCCGGCTCTGCACACGCATGCTGGCCTTCGAGCCCCGCGACCGCCCCTCGGCGGCCGAAGTGCACGAGCTGTCCCTCGCCCTGGCCGACGAGCTCGGGGGTGAGGGCCTCGGTCGCTACGCCCGTCGGGTGGTGCCCCCCATCGTCACCGAACGCCGCGCCAACGTCGAGCCCGACCCCCTTCTCTCCAAGCCCCCGGACACCTGGGCCGACTCCGCCACGCCAGCCCTCACGCCAATCCACAACCTCGAAGCCGTCACCCCGGCCGACGACCGCGCGCCCACCCTCCCCTTCGCCGGCGAGACCCCACTCGACCCCACCCATGTCGAGCCCGAGCCCCCCCCACCCGTTCCGCGTGGTCCTGCTGTGGTGGGCGCCGTCATCGGCTTCTTCGGCCTGCTCGCGGTGGCCGGACTGATCTACAGCATCGCCATCCCCACCCCGGCCCCGGTCGAGCCACCACCCCTCACCCGCACCAACCGGGCGCCCGCCGAGGCTCCACCGCCCGAGGCTCCGCCCCCCGAAGCCCCGCCCCCCGAAGCCCCGCCCCCCGAAGCACCGGTCGAGCCAACCTCCAAGCCGCCCGAGCCCACGCCCACACGGGCCAGGCCACCCAAGCCCTCCGCCGAAGCGCCGGTCGAAGCCCCTCCCGAGCAGCCGCCCGCCGAGCCCGCACCCCCACCGGTGGAAGCCGCCCCACCCGCGGCGCCGCCCCCCGACGACACCCCGGCGGCCATCGCGCTCACCTTCACGTCCAGTCCCATTGGCGCGCGGGTCACGGTGGGCAGCCGCACCCTCCCCGGCACCACACCCATCCAGGTGTCCCTCCCGCGCGGTCGCCACACTCTACGCATCGAAAAGGACGGCCAGGCCTGCGCCGACACCGTGTCCATCAGTCCGCTGTCCGCCCGCACCTTCCGGTGCGACCTCTCCTCCAGCTCCCTGCGCGCCCTGCGCTGAACCACCCCGCCCGGAGCCCCTCATGTTCGTCCCTCTCGTTGCCCTGGCCGCCCCGGTCCTCCTCACGTCGACCGCAACGGCATCCGACACCTGCGAGCTCCCCACCGACCTCGCCATCCAAGCCGAACAAGCGGTCGTGGAGGGCCGCTTCGACGACATGGAGGCGCTGGTGCCCCGCTTCGAGGCCAGCCTGTCCTGTGCACCGCCGGTCGACCCGGAGACCCTCGCTGCGTTCCTGCGTGCCGAGGCCGCCTGGTTCCACCTCACCCAGTTCCCCGACGAAGCCAGAATCGCGTTCCGGTCGGCAGCCCTGCTGGCCCCCGATGCCTGGACAGACGCCTTCGGGGCCGAGCTGAAGACCGCCTACGACGCCGCAGCACGCACCGAAAGCCCCGGCCGCGGCTCCATCCAGCTCGAGCCCCCACCAGCCGACCCCACCCTGGTGGTCTACATCGACGGCCGCGAGACCACCTTCCCGCTCGAGCTCAACGCCGGCATCCATGCTCTGCAGCTCGTGCGCGGCCCGGAGTCCCTCGGCACCGTGGGCACCGCCCGCTACGGCAGCCTGGTGGCCGTCTTTCCCAACGAGGATGTGCGCGTGAACCCGGGCGTGCTTCCCATCGAAGAAGCGCCTGCCCTCGTGGGAGGCCCGAGACGTCCGGTCTGGCTCCTCGCCGCTGCGGGCGGTGCCGTCGCGGTCTCGGCCGTCACCGCGGCCATCGCCATGAACCAACCCGACATCGCCCGACAGGCCACCTCTCTCGCGGGCGTCAACAAGGCCGAACAACGGCAGCGCGCGATGGCGTTCACGTCGTACGGCTTCCTGGGCGCCGGTGCGGTGGCGGGCGGCGTGTACCTGGCCTGGTGACCCCCGCGCACAAACGCACACAACCGGTGGGAATGGCCTGTTCAACGATCGAGCCGTCGAGTCATTCCGTGCTGCGGACAATCTCGACAAAAATCCACATCCCCGTTCCACAGGCGGACACAGATTCAACGAGACGTGATAGGGTCGGACCGTCCCCGAAGTGGGACAAACCAGACACCGGGGTGTCCGGAAATCCATCCGGCATCTTCACCAGAACCGCCGCCTGCGCAGGTCATCCTGTTCAGGTACAGCAAGAAACAGGGTATGTGCCATGTCTATCATGAGCGTCCGCACCAACATCGCTTCCATGATGGCTGCTGGTCAGCTTGGCCGCACCAACAAGGGTCTCACCAACAGCCTCGGCAAGATCTCCTCCGGTCTGCGCATCAACAGCGCCGCCGAAGATGCCGCCGGCCTCGGCGTGGCCACCAACCTGGAAAGCCAGGTCATCTCGACCCGCCAGGCGATGCGGAACACCAACGACGGCATCAGCATCATCCAGACCGCTGAATCCGCCGCAAACGAAGTCACCGACATCCTTCAGCGGATGCGCGAGCTGGCCGTCCAGTCCTCCTCGGAAACCCTCGCTGACTCCGAGCGCTCCTTCATCACCGACGAGTTCAACCAGCTCCGGTCCGAAGTCCAGCGCATCGCTACCGTCACCGAGTTCAACGGTCTCTCCCTGGCCGACGGCAACACCACCTCCATCTCGGTGCAGGTTGGTATCCAGAACGCCACCTCGAGCCGCATCGACATCACGCTCGGCGACCTCACCTCGTCCGGCCTGGCCATCAACAACCTCGACCTCAGCTCGGTCACCAACGCACGCGCGTCCATCGACACCCTCGACACCGCGCTCAACTCGGTGAACAGCTTCCGGTCGCAGTTCGGTGCCGTCCAGAACCGCCTCGACAGCGCTCTGAACAACAGCCAGATCAACGTCGAAGCCCTCTCCTCGGCTTCCTCGCAGATCATGGACACCGACTTCGCCACCGAGACCTCGAACCTCACCAAGCTGCAGATCATGCAGCAGGCCGGTGTGGCTTCCCTCGCTCAGGCGAAGAACATCAACCAGTCCGTCATCTCCCTCCTCAGCTGAGCCAGCGCGGCCACCGCCGCCCACTCAACTTTGGCTGGAAGAAGCCCCGGGGTCACCCGGGGCGTTCGTGTTCTCGGGGGCACCGCTCTCGAGTCAAGCTCCCGCATCCCCCCCTGCGAGCGCCACCATGTCCGACGCCCCCCACGACGCCGTTCCGCACTTCTCGCGTGCCCTCGACGCCCTCGGGTTTGCCGACGACCCCGAGATGAACGACACCGCCCGCCGTGTCGTGGAGTTCCTCGACGAATTCCGCCCCGAGCCAGTGCCCCCCGTCACGCCGCTCGCCACCCGGTCCGAGAGCCCGGTCGTCATCCGCAACCTGCGCTACCACTCGCTCTGCGCGCACCACCTCTTGCCGTTCTTCGGCACGTGCACCGTGGCCTACCGCCCGAACGGCGCCATCGCGGGCCTGGGGTGGTTTCCGCGGATGGTCCATGCGCTCGCCCGCCAGCCACAACTCCAAGAACGCCTGGTGGAACAGATTGCCGAAGCGGTCCACACGGCACTCGCGCCCCACTCGGTGGCCGTGTGCGTGACCGCCCGCCAGATGTGCGTCGAGATGCGTGGCGCCCGAGCCAGCGGCGAATTCGAGGTCACCGCCACGGCCGGTGCGCCCGACGCCACCCTGTTGTCGTTGGTTCAGCCGCGGTAGGGTTGCGTCAGCCGAGCTCGCACAGGTGGATGTACCGGTTGCCCTGAATCGGGATGCGCCCCAGCAACCGTGTGCGGGCCGACGCACGCGACGCCGCCACTTCCGTGAGCAGCAGGCGGTCGCGGTGGGCGCTCAGGTTCATCAGCCACCGGGCCAGGTAGAACGGGCCGGCCAGCTCCCAGCCTTCAGACGGACGGCGAGAGTCGGGGTGGATGCGCGCCACACCCGGTGCCAGGCCCGCGCTCATCCGGAAGCCAGCACGCCGTGCGTCTTTGCCCATCTCGCGCGCGGTGTTCACGGCCGTCTCGACCACCGGCCGCAGCCCCGCACGGGCCGTCCACACCACGAGGAGCGTGCCGTCTTCGTGCTCCCACACTTCAGCGCCGGCGGCGTCTACCCGAGCCATCCAGGTGGTGGCGAGATCCGCGAGGCTGGCACGGGGCGCAGCGATGGACCGGGGCGGAGGCGAGGCTTCGACCGCCAGCACGACCACTGCCGTGGGGGGTGCCACCCGTGCGCCACGACGTGTGGCCGCGGAGGAGCCGGTGCCTTCCCCCACCACGGCGCTGGCATCCGACTCGAGGGCCGACCGCAAGTAGGCGGCAAGGTCGTGGTTGGTGGCGCGATGGCCTTCCCGGACCATCAGGCCCGACAGCTGCTCGAGCATCTGGCCGGCGGTCTGGAAGCGGTCGCGTGCACGCCGAGAGAGCGACTTGAGGAGGAGCGCTTCGAGGTCTTCGCTGATCTCGGGACGCCACGCACGCGGCGACGGCACCTCGGCTCGGCGGACGCGGTCGAGGGTTTGCTCCCGGCTCTTGGCCTTGAACAGCCGGCGGCCCGTCAGCATCTCGTACAGCACGATGCCAATGCTGAAGAGGTCGGTGCGACGGTCGAGGGCGCGCCCTTCCACCTGCTCGGGGCTCATGTAGGCGTGCTTGCCCCGGACGACCTGGTGGAGCGACCGGGCCTGGAACGCCGCGCGCGAGATGCCGAAGTCGGTGATCTTCACTTCACCCGCGTACGACACCAGGACGTTCTGCGGGGAGATGTCGCAGTGCACGATGTCGAGCGGACGCCCATCCTCACCCGCGCGGTCGTGGGCGAAGTCGAGCGCCTTCAGCACCTCGGCGATGACGAACAGCGTGAGCGGGATGGGGAACGGCCCCTGGTTGCTGGCCTGGCCGAGCAACCGGGCGAGGTCGAGCCCATGCACGTACTCCATCGCCATGAAGTACTGGCCTTCCACCTGGCCCAGGTCGAACACCTGCACGATGTTGACGTGCAACAGCTGCACCGCGATGCGGGCTTCATCGATGAACAGCTCGATGAATTCGTCGTCTTCGGCGAGGCTACGCAGAATCTTCTTGATGACGAGGATCTTCTCGAAGCCCGCCATGCCATAGGCGCGGGCCCGCCAGACCTCCGCCATGCCTCCCGTCGCGATGCGCTCCAGGAGGTGGTAGTTACCGAACACCTCGGGGCTTGCCGAGCTCAAGGGTCCCGCCTCCTGGCTGCACGCACGACCCGTGGGCCGGGCCTCAAGCGGCCGAGACCATACCACGTCTGGCCCCTTCGCTCCGGACCCCCTCAGCATTTGTCACCGCGGGTCCGTACTGCTGAGTGAACCCTCCGTTCGGCAGCCGCCCCATGCCATCGGCACCCGTCCATCCTCTCGCATCGTTTCTCCCCCAGATCATCTCTCTGGGGGGAGACCGCGACCGACCACCCGAGCACTCGCCCCACCGCGAGTCGCTCTTCTGCACCGTGCTCTTCGCCGACCTCAGCGGCTTCACGGCCCGCACCGATGCCCTCTCCCACCAGCCCAACGGACCCGAGGCCATCGGTCAGCTGCTGAACGCCCACCTCAAGCCGCTGGTCCGGTCGGTGGAGGCGTTCGGGGGAGACATCGTCAAGTTCGCCGGGGACGCCCTGCTCGCCTGCTGGCCCAACCCCGACGACGGCGCAGATGTACGGTCGACGGTGCTGTCCGCCGCGGCCTGTGGTCTCGCCATGCAGCACGAGATCCGAGAGCTCGCCCAGACCCTCGGCGACGACGTGCTCCAGCTCAAGGTGGGCCTGGCCACGGGCCCCATTCGGGTGCTCCACCTCGGTGACTCCGACGTGCGCAGGGTCCTCCTGGTCTCGGGAGATGGCGTGGACCGGGCCACCCGCGGCGCCGACCTGGCCGCTCCCGGAGAAGTGCGCATCGGCCGCCTCGCCCAACAGCTGGTCGGCGAAGAGGTCCAGGTCGTGTGGGACGGTGAGATGTCGGTGGTCGTCGATGTCACACCCATCGACCACTTCCTCCCCCCCGAGCCCCCGCGGCGACAGTGGCACCAGGACTTCCGGGCGTACCTGCCGGCCACCATCCGCGACAAGGATGACCTCGGCTCGCGCGGCTGGCTGACCGAGACCCGCATCATCAGCGTGGTGTTCGTCCACCTGCCCAACCTCACCTTCGGCGCCGACCCCGAGCGGATGCACCAGGTCTTCCTCACAGCCCACCAAGCGGTCCACAAGCTCGGCGGCGTCACGAACAAGATGTCGATCGACGAGAAGGGCGTGACCCTGCTCGCGGTGTTCGGCCTGCCTCCGCGGGTCCACGAAGACGACGCCGCCCGAGCGTGTCGCGCCGGCATGGCCATCCAGCGTGCCCTCCAGCGCGCAGGTGAGGCCGTTTCCGTGGGAATCGCCACCGGCCGAGCCTTCTGTGGAGAAGTGGGAGGGGCCGACCGCCGGGAGTACACGGTCATCGGCAATGCCGTGAACACCGCCGCCCGGCTCATGGTCGCCGGCCCCGGACGCGTCAGCACCGACCGCGAGACCGCCGAGCGCGCCCAGCACACCACACGCTTCGAAGCCCTGTCGCCCGTCCGCCTCAAGGGCAAGCCCCGTCCCACCGAGCGCTACCAGCCCGTGGGCCGCATCCGACGCGCCCCCTCATCCGCCGACAACACCCGCCCCATCGGCCGAAACGACCAGCTCGACCGCATCACCCGCGTGGCGGGACGGGCTGCGCAGACCCGGGCATCCGCCTTCGAGCTCCTGGTCGGCCCGGCTGGCATCGGCAAGTCCGCCATCGCCCACGCCGCATCACTCGAGCTCGAAAGAGCCGGCATGCGGGTCCTGCGCACCCACGCAGACGGCGTGGCCAGCGGTCGCCTCGGCACCCCCCTCCGTGCGCTGCTCCAAGCCCTCTTCGGCAGTGGGTCCACCGCCACAGAAGCCCACCGGGTCCGAAGCGCGCTTCGCGAGGCGGTCGGTGCAGACGCGCCGCTGCTGGGCCTCGTCGACGACCTGTTGCCCGTCTCGGTGGGCGCCACACCCGGTGCCCCCGCCGCCAACGACCGCCGTACCCGAGCCGACCTCCTCGCTCGCCTCCTCCTCCACGGCATCGCGGCGACCCCCACCGCCATCATCATCGAAGACGTCCACTGGATCGACCCCCTCACCCTCGCGGTCCTCCACACTCTGGCCGGCGCAGAGGCCCCGCTCTTCTGGCTGCTCACCGCCCGCCCGCCGCCCGACGCCTCCCCCAAGGTCTGGACCGCTCTCCGCGCGCTCGCCAGCCCCCGCGTCCTCGAACCCCTGGGCCGACCGCAGACCCGCCAGCTGATCGCCCGACGCCTGGGGGTCCGCAACAGCCCCGACGCCCTCGCCAGCCTGGTCTTTGCGCGTTCCGCCGGAAACCCCCTGTTCATCATCCACCTCGCCGACCACCTCCGGGCGACTGGCGCGGTCGAGGTGCGCGGCCGACGCATCCAGGTCCAGGCCGACCACGTGCTCCAGTGGCAAGCCGGCCTGCCGGTCACCCTCGAAGGACTGCTGCTGTCTCGGGTCGACCGCCTCGGTCCCCACGCCCAGTTCACCCTGAAGGTGGCCAGCATCTTCGGAGAGCGCTTCCATGAGGAGGGTCTGGTCCAGGCCCACCCCCTCGAGCGCGCCCACGACGCCATCCAAGCCGACCTCAAAGAGCTCCAGCAGCAAGAAATCATCGCTGCCACCTCCACACCCGGCCAGTGGCGCTTCCGCCACATCCTCATCCGCGACGCCATCTACGAGATCCTCCCGTACAACCAGCGCCAAGGACTCCACCGCGCCGCCGTGCGGTACCTGGCCGCCTCCCGACCCATCCCCTGGTTCGACCTGGGCGCCCACGCCCGGCGAGCCGGCGACGACGAACAAGCCCTCGACGCCTTCACCCGGGCCGCAGCACGCGCCGCCCGCCATGGGGTGCCCGCCGACTGCGCCCGCACCCTCGAAGCCGCCTCCGACCTCTTCCGCACCATGTCGGCCACCCCCATCCAGGCCGCCCGGCTGGCCATGGCCCAGGCCATCGTTCTCGAAGACCTGGGCGACCTTGGCGAAGCCCGCACCCGCATCACCAACGCCATCGCCGTCCTCGAGACCAGCAGCGCCCCCGACTCGGAGGTCCGCAAGGAACAGTCGCTCGCCCACCTGCTGAGCGGCCGCCTGCACATCCGCAGCTGCCAGTGCGATGCCGCCGCCGAACATGCCCGCCTGGCCCGCGCCACCAGCCCCGGCTCCGAAGACGTCGTCCGCAGCGCCCTCCTGCTCGAAGCCACCGCCGTGTGGCGCAGCAAGGGCGCACGTGCCGCGGTCCGCCTCCTCCTCGACCAGACCACCGAAGCCTCGTGGGAGCTCCAGCTGCTCCAGACCGTCTTCGAGCTGTCCACCGCCCGCGTCGACAACACCATCCACCAGCGCATCCGCGACTTCACCGCGCTGCTCGACCGGCCCGAGGCCCGCCGTACCTCCGCCGACGACCGCACCCGCTTCTTCGGCGCCAGCGTGGGCTTCCTGCTGCTCTCCGGCGAGCCCGCGGATGCACTCGCTCTCCTCCAGCGGCACGAAGCGGCCCTCTCCTCCCGCGGCGCCCGCGCGCTCGTCCAGCTCACCGCCCAGCTGGCCGACGCCCCGCTCCCCCCCGACCCCTCCGGTGGCGCCCGCACCTCCGGCTGCACCGACCGCTTCACCCACGACATGACCCACAGCCTCCGCACCTGGCGCGACGGGCACCTCGACCGTGTGCCCGCCCAGCTGGCCATCGCTCTGGCCCACACCGAAGGCACGGCCACCATCCCGGGTCCCGACAGCTGGCCCGCAGTCCTGGCCGCCACCCTCCTCGCCGAAGCCTGCGCCCACAATGTCGACGACGAGGTCTTCGAGCGCCTCGACCTGGTCCTGTCCGCCGCCGGCCGCTGCACCCCCTCGGCCCGCCCCGCCTTCACCCACCTTCGGGCCCGGCTCGCGCGAGCACGCGGACAGACCACCCGTGCGTGGTGGCTCACCCGGTGGCCCAACAAGTCCCCCGAGACCCTGGGCTGGTTCGGCGCCAACCTCACGCTCCCGCCGCCCGGTCGTCCTCGAGCGGTGTCGCCTGGTCTCCATGGCGACGACACCCAGACCGTGGAAGCCCCCGCAGCACACATCCAGCCCAACGCGACAGACCGACGCACCGCGTGAGCGACGGCCCCCCGAAAGCGGCATAGGACTCCGGACCATGCCGCACATCGACATCCGAGACCTGGGCCGGCTCCGCGAGATCACCACCGTGCTCGTCCGACATGGCTTCGGGCACCTCGTGGCACTCGCCGGCCTCGACATCCAAGCCGTCGACCTCGCGCCGGAAGCCCCGTTCGCCCGCCGGCTGCGGCGCGTCCTAGGTGAGCTCGGCCCCACCTTCGTCAAGCTCGGCCAGGTGCTGAGCGTGCGCCCCGACATCGTCCCCCGCGCGGTCATCGACGAGCTGGAGCACCTCCAAGACGACGTCCCACCGGCCGATCCCGACGCCATCATCTCCGCTGTGGAGTCCGAGCTCGGAGCCCCCATCGCCGAGCGCTTCGCCTGGTTCGACCCCGAGCCCATGGCCAGCGCCTCCATCGCCCAGGTCCACCGCGCCACCCTCCAGTCGGGCGAACAGGTGGCCGTGAAGGTGCAGCGCCCCGGCATCGAAGCCTCCATCCGCTCCGACCTCCACATCCTCTACAGCCTGGCCAAGCTGCTCACCGGCCGGGTGGCCCTCCCCGGCCTGTACACCCCGGTCGGCATCGTCCGCGAGTTCGAAGCGGCGATGCACCAGGAGCTCGACTTCCTCCAGGAAGCCCGTGCGGCCACCCGCTTCCGCCAGCTCTTCGCCGACTCCCCCGACATCGTGGTCCCCCGCATCCACGAAGAGTGGTCCACCCGACGGCTGCTGGTGATGGAGCTCATCGACGGCGAGCCCTTCCACCGCATCGACAAGTCCGACGAAGAGCGGGTCCAGGCCGTGATGGACAACCTCATCGAGGCCACCTACCAGCAGGTCTTCGACCACGGGTTCTTCCACGGCGACCCCCACCCCGGCAACCTGCTCGTCCTCGAAGATGGCCGTCTGGCCTACCTCGACTTCGGGCTCACCGGGCAGCTCACCGTCGAGATGCGCGATGTGGTGGTGGCACTGTTCGTGGGCCTCGTGATGTCCGACGCCGAGACGGTGGCCCTCACGCTGTACCGGGCCGGCGCCACCGAAGGAAAGGTCGACCTCAAGGGCTTCAAGCGCGAGGTGGAGCGCTTGATGACGAAGTACCACGGCGCCACCCTCACCGAGCTCAGCCAGACCACCAGCCTGGTGGAGTTCGTCGAGACCGCCGCCCGCTTCCGCATCCGCCTGGTGCCCGAGTACGTGGTGCTCGTGCGCACCGCATCGATCCTCGACGGCATCGCCCGCCGCATGCTGCCCCAGACCGACATCGTGAACCGCGTGCAGCCCTACGCCCAGCGGCTCGTCGGCGACCGCCTCAAGCCCGAGCGCCTCTCCCACGACGCCATCCGGGTTCTCCAGCACGCCCAGATGGCCTTCCAGGACGTCCCCCTCCAGCTCAACCAGCTCATGCTCGACCTCGAGCAGGGCAACCTCGAGATTCGGACGGTCGACCACGGTGCCGAAGCTCTGCGGGCCGAGGTCCGCCAGGCCGGCATGCGGGTGGCCGTGGGCTTCACCGGCGGCGCCCTCACGCTGGCCGGAGCGGTGCTGCTCACCCCGATGGCCCTCTCCCCCACCCTCTGGGCCGTGCCCATCCTCGCCGGCGGCATCGCCTTTGGCCTCGGCTTGGGCCTGATGGTCGCCATGTTCGCCCACTACCTCGTGGCATCACGGGTGGCACCGGCCGAGCTCCGGCGCCAGGCGCTCAGCGTGCTGCGCTTCTTTTTGCCGCCCCGAAGAGATCGCTGACGACACCGATTCGTCAAGTGCCTTTGAGCCCCGGACGGGGGCGGGATACGCCCACGCCGATGTCGAGCGTCCAACCGCCCGCTCGACCACCGAAGAATTCCTCCCTTCGACTTCCCGCAGGCGCGCAAGTCGCCCCAACCCGGAGAGCCCGTGGACGGACGCAAGCCCAAGTTCAGTCGCGGAGACGTGATCGCGGGCAAGTACGAAGTGGAGAAGGTCCTGGGTTCGGGGCTCGTGGGCACCACCTACCTGGTGCGCAACCGCAAGAGCCGGAAGTACCTCGCCATCAAGGTGGTCTGGCCCCAGCTGGTCAGCAACGACAAAGACCGCGAGCGCCTCGACTCCCTGTTCAATGAAGCCAAGGCCGTGGAAGGCAAGTCGCTCATCCGCCTGGGCTCGGTCGCCGAGAGCGATGGCGCGGTCTACTTCACCGAAGAGTACTTCCCGTCGCAGAGCCTCCGCGAGCTCATCGACGAATACCAGGCCGAGCCCCGCTCCTTCACGCTCCAGGAAGCCTGCCAGATCGCCATCAAGGTGCTCGAGGCGGTTGAGGTGCTGCACAAGGCCGGCGTGGTGCACCGCAACCTCAAGCCCGAAAACGTGCTGGTCTCCACCCGCAAGACGGGCCCCGGTGGTCGCAACCTGGTGCGCACGGTCAAGGTCAGCGACAGCTGCCTCGCCGACCTCGTGAACCCCACCATCTTCGCCGAGTCCTACATCAGCCGCGCCGACGCCAAGTACCTGGCGCCCGAAATGACCGGCTTCAACGACATCGGCACCCCCGCCTCCGACATCTACTCGGTGGGCGTGATGCTCTACGAGCTGTTGGTCGGACAGCCCCCTCGCGGCACCTACCTGTCCCCCACCCAGCTCCGCGGCGACCTCCCCGAACACATCGACGACGTCATCGAGATTGCCCTCGGCGAGAGCCCCGATGAGCGGTACCCGTCGGCCCGCGACATGGTCGCCGACATCCAGCGGTCGTTCACCGAAGACACCTTCGAGGCCCCCCGCGGCCCCGACGTCAAGAAGATTGCCATCGGCGTGGGCGTGGGTGTGCTCCTCCTCGGCGCGCTGGGTGTGTACTTCCAGAACCGCCAGCAGCCCACCGAAGACGTCTCCGCAGCCGCACAAGACGACACCATCCGCCGCGATGTCCAGTCCCGCAGCCGCGTGCTCACCGAAGCCGAAATCCAGAAGATGATCGAGAGCCACCCCGAGATGCAGTACATCCCGGAAGGCCCGTTTGTCATGGGTCGCTTGCACCGCGAGACCCCCAAGACCGCCTCCACCTCGGAGCCCTTGGCCGAAGAGCGGTCCCTGCCCAGCTTCTACATCGACCGCTTCGAGCACCCGAACACCCAGAAGGGTCCCGACGGCAGCGCCCCCAAGCCCACCCTCAAGCACACCTGGGAACAGGCCGAGGCCGCGTGCAAGGAACAGGGCAAGCGCCTGTGCACCGAAGAAGAGTGGGAGAAGGCCTGCAAGGGCCCCGACAACTACATCTACGCCTACGGCGACACCTTCGACGACACCCTCTGCGGCAAGGCCATGGCCGGCGACTACAAGATCGGCTCGCTCACCAACTGCATCAGTGGGTACGGCGTCTACGGCATGAGCGGCGGCCCCCGCGAATGGACCGCCACCGGCAAGGGCTCCGCCGACCGCCGCGTGGTGAAGGGTGGCATGCGCGCCAACCACGCCCGTGGCAGCCGCTGCGCCTTCGCCATGGATGAGTCCGCTCGCTACGCAGACGCCACGCTGTCCTTCCGCTGCTGCCTCACCGCAGGAGAAGGCGGCGCGAAGCCCGAGTAGCTCCCCGCTTCGCTACTCGTGCAGAGGGCGCCGTTCATCGGCGCCTTCGCCGTTTCTGTGCGACAGGCGTTCCTGCCAGAGGGCCGAGGTCGCCCGCAGCTCCCGCCGCACCACCGAGTACACCTGCGCGTCGTGGCACAGCTCGGTGTGGCCGAGGCTGCGCAGCTCCACATTCTGCATCGAGCTCTCGCCGGGGCGCGGCCGAAGCACCGAACACCACCACGGACACACGAGGTCGTGGCGCGAGTACACGCTCACCATCGGAATTCCCGCCGGGAAGGTGTCGGTGGACATCCGCTTGAGCACCCGGCTGCCCGGCACCATGTCCCAGATGCTGGGCCCCAGGACCCCTGCCCCCGTGACCGCCAGCCCCACCGCTGCCGTGGGGGTGCCGTGGTGGGGGGAGCCCAGGGTGATGAGCCCCTTCACCCGACGGTCGCCGCCATGGTGCTGCACGTAGTGGCGGGCGATCAGCCCACCCTTGCTGTGGCCGATGATGTGAAAGCGCTCCAGGCCGGTGCGGTCGCAGATGCGCTCCAGCTTCTCGGCAATCATCTGCGAGAGCTGGCTGATGGAGCGGGTGTTGAAGCGCCACAGCAGCCCGCCCAGGTCGAAGCTGAACACGCCGTAGCCATCGTCGCGCAGGCGGCGTTCCATCACCTCCCACACATTGCGGGTCTGCATGAACCCGTGCAGCAGGAGAACGGTCTCGTCGTATTGGTGGAAGTCGTCGCGGCGGACGATGCGGTTGCTCCGCATGTACACCTTGCGCACGCTCCCGAGCTGGCCCCGAAGGACCCGCATCACTCGACCAGCAGGCGGATCTGAACGATTCTCATCAGCCACGGGCGCCTCCGCCCCCCCCGCCTACCCCGCGGTGTGCCCCCGCGCCCCTCCGAGTCGCGTGCTACCGTGGTCGGCAAGAAGTCGGCGTGCAGAGCGAAGCCCGACCCGGAGGAGACCATGGCAACCACCCCCCAGCGCGTGTCGCGAAGCCTGCTGATGGCCGGCATCCTGGCCGCCACCATCGGCTGCGGCAAAGACAAGGACAGCGGCGACAACACCGGCGGCGGCACCGAGCTCACCGGTGGCGGCGAAGGCACCCCCGAGTGTGGTGGCGTGGCCCCGGTCATCACCGACATCCAGTGCTCGAACAACGGCCTGGCCGAGTACGAGCCCGGCTCCGAGCTGCCCACCCTGCTGTTCAGCATCTTCCTCGAAGACGAAGACGCCGACCTCTCCCAGGTCGAGGTGCAGCTCTACTACGACGACGTCATCGACGGCGTGGTGTCCACCCAGGAGCCCTCGTACCCCGCGTCCATCGAGACCATCGACGCCGAGCCCTGCGGAAGGCCCTCGCTCACCTACAACCTCGTGGCCTTCGTGAGCGGCGTGAACCCCCGCTTCAACCAGAACTACGAGTGGGGCGTGGTGGTCCGCGACGCCGGCGACGTGGCATCCGAGCAGTACATCCTCGAGTGCATCACGCCCTTCGAAAACGGCGACCCCGGCAACGGCGAAGGCTGAGCCCCCACCCGCCGGGGCTCACACCGACCGCACCCGGTCGACGCGCAGCACGCCGTCGACCTTCTCGAGGTTGCGCATCAACCGCACCAGCTGGGCGACGTCGCCCACGTTCACAGACAGCGTGAACTCCGCCCGCCCCTCGTCGACCTCCTTGGCCTCGAGGCGGCTCACGTTGATGGACAGCGACTTGCAGATGCCCCCCACCTCGGCCAGCATGCCCGGCGTGTTGGTGGTGACGATGCGAATCTCGCCGGTGTGGGCTCCCGACGCACCCTGGTGCCACTCCACCGGAATGCGGCGGTCTTTTTCCGACGCCAGCAGCTGAGAGCAGTTGGCCAGGTGGACCGTGATGCCCCGACCGCGGGTGATGAAGCCCATCACCTTCTCGCCGGGCAGCGGCCGACAGCACTTGGCGAAGTTGACCAGGAGGTCGGACTGGCCGTCGATGAGGACGGGGGACTGGGCACGCTTCTTGGGCCGTGAGAACCAGCTCATCCAGCCGGGACGTTCCGGCTCGGGCTCGGTGCCAGGCGCCAGCTCTTCCATCACCTTCACGAGCGTGAGGCTGCCGGTGCCCACCGCGAGGAACAGCTGCTCGGCGTTCTTCAGGTTGAACTTCTCGCAGGCGGAGTCGAGCGTGCCCTCTTTGGTGACGCGAGACAGGGTGGTGCCCCGCTTCTTGAGCTCGGACTCCACCATCTCCTTGCCGAGCTCGCGGCCGGCGTCGCGTTCCTTCTCGCGCACCGACCGGCGAATCTTGGACAGCGCCCGACCGGTCTTCGCGATGTCGAGCCAGGCACGGGAGGGCTTCTGTTCGGGACGGCGGACGATGTCGATGCGGTCGCCGGAGTGCAGCTCGTGGTGCAGCGGACGCATCCGCCCGTTGACCATCGCGCCGGTGCAGGTGTCGCCCACCTTGGTGTGGATGGCGTAGGCGAAGTCGAGGACCGTGGCGCCTTGCGGGAAGAAGTGGACGTCGCCCGCCGGCGTGAAGACGAACACCTCTTCGGCGAAGAGGTCGACCTTGACCGTCTCGAGGAATTCCTGGGGGTCTTCCACCTCGCGCGCGGCCTCGAAGATGCCCCGCAGCTGGGTGAGCTTGGAGAGGTCGTCGCGAGACAGCGTGAGGTGGCCTTCCTTGTACCGCCAGTGGGCCGCGATGCCGACCTCGGCCACCGCGTGCATGTCGTAGGTGCGGATCTGCACCTCGATGGGGTGGCCCTCCGGTCCCAAGACCGCGGTGTGGAGCGACTGGTACCCGTTGGACTTGGGGTTGGCGATGTAGTCTTTGAGCCGCTCGGGGATGTGGCGGTACATGCCGTGGATGTACCCGAGCGAGGTGTAGCAGTCGCCGAGGGTGTCGACGAAGATGCGGAAGGCGTGGATGTCGAACAGCTCTTCGAACGCGATGTTCCGCTGCCGCATCTTCCGCCAGATGCTGGTGAGGTGCTTGGGACGGCCCTTCACCTCGGCCTTGATGCCCTTCTCGGCCAGCTGGGCTTCGAGGGTGGCGGTGGCGCGGGTGATGTAGGCCTCGCGCTCTTCGCGGGTGGCGGCCAGCTTCTCCTGCAGCTTCTCGTGGATTTCGGGGTGCAGGTACCGCAGGCAGAGGTCTTCGAGCTCCATCTTCAGCGACGACAGGCCCAGCCGGTTGGCGATGGGCGCGTAGATTTCCATCGTCTCTTGCGAGATGGCCCGCGCCTTCTCCGGCTTCATGTGCGTCATGGTGCGCATGTTGTGGAGGCGGTCGGCGAGCTTGACCAGGATGACCCGCACGTCGGTGGCCATGGCCAGCACGAGCTTGCGGAAGTTCTCGGCCTGGGCCTGCTGCTGGGTGCGGAACTCGAGCTTGCCGATCTTGGTGACGCCATCGACCATGTCGGCGACATCGAGCCCGAATTCGGCTTCGATCTCGCCATGGGTGGAGAGGCAGTCCTCCATGGTGTCGTGGAGGAGACCGACCGCGATGGTGTCGACGTCCATGCGGAGGTCGGCGAGGATGCCCGCCACCGCGATGGGATGGATGAGGTAGTCCTCGCCGGACTTGCGGGTCTGTCCGAGGTGCGCGCGGGCCGAGTACAGGTACGCGCGCATCACCACGCTGGCGTCAGCGTCGGACGAGTACTGGGCCACTTTGTCGAGAATGTCGCTGAGGCCGACGGCAACGTCACTGGCCATGATGCCTTCCAAGGACGGGTGCGCCGGGGGAGGAGCACGTGCATCATCCGAGACACACGAGCCCCCGCAGTTCCGTCCGTCTACTGCGAAACCAATTTCGCGCATGCAGCTGCGGACGTCTACCCGGCAAACTGCGAGACGAGCTCGGGGTGCCGCTCACGACGGAGCAGCTCCGCCACGAGCACGGCCTGGAAGCGGTGGTGCGCACTGGCGAGAACATCGTTCACCACGACGTAGTCAAACTCAGACACACCTTCGAGCTGCTGACGGGCTTCGGCCACACGCCGCGCGATGGTGGCGGCGTCGTCGGTGGCACGCCCACGCAGCCGGCCTTCGAGGACATCGACAGACGGGGGCAACACGAAGATCAGGACCGCCTCGGGCGCCGCGGCCCGCACCTGCCGGGCCCCCTGGACATCGATCTCGAGCAGGATGCTCTCACCACGGGCCAGAGCCGCATCCACCGGGGCGCGCAGCGTGCCGTAGTAGTTGCCATACACCTCGGCCCACTCGAGCAGCTCGCCCGCCGCCACCTTCGCCTCGAAGTCTTCCCGGCTGACGAAGTGGTAGTCGCGGCCGTCGACCTCGCCGGTCCGGGGCCCACGGGTGGTGGCACTCACCGACCACCCGATGCCAGGAACCGTGGACAGCGCCTCTTTCACGAGGGTGGTCTTTCCTGTGCCCGAGGCGCCGGTGACGACGAAGAGCGCGCCACGCTGGGGCGAGGTCCAAGCGGAGAGGTCGAGCGACATGGGTGTTCCTGGCCAGGGGGGCCGCAGGGCTAACCGATGGATCGTTCCACGTTGTGTGCCACACGACAGACCGACCGCAGCCCACACGCGCCACACACATCTGCAGCGTAGCGCCCGGTGCAGCCACCCGAGATGCCCAGATGGGCGAGCGCGAAGTCGTAGCGGAGGGGGTCGCCGGGAGCGATGCGCGCGAGGTTGTCGGTGAGGTCGAGGGCGGTGCGCCACGAGGCGTCGCGGCGATGGGTGAGGCCGACGAGCTGGCCGATGCGCTGCACATGGGTGTCGAGCGGCATGACCAGGCGGGCAGGGTCGCCCGACCAGATGCCCACATCGAGGCCCGCGACCGAGGACGGGTGGGGTGCGCGGACCATCCAGCGCAAGAACATGCACCACCGCTTGCAGGCGGAGCCACTGTGGGGGTGGGGCAGCATGTACCGAACGCCCCGCGACACGGCGCGCCAGTCTGCGGCACCGGTGTCGGCGAGGACGGCGGCTCGGAGGGCATCCACACCCGATGCGATGCGGCTGGACCGGGCGGGGCCGTCGACGAACACGGCCTCCAGCGAGCCATTCTCACGCACTACGCGACCGAGGGCCCGGGCGAACACGGCGAGGTCGGTGCCGGACATCCAGCGGTAGCGGAGGTCGAGCAGGGGTCGGGTGACGTCGGGGTCTTGGGCCGCTTCGACGAACGCGCGAGGGCCGCCCACGAGGTCGGCGGTGTCGAGGATGGCGTGGACGACGGGCCGAAACGCAGCCACGCGCCCGAAGGCCAACACACTCGCGAAGGCGCCCGCCAGCTCCTGGTCGTGGGGTCGGGTGTAGCGGTGGACCGCGGAGATGGGGTCGTTGGCGAGCTGACGCGCACGGTCGGCACCATCGACCACGCGGTCGAGCACCACCCGCAGGCGGCTGGCCTCGACGGCACCGAGGGGGGGACTACTCGACGTTCGCCGCTTGCTCACGGACGCGCTCCAAGACGCTCTTCATGTCGACCACCGCGGCGCTGACCGGGTGCTCGGCCGACTTGCTGCCCAAGGTGTTGACCTCGCGGTTCATCTCTTGGACGAGAAACTCGAGCCGACGGCCCACGGGTTCGGTGGCGTCGAGGGCCGAGCGGAATTGGGAGAAGTGCGAGACCAGCCGGGCCAGCTCTTCGCTGACGTCGGCTTTGTCGGCCAGCACGGCTGCTTCCTGGGCGATGCGACCGGGGTCGAAGCGGTCGGAGAGGAGGCGCTGGAGGCGTTCTTCGAGACGGGTGTGGAGGCGCTCCACCAGGCCACGGGTCTGCTTGCTCACCTCGATGTGCTTGCGCTCGAGGGCGGACAGGTGCGTGAGGAGGTCGGCGCGCAGTGCCTTGCCTTCCACGCCTCGCATCTCGATGAGCTGCTCGACCGCGGCCTGCAGAGCGGTCTCGACCACTTCCCACTCGGTGAGGGCATCGGCCTCCACCTCGCGGAGCGAGAGCACCCCGGGCTGGTTCAAGATGGCGTCGAGCTGCACGTTGTCGGCAGGGAGCTGCAAGCGCTGTGCGACGGCTCGGACCGCCACGAGGTAGCGCTCGGCGAGGACCGGATCTGCGTGGACGGTCTGGTTGCTTTCGGTGGCGCTGCGGCGGATGTACACATCGACCCGGCCCCGCGACACCTGCGCCTTCACCGCTCCCACCACACGTGGCTCGAGCACCATGTACTCACGCGGCATGCGGACGTTGATGTCGCGGAAGCGGTTGTTCACCGACTTGAGCTCGACCACCACGGTGACGCCACCATTGGTGGCTTCTCCGCGGCCGTAGCCGGTCATGGAATTCATACGAACCTCGGGGGCAGCGGTGCGCCGAGCCCCATAGCGCGAAACCACCCACGCGATGGTGGGACCCAAGACGAAACAAGCGCGCCGAAGCGCGCTCGCGATGCCCGGGAGGAGCACCTACAGGGGGGTGACCGTGCCCGACGTCCAGTCGATGGATGCGAACGGGGTGTAGGTGTCGTCGCCGGAGATGGACTTGGTCTGGTCGTACAGCTTCACGCCGTTGATGTAGACCCGCACGGTGACGTTGTTGGCGCCGCTGTAGTAGCTGCCGGGGTAGTCGTGCACGTAGACCGTGTACTGGCCGGCGTAGGGGGCGGCGATGTTGATGTTCTCGGGGCCCACGCCGGGGATGTCGTCGAGGTCGAGGTAGGGGTCGTCGGCCGTGCCGGCAGAGCCCCAGGACAAGCCGCCCGTGCAGTTCATGTAGTAGCAGTCGTCGTTGGACTCGAGGCGACCGCCCGGGTTGACCAGGTGGAGGTCCATGTCGTCGCCGCTGTACTGCCAGAACATCTCCACCCAGAGGTCTTCGGCCGGGATGGACTCGAGGGTGACCTGGCAGGGCTCGGAGATGCGGCCGTCGTCGGTGGTGACCACGAGCTGGCCGATGTAGTCGCCGGCGAGGTCGGGCTCGAAGCCGCTGCGGGTGGCCGAGGAGCCGGTGGGCATGCGCTCGGTGGAGCCGGATGGTGCGGAGATGAGGGCCCAGGAGTAGTCCACGATGGCGTGGCCTTCGGGGTCGTACGAGCCGGAGCCGTCCCAGGTGGCGGTCTCGAAGGGGGGCTCGACCGGGTTGGGCGAGACGTCGCAGACCGCGATGGGCTTGTCGTCGTCGGGCAGCGCGGTGCCGCCACCATCGCCCGAGTCGGCGGTGTCGGCGGTGTCGGGGGTGGAGGTGGTGCCCGGATCTTCGAGGCCTTCCTGTTCTTCGTCGGCGCCCGCCTCCGGTTCGTCTTCCTTGTTCAGGTCGTAGTCGGGGGTGCAGCCGACGACGGCGAAGGGGAGGAGCAAGAGCAGACGTTTCATCGGGTCTCCGATCCAGCGTGAACACCGGGGGGCGGCATGGACACGGTGGGGACGAGGAAAGGGGGGCAGGTGGTGAGATTCGCCGGGGTCCGCGGCCATCGACAAGCCGAGCGGGCGGAGGACCGACCAGGTGCGCTGGACAGCTCATCCACCAAGCGTGTGAACGCCCGTGGGGAGTGCCCTCGACCTCCACATATCCTTCAAAAAAGCCTCAATCGCAACCGAAAATGGCGTTCCGATGACATGCAAGACCGTTTTCTACACTTCAGGCGCCTCGGGGCTCACCGAAGACCGCGTGGCATCGCGCCAAGCTCGCATCAGCCCGCCCACCTGGTCGGCCAGCGTGAAGCCGCGCTCGCGTAGGTGACGCGGACCATGGCGGCTGCGCTTCTGGCGCTCGACCGGATCGCTCGCGGCGCAAAGGGCCTCCAGCAGGGCGTTGGGGTCGGCTGGAGGCACCAGCCAGCCCACCGAGTCGTCGACCAGCTCGGCCACTCCCCCCACATCTCCCGCGATCACCGGCCGGCCGCTGGCCATCGCTTCCATCAACACCACCGGGACGCCGTCCTGATCGCCATCGGCAGCAATTCGGCTGGGGAGGACCACTACATTGGCGTCGGCCATGCGCTGGCGCACCACACCCGGCGGCTGCAGCCCGAGCACCGTGACGCCGGGAGGGACCGGGCCATCGTGGTCGGAGATGACCTCCAGGCGGGCATCCGCGGGCATCTGCGGCCAGACATCGAGCAGCGCGGCGAGGCCCTTCTTGGGCACGTTGCGGGCGACGAACAAGGCGCGGAGGTCGGGGCCGGGAAGGGGCCGCACACGCCACCGTCCGAGGTCGGGGCCGCAGCGCAGGCGGGTGGCGTTCACACCCAGACACGCGAGGTGCTGGACGTGGTGGTCGGCGACCGCGAGCACGGAATCGGCGCCCAGGAGCACCTCTTCGAGGCTGGGCCGTGGCCGGAAGAGGTCGACTGCGTGGACGGTCACGGAGTACGGCAGGCCGGTGTCGAGGTGGATGGCGTGGGCCAGCTCGGCGGCTTCCCCCCCGAAGTGCACGTGGATGCGGTCGAAGCGACGCGCCAGCCGTGCCACCCACGGCAGCCGCTGGACATCCTTTGCGCGCTGATGGCGGGCAAGCCAGGACATGCCTTCGGTGCGCCGTGTGAGCCGACCGACGAGGGGCCGGCGCGGGACCATCTGCACGGGGGCATCGGGGGGTTCGTCCTGGAGGCGGCCATCTGGACGGGAGCCGAGTGCTGCGATGGTGACGGCCACACCGCGGGCCACGAGGGCGTCGATCTCTCGGTAGACGAAGGTCTCGGAGACCGTGGGGTAGTAGCGGAGGAGGTACAGGACGTTCATGCGGCGGGCCGATGCGGCGTTGTGGGACACACCGCGGCACCGAGTGTAGTGCAGACGGTGGCCCCGCGCCGGTCAGGAGGACGTGGCGGGCAGGTCGAACAGGGGTGCGAGGGGGTCGAGGCGGTGGTCCCAGGAGCGGAGCACCGGTGCACGACCGGGGGCACGTACGGCGGCGTGGATGGCCGACCGGAGCGAGGCCGGGTGGCCAGCGGTGTACCAGAACAGCTCGGAGTCGGTTGCTTTCGCGGCTCGGAGGGCCCGCTCGACGGTGGGTAGCCGCGGCAACACCAGCGGCGTGGGTGTGGCGAGGTAGTCGAAGAGCTTGAGGGGAGAGGTGAGCACGCGCCCGAAGCGGTTGTCGGCGAGGGGCAGCACCAGCGCGGCAGAGCGAGCGAGGAGGTCGGGGACATCGGGGAACGCGACGGGAGGACGCAGCGTGACCCCGGGAGGCAGCGTTCGGTCGAGCGTGCCTCCGCCGCCCACCAGCTCGAGGGGGACGTCGAGGCCGGCAGCTGCGGCGTCGAGGAGGGTGTCCCAGCCCTTGTATGGACGGAGGGACCCCACGGTGCGCACCACGCCGTCGGGGGCCCGGATGGACCGATGGCGATGGGGGGCGGTGCCGTTGTGGGCCACATGGATGGGCCCCGGGAGGCGGTCCCCGTAGGCGCGCTCCCAGGAAGCGGCCGTGCCCTCACAGTTGGCAATGACCGCTGAGGACAGCTCCAGAGCCCGGCGCTCGAAGGGGTGGTCGTCTTGGCCATGGACCTCGATGACCACGCGGTGGCGCGACAACCAGGACCGGGCCTCGACCAGGCGTCGAAGGTCGCGGGCCAGGACCACGCCGGGTGCGCCCAGAGCCCAGCGGGCGAGCGCCCCTCGAAACCACAGTCCAGCAGCCCCTTTGTGCACGACCGGCGCCAGGTGGATGTGCAGCCCGTCCACAGGAGAGAGGCCCAGCGCAGCCAAGGCATCCCGCGGGGTGGCGTCGGGGTGGGACCGGTCGGCCAGAAGGGTGACGTCGGCGCCCCGTCGGGCGAGGGCATGGGCAGCGTGCACCACCTGGATGGCCTGGGCTCGCTGACCGGGCAGGCGAGGACGGTAGAGGTGGAGGATGCGGGTCATCGGGAGAGCACCCGGTCGAGGGTGGCGAGGCACGCCCGGGGACCGTGGTGTTCCTGGAGATGGACCCGCGCGTGGCGTCCGGCAGAGGGGTCGGCGAGCAGCGCGTGGATGGGTGCCAGGTCGACGGTGGCCACATCGGCATCGGCGGCCAGCACCACACCCGGCCCGACGGCCTCCCGCACCCCGCCCACATCTCGACCGATGGCCGGCACACCCGCGGCAGCGGCTTCGAGCGCGGTGAGGCCCAGCCCTTCATCCGACCCCGGCTCCGACAGCAGCACCACCGCCGCCGCCGTCGCCACGACCTGCCGGGCGTGGTGACGAGAACGCGCTCCAAGCCACTGCACATCCACCCCACGGTGGTCGCACCACCGCGCCACATCGGCCCGGGCGGGCCCCTCCCCCACCACCGTCAGGCGCCGACCCAGCCGCTGGGCGAGCACGGCGGCGTCGTGGAGGCCCTTTCCGTCCACCAGCCGCGCCACCATCACGAGGTCTTGGGTGCGGGACCCCGCCTCGACCGGACGCAGAGGCCAAGGCAACGGATGCACCCGCGTCGGCGACACCCCCAGGTCGACCAGCCGGCCGGCCAGAAACTGCGAGACCGGCAGGAAGTCCACGGTGTCCCGCAGAGCCGCGAACGCAGCGGGAACACCCTCCATGCGGGTGATGTCGCTACCGTGGGCCCCCACCAACACACGGGACCCGAGCCGCACCAAGACGGTCGCCAGGCGCCAGGTGGCCGCGATGACCACACCCTCGGCCCCCATCGCGGCACGGCCCGCAGCCATGGCCATCCAGGTGCTCTGCCACCGCGCCCACGACCGTCCGCGGACCGGATGCACCATGTAGGGCCGGTCGGGGTCGGCCTCCACGGAGCGAGACTCGGCGTACACCTCCACCTCGCGGCCGTCTTCGACGAGCGCACGTGCGAGGTCGTCGGTCCAGCTGGCCACCCCACCCACACGGCCCGGCGGCAGGTCACGAGAGAGCAACACGAAGCGGGTCATGGGTCCACCACCGCCTGGAGCGCGGCGTGCACAGACGCCACCGGCAGCAGGTTCATGCACGCGTGGTGACCGCGACCACAGGATGGGCTGCCGTGGCGACTGCAGGGGCGACAGGGCAGGTCGACCTCGACCACCCGTCCGGCGTGGCACCAGAAGCCGTCGACCGAGGTGGTGGGGCCGAACAGTGCGACGAGCGGCACCCCCATCGCGCCCGCCAGGTGCATGAGCCCGGTGTCCCCCGCGACCACAGCGCGGGCGGAGCCGATGGTGGCAAAGGTGCGGTCGAAGCCTCGCTCGGTCAGAGGTGTGGCGTCCGGGCCGATGCCGCGGGCAATGGTGTCGACCAGCTCGCCATCGTCGGGACCGCCCAACACCACGACCGGACCCGCGAGGCGGCGTCCCAGGCTCACCCAAGCGGTCGCAGGCCAGCGCTTGGTCGCCCACTTCGCTCCGGGGACCAGCACGATGTGGTGGGCCGGTGGGCTGCGCTCCAGCCATGGCCCCTCGGGAACGGCGATGCCGGCGGCCTGCGCATACCGGTGCACCACTCGGGGGGCCGGGGCTGCGCCAAGCCACACCCGTGCGCGTCGGGTCCAGTCGTGGCGATGGATGTGCGTGGCGTGGGCCGGCTGCATCGTGTGGACCAGCCAGCGGGCACGGAGGTCGGCTTGGAGGTCGACCACACGGTCCGGCGCCACAGGGAGTGGGTCGTCGGGCCAGGCCACGACCCGGACCACGCCGGGCAGCCGTCGGACGAGGTCGGCCCAGCGGGCATGGGTGACGAAGGTGACCGGACCGAGGGCACGGGTGATGGGCGCCGCGAGGATGATGTCGCCCATCGACCCCATGCGCAGCACGACGGTCTCGGTCATGGGGCCGCCTCGATGACGTCGAGAACAGCCTGGAGGACAGCGTGGACGGGGAGGTCGAGGCAGCCGAGGGCACGGTGGCAGCGCTTGGCGTAGCACGGGGCACAGGACACCCGCGGGCCCACGCACCAGGTGGCACCGGGCGCACCGGTTCGGGCAGGGTCGGTGCTGCCCACAATGCCCACGACTGCAGCCACCGAGCGGCCGGCACCCCGTCGTGCTGCAGCGGCGAGGTGGGTGAGGCCGCTGTCGTTGCCCACCACGGCATCCGCCGCCGCGAACACACGTGCGATGGCGGTGACCGAGAGCTCGGGCAGCATGGGGTGTGGCCCGGCGACACGGGCGAGGCGGGCACTCTCTCCCGGACCCGCGGCGAACCGGACGGGGTGTCCGCGCAAGGCCAGAGCGTCGGCCAGCTCGCGGTAGTGGGGCCACTCCACCGGGGGGCCGGATGCACTGGACGGGAGCAGGACGATGCCCGGCTGGCCGGCGGGCGTGGTGGGGAGGGTGGGCAGGCCGGAGACGGCCAGGTCGAGGGGACCACCGAGTGCGGCGAGGTCGTCGAGCCGGTGTGCGTGGGTCTGACGGACGACATCGGTGAGCCCGAGCCGCCGATGGTCGGTGGGCCAGCCGATGCGCCGAGGGATGGACCGGGCTTCCCATGCGGCACGGAATGCAGGCTTGGCGAGCACGGCGACGCTGGCCTGCACGGGAACCGAGCCACGCGGAACCACGGAGCCGAGGTGGCCGAAGAGGTGCGGGCCCCAGGCCGGGGCGGCGACGGTGAGCCGGGCCCGCTGCGCCATGGCTTCGGCCAGCGGCAGGGTGAGCACGCCATCGCCGAGGTGGTCGGGCGCGCGGAGGAACCAATGTGGGGTGGGGCCGGACATCGCGAGGCGGGCCTAATCCATCGGCCCGACGGAGGGCTGACATGACCGTGGCGGCCGCGCGTTGCCAACGCTCCGGACATTCACGTGGGGAGGCTGGCTCCGCTCAGCTGGATCAACTGCACCAACCGCTCCCCCCGCTCGGAAGGCCGAGACCTCGCGGCCTTGCCCAGCTGGACGGCCCCGACGATGAGAACGATGATGCCCGCGAGCAGGAGCAGTGGTGCGAGGAAGATGGTGAGCACGATGGCCACGCCATACGCTTCGGCCACCAGCGCCAGCAGGCCAAGCACGACCGCGCCGGCGGCACCGCCGATGAGAATCCAGCCCACCTCCCGCAAGCGGTCGTCGTCTCGCACACCTGCGCTGGCTTCTCCACCGCCCACCACGTCGAGCCGGTCGACCCCCGCATGTGCGCAGATGGTGTCCACATCGTGGACCACGGCATCGAAGAGACCGTCAGCGCCGCGACGCTTCACCAGCTTGGAGAGCACGCCAAAGTTCCGCCGCAAGTGACCACGGCGCGCAGTGCTCGCCCGCTTCCCCTTCCCCATCAGCGCCACATCCAGGGCCTCGTGCGCGTGGTTGGGACGCCGAAGCATGCGGCCACCGAGCCTGCGCGTACGGCGGGGCTGGACCTCGATCCAAGAGGTGAGCTGGAGCAGGTTGCGGGTGAACTCGGGCAGAGCGGCATCGAGGCGGCTGCGGAACGCCGGACTCTGCTGCACCGCTTCGCTGCTCGCCTTCCACTCGGACGCCAGCGTGAGCGTGGCGAGGGTCTGGCCCAGCATGTCTTCGGGGAGTCCGGCTCGGGCAAGGCCGCGGCGGACCGGTGCCAGCGGCCGACGACGGCGCATTCGAGCGAGGTCGTGATCAAGCTCAGCCAGCATGGCGTCGAGCTCGGACTCGGGAATGGGGCGTGGGCCAGCGGAAGCATCGGAGGACGCCATCCCCACCGCTCCGAAGCTCGCGCCGCCCGCCAGGAAGTGCCGTCTGTCCATCCACGTCTCCAGTCGGAGTGCCGCGCCAGAGAGGGCCCGCGGTCCCCGCAACCCCAGAATAGTCCATCCGGGTCATCCGTCGCCGCCGGAAGCAGTCCCAGATGAAGCCCGGGTGCTACGGTCCGTCCATGTCCGGTACGACGCCCCACGTGCGCTTCGCCACAGCTGCCGCCGCGGCCGGCCTCACGGCGGCAGACCGCAAGCGCATCCGCCTGTCACGGCGGTTCATCGCTCCCCTGATGCCCGCTCTCATCGCGGAAGTCGGCGACTGGCTCCTTCGGTCACCAGGCACCCGCCGCCACTTCGAGCACGATGGTCCCGCCGATCCCGAGCGTGTGGCACAGCACCTGGCCACCTGGCTGACCACCCTGTTCGACGTGGTGACGACCGACCGTCTGCCCGCCTGGCTCGCGTGGACCGGCCCGGTACACACCCGCGCAGCCGGGGACCCGAGGGTGCGGGTTCCGCTCGACCAGATCAACGCACTCCTGGACGTCTTGGGCGACCTGATCCAACGGTCCATCCAGTCGTCCGCCGTCCCCGAGGCCCACAAGACCGCCGCCGTCGAGTCGTGGGCGAGGCTGCTCGCGGTGCAGCGTGCGATGCTGGCCTGAGAAGGGCTCACCGCCCCGATGCGCCGGTCACCCCGGCTTCAGGTCGGCCTCCAACCGGAGCTGGGTGTAGAGCTGCGCCAGCCAGCCCGTTCCCGGTGGCTTCCGCCAGCCGTCCTGGAGGGCGCGCGTCAGGTGCTTGCGCACGCCCGCGAACAACCGACGGGCCAGCCGGACCTCCTGATGCGGAGAGCGCCGAGGGAGGCTGCGCTGGAGGTTCCAGTCGAACAGCCCTTCGTCCCAGGCATCCGCGTTGCCTTCGAACAGGCGGCCGTCTCGCCGGAGCTGGTCGGCGAGGGCGGTGAAGAGTCGACCGATTTCGTTGTGCGACCGCTCGGCGACGGGCGCTTGCTCGAGGACCGCCGTCTGCCACGCCGGCCGCAGGTGGTCGTCGCGCAGCCACGCGGACAGGCCGTTGAAGTAGTTGAAGACGTCGTAGACGTACCGCAGGCGGCGGAGGTCGTAGCTCGCGAGGTGGGCGTACTGGCCCACGGCGCTGCCCATCGACAGCCGCCACTGGTGCTGGAGCAGGGCGTCGATGCGGTGGGCGTGGGGGCGGAGGTCGGGCTCGGAGAAGTCGCGTCGGATGAGGTCGGACACGAGGTCGTTGTGCCAGGCGATGTGGTCGGTGCCCGGCGAGAAGAGGGGGTCGGTGAAGCCGGCTGCCTCGCCCACGACGGCCCAGCGGCGGGCGCTCACGTACCGGGTGGTGCCGCTGGCGAGGGCGCGTCCGGTGCCGATGTCCACCACGCGGGCTCGCTCCAGGAGCTGGCGGAGGGAGATGGTCTGGCGAAAGTGCCCCAGGAGTCCGTCGCGCGTGCCGAGCCCGCGGTGCCAGAGGTGGGGCTCGCAGACCACCCCGATGCTCGACAGGCCGCTGCGGAGTGGGATGAGCCAGGTCCACGAGCGGTCCTGCATCCAGTGGCAGGTGGCCAGATCGCGGCAGCTGTGGAGCCACCGAGCCCGCCAGGCGTCGTTCCCCTGCGCTTCCAGCTCGGCCACGTCCTCCACCCGACACCAGGCGGCGGACATGGCGTGCTCGGGCGCGGGTCGGACCAGTCCCAGCTGTCTTCCGAGCAAGCGGCGGCGGCCCGTTGCGTCGACCACCCAGCGCGCCCGGATGGTGCTGCGATGCCCCTCACGCTCCACCACCACCTCGTGCGGCGTGCCGATGCGGACGCCTTCCACGCGCCAGCCCCGCCAGTCCGCCACACCTCGCGCGATGTTGTCCTGCAGCAGCGTGGCATCCAGGCGGGCGCGGTCGACCTGGAAGCTGGGGTGGACCGCGAAGCCGGGGATGCCAATCTCGGAGAGCCGGTGGACGGGAAGGGAGCGGTCGGCCGTGTCGAAGAAGAAGCGCAGGCCCTGCTTGGGCAGGTGTTCGCGGTACAGGAGCCCGGACAAGCCCAGGCGACGGTTGAGGTAGTCGGCGCCCAGCTCGACCATCGACTCGCCCACCTTGCGGCGGGGCTGCACCCGGGGCTCGACCAGCCCCACGGAGCGGTCGGGCTGGTGGAGGCGGAGCTGACGGGCCAACAGCGAGCCAGCCAGGCCACCACCCAACACAAGAACGTCAAGCACCGCCACGGGTTCCTCCGAGAATCCGTGCCGACCGGGCCGCATCGAGGGGCAGGAGTCCAAAGAGCCGCCAGTCGGCCGACCACGACACCGTCTTCCGCGCCGCACCGGTGTGTGGGTCCAGCTCCACCAGGTCGTGGCCCCCGCGTCCCCGCCCGAAGTGCAGGCCGTCGAGCACAAAGAGCTGCCCGTCGGGTGTCACACAGGCGTCCTGCACCCACCGCAAGCCAGAGAACACACGGCAGTCTTCGAGGTGCGGTCCGTGCATCAGCCGCACACATCCCCTCCCGGTGTCGCAGACCATCCACACCGGTCCGTCCACCGAGAGTCCCCACCGCTGGCAGACATCCGGCGGGATGACCGTGAGCCCGTGCGGGTGGTCGAGGCCGCCTCGAAGGACCGTGCAGGCGCCGGTGTGGAGGTCGACCCGAGCAACCCACCCCTTGTGGAAGCTCACCACCACCACCCGACCGTCGATGCGTCGGGCCATCGTGGGATGGAGCACGCGGTGGAGGGTGGGGGGCCGGCTGCCGCGGTGGTCGGCGTGGATGTCGAGCTGACGATGCTGGCCGCTGGCAGCGGTGTTCCAGCCATGTGCGGTGGCCCACCAGGCGGCATCGAGCCTCCCATGAGCGTCGATGCGAAGGACCGCGTCCACGCCCGACGATGTGAGCAGGAATCCGTCACCGTCCGGCACCACGCTGTGGAGGTCGGACATGCAGGGAAGCGACCAGCGGGCCACCTCCCCGTCTTCCGGGGTGACCGTGAGCAGGGCGTCTTCGTAGGCGGAAGCCACAAAGAGTGGACCGTCGGCGCGCGGCCAGCACAGGCCGGCAGGCGTGGGAAGTCGCCACTCGCGCACCACCTCGCCCCGCTCCCAGTCGACCGCGAGCAGCCGCCCGCCCATCTGCGCGATGAGGTCGGCCGGGACGGTGCCGGGGGACCCCAGGGCTCCGGGAGGCGGACGACCGTGGCGACGGACGGCCCGACGCACCGCACGAAAATTCTCCAAGACAACGGTGACGAGGACAATCACACCGACACCCCAAAGCGCGTTGCGACCACGTCCACCGCCCTGGACGACACCGCGACATCGACGTGGACCGCGAGCACAGCCCTTCCTTCGGCCACTTGTGCTCGAGCCGCAGCCGCACCCTGTTCCGCCGGGCCGAGCAGCGTGAGCGTGGGGCCACGGAGCCCCAGAGCGATGACCGTGTCGTCGAGGGCCGCCCCCGGCATGGTGCGCAGGAAGGTGCGTCGAGACAGCCGCGCCGCACCAGACCGCAGCACACCGAGGTGGTGGCGACGGTCAGCCGCTGGACAGCCATCCCGGGTGGTCAGGACCGCCGCGACCGGCCCGGTGGTGGGATTGTGGGCCAGGACGTCAGTGACCGCAGCCTTCACGGCGTGGTGGACAGCGCCTGTGGTGGCGCCCGGTTGGCGGACCCGAGCCGAGGGGCCTGCAGCCACCGACACCAGCGACCGGGGGTCGGCGCCTTCGGGTGGGCCGAACACCGCAGCGGCGTGCACCCCTCCAAACGCCGACGCCAGCACCATCCACGCAGACACAGCCGGGACCCGGGCCACCGCTTCCGAGCCGGTCGACCACGCTGGCAGGACGCGTGACACACGGGCGGCCTCGACCTCCAACGCCACCGCCAACACACCGGACGCCCCCAAGGTGTGCCCCACCACCGCCTTCGCGCGGCGCAATGGAGGCACCTGTGGCCCAAACACCCTCCGCAGCGCAGCCAGCTCGGCGGGGTCGTTCGCGCGCGTGCCCGTGCCATGTGGCGACACGAGCTCGATGCACCCGGGCGGCCGCGCCCCGAGGGCCTGACGCATCGCGGCCACCAGCCCCCGAGACCCGGGGTGGGGGGCTGCCATGTGGGCCGCATCATGGCCCAGTCCAACACCGAGCAGAGTGGTGAGCGGCGGTCGAGGCCCACCGGCACGCTCCAGCAGCAGCACCGCGGCACCTTCGCCCAGCAGGAACCCTCGGGGACCGGCTTCAAAGGGCCGGCTCGCGGCTGTGGCGAGCACACCGAGCGAGTCGAAGCCGGCATGCACAAACGGACACAGCGCATCCACCCCCACCACCACCACCGCGGGACACCCGGCATCGAGCAGCATCGCCCGGGCCCGCTCCAGGGCCACGATGCCCGACGCACAGGCATTGCTCACGGTGCAGCACGGGCCGTCCACGCCGAGGTGGGCAGCCAGGAGGTGGGTGACGGCCTGACGACGGAAGGCGGCGGGGGTGGGGACAGAGGGGTGGGCCCGATGCCAGCGCTCCCAAGGTCCGGCGAGTGTGCCCGATGCCGTGGCGACGACCAGGCCCGTGCCCGGCCGAAGGGGAGGCAGGCCAGCGTCGTCGATGGCCCGCAACGCCAATGAGAGCGCGGGGTGGGCGCGGTCGATGCCGGGAGCCACGCCACAGCGGCGCACCCGGGCAGAAGGGAGGTCGTAGGGCGGGACCTCGGCGGCCACCGGCACAGCTCGGTCGATGGCTGCGAGGAGGTGGGCGCGTCCGCCCGCTGCACACCACACCCCCACAGCGGTGAGGTGGACCGTGGGTGGCTGGCGCTCAGGGGGCCGAATCCGTCGCCTCCAACAGACCGGGGACCGCGTTCACCAGGAAGTCCGCCAAGGTGCGGACCGACGTGAAGACCGCCCGATGCGCTTCATCGTCGGGAATCTCCACCCCGAAGGCCTCTTCGATCTCGAAGGCAAGCTCCAGGGCGTCGACCGAGTCGAAGCCCATTCCCTCGGCGCCAAACAGGACTGCGTCGGTGTCGATGTCGTCGACAGTGAGCTCGGTGGTGGCCAGGGACGACACCACGGCAGCCTTGATCCGGGCGTGCAGTGCATCTCGCGAGTCCATGCGGTCTCCGGGCAGGGTCAGGCGAGCCCGTATCAACGTGCCCGTGCGGTCGACACCATCCAGGCCCGCCCCGAACGCTCCACGACCTGACCCCCGCCAGCATCGATGCACGCGACCAGGCCCGGAAGCCCCGAAGCTGGCCCCCCGAGCCACACCGGGCAGCCTTCGGGTGGCGGCGCATCATCGACCGCCCACACCGCCCGACCCACGGGCCTTGGAGGGGTGGAGGGAAAGGTGAGGTCGAGGTGAAGACCGTCGCCATCGGCCTCCACCAGGGCCGCGCCCACACACAACGGCAGCGGCTTCCCCGCAAGGGCATCCGCACAGGGCGCACCATCATCGCCCCCCACCAACAGGCAGGCCCCATGGCGCTGCACGAGGGACTCGGCGCGCATCAACGCAGTGGCCGCGCCTCCCCCCGCTGGAACCACCGTCTCTACCGCACCTTGGAGGCCCAGGTGCAGGCTCACGAGGCTCGCGGCGGTGTTGTGGACCGAGTCTCGAAACGACCGGGGCCGTCCCCTCCCCCGCTTCGCCAGCCCCACGAGGAACCCCTCGGTAGCACGCAGCTCACCAAAGCCCGTCACCCACACCATGGGCAGAGTCTGACGGTCCAGATCGGGCCGCTGGTCGAGCACTTCGGCCGAGGCCGCAAGGACCGCACGCCCCAGTGGGCTGGCGCGGGACCAGGCCAGCGCAGAGATGCCCGGGTTGACGAGCTCTGTCGTGCAGCTTCCCCGGGCATCGAGCCACGCGGCGGGACGTGCGCCCCACGTGCCCCGGCCAGCCACTCGCGCGCAGGTGAGCGTGGTCATGGCATGGTCTCCGCAGCGGGGGCGTGGCGTCCCCAGAGCAGCGCAGCGCATCCCCCACCGAAGGCCGCGCTCAACGTGAGCACCGACCGCACCGCCATCGGCCGTGCACGCTGGATGAGGTCGAGGGGAGCCGCGGGCGTGCGCAGACCCACCACGGGCGGCGCGACTTGCGCACGGAGAACGTGGATGGCCAGGACCGAGTCGAGCATGGCTGCCGCCCCGAGTGTGTGGCCGAGGGCGCCCTTGGTGGCGGTGACCGGAACGCCCGGCAGTTCCGCAGCGAGCGCCAGAGCTTCCGCCGCATCATTCGCAGCAGTGCCGGTGGCATGGGCCACCACGAGGTGGGGTGGGGGCTGCGTGCGGAGGGCCTCTCGGATGGCGCGCCGGAGCCCGAGGCCTTCGGGGTGGGGCGCAGAGAGAGACTGACCGTGGCTCGTGGCCGCAGCGGCGAGCAGCACAGCGCAGATGGGGTGTCCGTGCATCTCGGCCGTCTGGCGACGCTCCAAGAAGACCGCTCCGGCGCCATCCCCGAGGAGCAGCCCCTTGTCGGAGGCATCCATCGGACGACACACACCGGGAGCGAGCAGCTTCAGCGCGGCGAAGCCCTCCAGTGTGAGGGCACACACCACATCCACGCCCACAGCCACCGCAGCGTGTGCGCGCCCGCTCCGGAGGAGGTCGGCGGCGTGCTGGATGGCCAGCGCTCCCGAGGTGCAGGCGCTGCTCACGGAGTGGGTGGGAGCTGTGGAGCCGAGGGCGTCTTGGACGGCACGAGCCGGAGCGTGGGCGAGCTGTGGAGGGAGGTCGGGGGAGGGCCGGAGCTCGGCCGCGTAGTCCCACCAGGACGCTTCGACAGAGGCCAGGTTGGATGCGGTGGTGCCACACACCACCCAGACGTCGTGGGTGTGCGCACGGTGACGGGTGGCCTGGCGTGCCGCCTGGACGGCGAGCGTGCTGGCGTGCGGACGACCGGGCAAGCACGCGGCCAGCCGGTGAGGCGCTCCCCGTGCAGGCCCGAAGGCGTGCCGGCCTTCGCACACGGCCCGGTGGACCTCGGCGGGCGTGACGCCCAGCGGTGTGACCGCACCCAGGCCTGTGACCACGATGTCGTCGGGGTGGGGCCGGGTGGAGATGGGCGGAGAGACCATGGGAGGGCCTGCCGGTGACAACGGGAGTGGCCGGTGTATCCACCCGGAGCATCCTGCACCTCGCCAACCACGGGGAGGACTTCCCCCGGGCCCCCACTGTTCTGCCCACGCGCGGTCAGCCTCGACCGAGTCGTTCGGAGCCACCCTCGACAGAGGGCACTTTGTTCCTACGACGCGACGGCCTTGCGTGCGCCGCCGGCCAGCCCAATGCGGCCGCTGTCCTCGAAGACCACCTGACGCAGGACCCTTCGGAGCCGCTCGGTGACTTCGCGCTCGCGGGACTGGGGGAAGCGGCGGGTGAACCAGCGGGGGGCCTCGCGCCACGGGCAGCCCACCATGGCGGCGACGACACGGCGGCCGTTCTCGGCCATCTGGAGGGCGAGCTCGGCGGCTTCGGCGTTGGGGAGGTCGCTGACGACGATGGCGTCGCAGTCTCCGGTGAGCCCGAAGCGCATGCCATCGACGATGGACGGGGTGTCGTGCGGGACCTCGCGCTGGGCGACCGTGGCGGAGCCGTCGGCGTGCAGGTACTCGAGGGGGTGCTCGATGACGAGGAGGTAGCCGCTGTCGTGGATGTTGTAGTGGCGCACCAGCGCGGCCATGAGGGCGAGGCGTTGCTTCTGTCCGCACACGAGCACCAGCCCGGGGTCCTGCCAGACGGCGCTGCCGAGAGTGGTGTCGGCGCCGAGGTCGGCGAGTGCGGGCGGGGTGCCGGCCATGCGGTGCAGCACGAGCGCGAGGGAGCCACGCTGGCGGTACAGGTAGGCACGGAATCGTCCGATGCGGTGCACGCCAAACGAGAATTCGTACTCGTTCAGTGTGTTGAGCGGGATCTCGCGGCGTCCGAGGGCCAGCACCTCCTGTGCGATGCGTCGGGTGTCATCGGGCCGCAGCTCGGGGTATGGCGAGGGCACCAGCCGCCCATCCACTCGGAAGCGCGGCCGGCCGGGCACTTTGAAGTGCACATCGGTGGCGCCGGCTTGCTCGCAGTCCACCAGGATCTTTCGCACGGTCTCGTGGTCGTAGCGCACCTGACCTCCAATTGGCTCATATGGGCGGGGGCGCGGGATGTTGCCCTTCCATCGGGTCGGCCCCCGGGCCCTGAAGTGCAAACCCCTTCCAAGGCGGATGCCGCGGCGCGCCACAACCGCTACCCGGTCGCATGGTCCTCCTGTTCGCATTGGCGCTCGCCGGTCCGCCCGAGCCGAGTCCCGTCCCGCCCCCCACGCCCGACGGCCTGTCCGAAGCGCAGGCGGTGGCGGTGGCCCTCGGTCGGGTCCAGAACCAGTGGATGTCGCGCTCGCTGCTCTCGGGACAGGAGCCCTGCACGGTGGGGGCCGCCCGGTCGCTGCTCACGCGGTCGCGGCTGTTGGGCGCGGAGCTGCATCGACGGGTGGAACAGCTGGTGGAGGCTGCTCCCGAGCATCCCGAGGTGCTGGCGCTACAGGACAGCTATCTCGCGGGTGTGGCCTTCCAGAGTCGCGTGGTGGAGCGAGAAGGCGGCGACTGTCCGGCCCCGCTCACCGCAGCACCGGGTGTCGGGCCCGCGCCGGTGGGCGACGAACCGGTGGCCATCATCGCGCTCATGGGCGTGGTGTGCCCCGGCACCGACCCTGCCGACGGCGGCGTGATGGTGGTGCACGGACCGGTGTGCACGATGGCGTTCGGGGCATGTGACTGCACGCCGCGGGCGGTCCTGCCGGGCGAAGTCCTGGCGGCGACGGGGTTCTGAGCGTGCGACGGTGGGTCATGGGGCTGCTGGCGCTGGTGGCGGTGCTGGCGTCTTGGACGACCGGCGTGGCCCGGCTCGTGGTGCCCAAGCTCGACGCCGAGCTGCATCGGCTGGCGCAGTGGCACCCGCCCACATCGGTGCGGTTTGTGGATGCGCGGGGGAATGTGTTCGACGAGGTGGGGCCCGAGCGCCGCGCGTGGCTGCCGATCGAAGATGTGCCACCACACCTCGTGAATGCCGTGCTGGCCGCCGAAGATGTTCGCTTCGACCACCACCCCGGGGTCGACCCCATCGGCGTGGCCCGTGCGGCGTGGGTGAACCTGCAGGCCGGCGCGGTGAAAGAGGGGGGCTCCACGATTTCCCAGCAGCTGGTGAAGCTGCGGCTGACGGGCTCGGAGCGCACGTGGTCGCGCAAGGTGCACGAGGCGGCCCTGGCTCTGCGCCTCGACCACCAGTACAGCAAAGACGACCTGCTGGAGCTGTACCTCAACGAAGTGTTCCTGGGCGAGGGCAACTATGGCTTCGAGGCCGCCGCGCTCGACTACTTCGGGGTCTCGGCTCGGCAGGTGGACCCCGGACAAGCGGCGCTGTTGGCTGGCCTGATTCGCGCACCTTCTCGGACGTCTCCCCGCACCGACCCCCTGGCCGCACGGACAGCGCGGGACCGCGTGCTCGACCGCATGGTGGCTGCCGAGCTGCTGTCGACCGACGAAGCCACCCGCTGGAAGCGCGTTCCGGTGTCGCCACGGCCACGGGAGCCGCGGGAGCGACAGGTGGGCGACGCCTATCGGACGGCCATGCGGCGAGCGCTCACCGAGGTGCTGGGCGACGACTTCCCCAGCCAGGCCGGGCTGACGGTGCATACGCACTTCGAGCCCGCAGTGCAGGCAGCGGCGGAAGCGGCCGTGGTGGACGCGGCGACTGCGGTGGAGGACCGGCGGGGTGGACGCTCCCCCGACCAGCGGCTCACCACCGGAGCGGAGTGGTCGCGCTTCGAGGCTGCGGCCGAGGGACTGACCCATGCCTCGGATGGCACGCTGGTGGCGCCTGCATCCGGGGCCTGCTTTCCCGCGGCGGTCCGGCCTGACCGCGCGCTGCAAGTGGGCCCGTTCACCGTGGCGATGCACCGCACGGAGTGGGGCCGGAAGGTGGCACCTGGCGAGGCGGGCCGGTCGTCGCGAAGCCTGCGGCGGGCCGCTCCCACGGGCACGGTGCTTCCGGTGTGCGTGGGCCCCGATGGCCAGGCCGTGTGGACGCCCGAGCCGTGGGTGGAAGGTGCTGCGGTCGTGGTGGACAACCGCACTCACGGCATTGTGGCGCTGGTCGGCGGCCGGAGTGTGGCGCTGGAGGGCTTCGTGCGGGCCACCCAAGCCCGCCGCCAGCCTGGCTCGAGCTTCAAGCCGGTTGTGTACGCGGCCGCGCTGAACACGGGCATGACGCAATTCTCCACCGTGCTCGACGGTCCGCTCGAGATCCGAGGCACCGAGCGGGTGTGGCGCCCCCAGAACTACTCGGGGTCGTTTGCCGGGGTGGTCCGCCTCCGAGATGCCCTGGCCCGCAGCCTCAACACCGCGGCGGTGCGGCTGGCCCAGCGAACGGGCGCTCCGGCCATTGCCGAGCTGGGCGCCCAGATGGGGGTGCACACGCCCCTTCGCCCCGACCTCTCCATCGCCCTTGGCGCCAGCGAAGTCACGCCGCTCGACCAGGCCCGGGTGGTCCACACTCTGGTGTCGGGAGGGCTGCGCCACGACCTGCGCTTCTGGGACCACATCGACGCTCTGGATCGACGCACCTGGCAGCCCGGCGACCCGGTTCAGGTGGCGCCAGGTGATGTGCGCACCCTGCCAGGCGGCCCTCCCCATCGCGCGGTGGACGGCCATGTCGCGGCCCAGGTGGTGTCGATGATGCATCGGGTGGTGCGCATCGGCACGGCCAAAGAAGCGCTGTCAGAGAAGGGGCCACGGATCGCAAAGACCGGCACCAGCAGCGACTTTGTCGACGCCTGGCTCATCGGTGCCACCCCCCGCCACACGGTGGTGGTGTGGCTGGGCAGCGACGACCGCACGCCCCTTGGTCAGGGAGAGACGGGAGGCAAGGCCGCCCTGCCGGCGTGGGTGGCCATCCTCGAGGCCATCGACGAAGACGGCGGCCAGTTCATCGTTCCGGCGGATGCCGTGTGGGTCCCCGACGGCCAGAGCTACACCCCTCTGCCCCGCACCCGAGCCACCGCCCGCCGCTTGGGCCAGCGGACACGAGTGCTGCCCGCCTTTCCCGGAGCAGACCGCGCCATCCCCGACGGTTAGCACTCCCCTCCCCACTCCAGCGGAGCGCCCGTGTCCGTCGACCTCCCCTCCACAGAACTGCTCCACTGCACCCTCGAAGACGGCGTGCTCACCATCGAGCTCGACCACGGCCGGGCCAACGAGATGGGCAGCGCCGCCCTGGCCGACTGGGAAGCGGTGGCCGCGTTCATCGAAGGCGGGGGCGCACGGGCCATCGTCACCTTCTCCAAGCGCCGCAGCCGCCGGGGCACGCCCATCTTCATCTCGGGCGCCGACGTCACGGAGCGCGCCGGGTGGTCCAACGCCGACGTCAAGACCCACGTGCGCCGCCAGCGCCGGGTTCTCGACCGGGTCCGTCGTGCACCGGCCTTCCATGTGGCCGTGGTGGACGGTGTCGCGCTGGGCTGGGGCACCGAATTCCTGCTGTGCTGCGACTACCGCATCTCCGGCCCCAATGCGTCGTATGGCCTCCCCGAGACCGGCCTGGGCATCCTTCCCGGTGCAGGCGGCACCAGCGAGCTCTGGACCATGGTAGGCGTGGCTCAGGCCCTGCGCCTCGGCATGACCGGCGAGCGCATCGACGCCACCGAAGCCGTCCGCATCGGGCTGGTGCAGGAGTCCGCCGCCGACCTCGACGCCGGCCTGGACCGCGCCCGCGACCTGGCCGCACAGGTGGCCAAGAAGTCGCCCACCGCGGTAGCCGCGTTCAAGGCGGGTGTGCTGGCCTGCGTCGGTCAGCCCGGCATCGCCCGGTCCGAGACCGAAGCCCGCGCATACGAACACTGCGTCGACACCGGCGAAGCCGCCATCGGTCGGGCCGCGTTCAAGGCCATCCTCAAGGGCCACGGCGCCGACTGGGGCCCGCTCCGGCCGCTCGGGTGAAGCGCCTGCTGCTGTTGGTGGTCCTCTCCGCATGTGGCGAGCCCACCCCCACCACCATCGGTGAGTGCGGTCGGCTGTCCGACCCCGCTGCCGTCGAGACATGCCGCTACGAGATGCTCTTGCCCACGGTGTCGACCGGCCGCCTCGACACCGAAGCCCTCGACGCCGGTCTCGCCGAGGTGGGCGACGACACCAGCCGCGACCTCGTGCTGCTGCGGCTGGCCATCGCCGCCCCCAAGCAAGCACAGGCATTGTGTCAGCGGGTCCGCACCGATGGCGCCAAGGAGAAGTGCCGTCAGGTGCTGGGCCGCCCACACCTCGGCACCGAACGCCGCGCCCCCCGTCCGCCCCCCACCAGATGAAGCGCCTCCTGCCGTTGCTGCTGGTCGCATGCGGAAGCCCGGCGCCGTCCGACCCCGCCCTCGACGCCCTGGCGCCGTGGCCCGAAGACCCCCACCAATTGGTCGAGCGCTGTGCCCGCGAGCCGTTCGAAGAGGTGGCCATCACCTGCCGGGTCCAGGCGGCAGCAAAATTCGGTGCGGCAGGCGACACTCTGGCCGCCCACGCGGTGTGCGCCAACGTCCCCACCGGCACCTGGCGCGACGAATGCCACTTCCGGGCAGGCGAAGAGCTGGGCCACGCCGGGCATGCGGTCGAAGGCCTGGAGCACTGCGCCAAAGCCGGCTGGTTTGGCCGGAACTGCCTCACCCACACCGGCTGGCGGCTGCCCCGCGACCCCGCCCTCCACCCCGGCCTGTCCGCAGCGCGCATCGCCGCCGCCTACGAAGAGCTCGACCAGCGGGTGGTCGCCGCGTTGGAGGGAGCCGGAGACGGCCTCGACGGCGAGGGACGCGACATCATCCGCGCCCGCTTCGGGTTCAATGTGTATGTGGGCAGCGGTCGGGCAAGTCCAGAAGCCGCCCGCCTCCCCGACCCCCTCGGCCCGGCCCTGCGCACCGGCTTCGCCATCGAAGCGGCCCGCCTGCTGGGCGAAGATGCCTCCGTAGAGGCCATCCTCGCGGTGTGGTCCGAGACCGCCCCGCCCCCCGAAGGCAGCGCTGTGTCGGATGTGGCCACCCTCGGTCGCTACAGCCTGCCGCTCGTAGCCCCCGGCGAGCACGGCACACCGCACATCCCAGTGTTTGGCGGCGGCCTGCGACCCGTGGGCGCCAGCCCCGACGAAGACGCCACCATCGCCGCCCTGGAAGCCATGTTCTGGCTGGAGTCCACGCCGGCCGACACCTTCGTCCCGTGGCTCGACGACCCACGCCCCCGCGTACGTCGCACGGCCGCCCGCCTGGTCGGACGCGCCCCACCCCGCTCGCTCGACCTGCCCGCCCTGCTCGAGCAGGTGTCCACCACCCACACCGACGACACCGTCCGGTGGCACACACAGCAAGCATTGAAGAGTCGGGCCTGGGAGGCGCCAGCTCGCCGCCCGCCGTCCCAATAGGCCCTCACACTCCGCGCCGTCGATTCCGTACCCCTGGTTGACCCCGGAGTACGGATGACGGCCCTCTACGCCTTGCTTTTCTCGCTGGTTGCGACCGCCTCCGAAGGCCCACGCGTCGCACTGCCCCCTGGTCCCGAGGCCAACGTGGCCCGCACCTACATGCGGCTCATCCAGTCGGCCAACGCCTTCGATGTCGACGACGCCATCGAGGCGCGCGAGACCCTCCTCGATGAGCACGGGGAGATGGTGCTGCGCATCGGCTCCTCCGACCAGCTCGACGCCCTCATGGCGCTCGGCGAGCCCTTCCCCACCCGCCAGATCGACTTCTGGCAGGGCGTCCAGCCGCTGAAGGGCGAGCGCTACATGGTGGTGTGGTGGCACCCGGCCCGCTCCAGCAGCCGCCGCATCGTGCTGGGCGCCCAGGCCATCGCAGACCGCTACGGCATCCCCGTGGTGGCGGTCGTGCCGGACGGGACGGAGTCGGAGCGCAAGGCCGCTGCCGAGATGGTGGCCATCTGTCCCCGCGTGACCTTCGCGTCTGCACCGTCGCGCATCCTCGACGAGATCGACCTCACCGTGCTTCCCCAGCTCAGCGTGGTCGAAGAGGGGCGGGTCATCTGGCAAGGCGCATGGGAGCAGCTCGCCTTCACACCGCTTGCGCCCTGAGGTCGGTGCGGTCGGCGCGGGGAATGCGATAGGCACTCGCCCCCGACGGAGACGACCATGCCCATCATCCAAGTCCACGCGCTGCCCCCGCCCGAAGCAGAACGGGTCGACATGTGCCTCTCAGCCGCAAACGAAGCGGTGGCCGCCGCTCTGGGCTGTGCCATGTCCGCGGTGTGGTCGCAGTTCATCCCCGTGACCGCCATGCACACGGGCATGCGTCCGCGCCGATACTCCGGCCACTGCCCGGTGGTGGTGGTGCGCGCCATGCCGGGCCGCTCCGACACCCAGATTCGCGCCGCGCTCACCAGCCTGGCCACCAGTGTGGCCGCCGCCCTCGACCTTCCCGTGGAAGACATCTGGGTGCAGTGGGTGCCGCTCGAAGGGGGCCGGGTGTTCTCCGGCGGGGCCATCCGGAGCTAACGAATCGGCTCGGCCATCCAGCCCGCGCCGTAGTAGCGCAGCACGTACCCGAGCTTGGGCTCTTTGGGCGACACCATCATCATGTACGGCGCGCCGTCGACGGTGAAGGCGATGGGCGGGTTGCCTTCGGGCACCCAGGGCAAGCCGACCGCGTACATGCGGGTCTCGCCGTCGACGGTGTCGATGAGCACACAGCGGGGGTCGAGCATGCGCACCGGCCCGTTCACACACAACACGCTCTCGATCTCGCCGTCGCGGTCGAGGTCGGCGGCTGCATGGACCCCGGCGGTGAGGGTGTTGTCGCCGCTGGTGAACGGCTGGGTGGCGGCGACGTAGGTCTTCAGCTGAGCATCGGGAATGGGCGCGAGCGCGAGGGCCTCGGCGCCTTCCGGGACGGCGTTGACCAGCGCACCGTCCGTGGTGCGGTCGAAGGTGATGCGGGGGTCGATGGGCGGTGAAGCCGTGCCCGCAGTGGGGAGGGTGCCCGTGAGCCACACCTGGTCGTCGGGGACCTTGAGGAAGAGCCCCAGGCGTACCCGGCGCCCTTCCGGACCGACCAGGAACGCCTGGACCCGCTTGCCACCGGCACCATCGACGTACTCGATGGAGTACCCGGGAGGCGGCGCAGTGGGCCCGTCGAAGAGCGCCTTGGCGGGCCTGGTGTCGCGCTTCTCGCCGATGCTCACCCGGTAGTAGTACGAGCCGCCGGGCGCGAGAACCTTGGTGAAGCCGTTGCTCACGGCGATCTCGAAGCCGTGGGGCGACCACTCCACGTTGTCGACGCGGTGGCTGATGGCGCTGCTGCGGCCGTCGACCCACATCCACACCTTGCGATCCGAGCGCAAGATGACCGCGTTGGGCGACAGGTCGAGGTCGTGCACCTGGATGGCCCGCGGCTCGGGGGTGGCCTTGGCCTTGACGGCGGGGCCGGCGGCTCCGGGAGAAGCGACGTGGTCGCGACCATCCGAGCAGCTGCTGCAGCCGGACGACACCATGGTTGTCAGCCCCATCCATGCGACGCAGGCGAGCTGCGCGAGGGGAATGGGCAGGCGTTCAACCATGAAGGCGCTCCGGGGCTCGGTGCGGGCAGGCCTGTTCCAGCCGGCCACACCGGGGGGCCGTGGGACTAACCCCCCTCTCTCCACCCGCCGACCCCACCAAGAGTGCAATTCCAGTGCCGTCGACGCCCTCCGCCACGGGAGACCCATCGTGTAGAGTCCCGGAGTCTTCTACCACCCGAGGAGTCCTGATGGCCCGAATCCGCTTCTTCCGCGGGGACGAACTGCTCCTGGAGCACCGCCTCCGGCCTGGCCGAACCACCATCGGCCGCGCCGACCAATGCGACATCGCACTGCCCGGAAGCACCATCAGCAGGCTGCACTGCACCATCCGGGGCAACGGACGGGGCTGGCGCGTCGACGACCACAGTCGCCACGGCACGTTCGTCGACGACCGACGGGTCGACGGACACCTCCCACTCGCCGAGGGCTCCCGCGTGACCGTCGGAGACTTCACAGCGGTCATCGCCCTGCACGCCGCTGCGGCCCGGCCTACAGCCCCCCGCCAGCCCGACGCCTCACACGAACACCTGGTGGCCACCCTCGAAGCGGGCCTTCGGGTCGAACGCGCCGTGCTCCGCATCGTGGAAGGCCCGGGTGCCGGTCAGCAGTTCACCCTCCGGAGCGCTCGCGTGAGCGTGGGTGGGGAAGGCAGCCATGTGGTCCTCCCCGACCCCTCCCTGGCCCAAGAGCACACCTGGCTGCGGGTGAGTCGTGGTCGGGTGATGGTGGAGCCCGGCCGCGGTGCAGCCCGCCTCGACGGGGACCGGGTGCGAGTCATCACACCGCTGTACGCCGAAGAAGAGCTCGTGCTCGGCAACACCGTGCTCCGAACCGAACGCGCCACCTCCGACGAACCCACCGTGTCCACCCACTTCGGCGAGCTGGTGGCCCACTCCGCCTCGATGAAGGCGGTGTTCGGCAAGCTCCGCCGGATGGCCAGCCACCACTTCACGCTGCTGGTCATCGGCGAGAGCGGCACCGGCAAGGAACTCATCGCCCGCGGCATCCACGAGCACAGCCAGCGGGCCGATGGTCCGTTCATCGCGCTCAACTGCGGCGCCATCCAGCCGTCCCTGTTCGAGAGCGCCCTGTTCGGGCACGAAAAAGGGGCCTTCACCGGAGCCGACGAACAGCGCGACGGCGCGTTCCAGCTGGCCGACGGTGGCACGCTGTTTCTCGACGAGGTGGGTGAGCTCCGTGAGGAGAGCCAGGCCGCCCTGCTGCGGGTGCTGGAGACCGGTGAGGTCAGGCGGGTGGGCGGCGCCAACACCACGTTCCCCGATGTGCGCATCGTCGCGGCCACAAACCGCAACCTCGCGGTCGACGCACAAAAGGGCAGCTTCCGGTCCGACCTCTACTTCCGACTGGCGGTCCTGGCGGTCGAGGTTCCCCCACTCCGGCGTCGGCGCGCAGACATCCCGATTCTCACCCGGCACCTGCTCCGGCGGCTCCACCCCGAGGCCCACGCCACCACCGACGCCCTCGACATGCTGAAGCGGCACGACTGGCCCGGAAACGTACGTGAGCTGCGCAATGTGCTCACCCGCGCCTACGTGATGACCGGTCCGCGCGTGGACGCCGACGCCCTGTCCTTCCACACGCTCACCCGTCGGCCGGTCGCCAGCGGTCCCCAAGAACCCGAAGCCGAGCGCGAGACCCTGAAGGACGCCCTCGAGCGCCACAACGGCAACCGCACCCGAGTGGCCCGCGAGCTGGGCGTGGCCCGCAGCACCCTGCACTACCGCCTGCGCAAGCACGGCCTGATGTAGGTGTCAGCGCTTTGAGCGGCGCTTCGGCTTGCCCTTCGACCGACGGCTGTTGGCCGCACGCTTCATCCCCGAGGGTGCACCACCGCCACCACCGGCCACCGGCTTGGGTGCCGTGCGCTCCGGGTAGATGCGGTGGACTTGCGCGCGGAACGTCTCGAAGCTGCCATCGAGGATGCTGGCCCGCATCTCCGACATGAACTTGTGGAACCACGCGAGGTTGTGGATGGTGCACAGCGCACTGCCCAGAACCTCGCCCACCCGCAGCAAGTGGTGGATGTATGCCCGCGTGAAGTTGGTGCAGGTGTAGCAGCTGCAGCTGGCATCGATGGGGTACATGTCGGTGCGGTAGCGCTTGTCGGTGACGCGGATGCGCCCGCGGTCGGTGTAGACGGTGCCCGAGCGTGCGTGCCGGGTGGCAATCACGCAGTCGAACATGTCGATGCCGCGCGCCACGCCTTCCACCAGGTCGAGCGGCCGGCCGACGCCCATCAGGTACCGGGGCCGGTCTTCGGGCAGCAGGTGGGCGGTCCAGTCGAGCACGTCGCACATGATCGCGTGCCCCTCCCCGACGCTCAAGCCGCCGATGGCGTAGCCGTCGAAGCCGATGTCTTTGATCTGCTGGGCAGACCGCTCGCGCAGCTCGGGCCAGAAGCCGCCCTGCACGATGCCGAACAGGCTTTGGTCGGGGCGGTGGTGGGCATCCTTGCTGCGCTGTTCCCACCGGGCGGTGCGGTCGACGCTGCGCTTGGCGGCTTCCTTGTCGGTGCCGAAGGCCAGGCACTCATCGAACACCATCGCGATGTCGGCGCCGAGCTGCTGCTGCACCTCCATCGAGGCTTCGGGCGACAGGAAGGTGCGCTTGCCGTCGACCTCGTAGGCGAATTCCACCCCTTCCTCGGTGACCGACGCCTTCTCGAGGCTGAAGACCTGGAAGCCGCCCGAGTCTGTGAGGATCGGCAGCGGCATCTGCATCATGTTGTGCAGCCCACCGTGCTTGGCGACGAGCCGTGCGCCGGGCCGCTGGGACAGGTGGTACGTGTTGGCGAGCACGATCTGGCTGCCGGTCTCGACCACATGGTGCGGCGACAGCGTACGAATGGCCCCCTGGGTACCCACCGGCATGAAGACGGGGGTGCGGACGGTGCCGTGGGGCAGGGTGAGCGTGGCTGCCCGCGCCGCGCCACAGCGGGCTTCAAGCTCGAAGGGAACATGGTTCACGGTGGGGGGACCTCCTGATGGTGCGCGGCGTGCGTCCCGACAAATGTTGAACAGCCGATGCGGCTCGGTGCGTTGCCCGCGCGGGCGGTAGGCCCTACTATGCGGTTCCTGTGATGTTCGTGCCCGTGCGGGACGCGTCGGGTTGCGCAGACGGGATCTCCCGGCCTGCCATCCGCCCTCCGCGATCTCTCCCACAACGGCCACCACGAGCGGCCTCTCCTGCCCTGTCGGGCGGTTACGAGCGCCCACCCTCCGTCTCGGTTCGCGATGTCCTCCTCCAATCCGCGCCCCCACCCGTTCCCGCCCGGAACCCTGCTCAGCGAGCACTACACGGTGGAGGGTCTGGTGCGCCTCGCCGAAGGCCGGATGTTCTACCTGGCCAACGACGACCGCCCCGACCGTGCTCGACGTTTCTGCTGGGACTGCGGCAACGACGACACCCCCCGCTCCGCCGAGCGATGTGTGGCCTGCGGTGCCAGCATGGACACCCGCACCTTCCTCGTCTCCGTGCGCTGGGAACGCGACGGCTTCCAGGCCTACGCCGACTACTTCGAGAAGGGCATCGACCACCCCGGCTTCGCTGCCCCGGTCGACATGTTCTTCCAGGACGATGTCCTCTGCAGCGTCACGCTCTGGCACGGAGAAGGCCTGCTCCTCGACGAGGCATCACCGCTGCCGGTCCAACAGGTCCTCGACATGGGCCAGCGCGCCACCGGGATCCTGGCGTACCTGCACCACCACGGCGTCACGCTGCGAAACCTCGCCCCCACCAACTTCCTCATCCAGGATGGTGAGCGGGTGGTCCTGTACGACCCCGACATCCGCGAGGTCTACACGGAACGGGCCCCCGAGCACGAGCGTGCGTCGGATGTGCAGCTCCTCGGCAAGCTCCTCCAGCGCTTCGTCCCCGTGGAATGCACCGACCTCCGCGCCGTCCTGGCCCAGTGCGCCGACGGCGGCTTCGACACCCCCTTCGCGTTTGGCCGTGCGCTCGAAGAGCTGATTCGGGCCAACCTGGTCGAGCCGTCCCCCATCGCGGCGGGCATGACCGACGTGGGCCTCGCCCGCACGCTCAACGAAGACAACTGGGGCTGGACCCGCCTGTCCGACAACATGGACCTCTACGTGGTGGCCGACGGCATGGGCGGCCACGACAGCGGCGAGGTTGCGAGCATGATGGCGGTGGCCACCATCTGCTCCGAGGCCAAGGCCGCCATCAACGGCGACCCCTCCGTGCCCCACGAGCGTGTGGAAGAGATCTTCGACGCCTCCTTCCAGGCGGGCAACAACGGCATCAAGGCCCACTCGGAACAGCTCGGCAACGACATGGGCACCACCATGGTGGCGTCGCTGGTGATCGACCGGAAGTACGCCTTCGTGGCCAATGTGGGCGACTCCCGCGGGTACCTGGTGCGGGGCGAGATGCTCCACCAGATCACGCGCGACCACAGCCTGGTCGCCAAGATGGTCGAACAAGGGCGCATCACCGAAGAGGAAGCACGGGTGCACCCGCACTCGAACATCCTGCTGCGCACCGTGGGCACCGACTACGACGTCGACATCGACATCTTCAACCTCGAGCTCGAAGCCGGCGACCGCATCTTGTTGTGCTCCGACGGCCTCTGGGGCGAAGTCGAAGACGCCGAGATCGAAGCCATCATGAACCACTTCCCCGACGACCACCGCTCGGCGTGTCGGGAGCTGGTGCGGGCGGCCCACCACGGTGGGGGCAAAGACAACGTCACCGTGCTGATTGTGGGCATTCCCGAGTAGCGGGTACCGGGGCCCTGGTCCCCCGCCTCGAGCAAGGCCGCGCTTCCGGCTGGCCGACTACTTCTTCGTGAGCGGCGACAGCTCGCTGGCCACGGCCGACTCCAGCTCTGCCGCAGCCGGCTGGCCCACTGCGAACAGGCGCCCCGTTCCGTCGACCACAAGGGTGAGCGGCAGGCTTGCGTCGGTGATGCCGTACCGCGAGCGGACCACACCGAATTCGTCGCGCAGCACGGGGATCTGCACCTTCTCCTTGTCGAGCCACGTGGCCAGCGGCCCGAGCTCGCCGGTGTCGGCGGAGATGCCCAGGACCGTGACGCCCTTGCCCGAGAACTGACGCTGCACGCGGTCGAGCGACGACAGCGCATCCCCACCGTGGGCCCGGTCGAAGAAGTACAGCACCACTGCAGACGAGGGCACCCGGGGGCTCACACCGACGAGGTCGCCCAGCTCGACGCGCGGCCGCTGGGTGGCCCGGACCGCTGCATCCTCATTGACCGCCGGCAGCATGAACAGCGGCACAGGGTCGCCCAGGTCGACCGAGGGCAGAGCAGGCGCGGCGAGTGCGACGGAGAGGACAGCAGACAGCAACATGGTGAACTCCGGGCGGCACCGACAGCTCGGGCGAAGGAACCCGAGCCCTGATCAAGCCGCCCCGCGACAGACGCGCGGAAACGCTTGGGCGCCTCATGCTTCGGCCCGCGCAGGATATCCCTTCAACCCAACTCCGTCTGATGCGAACTGTCCCGTCCGGTCAATCTGTGTCGAAGCAGACGCGCCACACCGTCTGTGCCTGGAGGGCCGAGTGTCCACCCCAGCCCGCATCCCGCCCCTCCCCCACACCCACCTCGCCCACTCCATTGCCCGAGCGGTGCGCGACGCCGGCGGACGCGCATGGATGGTGGGCGGCAGTGTCCGCGACGCCCTCCTCGGTCGCGCCAGCAAAGACGTCGACCTCGAAGTCCACGGCCTCACGGCGGAAGAGCTGCTCCCGGTCCTGTCGGCCGTCGCCCCGGTTCAGGCCGTGGGCCGCAGCTTCGGCGTCTACAAGGTGGGCCCGGGCTACGACCCCATCGACGTCGCCCTCCCGCGTGCTGGCGAAGCCGCCCAGAACACCCACCGCGGCGGGGTCCAAGGCGACCCCCACATGGGCCTCGAGGCCGCCTGCCAGGGCCGCGACCTCACCATCAACGCCATCGTCGCCGACCCCCTCACCGGCGAAGTGGCCGACCCCACCGGCGGGTGCACCGACCTCGCCCAGCGCGCCCTCCGTGCGGTCGACCCCACCCGCTTCGGTGAAGACCCCCTCCGCGTCATCCGTGTGGCCCGCTTCGCCGCCACCCACGACCTCACCCCCACCCCCGACCTCCTGGCGTTGTGCCGGTCCATCGACACCCACGACGTGGCGACGGAACGCATCTCCGGAGAGGTGGTGCGGGCCTTGCTGCGCAGCGCCGCCCCCGGACGCTTCCTGTCCGTCCTCACCGATGTGCGCGCGTGGGACACAACCTGGCCCGGGCTCGAGGCCACCGAAGCCCAGCTCCAGCGGGTCGACCGTGCGGCCGCTCTCCGCTCCCACGCCGGGCCGCCCCCCCGCGACCTCGCATTGATGCTCGGCGCCGTCCTCCTCGACGCACCAGAGCGGGCGGGTGTCATCCTCGACCACCTCCGGATCCACAAGCGCGCCGGCTTCGATGTCGGGAACACCGTGGTCCGCGCAATTCAGGCGGCCCCCACCCTGCGTGGGTCCGCCTCGCCCGACACCGCCCTGCGCCGCGCCGCCGAGGTGGTGGATGTCGCGGTCGCAGCCACGCTCACCGAGAGCGCCTGGCCCGAAGTCGACGGCACGCAGCTCCGCCACCGCGCATCCAGCCTGGGTGTGCTCCACGCACCACTGGCCCCCCTCGTGTACGGCCGCGACCTCCTCGACGCCGGCATTCCCCGCGGCCGGATCCTCGGCGAGCTGCTGCACGAAATCCGCGAGCACCAGCTACAAGGCGCCGTGTCCTCACCCGAGGCCGCCGTCTCGCTTGCCCAGAGGCTATGGACGTCCCGTCGCCCGTCACGCGTCTGACCCACGCTTGCCCCGCCATTGAAGGACACGATGTCTTCGCTCGCACTCCTCCTCTGCGCAGCTGGCCTGGCCGTGGCCGCTCCCGACACCCCCACACCGTCCAGCGAGACGCCCGCCAGCGCGCCAGCCGAAGGCGACCTCCGCTACGAAGCGGTGCTCCGCGCCGAGTATCTGCAGGGTCAGCCCATCCTCGTGCCCATCCGGGTGTGGAATGCGGGCGCGTCCACGCTCGAAGCCCCCGACATCGAGCGGCGCCCCTGGCTGGTCGAGTTTTCGTTCGACCAGGGCAAGGGCGAGCTGGAGCGACGTCGCACCACCCCGCCGGCGTCCGACCCCGGTCGCATGGTGAAGCTCTCCCCACGAAGCCAGCGCCGCACACTTCTTGAAGTGCCGGCCAGCTCCGGCCTCAAGGCGGCCGAGTACCGCATCCAGGTCACACTCGACCCCGACACCCTGCCCAAGCCACTGGCCACGGGCACCATCCGCCTCGCGGCACCGCATCCGGTCGAGGCCGACCTCGAGCGCAGCATCTCGGCCGCAGCCCGGAGCGCCAACTCCACGGTCTGGCTGCACAAAGCCACCAATGGCTTCGACCTCTACGTCTCTCCGTTCGTGGCCCAACGCCGCGCCCAGTGGCTGGCCCACCTCGACACCGAAGTGCAGCCCATGCTGTCCGAAGCGTCGGGCGGTGAAGGCGGTGCGCGGCACGTGGTGTGGCCCAAAGGCGACCGCGGCATCGGGTGGCTGTCGGTCGAAGGGCCAGGAGTCGAAGCCACGCCTCGCATGGTCGAGACGCCCTGGCCCAAGGTCGAGCTGGTGGGGCGTCCAGCCACCGATGCCGCCGGCAACCTGCACGTGCCCATCTGGGTTCCGGCCCCCAAAGGCAGCGGCGGCGAGCTGCGGGTGCTCACGGTGCTCGACCGCGGTGCCGTCAGCTACCGGCGCGCATCCCGCTTCAAGGCCAAGCCGGTCGCGTTCGCCACCACAGTCGACGACGCCGGTGCGGTCCAGCTGCTCGTCACCACCCCCGAAGCCACCGACCTCTACACCATCCGCCAGCTCCAGGCCGCACACTCCGACCTCCCCATCCCGGGCCGTCGCGTGGCCCGCGCAGAACCCGGTGCACCGCTGGTGGACGCACGCTTTGGCTTGCGGGCCGGCACCACCGACCAGAAGGGGGGGCTCGCCGTCCTCACCACTGCGCGCACCGCCGAGGGCCTCCAGTCCACCTGGCTTGGGCTCCGGGGCAGCACCCTCCAGGCAAATACGGCGGTCGCTCCGCCCGAAAACGGCGAGCTGGTCGATATCCTCCCGAGCGAGTCGGGAACGACTGGCTACCTCTTCAAGACGGGCAGCCGCGAAGCCCGGTACATCGAAGGGCCCCACACCCTCACCTTCGAAGAGTCGCTGCACGGCGACTGGGGACTGGCCCGTGCCAAGGACGGCACGCCCACCCTGGTGCGGACTGCCAAGGGGGCGCTGTTCGTGGTGAAGCCACTCCTTCCCGAAGGGTAGGCGCACACAGGCATTGGCCAGCCAACCCCAGTGCAAGAACGACAACAGGCGCCCGGAGGCGCCTGCTTGTGTGGGTCGGGTCGAGTCCTACAGGAGGAAGTCGAAGACCGGCGTGTAGGGCGTGAGGTACTCGGAGGTGAGGAACTCGGCGGGCCACTCATCCTGGGGCAGCGCGGTGTCGGGCACCGGCTTGCGGACGAGGAGCTCGACGTTCGCCGGGTTCACGACCGAGTAGTCTTCGCAGCAGAGGGTCTCGAGCCCGTAGCCGTAGTCGCCCATCGACACCGTCTCGTCGTTGCGCTCGGCGCGCTGGTACTCGGAGAGGAGGTCGAGGTGCTCTTCGAGGCCGAGGCCCGACGGTGCGGAGACCACCGGCGAGTAGGCGCAGAAGTTGGCGGCTGCGGCCTGGAAGTCCTCGTTGTCGACGTCGTAGGTCTCGGCGAAGCCCTGGCAGACGTCGTCGGGAACGCGACCACTGCACATCTCGGGGTGCACGCAGCAGAACTCTTGTTCGAGACCAGCCGACACGGCCAGCTCGAGGTTCTTGGTGCAGGCCTTGGTGGCAAAGTCGCCGTCGGAGGCATCTTCGGCCACCATCGACTCTTCGGGGATGACCTGCTCTTCACGCGGCGACGAGATGAGGTCGCTGCAGCTGCCCGCGTACACGAGGCTGCCGTAGCCGAGCGCACCGTCGTCGAGCGGCACGGAGAAGGTCTCGAGAACCACCGTGAACTGCACGCCCTGGCGTCCTTCCACGTCGATGTCGCACCACTCGAGGTGGCCACGGCCGCCGTGGTGTTCACCGGGGTACGGGCTGCCGCGCTGGACGCACTCGCCGTACTCGATCTCGATGGTTCGACCGAGGCTGTCGGTGAAGTAGCCGCGGAAGTCGCCCAGCTCGACGCCGGGAGAGCCCGTGTAGTACGAGGACAGGCCGACCGACATGTCGAGGTCGCCGTCGTCGTCGTGGAAGTCCGGGTAGAGGTCTTTGGTCTCGCGGTCGAGCTCGGCGACCGAGTGGTTCCAGAAGACCGTCTCGGGGTCCATCATCACGCAGACGGTGTCGAGCTGCTCGACCTCATCGGCTTCCACGCCTTCGGGCGGAACGATGGTGGGCACGGTGAAGGTGTACGAAGCGCCACCGCGAACACCGGCCTCGGGCATGCCCAGCTGGCCGTAGTAACAGCGCTGGTTGCCGTTGCTGTCGGCGTTGGCTTCGTCGACACACCAGGCCTGGGGGTCGCTGGAGATCCGGAAGTTCCAGTAGTCCTCAGCAGACATGACCCCGAGCTCGCCGATGGTGACGACGGGCGAGAAGGCGCTGTTGTCCGGGAGGAGGTCCGTGCCCTTGCGGTCACAGCCCACGAGCGCAGCAACCGCGAGCGCGGCGAAGAGACGGCTACTCATAGTAGAATCCGAGGGTGACTTCGAAGTTGTCTTCAGGCGACTTCAGGGTGTCGCCCTCTTCCGAGATCCAGTCGCCCTTGTCGATGTAGTTGGCCGGGGCGTTCAGCAGACCAGCGTAGGTGGCGCCGGTGATGTACTGCTCGGTGTAGTAGAACTGGGCCCAGCCCCACACGTCTTCGGAGCAGCTCGCGAAGTTGTACGACCGCGACGGAGCGTCCATCCAGCCCCACACCGTGGCTCCCTCGCGGAAGTAGGAGTGGTAGATGGTGGCATCCGCTTCCCAGTAGTCGCCCTTGTCTTCGAAGTCGACGCCGTCGAGAGACAGGAAGGGAAGCTCGGTGTCGCTCGTGAGGAACATCGTCTCGTAGCACCACTCGCGGAACTCGAGCGCGCTCGTGACCTCTTCACCAAACTGGTTGAGGATGGGCGTCTGGAGGTCGTCGCGGAAGTACTCGATGATGTCGTCGTAGCTGGTGAACCGGCCCGTCGTGATCTTGCAGCGCAGGACCTCGTAGCAGGCAAAGTCCGGCCGGCCGACCGACGAGCCACCGTAGGGGTAGCTCTCGAGGGTGTCCTCGGAGAGGACCGGGCCAATCTCGGGGTGCGGGAACTCGAACAGCGAGGTGTCGAGGCCCGGGTACACGCCCAGGTAGACAGGACCGAGGTTGCGAACGTCGGCCGGGAGGGTCTTGTCGACCTCGGTGACGTTGCCTTCTTCGTCTTCTTCGGGCACCGTGATGGTGATCTCGGCCGCTTCCTTGGGGATGCGAACCTTGCCGTAGAGGTCGAAGTGCTCGAGGGCATCTTCAGTGTAGGCACATCCGCTCGCGAGAGCGGCAGCCACCAGTAGTGCAGTACGGGATTTGGTCATCAGAACTCGTACTCCGCGCCAATCTGGAACTCGAGGGGGTCCTGACGGGTGCCGGTGGCCCACCGGTTGTCGTAGGTCAGGCCCGCGAACTCACCCGTTCGGCGGTTGGTGATGTTGTCGACCTGGAAGACACCGTTGAGTGTGCCCTTCTTGACGGGGAACTTCTGGCGAACCAGGAAGCTGAGGTCCCAGACGGTCTGTGTGCGTGCGTAGGTGCCGACTGTGCTGCGAAGCTGGTTCGCGAACTCGACAGCCGAGCGGTAGGAACGCGTGATGGGGTAGCCCGACTCAAGGTTGAAGATGGTGCCGATCTGGGTGGTCCAGGGGTCGTTCGGGATGTCCCACGCGGCGGTGAGGAAGGCGTCGTGCCGGATGTCGGTCGGCAGGTTCGCGTTCTCGTAGTACTGCGCGAGCGGCGCCACCATCAGGAAGGAACCGGGCGTACCCTGCACGTTGCCGTAGCTGCGCACGTACGAGTAGTTCGCGGTGCCTTCCCAGCGGTTGGAGTTGACCTTCCGAACCGCGAAGTCGGTGCGGTAGTAGGTACGCCGGGCGAGGTTGGGGGTCCGAAGGCGCGGGTACTGGTTCACCGTGCCGTCGGTGGTGCCCAGGTACTGGTACGCGTCTTCGTCGTACATGATGTTGAGCTCATCAGCGACGTACAGGTTCCGCGTGTACCGACCGGTGAAGTACAGCTGCAGGGCCACGTCGCGCACGATTTCGCGCTCGGCACCCACCTGGAACTCATCCGCCCGGGGAGCGGTGAGGCCCTCCATCAGCGAGTTGAAGTTCTGGATGGGGGAGTAGGCGTAGCTGTCGCGGGCGTAGCTGGTGTAGCCGTCGAAGTACTCACCCAGGTAGAGCTTGGAGCCCAGGCCCGACTGGTTCATGAAGGACGACACGCCGAGACGGGACTGGGCGTTGAAGCGACCCACACTCGCCTTGAGCTTGGTCTTGCCGTCGGCCCACGGGTCCCAGATGGTGCTGAAGCGCGGACCCCAGAGGCCCGTGTTCATGATGGGCTGGCCAAGGTCGTTGCGGAAGACCTGGCGGTCGTACCGGGTACCGTAGCGGAAGGTGAGGTTGTCGATGGGCTTCCACACGTCCTGGATGAACAGGCCGGTGGTGGCGGCGGTCGACACGAAGCTGAAGGGCCCGCTGTACTCCACCCAGTAGTAGTTCTGGAGGGTGTCGGGGTTGTACGGCGACTCGTTGCGGTCGTAGAAGACCAGGTTGCCGTTCACACCGAAGGTGCGGTTCCAGACCAGCACCTCGGACTCCATGCCCGCCTTGAAGTCGTGCGTGCCGAGGAAGTCCACCTGGAGGATGCTGAACTTGGACTGCAGGCTGCCGCGCCAGCGGTCGTCGAAGTCGTACCGGATTTCGTTGTCGCTGTCGTAGGCGTTGAACGAACCGATGCGGCCGGGCGTGAAGAAGTCGACGTTGTTCTCGAGCTCTTGCTCACCACAGGGGTGGTAGCCGAGGTCCTTGTCGTGGGTACACGCCACTGCGTAGCTCTCCAGGTACTGCTTCTGGAGGAGCGACTTGGTCTCGAGGAAGACCGTGGGCGAGATGAACCAGTCCCACTGCAGCGAGGCGACGTAGCCACCCTGCGCCTGACGACCCTGGGCTTCCGGCTTGATGAAGCGGCCGCCGAAGTAGGTGTTGTCGATGGCGGTGGGGTTGGTCTGGGCGAGGACGGTGAAGCGGTGGTCGGCGGACGGCTGGAAGGTCAGCTTGCCGAACACGTAGTGGCCGTCGAAGTCGCGCGGGACCGGGACACCGGCGTTCGCGATGAGCGAGCGGGTCATCTGGTACGAGGCGATGAACCACGCCTTGTCCTTGACGATGGGACCCGAGATCTGGCCGCCCACGATGTAGGTCTCGAACCGGCTGCCGAAGTCGCTCGGGGCGAGCGTGGTGCCGTCGGAGGCGTAGCGCCAGTCCTGCTTCGGCGACCAGGAGCCGTTGCGGTGGTAGATGCCGCTGCGGAACTTGAAGTTGTTCGAGCCGGTCTGGGTGACGATGTTGACGACGCCGCCCAGGTTGATGCCGTACTCGGGGTCGAAGGCATCGGTGATGACCTCGACCTGCTCGATGCTGTCGAAGTTGAAGTTCAGCGCGAACGTGCCGGTGACGGGGTCGGTGATGTTGACGCCGTCGAGCATGTAGGTGTTTTCGTTGCTGCTCGCGCCACCCACGTTGGGGTTGGAGCCGCCCGAGACACCAGCGGTGAGCTGAACCGCCGACTGGTATGAGCGCCCGGCCGGGATGCGGTCGAGGAACTCGCGGGTGAGCACCGAGCCGCGGTTGGCAGATTCGGTGTCGATGACCGGGTTGCGGTCTTCAATCACCATCTCGTCGCCCACCGCATCGGCCGGCATCTCCATGGTGATGATCTGAGTACGACCGACGTTCACGGGGACGTTCTGCCGCTGCACCGTCGCGAAGCCGTCCGCTTTCGCGGTGACCTGGTAGGTGCCCGGTGGCAGCTCGATGAAGAGGAAACGCCCCTCTCCGTCGGTCTGCATTTGCTTGCCGCCCATCAGCGCTTCTGACGAGATGCTGACGACAACACCGGGAATCGGCAGGCCGAGCTCGTCGACCGTGGTGCCCTTGATGGTGCCGTTCGTCACCGAGGCCAGGGCGGCGCCGGGGACGAGCAGCAGAATGAGGGCAAGCCGGATGAGGAATCGGAAGAGGGCCATCGAGGAAGTCCTGAGAAGAGCGCCTTCACCACGGGAACCGGTACACCGGGTGCCGCGATTGGAGCCAGACGTTCACATGGCGGGAACACCAAATGCGAACGAGCGGACGAGACCGCGGGAGTATGCCAGCTGCGAGCGCAGCCGTGCACAGCCAGAAGGCATCGGAGCCACCGAGGGATAGACGAGCCAAGGAAATAAGTCAAGGTCGTGGCGTGTAGGGCACGGTCTGTCGACCGCCGCCAACCGAGCGCATTCAACGGCTATCAGCCGAAACTGGACGAAATCCCCCATCGGTCGACCCCGCACCCGGGTCCGCCCCTACAACCCGCCAGTGCCGACGCCCGTGGCCCTGATCCACCCCGAGCGGCGTCCCGAACCAGCGGCGCGTGCGGAGTGTTCGGGCGCCTCGTCCTCCGCAGCCCCGGCCCCTTGCGCCCGGGGGTTCCGTCGTGCGCCACATGACACCCGCCGGTCCAGGGGCGCCGATTGCTTGACGACGCACCCGCAACCCCGGTAGCGTGGGCTGTCTCTTCTCCGCGGTGGAGATTTCGGGGCGGGTCGGGTGGTTGTGTGCCCGACGCCTCGAAGCTCGAAAGTCCCCGCGAGAAGCCGCGATTGTCGGAGTACCTCGCATGATTCGTCGCACCCTCTTCGCAACACTGGCCGCGGTGGCCTTCGCGGCGGTGGGAATCCCACAGACCGCCAGCGCCACCACGATCATGCAGACCACTGAAGCCGAGCGGATTGAGATGGCCGACTTGATCGTCCGCGGTCAGGTCATCGAGATGTGGACCGAGCAAGGCGAACGCGGTCGCGTCAAGACCCGCGTGATGGTCGAGCCCACCACCGTGCTCAAGGGCCAGGCCCCCGACGGCCCCATCATCATCACCCAGGCTGGCGGCACGCTGTCCGGGCACCACTCCCTCATCGAGGGGTCGGCCCGGTACAACGTCGGCGAAGAGGTCCTGCTGCTGCTCGAGCACAAGGAACGCTTCGGCACGTACGTCACGATTTCGTTGGCCTACGGCAAGTACTCCGTGCGCCTCGACCCCTACACCCGGCGTGAGGTCGCGCAGCTGTCCATCGTTCCCGGACACGTGAAGTACGACCACCGCTTCCTTCCCTTCCCGGCCGAAGAAAACAAGCTCTTCGTCGACGACCTCGAGACCAAGATCTCGGACATCGTGGCCGGTCGCTTCCAAGCCGAGGTGGCCCAATGAGCGCCCTGCTCCTCCTCGCCGCTCTCACCACCCCCGAGGCCCACGCATGGGCACACACGGGCATGGTGTGGAACCCCAACGACCTCCCCATGCAGTGGTACTTCGCCGACACCCGCGAAGACTCCATGGACCCCGACGAGGCCGAACAGATCATCCACGACTCGTTCCTCACCTGGGTCGACGACATGTCGTGTGCCGGCCTGTCGACCGAGTACCTGGGCGTGAAGAGCGGCTACATCGGCCCGGAGAACCGGAACGACGAGAACATCCAGATTCTCAACTTCGACTTCTCCACGCTCGACGACCACAGCGGCTCTACGCTCGCCTACACGGCGTGTAGTGCCGACGGCGCGGCCTTCACCCTGGATGGCAACAACTACCAGTGGATGGAAGGCTGCGACATCGTCTACAACGGCACCCTCGACTGGACGTCGTCGGCCGCAATCAACAGCGGTCGCTGCCTCGAGGAGTACTCCCTCGACGCCGTGTCCACTCACGAGATGGGCCACCTCTGGGGCCTCGGCCACAGCTGCGACGACCCCAACGACGACGACCCCCGCAAGGGTCCCGAGCCCTGCGACGCCGGCAACCTCCGCGACGCCATCATGTTCTGGTCGCTCAGCAAGTGCGACCCCGGTCCCGAAGCCGGCTTCACTTCCGACGACGAAGACGGCCTGTACCGGCTCTACGGTCCCAGCTGCAACTTCGCCGTGGCCGAGGGCTATGAGAAGCGCGGTGGCACGCCCCTCGAAGTCTGCTGGGACCTCGAGTGCAACGGCGACCCCGACATCGTCGAGATGAGCTTCGGCGACGGCAACTACGCCACGGTCGACTACGACCCCGAAGACAGCTCGTCGGGCCGCGTGTGCCACACGTACGAAGACAAGGGCCAGTTCACCATCTCGCTGCAGATCGACTACCCGCCGGGTGCATGCGTGACCTCCTCGGGCGAAGAGGTCGACTACGACCCGCCCGCAGTGCGCAGCCCCGCTGAGATTCTGGTGTGCGGCGACCCCGAGCCCGCCCCTGGCTTCGACGGCCTCTTCACCTACTACCACTACGACGGCCTGGACTACCAGCTCGTCAACCAGCTCGACACCTCCGTGTACGGCTGCGTCGAAGAGATTCTCTGGACGGTCTACAAGGGTGGAAGCGCCGACGGCGAGCCCATCCAGGAGCTGTTCGCCTGGGCCCCCAAGCTGCGCTTCCCGTCCGAAGGCACCTACACCGTCGTGATGGAAGCCAGCGGTCCGAGCGAGCGCGTGGTCAGCGCCGAGATCAAGATTCAAGCCGAAGACAAGCGCGGAGAAGCCACCAAGGCCTGTAGCGCTGTGGGTGCTGGTGCCAGTGGCATGGCCGCCCTCGTCGCGCTTGGTCTCGCTGTGGCCCGCCGCCGCGAAGACTGAGCGCTCGGTTCGCGCCATTCACCCCGCTTCGGCGGGGTGCTGTTCTCTGGGGACACACGATGTTCACCAGCACTCTGCTCCTGGCTGCCGCAGTCGCCGGGCCCTCGGTCGCGCAGGCGACGGCCACTCCGCTCGATGCGCTCGACCCAACCCTCGACATCTCGGCTGTGCCCGAGGCCGAGGGTGCCCTCCCCGCCGACCTTCCCATCGACGGCCCTTGGCGGCTGGTGTCGACGCTAGCCGGCGTACGCACCTGGGAGGCTCCCCTCCCCGCACGCACCCGCACGCTGTTTTTTCACCGGCCCCCCAAAGGCATGAAGGTGGTCACCCGGCCGGCCGGAAGCGACAGCTGGGACAAAGCCCGCCCCCTCACCCACCGCCAGGGTGCATCCAGCCGGCACGCCACGTGGTCCTTCGACAGCCACAGCGTGCGCATACGTCGCAAAGCAGACGCTGGCCCACCAGCCGAAGGCACCGTGGCGATGCGCTTTCCCACCGGTACTGAGCGGGAAGCAGCCATCCGAGCCCCCATCGACGATGCCCGCTCGTTCGTCGTCCGGTCGCTCCAGCTCGACGACTCCACCCAGCACGGCTGGTACCTCCTGCCCGGCACCCGGGCCGAGGTCTCCTTCGCGGTCCCCACGTCTGGCGCGTTGCACTTCGGATCCGTGTCCGTCCCGCCGGAAGCGTCCCCCCCCCACGTGGCGCGCGACGGACAAGTCCTCGAAGTTCGCCTGACCGACCCCGATGGCGTCGTCCACGTCGTGCACACCAGCCGTCCATCCGATGCCGTCACCACAGCCCATCGGGTCGACCTGTCGGCCTGGGCCGGACAACAAGTGTCGGTCTCGTTCACCGCCCCCACCGACGGAATCGACCAACACGACGCCGTTTTCGTCACCGACCCTGCGCTGGTCACCCCCGACCCCACGCCGCCTCGGGTGGTCGTGGTGTTCATCGACACCCTCCGACAAGACGCCCTGTCCCTCTACGGCAACACGGTCCCCACCTCTCCGGGCATCGACGCCTGGGCCGCCGACGCCACGGTCTTCACCCAAGCCCGGTCGGTCGCCCCCTGGACCCTCCCCACCGCCCGCAGCCTCTTCAGCGGACGCATGCCCGAGCTTTGGGGCGAAGTCTCCGACCTCCCCTCCCTGCTCCACGACGCCGGCTGGGCCACCGCGTTCATCGCCGGCAACATCTACCTCTCATCCAACTTCGACATGGCGGACAACTGGTCGCTGCACCGGTGCGTGAATTGGCCACAGGCGGACGTTCAGGTCGACCGTGCCCGCCGCTGGCTCGACCAACAGGCCGACCGTCCCGCACTGTTGGTCCTCCACTTCATGGACATGCACCTTCCGTACACCGAGCCCGAAGAGTTTCGGTCCACGTTCGCCGGCCCCACTCCCCTCCCCTTCACCAGCGATGTCTTCCATCGAAACCAGGTGGTGAAGTGGGAGCGCGACATGGACGACGACGCCCGGGCGTGGCTGCGCGGGCGGTACCACAACAACCTGGCCTACATCGACAGCGTGCTCACGCCCTTCCTCGCCGAGCTCCCCGAGCACTCCACCGTGCTGCTGCTGTCCGACCACGGCGAGGAGTTCTGGGACCATGGCGACTTCGAGCACGGCCACACCCTGTACGAAGAGCTGCTCCGAGTGCCGCTGGTGGTCCGCGGACCGGGCTTTCCGGCGGGCAAGGTCGACGCACCCACGTCCTTGCTCGACGTGGCCCCCACCATCCTCCAGATCGCCGGCATCGACACCGAGACCGACGGCGTGCCGCTCCAAGACATCGCTGCCGACCCCACGCCATTTGTCGACCGCGCCATCGGCTTCGGCCGGCCCCTCTACGGCCAGCGCCGCTGGGGCGTGGTGAAGGGCACCCACAAGTACACCACCTGGAAGTCCACCGAGACCGTGGTGGACCTCGCCGAAGACCCCCTCGAAGAGCACAACCTGCTGCCCCGTGGTGCCAGCGCTGCCCAGTGGCGGGCGACCCTCTCCGAGGCCCTCCGAACTCCGGTCTATGTGGCGTGGTCTCTGTTGCCGCAGCGGTCGTCCAAGGCGCCCGACCTCACAGCCCAGATCACTGTACCCAACGGCGTTGTCGCCGCCTGGGCAGCCGAGGACCCCACCCTCATGAGCCAGGTCACCACCACGGTCGACGGCAGCACCGTGGCGCACACCTGGGCCGGCGGCATGCGCGGAAGCCGGGAAGCCTATGTGGTGCCCGAGGGCGATGCGCTCGATGCCTTGCTCGGTGCCACCATCGACATCACCGTCGACGACACCACCCGGTCGGTCCCACTGCCCGACGCCCCGCCCGTGATGGATGGCAAGAACCACGTCATCGGGCGGGTGCGCGTCGGCGGGCGAGCGGTCTCCCTGCAGGCCACCGTCGTGCCGCTCCCCCCCGAAGAGAGCGTGGGCATCGAAGGCTTCGACCCTGAGGTGGAGGCGGAGCTGGAAGCGCTCGGGTACCTCGACCACTGATGGCTACCGCAGGCGTCCCCGTGCGCGCTGGACCAATGGCGCCGCGCCCGCAGCCGCGAGGAGGTCGGCGAGCTCGCCTGTGCGGGTGGGGTCGATGAGCAAGCGTGTGTCGGAAATGACGGCCAGCACGAAGTCGTCGAGCGGAACCAGAGCCCGGATCTCGTCGAGCACGCCCGGCTCGCGCACCGCCAGCACCGTCACGTCGCGATGGACCACCCGTTGGGTCCAGCGGTCGCTGCGGCGGGTGGTCAAGAGTCGTCCCGGTCGATGGTCTCGATGCTGTACCGATAGCCCTGTTCGGTGAGAAACCGCTGGCGGCGCTCGGCGAAGGTCTGTTCGACGGACTCGCGGGTGACCACCGTGTAGAACCAGGCCCGGTTGTCGTCGCCCTTCGGTCGCAGGACCCGCCCGAGCCGCTGCGCTTCTTCCTGCCGGCTGCCCCAGCTGCCGCTGACCTGGATGGCCACCCGGGCATCGGGCAGGTCGACGCTGAAATTGCCCACCCGCGAGATGACCAGCGTCTGGACCTCGCCGGTGCGGTAGGCGGCGAAGAGGCGGTCGCGCTCGGCCTGGCGGGTCTCGCCGGTGATGAGCGGGGCGTCGAGCTGACGGGACAGCTCACGGAGCTGGTCGAGGTACATCCCCAGCACCAGGAGCCGTTCACCGGCATGCCGTTCGACGAGCTGCCGGACCACATCGCCTTTCGCGGGGATGGTGCTGGCCAGCCGGTAGCGCTCGCGGTCGTCGGCACCGGCGTATTCGAGGCGCTCGGCACGGCTCATGGCCACCCGGACCTCGATGCACTCGGCGGTGGCGATCCAGCCAGAGTGTTCGAGGTCGCGCCAGGGGACGTCGAAGCGCTTGGGACCGATGAGCGCGAACACATCGCCCTGACGGCCGTCTTCGCGCACAAGGGTGGCGGTGAGCCCCAGCCGTCGGCGGGCTTGGATGCTGGCCACGGCTCGGAAGACGGGTGCCGGCAGCAAGTGCACCTCGTCGTAGACCACCAGTCCCCAGTTCTCGGCGTCGAACAGGCCGAAGTGGGTGAACGGACCGCCCTTGGTGCGGCGGTGGGTGAGCATCTGGTAGGTGGTGAGAGTGACGGGACAGACGGTCTTCTGACTGCCGGAATACTCCCCCACCTGGTCGGGCTCGAGCGAGGTTCGGGCCAGGATTTCGTCGCGCCACTGGCGGAGCGCGGTGGTGTTGGTGCACAAGATGAGCGTGCGCATGCCCAGCCGCGCGAGCACGGTGAGGCCCACGATGGTCTTTCCGGCACCGCAGGGCAGCACCACCACACCGGAGCCGCCCTCGTTGGCGGCCTGCCCGCCCAAGAACGCGCCCACGGCGTTTTCCTGGTACGACCGGAGCCCCCAGGTGCGGCCACCGCGGTCGGGGATGCGAAGCTGGACGTCGAGGGCGGTGCCATCGGTGTAGCCAGCGAGGTCCTGGACCGGATGGCCCACCTTCACGAGCGCCTGCTTGAGCTCCCCCCGCAACGCCGTCCGGACCCGGTAGTGCCGCGCATCGATGCGCTTGCTCAGCAGCTTGGAGATGCCGCGGGCGCCCCGGACCTCTTTCATGCGCACGGTGGTGTCGGCTTCGAGGACGAGCCAGTCGTCGGAGTCGCCGGGCAGCAGCCGCAGGCGACCATACCGCCCCATCATGTCTTCGACGTAGACCGCGACACTCGGCGGGAGCGGGTACTTGGACCACTTCTGGAGGTCGTCGACCACACCGGTGGCGGTGAGGCCCGACGCAGCACCATTCCAGAGCGACAGATCGGACAAGCGATAGGTGTGGACGTATTCGGGGCTCTTCACTAGCTCGGCGAAGCGGGCCAGGGCATCGCGGGCCGCCTCGAAGTGGGGGCCGGCAGTCTCGAGCAGGATCGAGTGGTCGGACTGGACGATGAGCGGGTTGTCCGGGACGTAGTGCATCGAGTCCGCGTGGTGTGGGGGGCGGCCGAAGCATACCGCCTGCGACCTCTCGGGTGGTTGCCAGGCCCGACGCACCCGACACGCACGGCGGTGGGGGGCTGGGGCAAACCAGGCGGTCAAGAATGCAGACGCCCGGACGCGGTGGTCCGGGCGTGCAGGTCTGCGACCAACCGAGCGGGGGCGCGACCTACTTGTGACGGTAGGTGATGCGGCCCTTCTTGAGGTCGTAGGGGCTGACCTCGACGGTGACGCGGTCTCCGAGCACAACCTTGATGCGGAAGCGCCGGAGCTTGCCCGAGAGGTGGGCCTGAATGGTCATGGGGTCGCCGTTGGCATCGGGCTGAGTCTCGACGAGGAACTTCCCGCCGGGGTACACATCAACCACCTTGCCTTCGAGCGGGATCAAATCATCGCTGGACAAGCTATCCTCCTGAAGGCGCGCCGCGTAACGGGGTGGCCCTCGGACGACAAGGCAGTCAAGATGGGCCAACAGCACCAACTCCTCTCCGCTGTCACCGGACTGCTCGCGCTCATGACCGCCTGCGGTTCGCCCACGAACAAGCCGGGTGGGTCTGCCACCACCCGCGACACCGACACCGCAGAAGCGCCGCTGGACCTCCCCCCGGGGGCGGTGGTGCTCGATGGTGTGCGGGTCGTGGATGCTGCGGGTGTGCAGGAACAGGTGGCCGTGGTGCTCGTGTCCGACACCATCCACGATGTGGTGGCCATGGGCAGCCCCTACCCAGACCACGCCACGGTGCACGACCTCACCGGCCACACCGTCCTGCCTGGCCTCATCGACGCCCACGTGCACCTGTTCCTCGATGGCATGGTGCTGCCCGAAGGCGACCACCTCCTCGACAACCTGCGGGCCAACCTTGCATGGGGCGTGGTGGGAGTCGGCGACTTTGGCGCGCCCACCGCCATCTTCGACCTCCGCGACCGCATCCAACGCGGCTCGGTCGCAGGACCTCGCATCTGGTCCACGGGCCCCTTCATCACGGTTCCCGGGGCCCACCCGTGTGAGTCGTACAACGACGCCCAGCAGTGCCGCTTCATCGAGACCACCGGCGACGGCGCAGACCACGTCCACGGCGAGCTCGCACCGTCCGACGGCATCAAGCTGGCCATCGCAGACGCCGCCTTCACCCCCTGGCCCACCCCCCTCATCGACATCGCCGACATCATCGACACCACCGATGCTGCCCATGCCGACGCCAAGCTGGTGGTCGCCCACGTGGACACCCCGGAAGACATCGCAGATGCCCTCGGCAACGGAGTCGACATCCTGGGCCACCCCGCCTTCGATGCCCCGGGGGCCGCGCCTGTGGATGCCCCGGTCACCAGCACCCTGGGCGCGTTCACAGGCACTCTGGCGCTGCTCGACGGCACACTGGTCGAAGACGACCTCTCGTACACCCCCGCGGTCGCACGCACCGAGTGGGAGGCCATCACCGAGTTTCCCGTGGCCTGGCTGTCCAACGCCTGGCGCACCAGCTCGCGCGACTGGGCGGATGCCGCCAAGGCCAACCTCACCGCAAGCATCGCCGCCGGGCAAGTGGTCGTGGCAGGCTCCGACGCCGGGTACCTCTTCGTGCCCCATGGCCTCGCCCTCCACCGCGAGCTGGAAGGCCTGGTCGACCTCGGGATGCAGCCGGTCGACGCCATCGCAGCTGCCACATCGGTCCCGGCTTCGCTGTTCGGGTGGGACGACCTGGGCTTCGTGGCACCCGGCTACCGCGCGCACTTGCTGGTGGTGGCTGGAGACCCGAGCACCGACATCCGGTCCACCCGCAACATCCACTCGGTGTGGCTGGACGGCGCACCCATCGACGTCGACGGCGACCTGCTGCCCACCCTCGCCGACGGCACCACCTGCCTCACCGAGTCCGACTGCCCCACAGGCACCGGCTGCGACCGCCTGGCCCACACCTGCGTGCCCACCTGCGACGAAGCCTACGACCGCGTCTCGTGCGACCCCGACTCCGCGTGCCTGCCGGCAGATGGGGTGGACGGCCCGCCCGTGTGCGTCGAGCTCCAGACCTGTGAGCTCCTGGCACAGGACTGCTCACCGGAGTGGTACGGCGAAGCCTGCGTGCCCGTCGACCTCGACACCAACCGATGCTGGCCGGTGGGCCCCCAAGCTCCCGGAGAGGAATGCAGCTGGTCCGACCCCGACCTCTTCTGCATCAAGGGCAGCTACTGCAGCTGGGTGGACAACACCTGCTACCGGCTGTGCGACCCCGACAACCCCGACGACCCGGAGGTCTGCCCCACGTGCACCACGCTATTCCTCGACGGCCAGAGCTGGTTTTCCATCTGCCTCGACTAGCGGCTGCCCGCCACGCCGGTAGCGGGCGATGGCCTGGGTGAGCTCGGCCCCGCCCAGCACAATCATCGCGGAGTAGTACATCCACAGCAGCAGCACGACGAGCGAGCCCGACGCTCCATAGGCCGAACCAGCGCTCGACCGGCCCAGGTACATGGCGATGCCGTGCTTGCCGAGCGTGAACAGGATGCCGGTGGCGAGCCCGCCGAGGATGACGTTGGACCAGGTTTCCTTTCGCGCCGGCAGCAACCGGTAGACCGAGCCAAAGGCCACGGTGAGGACCATGAGGTTGGTGACGTCGTGGGCGAAGACGGCCAGTCCGGACGGGAAGCCGTAGTTGTCGGCGAGGTACTGGGCGAGCCCCTGCAACGACGCACCCACGGCCACGCTCACGAGCACGAAGATACCGATGGACAGCACCAACCCGAAGGAAAGGAGCTTCCGTCCCACGGCCCCGAACACCCCTTTGCTGCCCGGTGGAGGGGACTCCCAGATGGTGTTGAGCGCGCCCTGGAATTGGTCGAAGGTGCGGGTGGCAGCGAGCGCAATGGTGACCATACCGATGACGGCGGTGAGCACCTGTGCGCCGGGACGGTCGGCATTTTCGACCAGCTGGAGGATGGTGGCGGTGGTGTCGGCGCCCACCATCTCGGTGAGCCAGCCCGAGAGCTGGGCCTGCACGGCTTCTTCGCCGAGGAACCAGCCAAAGATGGCGGTGACGACCATGAGCATGGGCGCAAGCGAAAACAGCGTGTAGAACGACAACGACGCCGCCAGGCGCTCGGTGCCGTGGCGAGACCAGCCCGCGGCAGCATCTTTGAGGACAGTGACGACAGGCTGGAGGGCAGCAGGGACCTTGGACATGGCGCCCTTTTAGCTTCGGGTCGAGAAGGACACCACACAGGGAGCTTTCAGGTGGGTCTGGGGGTCGATGGGCTCGGGGGACGCTGACGCTCCGAACGTCTCGGTCGAGGATGACCGACCATCCGAGGTGGACGCGCAGTGGACGGAGGGGGTCCGCAGAGTCCTCCCCCTTCCTGGGGGCGGTGGCCGCGCAGCGGTCGGAGGGTCCGCAGAGTCCTCCCCCTTCCAGGGGGAGGTGGCCGCGCAGCGGTCGGAGGGGGCCCGCAGTGCTCCTCCGAGCCTCCGCCAAGCGGGGGTTTCGACCATGTCCGTCCGGCCTGCGGCGGCCCCCTCCGTCTCGCTGCGCTCGACACCTCCCCCTGAAAGGGGGAGGACTGTGTGCTCTACGGGGTTTGCGGCCAAGCTCCGCGAGTCAGTCCGCGAACTGGTGAATCACCACGCCACCGCGGAGCTTCGGCTCAAACCGGCAAGGCGACCGGCCCGAGCAGTGCGAGGGGGAGCGAAGCGACAGGGAGACGCGACAGCACGGGGTTTGCGGCCAAGCTCCGCGAGTCAGTCCGCGAACTGGTGAATCACCACGCCTCCGCGGAGCTTCGGCTCAAACCGGCAAGGCGACCGGCCCGAGCACTGCGAGGGGGAGCGAAGCGACAGGGAGACGCGACAGCACGGGGTTTGCGGCCAAGCTCCGCGAATCAGTCCGCGAACTGGTGAATCACCACGCCACCGCGGAGCTTCGGCTCGAACCACGTCGACTTGGGCGGCATCAACATCCCTGCATCCGCCACGTCGAACAGCTGGTCGAGGCCCGTGGGGAACACGTGGAAGGCCACCGCGGCCTCGCCGCTGTCGACGGCACCTTCGAGAGCAGCGTAGCCACGAATGCCGCCCACGAAGCGGATGCGTTCGTTGGTGCGGGGGTCGCTGATGCCCAGCAGCGGCGCGAGCACCTGGTCTTGGAGCACAGCGACGTCGAGCCGGCCGACCGGGTCTTCCGTGGGGACCACCTCGGGCTTCGGGGTGAGGCCGTACCAGATGCAGCCAAGACGCATCGTGAGCGTGCCGCGGGCGGTGGGCTCGGGGGCCACGCCGGGGGTGACCACGAACTTCTCGGACACCGCGGCGAGGAAGCCTTCGGGGCTGTGCCCGTTCAAGTCGCGGACCACCCGGTTGTAGGCCAGCACCTGCAGCTCGGTGTCGGGGAAGATGCCCGCGAGGAAGCCATCGCTGCCACCGGCTCCGTCGCGGAGGGCACACACCCGGCTCGCGGCTGCCGAGCGGTGGTGTCCGTCGGCCACATACAACGCGCCCAGTTGTGCGAAGGCAGCCTGAACTGCGCCAACCTCATCGGCCGAGGTGATGGGTGTGAGCGCGTGGGTCACGCCGTCGGGGGTGTCGACCGTCCAGGCCGGGGCATGGGCACCAGCGAGCTGACCGAGCAACACGCGGCAGCCCGGAGCGTCCTGGTCGCGCCAGGCGAGGAACACCAGGCCCGTCTGGGCGCCGAGCGTCTGGACGTGGTCGACGCGGTCCTGTTCCTTCTTCGGCCGGGTGAGCTCGTGCTTCTTGATGGTGCCGGCGTCGTACTCGGCCACGCTCGCCAGGGCCATCAAGCCGGTCTGGGTCTGGCCGCGCCAGGTCTGTCGGTAGAGGTAGAAGCAGGGTGCGGCGTCTTGTTGCAGCAGGCCATCGGCCTTCATCTGCAGGAGCTCTTTGCGGGCCAGTGTGTAGGCCTCGGTGCCGTGCTGCGGGACGGAGTCGGGGAGGAGCCCGTCGCTGCGGGTGACGCGCAGGAAGCTCTCGGGGTTGTCGGCCAGCATCGCACGGGCCTCGGCGCGGTCCATGACATCGTAGGGCAAGGCGATGATGCGCTCTGCACGGCTGTTTTCGGGACGCACCCCGCGAAACGGACGGACGATGGCCATGGTGTCTCTCCAGATGAGCGCCGGCTGCTCAGAGCCCGGCTTCAATGAGTCCGCCGCCCCTAGCGCGTTCCGCAGACCCTGCACCCCAACCCGACGACTTTCCTCGTGCAGGTCTCCGTCGCCCCGACCGATGCACCCACCGCAGGCTGGGAAGCCGGCCCAGCTCCGCGTTGTGCGAACAGTTGTCTCTCGACTTCAACCGCACCCGATGCGGGCCGAGGCCGCGGTTACACAGGGGAACCAGGCGACCACACATCCTCGTTCACAGGACGACCCATGGCGCAGATCGGTGACTTCTTCGCACGGCTGGTGAGCGCAGGTGGCACCCGCGGGCTGTCGGGCGATGCAGACCGTGTGCTCTCCGCCGAGCCCGTGTTCGCTTTCTTCAACGGCTGCCTGCGAAAGCACCACACCGCCGAAGACTTCGTGTCCGAGCCCGGCCTGCTGTGGTCCACGCAAACCTTCCTGTCTCGGCGGGGCGGCCTCGAAGCGCACCTCCGTGCCGAACGGGGCGACGGCGTGGCCGGCTTCTCCGACATCCTCATCGTGGTCAACCCCCACGACTGGCGCCGGTCGCTGAAGCTCCTGTCCGAGCCCTGGGCCGCTCTGGCCGCCCACCGCATGCGCACCCGGTTCCGCACCTTCTGCGAAGAAAACGACTTCCACCGCCTCTTCCCCCAGCGTCCCATGGGCGTGCGTGTGGTGGAGGATGGCGGCCTCGAGATGGGCGGCGCGTCCATTGGCCTGGGCAAGGGCGAGTTCGTCACCGGCCTGCTGCCCAACTTCTACGCCGGCGCCCAGACCACCTCTCGCCCGGTCGTGGCCTTCCACCTCAACATCCCGGGTGCGTGGAGCGGCTACCGCGAGGTGGGCCGCCTGTACTCCGACCAGGTGCTGTTCACCCTCGGCAGCCACTGGCTCGACAACTACCAGCACCCCCGGCTGCAGCTGCCCGCGCTGTACCGCCTGCAGCAGTTCGCCGACGGCTCGTTCGTCCACATCGTCAACCCCGAAGCGATGCCCGATGTGCGCATCCTCGAGCAGCAAAGCAACGGCGCCACCGTGCTCACCCTCCAGCATGTGTCCGGTGTGGCCCTCGCCCACATCGTGCTGGCCGTGCTCGACGCCGACAGCTCGATGGCCGAGCCCGGTGCCGGGGCGTGGTCGGGCGCAAGCCAGGCCGAAGACGACATCGAGCTCGGTCCAGCCGAAGAGCCATCCTCCGGAATCGCGCCGTTCGTCCCCGATGCCTTCCAGCAGAGCCGCACTGTGGTGCCGGCCGCCGTCGGTGAGCGCCTCCTCACCCTCCGCGAGCGGGGAGTGCTGCTCCAGCGGGTGCACTTCGCACGCTTCATGACCGGCTACGACGTCTTCATCGGCCCCAGCGGCGAAGTCGGCACGGCCCTCGAGGCCCCCTCCGCCACCCTCCAGGTGCGCCGTCGAGCGGTCTCGGTCGTGTCGCACGTCCCCGGCGTGGCACTCGACACCCAGCCCCTCGTACCTGGCCGTCCCGTCCGCCTCACCGGCGACCGCACCCTCGTGGTCGGCGGAACCCGGCTCGACCTCCGCGACCTGTCCAAGGTCGACCTGCCCCACTGGCCCTACCTCCTCGAGATCCGGCGCCCCGGCGACTCATCCCACCTCGTCTTCGGCCGCTCCCACCGCGTCGGCCGCGACCCCCGCTGCTCGGTCCGGCTCCCCGACGAACCCCACAACGGCAACATCGTCTGGCGCCCCGAAGTGGCCTCCAGCAGCGTCATCCGCAGTCGCAATGGTGAGATCCCGAAGTCTCGCTTCTACATCGACTCCATCATGGTCGCCTCCGAACACGCCGAGCTCGACCTCTCCGACGAACCCCGCCTCCGCGGACGCGCTCGCGACTGCTACTGCTACGTCCGGCGCAACGGCGAGACCATGGCCATCGTGCCCAAGCGCATGGCAGCGGGACGGCGCGAGGTGGGTCTCAAGCCCCGCGACGAACTGCTCATCGGCAACTGTGTGTTCCAGGTGGGCTGGGCCGACGGCCACTTGAGCATGGAGCCCGAGCCCCTCACCGCCGAGCTCCTCGCAAGTGCGGTCGATGAGCTCGAGACCGACAACCGCCCCCCCATGCCCGAGGTCGTGCGCACGCCTGCCGCGTCTGAGCTGCCGGCTGCGGGTGGCCTGGGCGAGCGCGGCCCCATCCCCGAGCGCTTCGTCCCGCCATCCCCTGCCACCCAGGACTCCCTGCTGGCCGAGCCTCCGGTCCGCGACGAACCACCGCCTTCCCGCGCCGCGGCGCCGATGATGGCCTACACCGAGCCGCCGCCTCTGCCCGCCGACGACGCCCCGCCACGCCGGCCGAGCGCACCAGCCATCCAGCTCCCCGCCCCTCCCAAGGTGCCTGCCCCGTCGCCGGTCGCAGCGCCGCCCATGATGCTGGAGTCCGAGGTCCCCGACCCTCCCTCGCCGGTCGCAGCGCCGCCCATGATGCTGGAGTCCGAGGTCCCCGACCCACAAGCCGCAGTCACCCCGCCGCCGGCCCCCATCATCGGTCCCCCCATGATGGAGCACACCGAGCCCATTCCGCCGGTCCAGCCGCCCGAGCCGGTCGACCTCACCCCGCCGCCCCCGCCGTCGATTCCGCCCCCGCCGTCCATCCCACCGGTGCGCGCGTCGGCCCCCCCCGAGCCCCTCATCCCCGACGCCACCCCCACCGTCCAGGCCGGCCCCGTGCTCGACGACGAAACCTCCCCCCAGGTGGCCATTGTCGACGAAGCCGACTGGCAGCTGGAGCTGGGCCGACCCGCCCGCCTCATCACCGCGGGCTGGATGGTGGCCGGCAAGGTGTCGGTCGGAAACCACTTCGGCTGCACCGTCGTGGTCCCCGAGAACCGCGTGGAGCCCGGACAGGTCTTCTCCCCGCGCACCCTGTTCGCCCTCAAGGTGCGTGGGGCGCGTGGCACGGTCAAGCTCCTCGCACCCGAGCATGCCCAGCTCGACGTCGCCGACACACCACAGTCCGAGACCCGCGACCTCGCCGCAGCCCGACTGCACATCCCGCGCCTCGACGCCGACGGCGACGAAGACTTCCGCATCGACCTCTCCCTCGACGCCGACCGCACCCTCCCCGACCCCCGCGCCCAGATGCTCGCCATCGACCGCTCCGACCCCATGGTCGCCGGGCTCTTCACCCTCGGCCTCCCGCTGGGTGCGTCACGGGCCGTCCGCCTCGGTCCCATCTCCGCGAGCGTGCGCTGGGACGGCAATGTGCTGCACGTCTCCAAGTACCTCGACAGCTACCGCCAGAACGACGGAACCTACCTCCCGTTCTTCCGACGCGTGGCCGGCCACCGCTTCCAGACCGTCCCGGAAGACGGACGCCCCCTCACCCTCACCCCCGGCGACACCCTGCTGTGTGGGGCCACCTGGATCGTGTTCGAGGTCGACACACCCGACTGACGCCAGCCCTTTCGACGGTGCCGCGGGAGGTGGTACAAATGGCCATGCTCGACCGCTTCCGGATCGGTGTCCATTGCTCCCGCGGGGTCGGTCCTCGACGGGGTGGACGCACCCGGAACGAAGACAACTTCCTCGTCGCCCACCGCGGACGCGCCCGGTTCCTCGAAGGCGGCATGGAGCGCGAGGTCCGCACCCCCAACGGCTCCGGGCTGATGCTCGTCGTGGCCGATGGCATGGGCGGGCACGACAACGGCGCCCTCGCGAGCGCAGCCGCGGTCCAGGCCATGCTCAAGCTCTACAGCCGCGGACGACCACGCGACCCCGCCACCACACTGGTCCAGTTCGTCCGTGCAGCCCACTCCCGGCTCCGGCAGCGTGCCGTGGCCAGCGGTGCGGCCAACATGGGCACCACCCTCACCGTCCTCTGGATCATCGACAACGACGCCTGGTGGGTGCATGTGGGCGACAGCCGTCTCTACCACCTCCGAGGCGGCGGGCTGTCATTGCTCACCCGCGACCACATTCGGGCCGAGTTCGCCCGGCGCGATGGCCGCCCTGCCCCCAACCGTCCCGAAGCCCTCAGCCAGAGCTTCATCTTCGGCTCACGCGGCCTGGGCGACGACGACAACATCCGCGTCGACCCTGGCGTGGACAGCGGTCACGTGGCGCTCAAGGCCCACGACCGCTTCCTGCTGTGCTCCGATGGAGTGTGCGGCGTGCTCGACCACGACCGTGTGGCCGATGGCCTGGCCCTTCGAGGAGGCATCTCGCCCGCCGAAGCCGCGCAGGTGCTGGCCCGGTCGTCGATGGATGCGGGCACCACCGACAACATCACCGCACTGGTGGTTCAGGTCGACCGCGTGCTGGCCCTCGACGACGGCACCCGCTGGCGCCTGTTCGACGAACCACCCACCGAGCCCCGGCTCTCCCGCCGGCGCACGAGCCGTTCTGGCGGCTAGGCCGCGGGCGCGCAGCCAGCCTACTCGCAGGTGGCCAGCGTGGTGCAGTCGGCCCAGGCTTCGGTGTTGATCTCGCCCGACTCCTCGTTGCAGACCGTGTTTTCTTCGAGACACACGAAGTACTCGGAGATGTCGCACTTGGAGTCTTCGTAGGTTTCGCAGCCGCCCTGGATGAGCACCGAGAAGTCGGTGCCTTCGCACTCGCTGTTCGAGAAGTCGGCGTCCATCGACTCGATCCAGTCCTCGCAGGCCTGGGCGTTCCGCTTGCCGTAGTTGCATCCGACCAGGGCCGTCGACACGGCGATTGCTGCCACGATGGTGCGCATGAGCTCCTCCACGACCGGCCGATGGTTGTGGCCCGTCTCCAAGTGCGCCCTACGTAGCACGACCGGAAGTGCTCGGGCCCTACTCCGCACACCCGGCGAGCACGGCGCAGTCATCCCAGCCCGAGAAGTCGAACTCGCTGGTCTCTTCGTTGCATTCGGTCTTGGCGGTGAGGCAGCCAAAGTACGGAGACACATCGCAGCGTTGGTCGGCGTAGATCTGGCAGTCGAACTCGGCGCGGTGGTCGGTCTCGCCGCAGACCATGGTGGCCAGCCACACTTCACACGCCTCGACGGATGCTTCGCCCTTCTTCTTTCCACAACCCATCGCCAGCACCAGCGACGCCACCGCGACCAGCTGCCGCAGAGGGGTGGGTCGGGAAGACAGAGCAAGCGGGTTGGACATGACGCCCTCCAAGGGCCGCATGGTACCGCAGGCGTCGGAGGCGCCCGGGGTTCAACGCGCCCTCACCCGCCGTTTTGTCAACGGTCTGGCAATCCGCGACATTCGGAGACATGTCCGGGGCGTCAGTAGGTGACCGTGGAGAGGATGAGGTGCATGGGCCCCTCGGCGTTCCACTGCTGCACATACCGCCACACGCTGCCGTTGAGGGCCAGGCCCGCGTACCAGGCGAACTCGTCGCAGACGTCGGCCAGAGGGCTGCGCGATGACTGGCGCGGGCGGGCGTCCTGCAGGAAATAGTCGACCGTGGCGCCTCCCACCCAGCCGTAGCCGTTGTGCACGATGGAGAGGTCGGCTGCAGGTCCGCCGGCCAGGACACCGTCGAGGTGTGGTCGGAAGTCGAAGCGGTTGCGGCTGGTGCCCAGGTCGCCGCCGAGCTTGAGCAGGATGGGGCCCGCCCCCGCGACGAACCGACTCGACAGCCGCAGCGACCGACCGCGCGCCGAGCCGTCGTAGCCCTCGTAGTACAGCATCATCGTGGTGCCGATGTGGGCGGCGGACAGAGTGGAGGTCCAGCGCTGCCAGCCTTCGACCCCCAGGCCCACGGCAAACGCGGCCCCGTCGCCTTCGCCAAACCACCGGGCACCGACGGCCGGCACCACCACAACGTCGCGCGGGGCGTCGAAGTTCATCTCGAAGGCGTCGAAGTCGGAGTCGTCGAGCCACCAGTCGGGGAGGTCGCGGCCATCAGGGACATCGCCGGACTCCTGGTCGTTCTCCGCAAGGCCCACCAGCGGGAACACCGCCAACAAGGCCAGCACACACGCACCCAGGGTCGGCCCGAGTCTCATCATCCTGCGCCCCTCTCCAAGTCCGCGGCCAACGCGGTGGCTCGACATATCCTGCCGTCAGAATTGGAAGTACACAAAGTCGCGGGCCGAGTCCGACCAGAACACGGTCACCAGCACCACCGCCACCGCCCACCCCACGCCGCGCGCCCAGTGAGGGATGTGGTCGAGCCGACGCATGGCCGCCCCACCGATGGTGAGCAGCAGGCCGCCAGCGAGCGCAACCCCCAGTGTGCCTGCGGCCACCGCTCGGTCGGTCGGCCCCCCCGACCACGGCACCTGCCCGAGCACCCGGAGGCTGTCGGAGATGTCGGGGTTGCGGAAGAGCAGCATGCCCACGGCCACCACGAGCACGGTCAGGACCACCCCCACCGGCCGCACATGCATGGACTGCGGCACCCATCGGGCCACGGTCTTCCACACCACCCACACCAGCGCAAACCACAGGCCCCACGCCACGAAGTTCCAGGCCGCGCCGTGCCAGAGACCTGCCAGCGCCAGGCTGGCCGTGGCCGCCAAGACCGCCCGCACAGGCCCTTTCCGGGAGCCGCCGAGCGGGATGTAGACGTAGTCGTGCATCCAACGAGAGAAGGTCTGGTGCCAGCGCCGCCAGAACTCCGAGGGCGATGCCGCCAGGAATGGACGGTCGAAGTTCTGCGACAGGTGCAGGCCCAACAGTCGGGCCGAGCCGCGGGCCATGTCGGTGTAGCCGGAGAAGTCGCCCAGGATCTGCACCATGAAGCCCACCACCGCAGCCCACACGACCACCGGTGGGGCGTCCTCCCGGGCGAACACCGCGTCGACCCAGAGCCCCACGGTGTCGGCCACCACGAGCTTCTGGACCGCGCCCCACAGCAGGAGCGACACCCCGGCGGACACATCCCGGGCAGTGGGTGTGCGACGACGCTCGAGCTGGGGGAGGAGGTCGGTGGCGCGCTCGATGGGACCGGCGACCAGCTGGGGAAACGCGGCCACATGTGCGCCTACGTCGACGAGGCTGTCGCGGGCGCGCAGCTTTCCGCGGTAGACGTCGATGGTGTAGGCCATGGACTGGAAGGTGAAGAAGCTGATGCCCGGGGGGAGCGCCAAGCCCGGCCGCCAGGAAATCGCGGGCCCGCCCAGCGCGAGAACAGCCCGTGTGACGCCATCGACAAGGAAGTCGGCATACTTGAACGTGGCCAGCACGCCGAGGTTGACACCGAGGCTCATGAGCAGGGGTCGACGACCGCCTCCACGCTCGACTTGTCGGGCTGCCCACCAGTCCACCAGCACGCTGGCCGCGAGCAACCCCATCCAGATGGGCTCCCGCCAGCCGTAGAAGGCGAACGAAGCCACCAGCAAGACGATGTTCTGGGCACGCGCGGACGGCGCGACCCGACACAGGAGCGCGACGACGACCAGGAACGCAAAGAAGACCGGGTCGACGAATGACACGGTCGGTCGGTGTGCTCAGAGGCCGTAGCGGTCGGCGAGGCGGCCGCAGCGCCAGACGCGGAACCGGGTGTCTTCGTGCGCCACTTCCACGTCGTCGAAGGCGGCTTCGAGCATGGGCCGGACCGGGATCTGGCGCTGGACCACGAGCCACAGGGTGCCGTTGGGCAGCAAGCGGGCCTCGGCGCCTTCCACAAGGCGGGTGAGCACGCTGTAGTCGCGCCCCTTGCCGGTGTGGATGGGGGGGTTGGACACGATGCGGTCGTAGCGGCGGTACGAGGGCAGCCGGCCCCAGGTGTCGCCGCACAGAGCGAGCGCTCCGGGCACGTTCTCGCGCGATGCCTTCACGGCCACGGCGTCGGCGTCGATGAGCTGGAAGGTGGCGGATGGCTGGAGCCGCTTGAGCACCATCGACAGCAGGCCTGCGCCACTCGCGAAGTCGAGCACACGGGCGTCGTCTTCGAGGGGCGGCATGGCTTCGAGCAGGGCGGCCGAGGCGGGGTCGACCTTGCCCTTGGCGAAGAGGCCGGGGTACACGACATACTCGAAAGACTCGCCCAGCAGCTCGAAGGACTCGACCCGACGGTGTTCGGCCAAGGTGCCCAGCAGCCCCTCGGGCGCTTCGGGTCGAACGCCCCGGACCACTCGGCAGTGGCGGCGGGTGTCGACCGTCTCGATGTGCGTGAAGAGGGGCTTCATGCGCTTGCCGGCCGGCTTGATGCCTTCGTCGTTGGCGCCGTACAAGTACACGGGCGCACCGGGGACGAGGCACGAGGCAACGGCGTGAAGCAGGTACTGGAGGGCGTCCTTGCCCTTGGGCAGCCGGATGGTGGCCGCCACACACCCCTCGGCTTCGGGCCAGGCGGCGGCGGACTGCACGCCCGATGCATGACGGCGCCAGGCGTGGATGGTGTGTCCGCGCCGCTGGAGCTCGTCTTCCACCTCGCCGGCGCGGTCTCCCACCACGAGGATGGGGCCGTCCGGGGGGAGGTCGGGGAGCGCTGCGAGCAGGGCCTCGGTGGCGAGGTCGTCGCGGTGGTCGGGGCGATGGGTGAGTCGAGTGTGGGCGCGGGCCATGGTCCGTCCGGGCGGGTCGCGTGGAACGCCGCCCCATAGCGCGGCAGCCCGGCGGGCGACACATCGGACCCCACGCGTCCGGTATGCTGGCCCCTCCCGGAGGTTTCATGCTTCGCGTCCTTCGCAACTTCGCCGCACTCCTGGTTGGCATGCTGGTGGGCTCGCTGCTGAACATGGGCGTGGTGATGGTCAACCTGTCCTTGCTCTTCCCCGTCCCGGAAGGCTTCGACTTCAACGACGTCCAGCAGATGGCCGCCTACACCCAGACCCTCCCGGCGCTCGCGTTCGTGGTGACCATCGTGGCCCACAGCCTCCAGGCCTTCGTCGGCGGGTGGGTGGCCGCTCGCCTGGGCGCGTCCAGACCGCTCGTCCTGGCCGGTGCCATCGGCGCCATCACTGTCGCGGCCTCCATCTACAACCTCGCATGGCTCCCCGCCCCCGACTGGATGTGGGTGGAGGTTCCCCTGCTGGTCGTGCTCTCCTGGCGTGCCGGCCTGATGGAGCAGACCCGACGCGCCGCACTCGAGGTGGCCAGGCCCGAGGCCGGTAGCGACGCCGGTCACTCCCACTCCCACGACCACGACCACAGCCACTGAGCTCCTCTGGAGGCCCGCATGTCTCGTCGACTGATCTGGTGGGGCATGGTGTGGTCGGCCATGGGCTGTGTGGCCGACAAGGACCTCCCGGCGGTCGACACGGGGGTGAATGCCACCACCGACCCCGGCTTGCTCGACCAGGACGGCGACACCTGGACCGCCGACGAAGACTGCGACGACCTCGATGCCCGCGTGAACCCGGGTGCAGTCGAGGTCTGCGATGGCGTGGACAACGACTGCGACGGCGTGGTCGACCCCGACACCAGCGACGGTGCGCTCACCGGGTACACCGACGCCGACGGCGATGGCTGGGGGGACCCGGACGCCCCGGTGTCGGGCTGCGAGCTGCCTTCCGGAGCCGTCTCGAACAGCGACGACTGCGACGACAGCCGCGACGACATCTCGCCCGACGGTGTGGAGGTGTGCGACGGCGAAGACAACAACTGCGATGGCCTGGTGGACGGCGACGACCCCGCGGTCGACACCTCGAGCATGGCCACCGGGTACCTGGACCTCGACGGAGACGGCTTTGGCGACCCCGAGGCTCCGGTGTTTGCGTGCACCCTGCCCGAAGGCGCCTCCACAGACGACTCCGACTGCGACGACACCCGCGCCGACGTACACCCCGATGCCCAAGAGGTGTGCGACGACCTCGACAACGACTGCGACGGGTTGATCGACGACGACGACGACAGCAACGACAGCACATCGGTGCGGTCCTTCTACGCCGACGGCGACGGCGATGGCTACGGTGCGGGCGAGCTGGCCTTCGAGGCGTGCGAAGGCACCTCGGGCTTCGTGGCCAACGACACCGACTGCAACGACACCGACGACTCCATCCATCCCGCCGCCACCGAGGTGTGCTCCGACCCACCCCTCGACGAAGACTGCGACGGCCTGGTCGACGACGACGACCCCACCGTCGACCTCTCCACCGGGTCCACCTGGTATGTCGACACCGACACCGACGGCTACGGCGATGGGTCCGCAGCCACGGTCCTGGCGTGCACCACCCCCACGGTCTCCGGCCGGGTCCATGTGCGCGACAACACCGACTGCGACGACACCGACAGCGCCGTGAACCCGGCCGCCACCGAGGTCTGCGACACCGACGACACCGATGAGAACTGCGACGGTCTGGCCGACGACGACGACCCCTCGGTCGACACCGCCACCCAGTCCAGCTGGTCACCCGACACCGACGGCGATGGCTACGGCGACCACAGCGCAGAACCCACCCTCGCGTGCGACGACCCATCCACCGCCACCGATGTCTTCGTGGCCGACACACAGGACTGCGACGACGCTGACAGCGCGGTGAACCCCGCCGCCACGGAAGTGTGCGACGCCGACGACATCGACGAGAACTGCAACGGTGTGGCCGACGACGACGACGCCACGGTCGACACCACCACCCAGACCCTCGCCTACCCCGACGACGACCTCGATGGCTACGGCGACGACACCCACAGCGGCACCCTGTACTGCGATGCCCCCACCTCCGGGTGGTCCGCCACCGCCGACGACTGCGACGACACCCGCGACGACGTCCATCCGGGCGCCACCGAGATGTGCTCCGACGTCGATGAAGACTGCGACCCCACCACGTCCCATGCCGGCACCGTGCGCTGGGTCGACGCCACCGGAACCGCCACCGACCTCACCAGCACCTGGACCTCCGGTGCCACCGGCGGCTCCTCGCTCGCCTGGACCAGCTCCGAAGATGGGGAGCTGTGGGTATGTGCAGGCACCTGGGCCGTGGCGCTCACCGTGGACGGGCACGCAGTCGACCTCATCGGTCCCGACGGCTCCGCGAGCACCATCCTCGACGGCCTCACGTCGGCTGTGCCCCTCACCATCGCGTCGGGCAGCGAGGTGCTCGTCGAGGGCATCACCATCGAAAACGGGTCGGGCACCAACGGCGGAGCGGTCGCCATCGACGACGCCTGGCTCCTCGCCGACGACCTGGTGGTCACCGCCAGCAGCGCCACGAAAGGGGGCGGAATCTACGCCCACGACAGCGTTCTCGACCTGGCGAACGCCACCGTGTCCGACAACACGGCCTCCAACCGGGGCGCCGGTCTCTACATCGACGACCAGGACGGCGCGGTGGGCCACGCCTTCGCCAGCGTCACCATCGAGGGCAACGAGGCAGCCGACCATGGTGGCGGCCTCTACCTCACCAACAACCCCGACCTCGTCTTCGAAGACAGCCTGCTGCTGGACAATTCCAGCGACAAGAAGGGCGGCGGCGCCTACCTGAACACAGGCTCGCTGTCCTTCATCGACTGCACCATCGACGGAAACCACGCCGACGACGACGGTGGAGGCCTGCTGGTCAAGGACACCACCGCCCTCACCGACACCGACCTCACCGGAAACACCGCCGACGACAACGGCGGGGGCGCGTACGTGGAGATGAGCACGAGCGACAGCGCCGACTTCTCGGCCACCTTGTCCTCCGCACCCATCGACCTGTCGGGCAACACCGCAGACGCCGACAGCGACGGCAGCGGCCGAGGCGACGCCCTGTACCTGAAGATGGACAGCAACGCGCCCGACCCGGCCGTGACCATCACCGACGCCGACTTTGGCTCAGACGACCTGCGCGTGGACGCCGACAGCAACACCACCCTCACGCCGGGCAATGGGGTGTCGCTCACCTGCAACTACGACGACGGCTGCCAGTAGCGCTCACAGGTTGTGCTTGGCGTGGAGGTCTTTCGTGTCGGCGAAGCGGGCCTTCTGGGCATCTGAGGCGGGCGTCTGGTGCTGGGCCTTCCACTCGCCGTAGGGCATGCCGTAGATGGCGTGGCGGGCGTCGGCATCGGCCAGCTCGACCCCGGCTTCCTTGGCGCCAGCGCGCAGCCACTTTGCAAGGCAGTTCCGACAGAAGCCCGACAGGCCCATGATGTCGATGTTCTGGGCATCGGTGCGCCACTGGAGGTGCGCGACCAGCTTGCGGAAGGCGGCGGCCTCGAGCTGGGTGCGCGTGGCGTCGTCGATGCCGTCGACGTGTGCGAGGTGGTTGGTGGCGGGCAGATCGGCGGGCATGGACATGGGCTTCTCCTGGCGTCGGCGCCTAACGCTGTGGGGCCTCGATGCCTCATCGACGGGTTTCTCGAAAGACCGACCGCCGTGGTCCGACCTCCAGGGAGCACACCACCTCGGGAGGCACCATGAGAGAGCAGTCGTCCGCCAGCCTGGTCCTGGCCCTTGCCACCGGCATCCTGGTCTGCATCTGGAGCGCCTTCGCGGTCTCTTCGGCCACCCGTGGTCCCACGACCGCAGACCTCTCCCCACACATCGAGATGCAGGGCCTCCGAGCCGAGCCCCGCACTCCGCCCGTGGTCGACCACACCCTCGAGGGCTCGCTGGACCTGCGCCCCGAAGCGCTGGACGACGTGCGGGCCGCCGAAGCCGACCACTTCCAGATCCGCGACACCCGCCGTTCTGCCGACTGACAGGCTACGGGGGTGGCCATCCCGGAGCCCCCATGACGATGCCTGATCCCGGCCAGATGCTCGTGAAGCTGGTCCCATTCGTGCGCACCCTGAACCTGAAGGTGGCCCCGGTCACCGAGGTGGGCCGCGCCACGGTCACCCTCCCGTCCGTCCCCTCGGTCCAGAACCACATGGGCACGGCCCACGCAGGCGCCGTGTACACCGCAGCCGAGTCGGCCACGGGTGCCGCAACCCTGTCCGTCTTTGCCGACCTGGTGGCCAAGGGCGCCTACGTGGCGCTCAAGTCGAGCACGGTCACCCACAAGAAGGCCCGCGCAGGCGACGTGGAGGCCCTCGCAGTCATCGACGGCGACCCCAAGGCGCTCCGGGCAGCCTACGCCGACACCGGCAAGGTGGACTTCGACGCCAAGGTCACGCTGTCAGTCGACGGCGTCCCCACCGCCGAGATGGTGTTCGTCTGGGCGGTCCGGCGTCCGCGCGCCTGAGCCTTCTGCGCTCACCGACACCACCAGCACCCCACCGTACCCGAGTGGGTCACCCTCCACGGAGGGTCGCTCGGGGGTCCAGAACTCCGACACCGTGCCGTCCAGATACAGGGCGTCGGCGCACTTCAGGCTGTCGCGGGCGAAGGTGGCGGTGTCGTGGAAGCGCACCCGGTCGAGCGACACAGCCAGCACAATGTGTTGGGGGTCGCGCACGCCCACGAAGGAGCGGGTCTTTCGGCTCTTGCTGGTGGGGTTGAGCTTCGGGTGCAGGACGCCGCCGCGCACGAGCATCGGACCCGACTGTGTGGCGAGGGTCCAAGATGGCGTGGTGTCGGGCACTTCGGTGGTTCCAATCACCGCCGCACCGAGGGGGCCGATGAAGAACACACCGTTGGGCTTCAGGTAGAAGTTGCCGTGGCCGTCGGCGCGGTTGGTGTCGCGGTAGCGCGTCCCCGCTTCGATGTGGAGCCCGAGCGGCCGGCGGTCTTCCATGTAGATGCCGGCGTTGGTGGCGAAGAGCGGGACTCGGCCTTGTGCGGCGACCCACCGCGCGCTGCGGCCGACGGTGTGGAGCTCGGGGGAGCCGGGGCGCTGACCGACCAGCTGGACGTGCGCTTTGGTGAGGTCGACCTCGGCGACCACCCAGCGTGTGCCCTTCCAGGTCTGTTCGCTGACGACGACCGGAGACGCCAGCGCAACGGAGAGCAGGGCGACGAGCAAGGGAGGTCAGGCCACCCGGGCGTTGCAGACGGCGCAGAACCTGGAGTCGCCGCGGTGCACCGCCAGGCGGGCCTGGTGGCAGCCGCTGTGGAAGACGTGGCCACAGCCGTAGGGGCAGTCTTTGCGGACCTCGGGGGTGACGTCGCCTTGGCAGATGCCGCAGTTGACGGTGACCACCTGCGCCTGTGCCACCTCGACCTTCTTCTCGACGGCCGGCAGCGGCTCGACAGCGCCCCACCAGGCCAGCCAGCCCAGGAAGATGCCCACGAGGCCGGTGACGAAGCCCGACACACTCTCGCGGTAGACGGTGCCCACCTGGTCGAGCCCCAACGAGAGCACCGCTGGAAGGAAGACCACCACGAACACCAGCACAAACACAGGCACGGCGGTGAACATGATGCGCGGCTGGCTGCCCTGTCCGCCCCACATGTGCCGGGCGAGCGACACGGAGAAGAGGCCGGTGGCCATGCCGGGAACGGTGACGGTCCAGATGCTGCGCTCGACGGTGAGCGCCAGGCCCCAGCCAATCGCCCAGACCAGCAGCACGAACAGGCTCGCGGCGACGGCACCGATGCCTTTGCCCGCATAGCCACGATTCTCGGGGTATTGCGGAGGCTGCTCGAGCACACCGGAGCCCGCTGGGGGCTCGGGCAGCAAGTAGATCAGCTCGTGGTTGACGATGCCCACCTGGGCGAGCGTTTCGTCTTCGCCGAGCAGGCGACCCCGCGCTTCAATCCAGTACAGCCGGCGGCGCTTGTCTTCCCAGTGCGCGGCCAGACCAGCATCACGGGCGATGCGCTGCGTGATGTCGCGCGTGGGCAGGTACGTGGGGAGCTGCAGCTGGAGGAGCTGCGGCTCCATGTCGATGACCTGCACGCGAACGCGGACGGTCTGTTCGGGTTGTCCCGGGAGTGCTTGCACACGGACCTCTGGCGTAGACCGAGCCTACCCCATCCGACAGAGTCTCGAAGCGGAAGGTCAGCGCTGGGCTTCGACCGTCTTTTCGAGCTCGTCGGAGAGCTGCTGGAGGGGCTTGAGCAGGCGCTCGAACTTGTCGAACCAGTCGAGCCACACCTCGTCGCCCTGTTGGGGTCCGGGGACCTCGGCGTTCACCCGACGGACGTACTCCTTGAAGCGCTCCATCCGCTGGATGGTGGGCGGCAGCGGGCTGTACCAGTCGTGGGCGTAGTTGATGAGCGAGCCTGCGGTGCGGAAGAGCACGCGGTCGGACGTGCCTTCTTCGATGAGCAGGAACTCGGAGGACACGAGGGCCGAGTTGAAGGCCAGCGCGGAGAGGTCGAGCTCTTGGAGCTGGCGGGTGCGGAAGAGGTTGGTCATGACCTTCCGGTTGACCCGGATGAAGTCGACCACGCGCGGCTTGAGGTAGGACTCGGCGGCGCGGGACTGGCGACCGGCACGGGGCACGGGCAGCGGAATCTTGACCATGCGGCCCAGGCGCACCGTGATGCGGCACAGGGCCACGGCGTCGGCCTGGTCGTCGCCGGCGGGGTGCAGGCGGGGCGCGCAGTGTTCCTTGACGCGGGCGCTGCGCAGTTCCTTGGTGTCGAAGACACTGCGCATGTCGTTGTCGTCGGGGCTCTCCACGTGGAAGAGCCACAGCATGTACTCGCCGTCTTTCTTCGGGACTTCGAGCGGCACGGCCACAGCTTCGGGAAGGTGCACACCCTGGCCCAGGCGCGTGATGCCGTAGCCGGACTGGATGATGGCCACGAAGCGGTCGCGGCGGCGCTGGAGCTCCACCTGGAGGCCCTGCACGATGCCGTGGCTGTGGAGGAACACCGAGTGCCGCTGCAGGTTCCGGCGGTGGTAGAACTGCTCAGCGACGAAGTCAGCGGCCGTCAGGCACAAACCCTCGTAGGGGTTGAGCCGGCGGAGAATCGGATCCGGCTTCTTCATGACGTGGCGTCCTCGAATTCGATGGTGAAGGTGACGTGGGCGGGGCGCTCGTTGCTGACGATCTGCACGATGCGGCGGATCTCGGTCTCGGCGCGCTCGCCGAAGCGGTCGCGGAAGGCCTGTTGGTCTTCCAGGGTGACGACAAAGAAAGTGGTGTCGGAGCGGTCGGGCTCGACGATGAAGGTGGCCGCCGGTTCGTTGTGGCGGTACCGCTCGGCGACAGACCGACCACCTGCGAGGCGGAGGCTGCCGATGGTGCCGGCGCCCATGGTGGCGGCGCGGGGCCGACGACGCTCGACGATGCGGACATCGGCGCCGGTGAGCACTCGAATCATCTCGGTGATGCCCACGACGGTGCCGCGTGCCCGGTACAGGCTGATGGACCGGCGGACGAGCTCGCGCTGGCGGTGCAGGGGGAGGTCTTCGTCGAGCGGGAAGGCCACCCAGCTGGCAATCCAGGGGAGGAAGTCGGGGTCGGCGGCGAGGGGGTCGGTCAGATCGGGGATGTCGTCGATCTGATCGGTCACCGTGGTCATCAGGTGCTGGAAGATGAACAGGAACCGACGGAATTGGTCGGAGCTGTTGGCATCCACCGATGTGGTGCGTTGTTCCGGACGCGCCCCCCACTGGCGGGCCGAGCGTTCCGCGACGGGCTTCACATCGCGGCGCTGGGTGGGCATCGCTCCGCGGTAGATGCCCGGGAGGAAGCGCAGGTAGCTGCGGACCGGGACCACCAGGTAGATGCGGTCGCGGGGGTGCAGCGGGCGCAGGGGGCGACCACCCTCGACGTCGATGAGCGTGACGGTCTCGACCATTTCGTCGGGGGCGTAGAAGCTGGCCGGGGAGCCGTCGGGGAGGCGCCGCTCAGACCGCACGTGCACGATGGCATCGCCACCATGGGGCTCGACGCGAATCTCGCGGACCTCGCCCACCTCCTCGCCGCGACGGGCTTCCACCAGCTCGTACTGCACCCGGTTGCCCAGGTGACGGTTGAGGTAGGCACGCGCATCCCGCACGGGGTAGCGAATGCGCACGACGTCTTCGAGGTAGCGGTAGTCGCCAGAAGCACGGCCCACGCCGCCCTTTCCGCGCGGAACGAGCGCGTGCCCACCCGGGGCAAGCCAGTCGATGCCGCCAGGAGCGCTCACTGGCCGGTCTCCTCAGCGCGGACGCGCACGCGGCGGACGACGAAGAGGTCGTGCCCCTGCAGGAACAGCTCGTGCTCGCCTTCGCCTTCTTCCCAGCCGGGGGTGGTGGCCCCCGCGGGCGCGCTGGACATGTCGTAGAGGTGCACCAGGCCCACATGCCGGACTTCGGGAATCTGCGAGACCATGCGGGCGAAGTCCTGGGCGTAGAGCGTGCCGCCGAAGGGCCAGCCGTCGCCGTCGAGACCACCGGAGTAGGGGTCGAGGAAGTCTTCGATCCACTTGCGGGCTTGCTCGCGCACCTGGAGCACGTTGGCGTTGGGGCGCAGGCGGAGGTCGAGCGAGATGTCGATTTCCATGAACCTGGCCAGTCGGACGACGGGCTGGACATTCACGAGACAGCGCTGCTTGAGGTGCCGGAACACGTGGTCGCGGAGGCCGCTCGACAGGAAGGGGTCGGGGATGCGCTCGCCCTCACGCCGGTGCGCGAGGATGACAATCTCGACCTGGCCGTCGCCGTCCATGCGACCGTTGCAGGCGGCACGGGCCACTTCCGCGCTGGCTTCCTTGGCGATGAGCTCGAAGTCTGTGCGGGTGACGGCGCGGTCGCGGCTGGTGAGGATGGACGGCGCCCGGCGGACAATCTGTTCGATGGTCTCGGCGTTGCGCCCACCGGTGGCCGGCAGGAGGTTGGTGACCTCGACCCCACCCACGGCCTCGACGATGTCGATCTCGTGGGGGCCCACGTTGGACCGGGAGCCCGGCACCACACGGTAGATGTCGACGAGGACGTTGTTGCTGCCCACCGGGAGCATGCGGCCCTTGATGCCGTTGCCGAACATCAGGGTGCCTTCGACGGCATCGACCACGAACACGCGGTCGTCTTTGCGGGCGGTGACCCAGCGGTCTTTCACCTTGTCGAACACGCGCCAGCGGGAGTCGGCGCGGAACCACTCATCGCGGGAGCCGTCGTCGTTCTCCACGAACACCCGGATGTCGGTGAATTTGTCGGGGCGACGGAAGACCGGCAGCTCGCCTTCGGTGGGGTGCACGTAGAGCGGCTTGTTGAGCAGCTGGATGGCCTGGTGGGGGACACCCATGCCGCTGTAGCGTTCGGTGCGGTTGGTGAACATGCTCGCGGAGTTGACCGTGTTGAGCATGATGTGGGTGACCGGCGGCAGCGAGGGCAGCTGGTTGGACGTGACGCCCGGCGGAAGCTGGAAGCGCCCGCGCAGCCAGAAGCCGTCTTCGGGGACCGCCGGGACGTCGGCGAGCGGGAACTCGAGGACTCCGGAGCGGGTGAGGTCGAAGGCGGTGCGGGTCTTGCCCACGGCCGAGCCCGAGGAGTCGTGGAACAGCTCGACGGCGTGCCAGCCAGTGCGGCCGTGGTCGCGGTCTTCCAGGAGCTCCCACACCACCTGAACCGGCGAGTTGGACGGCACGAAGGCTTCGCCCAGGCAGCGGAACTGCAGTGCGTGACGGGCGCCGCGGGGCAGCGGACGGTCGAACTGGATGTACAGCGCCTGGTTGTCTTCCTGAATCTCCATGAATTTGAAGAACGGGTAGGCTTCGTGGAGGCGACCGGTGGCGCGGGTGATGACGCGGGTGAGGCGCTGGTTGAGCTCGCGGTAGTCGAGCTGGGCCATCCGCGGGTTGGGGAGGGGCTGCTCGTAGGTCTTCTTGCCCACCACACCGCCCACACCGAGGCGCAGGTTGTAGATGCGCAGCGCGATGGGGTGCTGTTCTTTGGTCTCGGTGTCGACGCCCATGAGGCTGGACTTCACGAGCTCCAGCCGGAGCCACGTGGTGTCGACGCCACCGATGTCGTAGGTGGTGAGGCCGCGGAGGTTGGTGTTGGGGTCGAAGGTGAGCTTGAGCCGGCGCTTGGCGGCCCGCTCGGCATCGACTGGGTCGGCTTCGAGGTCGGCGAAGACGAAGCCGGCGTATTCCTTGTTTTCAGTCCACACCACGCGCCACGAGTCTTCGGCTCGGTAGGTGAGCTGGAGGCGGTACTTCTCGGTGGGCTCGGGCTGGAGGTCGCCGTTCATCTCGAAGCCGAACTCGATCTCCACCTCGACCGGCTCTTTGCGGCGGTTGTTGAAGAGGTCGGAGCCGATGAACAGCTTGCGCCGGATGGTGGGCGGGATGGTGGGCGCCAGCTGGAACGGCGACCACGGAGCTTCGCCATTTTCGAGCGGCTGGGCGAGGTTCTTGTCTTCGCCGGCGAACATCACCTTCTCGACGGGGCGCACCCACTCGAGGTCGAGGTCGAGGTCTTTGGTGAGGCCCCGGATGTTGACCGCCTCGATGCGCTCGGCACGGAGGTTGAAGCCGTCGCCGGCCATGTCGTTGAGCGGACCGGTGAGCTGGACCAGGGGGCCCTCGACGCGGATGCGGTCCTTCGGAATCTCCTCCCACACCTCACCGCGGCGGTACGACCACCGGTACGCGGGGAGGTAGCCAGCCCGACCTGCCGGGACGTCGCGGTTGACGAGGGCGAGGCGGACGGTCCAGCCGTTCTTGATGGGGGGGAGGTCCTGGAGGAAGAACTCGAGGACGTGGCCGCGGGGCCGCACCTTCCAGTTGTTGAGCTCGCGCTCTTCGCCGCCGCGGTCGTCGCGCCAGGAGATGGTGAGGTCTTCTTCCATCCGGGCGGCGAGCCAGTCTTCGTAGAGCAGGCGGCCGCGCACCCACCAGGCGGACTCGGCCACCTCGGGGGGGAGGTCTTCGGCGGAGCCACCGAGGCGGAAGGGAATGGGGATGATGCCCGGAAGCGCCGTGCTGAGAATCTTCTCGGGCATGCCGAGCTGGGAGGAGCCGGCGTCTTCGTCGACCTCCATGGCCACCCAACCATCACCGGTGGGGTATTCCCACTGGAAGAACGGCGCGATGGACAGGTTGTCGTTGGTGCGGCGGACGCGCAGATGGCCCGTGGGGCGCTCGCCTTCGGGGTCGACGTCCATCAGCCGAAGGTCGTCGTGGGCGACGTAGAGGAACTGGAACGGCGTGTAGGAGTCGGGGCCGTAGCGCACGGGGTCGATGTCGAAGAACTGGACACCGCGGCCGCCAGCAAACGCGAGAACGCTGTCGTGGCCATCAAATGCGGTGAATGGCACCTCACGGACAGCCGGGCGCTTGCCGCCCTTGACCGCCATGATGCGCTGCACCTTGGCGCCGTGCACCGTGAGGCGTTCCGTGGTGACGAAGTCGATGGCCGCCTTGTTTTCGGTCTGGCGGGTGGAGCAGACCGTGTGCGCGGGGACTTCGACCGAGTCGGCGTCGTCGCGGCTGAGCGAGAACGTGGCCGGCGCCACCGATGGGCGGGCTTCCCGACGTTCTTCCCCGATGAAGTTGAGGAAGTGTACGTACGTCTTGTCGGGGACGCGGTTCAGGCGGTAGAGCGTGAGCTCGGTCATCCAAGCGAAGAGCTGGACGAGCGTCATCCCGGGGTCGGCGTCCGAGAGGTTGGTCCACTCGGGGCAGTATTGGGGGATGAGCTGGCGAGCCTCCGCGAGAATGTCGGCGTACTCGCGGTCGTCGAGACGAGGCGGCTTGATGGGCATCAGACGTCGCAGCTAAGAGGGAAAGTTCGGATGAAGGGATGCGGACGGCGGGGCAGACTGCGGCCTACTTCGAGGCGCTGGTGACAATCTGCTCCAGGCGCTCGACCGCACCGGTGGAAATGATTCGGTACTCGACGTGCACGCGGATGGACCCGGAGGGGTCGGGCTCTGCTTCCACCTGCTCGACCTCGATGCGCGGCTCCCACCGTCGCAAGGCCTCTTCCACGTACTGTGCGGCCAGCTGGCCCGCATAGCCGTTGTTGGGCGCAAACAGCAGCTCGTGGACGCGGCATCCAAAGCGCGGCAGCATCTGCCGTTCGCCCGGTTGCGTGCCCAGGATGATCGATATGTTTTGTCGGATGTTCTCTTCGTACTCGGACAGCGCGACTCCGCCGCCGGCCGGGTCGAAGTGGAACGGGAATGCGAACCCCCGCCCCAGGAACTCCTTGCGAATGGTCATCTCAGCCACCTCGGTCCGGTGCAGCTCGACCGCCGCACCCTATCGCAGGCCATCCCCGGAAGAAAGAGACGCCGCGAGGGTGCCCCTCACGGCGTTTTCCAGAGTGTGCAGTGGGGTCGTAAGCACGGAGCATGCGGCGATCGTGACCCCTCAAGCGTGACCTGACTGCAGCGCGCTCCTGCTCGCAGCGCGCAGTGCGGTCAGCTGCCCATCGTGTTCGAGCAGACCTGCATCTCGGTGGTGTAGCCCGTGCCCTTCGAGATGACGTGACGAGACGCGATGACGAAGAACTTGCCGTTCTGACCCTTGGGCAGCCCGGAGAGCTCGAGAGAGGCACCGGCGAGCGCCTTGTCGTTGCCTGCGATGGTGCAGGAGCCCTTGCAGAACTGGCGCGCGAGGCGTTCCATCTCGGACTTGGCGACGGCGTTGGCCTGGGCCTGCGACGACACGGGGACATCGGTGATGTAGGCCGTGGAGTCGCCAAACTTGCCGGCGAGGTCGGCACCGAGGTCGCCGCCACCCACCTTGGTGACGTCGCCCGAGCTGGCCTGGCCCACAATCTCCTTCTTCGCCTTGACGTCCCAGCCACGCACCACGACCTTCTGGACGAGGTCGGTGCTGTTGAAGGACATCCGCAGCGAGCGAAGGTTGTCGCCCATGCCCACCTTCACGCTCTGGGCGTTGAAGCTGGCCTTCTTGAACTCGAGCTTGCCGTCGGTGACGCGCGCCACGAAGTTGTTCCGGGCAGCCAGGCGCTTGATGAAGGCGATGTTGCTTTCGTTGCGCTGGAGGATGTAGGAGTGGGTTTCCTGGGTGGGGTCGGCGGACACGGACAGCCCGGACTCCTTGCCCACCTCCGACGCGACGTCGGAGTCCTTCATCTCTTCCCAGTGACGGGTCTTTCGACCTCGGCCGAGGCGGTGCATCTTGTCGAGCGCCCGCACGGTCATGCTGGAAATGCCGGAGACCTCGAAGCCGGGCTCCATCGAGATGATTTCACCCGCAAAGATCTCCTTGCTGCCACTGCCGAGCTTCAGCTTGATTTCGTCGCCGATGTTGAAGTTCCACTTGGGCTGGCTCTCGCCACCACCGAACTTGACGGTGAGCATGGCAACCATGTCCACGTGGTCTTCAAAGGTGAGCTGGAGGACACCATCATCGGCATCCTGGGTCATCTCGCTGCCGCCGACGGTCAGCTTGTAGCTGACCGCACTGCTGCTGGGCTTGCCACTCATGGCGACTCTCCTGAATCGGAAGGAACCAAACCGTCGGCCCCCTCAAGGAAGTGAGGGCCGTGAGATCGAGTTCAACAACGTGTCCGAGGGGTCAGCGACCACCCGACACGGCGACGGAACGTCCGGTGTGGTCGGCCGTCGGGTCGTCGATGCCGTTCTGCTCGCAGAGCTCCTTGGTGGAGACCCCGGCGCGCATGGCGATGGCGGTGAGGGTCTGGCCAGGGCCCACAGTGACGAGCTGGACGGGCTTCGAGCTGAGCGTGGCACCGCCGCCACCTGCCGAGTAGTCCTTGATGATCCACTCTTTCATCTCGACGGCGACCTTGGCCCGCACGGGCAGGCCGTCTGCCGAGAACATCAGGTAGGTGGCGTCCACCTTGGTGAGCACGCCCACCATGGAGAAGCGGCCCCACATGAAGGTGACCTTGGGCGGCCGCTTCTTGCTCATGTCGGCGGCTTCGCCTTCGGAGGGCTGGACCGTCGGGTTGGTCATGGCCAGGAGCGAGTTGACCCACTGACTCCGGACGTCACCCATGCCATCGTGGGTGGTGTCGAAGTACAGCTCCATCGAGATGGACGCAGGCTTGTTGCTCTGGAACTCGAGGTCGGCCAGAAGACCGGCCCGGTCGTGTTCCTTCCACTCCGAAGCCTTGTTGAATTGGAACTGCGTCGGGTTGAATTGGACCTGCAAGGCACCGCCATTTTCAGGCGTGAAGACGGCCTTGGTCACGCTGCTACCACCAATTCCCGCCATCGGGGTCCTCCTGGCGACGCTGACGCCGCATCGCAAGTTCACTGTTGACAGACTGCACGACTTCGCTCACGAGAGCCTCGATGTCGACCTGCTGGTTTTTGTTGGAAGCACCGGCTTCGGCTCCAACCTGGCCCTGGCCTTCCCGCCGGGCCGCCTCGCTGTTTTCGGCCATGCGGACGTGGCGGCGGGCTTCGTTCTGGTCGCCCGTGCCTTCCGCGAGATGGATGAGGCTCTGCAGCTTGCGCGCGAGCTTCATGACGCGGTCGTCGCCCTGACCCGACTTGCGGCGGGCGTTGCGAGACTTCCGCAGACCGCGGGCCGCGCGCAGCAGCTCGGGCTCGGCAGACTTCGCAGCCTTGGCCGGGGTGGGTGCGGACCGTGCGCCAGTGGACTCGGCGTCGTTCGCGGCTTCGCGGGCTGCCTTGAAGCGTGCTTCGAGGTCCTGTCGGGCGCCTTCACGCACCTGCTCGATGACCTGGAGGACCGGCGCGGGCAGCGATGCCGGCGCGGCACCCAGCTCGGAGCCGTGGTGGGCGATGACCTGAACCACCTGCTCGGGGGTGTGCGCACGGGCGAGGGCCTGGAAGACCTCCCGCTGTTCGGAGCTGCGCACGAGCGGCGTGCCAGACGCGCGACGGGCCCAGACGGGAAGCTCGTGGCGGACACCCGAGTGTTCGTCGACCTCGCCGAGCGTGGCGTGCAGCCGCGGCCGGTTGCGGTAGGCACCCGAGGTGCGCGGAGCAGCCTGGCCCTTCGTCGCAGACCGCGAGGCGGCAGGGCTCGCTGCATGGACCATGTCCGTGCGGGTGGAGCCGATGGCTGCGGTGCGGGAGACGGCGGCACGGCTCGCGGAGCCCCGGACGACCGGAACACCATTGGCGTCGACCACGGGCTCGCCGGCTTCGACCGGTTCGTTGACCAGGGTGTCGGTGTCGACGCCATAGGCCGAGCGAGCCGTTCGAGTGACCGAGTCGGCTTCGGCGCGGGCGCGCGAGCGGCTCAGGGGTGCGGCGGCGGCCGGCGAGGTGGGCGACACGAAGCGGCCGTCGGCGGTGCGCAGGACGTGGCGTCCGCGGCGGGCACCCGAGTCGTTGGCGACAGCATCGACACCGGCCGGGACCTCACCAGCGGGCAGGGACATCTCGCCGAAGGCCGTGCGGAAGACGGACATTGCGGAGACGGCCCGGCGGATGCGGGGGTCGGGGTCGGTGACCGCGGCGGCGGTGCGTGCGCCGGCCCAAGCTGCGGGGCGGGAGCCGGTGGGCACGGAGCTGGCCTGGCGGGCGTTGGCGAGCTTGCGACGGCCGGAGGTATCGCGCACCACCTGGACGTTGGGCGCGGAACCGGAAGAGGCGCCGACCTCGGTGAAGGCCTGCGTGACCGCTTCGAGCACCTGGTCGACGTCGGCGAGGCGGGCGTAGCCAAGGGCGCTCGGGCGGCTGCGGCGCGACAAGAGGGCCTTGACGCGTGCCCGGACCTTGGGCGGTGCGGTGCGCAGGACCGAGCGCGCGGTGTCGGTGGTGACCGGAGCGCGCGTGTGGCGGCGAGCAGCCTGGACGCTGGACGAGACTGCTTTGCTGGACCGGCTGGCGACACGGGCCGTGCTGGCAGAAGCAGCGGCGCGGGCCCCCCGAATGACGGGGACCGAGCTTGCTGTGCGACCAGCCGACGAGCGAGCGGGCGAGGCGGCGGGCGCTTCTTCCACTGCGGCTTCAGGCTCGTGGGCGAGTGCCACAGCACTGTCGATGGGCGAGCGGAGGTTGCTCCACATCGACGGCGCACGGGCACCATGCCGAGGCGACACCTTCGGCATCAGCGAGCGGGCGGTCTCTTCACGCTTGGCGGCGACATCGGCCACCCGAAGGAGGCGCTCGACGGTGTCGGGCTGACCATCGAGGGCTGCGCGTGCAGCGGCGTGCAGGACGCTCGACACGCGTGCGGGCGTGGCGGCGCTCTTGGCCAAGGCGCGGGCGGACCGGGCGAAGGCGACGGTCTCGGGGGCCGCAGCGGCGCGGGAAGCGGTGGGCTGAACCGAGGCGGCCGCACGCTGCGCTGCACGCTGGACCGGAGACGATGCGACGGTCGGTGCGGCTGCGGTGTCCCCGGCGAGACGTGTCGCCGGAGCGGTGGAACCCGTGGGCGACGACACGCTGGCCGTTGCTTCGTGGGCGACTGGCGACCCGGATGCAGCCCGAGCAACGACCGAGGACGTGCGAACCGCGGGGGCCACGGAGGGCTCCGATGCAGGGTGACCGGTCGAGCCTTGTTGCGATGCTTGTGCGGCCAGGCGCTCGGTGCGCGTGGCAGCGCGGACAACGCGGGGCGACGCGGAAGCCTTCGGTGCGCGGGTGGCGGTGTCGACGGGGGTGTCGGTGGACGCTTCGGGCTCGGGCGCTTGGACCAGCGCGGCGTCGTCGGCGACGCGGGTGCCCGAAGCGCGACGGACCTTCGGGGTCATGCGCGTGGCAGCCGACACCACCGGACGGCCATCCGCCATCGACGGCGAGAAGGACGGACGCTCTGCGGTGCGCTCACCAGCCAGACGCGGACGACGCGGGATGACCGAGCGGAAGCGTTCCAGAGGGCGGGACCGGCTCGCGGCGACTTCGATGGCGCGGTGCGAGGCAGCCATGGGACGGCGGGTGCTGCGAGAGACCGCCGTGCCAGCGGCCGTGCGGACGACGGTGGCGCTGGAGGCCGACGGGCCGGATGCAGCACCCGACGAGACGCGACCTGCCACCGAGGACCGGGAAACCGAGCCGGAGGAGGTGGTGGTGGACCGGGCCGTGGAGACCGCGGCTTCCGACCGACCCGAGACAGCCGAGCTGCGTACGGTGTTCGAGGCAGCAGTGCGGACGGCGGCCGAGCGCTCGACCGCTTCGGTGGCCCGTGCCGCAACCCGCTCGGCGGGCGTCTGGCTGCGCGTTGCAGTGCGAGCCGCGGAAGACCGCGTGGCGGTGGGAACCGTGCCGAAGTCCATGACCGACGGCGCGCGAGCGGCGGTGCGGGTGGTGGACGCTGCGGGGGTGGACGCCTTGGACGCGGTGCGGGCGGGAGTGGAGGCCGACGGTGCAGTGCGGACGGCTTGCGACCGAGCCGGCACGGCAGCTTCACCAGCAGCGCGGACAGTGCGCGAAGCCGAGCGAATCACACGCGGCGACTCGGTGGCACGCCGACGGGGCTGCGGGGCCTCTTCGACGGCCGGCTCCGCTTCGGGAGCTGCTTGCGGGACAACCGCATCCGGAACGGACAGGAAGAGCGACCGGCCCTTGCCCGTGCGGACGCGACGCGGAACAGCGACAGGAAGGGTGCTTCCCGGAGCGACCGTGCCCGTTTCCATCCGGCGGAACACGCTGGAGGCGTGGCCGGTGCGGCGCGCCGGTTCGGTGGGAACCTCGATGGCCGCCATCGGTGCCGCGGCAACCGGAGCATCCGCAGGGGCGGGAGCAGCGGGAGTCGGGGCCGCACGAGACACCACAGCCTGTGTGACCGCTGTGGTTCCGGGTGCCGTGGGGGTTGCGGGAGCAGGCGAAGCGGCGCGTGCGACCGGCCGACGGGTCATGACCGACGGACGGAATGCGCCTTCACTCGCGGTTCCCACATCCAGGCGGCGTGCCACCCAGCCGGTTCCGGCTGTGCGTCGTTGGACCGGAGCGCTCCGCTCAATGGCGCGAGACACGCCGGTGCGCACCACGGAGGTGGACACTTCGGTGCCCCTGGCGACTGTGCGGGACACGCGCGTGGTGGAGTCCGGGAGGGAACCCGCAGCGGGGCGGGCGGAGGCCGGGGTGGCAGCGGACAGTGCGGGTGCGGCAGCTCCGGCCACTTCAGCGGCACGGGACACTGCAGGTGTGGTCGCGACCGTGGCCGTGGCGGGCACGGAGGCGTCGGTGGAACGCGACGCCGTGCGAACCGGCGTGGACCGGGAGAGCTCGCGGCGCGACCCGAAGCCCCGGACGGTGCGGGGACCTTCACTGACACGCTCGGCAGCCCGACGGGTGCGGGCCGGTGCGACCTCGGCCTCGACCTGAGGCTCTTCTGCCAGCTCCGGCTCGACCACCGCCATCATGGGCGAGTGGCGGAACACGGGCCGGAGTCCGCGACGCCGTTCACGCTTGGAGGCCGTGCGACCGGTGGCAATCTCGAGGGGGCGCACATCACCGTCGTGGAGGTGACGGGCGAGGACCGGCGAGGCAGCGCGGGCCAGAGCCGGACCGAGGACCGCACGTTCGGTGGCTGCACGGGCACGAGCCAGGCGACGACGCGAGACCTGCTGGCTGGTGCTTTCCGAGCCCGTCCGGGCGACGGTGGTGGCCCCGGCAGCCGATGCCGTGCGGACCGTGGCCGAGCGCTCCGTGCTACCCGCCGCGGTGCGGACGGCGGCCGAACGAGAGACGGGTGCGGCGGAGCCAGTGGAGACCGCCGCAGTCTGTGCGGTGGTGCCAGAAGCGGTGCGCACGGCCTGCGAGCGCTCGGTACCCGCGGCGATCGCTGCAGGAGCGGAGACGGGACCCAGGACAGCGGCGACCCGGTCGCCAAGACGCTGCATGGGCCGGCGACGAGCGACGGCGTCGGAAGCACGGGTGCGGACACCCTGCGAGCGGGACACGGCTCCGCCCGCCTGCGTGCGCACCACAGACGCACCGGCTGCGGACCGGCTGGTGGTGGTGACACCTTCGGAGCGTTGGGTGCGGGTGACCGGTCGGGCCATGAAGCCGGCGGGACGGGCCACGCTGACCGACGGCGCGGATCGGCGTGCAACGCTGCGGCTGGGACGGCTCTCGCGGACGAGGTCGGCGGCGCGACGGTCGGCCGGCGACGAGGCCGTCACGACAGGCGCTTCACGCGTGATGACCTGAGGCGCGGCGACCGTGGTGGAAGCGGTAGGGGCCGACTGGCGTGCCCGACGCGGGGCCGGCTCGAAGCGAACCCGACCACCCTTGCTCACCCGTGCCGTGCGTGCTGCCGGGGTGCGGCGGCCGCCACCCCGAATCACGCGGGCAGGTGCGTGCTCCACGGAGTGCCAGGGGTTGGACACCGGACGCATGCTGGGACCACGGGGACCCCGACGGCGACGGCCCCCCTGTTCGACGACTTCTTCTTCCGGCTCTTCCTCGAGGGGCATGAGCGGGAACACCATCGCACTCTCACTCAGGCGGTATCCACCAAACGCCCACGCGGCTGCCGAGCGGGACTCCCCGGGCCACATCCGCCGCGACGCACGGATGGGCGACCGGTCGAAGCGATGCAGGCGCGCTTCGAGCCGGGCTTCACGGTTGGCCCGCGCCTGAGCGCGAGGGTCGACGGTCTCGCTGCCAGACCAGGGGTTCCCCAGTCCGAGCCGAGCCAGCAGGGAGCCGGCGCTCGCCACGGGTGCACCGTCCAGTCGCGCACCCACATGGGTACGGAGGGACTCACCGGCGACGGGTCTGGTCATGAGCGACATCGTTCGACTCCGCAGAAGCAATCATCGGAGCTGGTGGCCAGGAGCGCCCCATGCGCCCCGAACCAAGGAAGAAATCAGCCGACGCTGATTCCGCTGTGGGCGAGCTCGATGCTTTCGATGGCAAGCTCGGCACCGGTGGCGGAGAGGGAAGGACCCTCCCACGAGACCGGCCACGCATCGACGAAGTTGTACCGGCGCACCACTTCCATCTGGTTGTTCTTCACAACGATGGAGCCCTTGCGGCGCTTGCTGGAGTTGAATTCGTCGTTGAGGATTTCGTTGCGCCACTTGAGCAGGCTGACATCGCCCGTCACGCCGTAGCGCAGCTGCAGGTTCTCCCACCGCGACTGACCGGGGAGCTTGTGGACGCGGTGGTTCATGCCGCCTTCCTGGAGCTCGAAGATCTCGGTGGTGGACTTGAGGCCGCTGCACTCGAGGAACTGAGCCACTTCGATGCCGTCGATCTCGAGGGCGAAGATGAAGTTGCCTTCGGGGTCGGCCACGTTGCCCACCTTGCCGCCGCTGGTGCCCTTGGCGCTGCGCCAGGCTGCAGTGGAGGCCGTGGAGCGAGCGCCCATCGGGTTGGCAGGCTTCACAGACGGCTGTGCACCGGCACGCCCCTGACCATGACCCGGACCACCGATGCCGCGGACCGTGGGCTGCGCACCGGCGCGACCCTGACCGTGACCCGGACCACCGATGCCCGGAACCGAGGGCTGGCTGCCCGCGCGGCCCTTGCCTGCACCCACCCAGCTCGCGGGGGAGCTGATGGTGGGCTGACCACCGGCGCGTCCACCACCTGCACCCGCGCCACCCTTTCCGGGAACGCTGGGCTGAGCGGCCTTGCGACCACCGCCGCGTCCAATCCAACTCGACATCAGACACCTCCTGCAAGGCCGTCATCCCCGATTCGGAGATCGACGGTGATGTGTTCGACGGTTCCGACCGGGCGGAGCCGCACTTCCACGTTGACCTGCCCGGCGTCGCGCAGCACAGGCAAGTTGGTTTCACGGTCGCAGCGGACCGTGAAGTCGTCTTCGCCACTGGGGCCACCCAGCAGCATTCCACCCGACGCGAACTGCGCCAGCCGGAAGAGAACGTCCCGCTCGAGGACATCCCAGAGGTGGGGGTTGTTCGTCTCGAACACCGCCCACTCGTTGTCGCGTCGCAGCTGCTCGGTGATCATGTTGAGCACGCGGCGGGAGTTGATGTACCGGTAGTTGTCCGTGGTGGACAGCGTCCGGGCACCGAAGGCCACCAGACCACGGCCCGGTTGGACGAGCAGCGGGTTGATGGCCTGTTCAGACAGTCCACCAGCCTCTTCCCACGAGAGGTCGACCTCACAGTGGGTGGCGCCCCGGAGGGTGCGGTTGGCAGGCGGCCAGGCCACACCGTAGGGGCGGCTCTCGATCTCGAGGCGCGCCATGTTGCCGGCCACCACCGCAGCCGGGGGAATCCGTTCGTCGCGGTCCATCAGCCAGGGGTAGTACAGCGCACCGTAGGAGGCGTGGCTGCCGTGACGCTCGCGGAATGCGGCCACCCACCGCTCCAGCGCGAGGCCGTGCAGCGAGTCGGGGGCATCCATGAGCAGGAAGCGGTTGTTCATCTCGCGGCAGTGCTTGAGCAGCGTGCCGTAGATGGTCTCGGCGTCGCAGGTGACCGTGCCGTCGCGGGACATCCGGGAGGGCAGGTAGGCGGCGGCCGGCACCAGCAGGATGCCGATGTCTTCTTCTGCCCGGAGGCGGTCGATGAGCGGTGCGAGGACCGGCTCAGACGCGGCGGGCGAGATGAGGTCGTCGAGCTTGTCGAGGCACACCACGAAGAGGTGCACCGTGTCGCCGCCGTTTTCGAAGAAGCTGTGGACAGCTCGGCGGGAGGGCTCGTCGAAGAGCAGGCGGTCGGGGTGCTCCCAGAGGTCGCGTTCGCGACGGAGCACAATCTCCAGGAAGTCGCCCGTCGAGGCACCTGCAGGCCACCGACGGCGGGGGAGGAACCCCACGATGCCCGCGACGTCGCACCGCACGAGTGGACTCGAGCGGTCGGGCAGGCCGGTGTGCTGGACGAGGATGCCGGGGCGCATGGAGAGAGACCTGTTTTCTTTGTCGACAGCGTAGTCAGAAAGCCGATGACAAGGCGATAGCAAGGGAAAAATTTGTCTGCCGCCAGAGCGGCGGGGCGGCCCCACCCTGAAAGAGCGGGACCGCCGTCGGATCAGCGCTTGGCGTTGATCTTCTCATTGATTCCGGAGATTTCTTTGACCCAGGCGTGTCGCTCTCGATGCGACATCTCCTGAATCATGTCTCGGTTCCAATGGAAGTGGTACGCGATGAACGCTACCTCCTTGAAGATATTCTCCAAGGGGTAGCTTACGATTCCCCCAGGCGACCGAACTCCTTCTCGAACTTCGTGCCGCATTCAGGGCAAGTCACGCGTACCGTGGCTTCGTCTTCGTTGACCCGATTGTACATCTCCTCGAGGAAACGGAGGTCACTCGCGAACAAGTTCTCGATGACACCCGTGTTGACTTCCTTGAGGTCCCCGAGCCGAGAGATCACACGGCTGAGAAGCACGATGATCAAATACGCCCGGTTGCGTTGGACGCGAAGGTCATTCAGGGGAACGATCTCGTCCTTGGCATTGGCCAGGCGCATCACCCCGTCCTTGTGGAGGTTGCCGTCTTTATCGACGTACCCCCGAGGAAGGATGAACTCGTACTCGGTCTTGAGATGCATCAGGCGCGCTCCACCTTCTCAACTGCGAGCTCGACCTTTTCGATGGCCATGCCGCTGGAGTCGGCGTCCATGTCGGGGACGTACCACTTGCAGGGCCAGGCCTCGTAGAAGTTGTAGCGAGCAACTTCGGACTGACCATCCTGGTCGAGGATGATGACCGAGCCAGCACGACGGTCAATCTTGCCGTCTTCGATGTTCTTGCGCCACTGCCACAGGTCGTCGGTGGCGGTGTAGCCGCGCTCGAGCACGATGTT